>Ga0326597_10015209_pt1 | contig 10070 bp, 8 predicted proteins | sample RVTome_12_FD_203789 | JGI IMG/M metagenome (GOLD analysis project Ga0326597, IMG submission 203789) | Soil microbial communities from uranium-contaminated site in the Upper Colorado River Basin, Wyoming, United States - RVT100D185 | ecosystem: Environmental > Terrestrial > Soil > Contaminated >...
GCTGGCGACTTTAGTGGCTTAGGGCTGGATTGCGGAAGCGAGTATTTCTGAAGAGCCCGGTGCGGGAAAACTGCACGCCGGGATCTGTGCGGGGGCCGCTGGGCAACTGGCGGTCCTACCGCGATGACGAACCAAAATGACGGCAAACGATCGTGGATACGCGCCAGAGTTTCTAGCAGCGTTTTTGGAAGAGGCCGGAAAGCGCATGCCGGATATAACGTGGCAGAAAGTATCTGATTACGTGCTGGTGTATCCCGAATCGTCACCTATCTTTGGCTCGCTTACCGTTTCTTTCGAGTGGGATGAAATTACGCTCTACTTCGGGCGGCATCACGAGCATTTCACTTCCGTTGGGGGCGACATCACAGAGGACACGGGCCAAATTGCCGCGAGAGCCGTAACATTCCTTTGGGAACTAGTGAACGATGGGGTGGTAGTCCGATGGGGAACTTACGGGAGCCGGACGTTCCGCAAATCTCAGTCACCGAACATATTGACCCGGCTGTGGCGAATTCTTACGCCCTGGGCGCGCCAAGCAGTGTGGTCCGGTAGAGCGGTTGCATGAAACTAAACGAGTCGTCTAATATCCAGCTTGAGACAGATATTCGGACCCGCTCGTAAGACTCGCGGGCCTTGGCTGCTCAGCCATTGCTTTAGACGGAATCGATGTTGACTAAAATTTCAGCGTGGAACTCGTGCCTAGCGGGTCTCATTTCGATATCGCTATTTGGATTTGGCGCTTGTCGAAGCCGAACAGAGTGGAGCGCGCTACCGGCGAATGAGGTTGAAAATTTGATTAAGCCTTGTTCACGCGAATTCCCACCAGGTTTGACGGGGAGATGGACGCCGACGAGTGATGATATTGCCCGTGCTGAACAGAAAATTCGTGCTGCTGTTCAGACGGCGCTGGCAAAAATTCCGCCGGAATATCGGAAGAATGCGCCTGCCACCTATTACCGCCAATATGCCGGCTTCATGCGGAACGGGCAGAAGGTTCTCTATGTAAATGGATTTGACCAAGAGACCGGTGCGGACGAATCGTGGCGATCGAAAGCTGTTCTTATCTGCGATGGCGGCTTGGCAAACTTCGGAGCCGTTTTTGATCTTTCCACCGAGGAGTACGGGTCGTTCGCATTCAACGGAACTTATGCCGGAGACATTCCGGGAGGCGGACAGTGACTCGCGGGGATCCGTCTAACATTGGGTTTCAAAGCGTCGTCTGAGCTTGAACGTTGAGGCTGTAAGAAAAGTCCCGGACACAACCGAGTAGACTTTAGATGCGATATGAACGACGATCTTCGACACAAAAACGGGGTCGGAAAAACGGGGTCAGAGAACAAAGTTATTTGAAATATTTTTTATCCCGTGAGGTGAGGCTGTTGTCCCGTTGAGGAAAGGAAAATGTACTCTGACCCTGATTTCCTCTTACATCTTGTCCTGGTGCGTGTCTCAGGCACAACCTAGGCTGTGGTAGCCAACGCTCGACATAACGACGACGGCACCTTCAAAAAGGAAAAAGAAAAATGGAATGGCAGAAAGACGAGTTCACTGTTACATGCGATCCGGATAAAGCCAACCTAGAAGTCATTGCCGGATTTTTGGGCCAGTCGTACTGGGCAAAGGGCATTCCACCCGCGCTGGTGCGAAGGTCGATTGAGAACTCGTTGAATTTTATTCTGCTGAAAGGCGAAGTGCAGGTCGGATACGCCCGCGTTATTAGCGACCGCGCGACAATCGGTTACCTTGGGGATGTATTTGTGCTGCCGGAGTATCGTGGCCGAGGCCTGGGCAAGTGGTTGGTCGAGTGTGTACTCGCGCATCCGGAGCTTCAAGGTTTCCGACGCTGGATTCTAGTAACGCTGGATGCGCATGCGCTCTATGAGAAGTTCGGCTTTACACGCCTGGGCAAACCGGAGTTGTTCATGGAGAAATCCAATCCGTCCGTCTACCAGGTGCCGGCAGAGGGATCAAAGAACTCGGCATAACTTGCTGCTGCACCGGACACTCGTGAGCTGCGCTCGCTCGGCTGGGTGAGCGCGACGTCGGGCTGCAAGAACATGCTTGAGGGCGCGGAGAGTATCGCTTTAGAAGTCAGATTATGAAATGGGTCGCCCTCATTGTTCTTGGTCTTGTGTGCATCGCGCCACTCGGGAATACCGCAGAGAGGAGTGCTGCCTCGGGGCTACCTACAGACGTTCTGAAATTCAAAGAACGCCGCGATCTCTGCGACCATTGTCGTGGAGAGGAACCCTACGATAAAGAAAGAAGGAAGTTTCTTGAGGAAAACTTGAAAAAATACTGCACTGGAACGGATAGAGAGCTGCCTTCTCTGAAAACGAAATATAAAAACAATGAGGCCGTGTTAAAGGCATTGGCAGACTACGAAGTAAAAATCGAGTGAAGCAACTCACTTCTAACTTTGCGTTTGACGCGCACGCGGTGCAATAGCGCACGGTTTCCTTGTAAAGCGTTATGCGGCGTTCACATGCAAACGTTCTCCTCATCGAGTCGGCGCGAGACGATTGCGGGCCTCGCTAAGGCCGGCGTCGTCCTTGGCGGGTACATCGTCGCATTTCTCGTAGCGTCTGCGGCCGTGGCCCTGCGGGTTGCGCGCACAAGCGGCCCCGACGCGCAAGCCTCGGCGGGTATGTACGCGTTCGGTGACGGGCTTCTGTTCCTCGCCGTCTTCGGGGCCATCGCCGTCGTCCCTTCCGGCGCGGCACTCTTGTTCTTGCGAGCCTATCGCCCGTTCTGGTCCGTGCTCTCGGTCGTCGCCCTTGGCCTTGCAGCTACCGGCGTCGCGGCGTTTATGGTTTACGCCCTCAGTTTTTGCAGGAGATGACGATGTTAGACACTATTCTGAAATAGCCAGGGAGAAGCAATGAAAATCGCCGCCTCAATTCTCAAGATAATCGCCAGACCGAGACTTAGACTGATGAAAATAAGTCTCGCAATGGTTTGCTGATTAATGCAGCGTCTGGCTGTTCCTCAGTGATCCGCGACAGCGAAAGTTTTTATGAAAAGATCCCGCCCCGGCCGATCAATTGGCGAGAGTATCTGACGGACTGAGTGGCGCCCCGATGCCAGCGGAGCAGCTTGAAGTCTTTCACGCGGCTTTGGACTTCAATTTATTCGTACACTCTTTCGGCCGGCTGCGCTGGGCTTCCTTCCAACGCATGAAGCCTTTGCGTATATAGTCGGGGTCGAGTTCGAGATGTTCGCAGATGTTTTTGAAGGAAAAAAACGAGGGGCTGTCGGTTTCCAGTATCCATGCTTCGGCGGCATCGAACAATCCCTTACCTTTTTTGTCGATTGCCAGGACGTATTTTTGACAATCCTCGATGGCGTTTTCGAGTACGGCCAGCATGAGCCCTTTCTCGCCGTTGCAGGTGACCTGCTTGGAAAGGTTCTCAAGGATCCCGCTGTCGGTCGGATCCATTGGGTTCCAGGCTAGGGCCATAAGAATTGCTCCTCCACTTTTATTTTGAGCGCGCCCGTTGTTTGTTTGCCCGAGTCGAACAGCTCGCGGTGCTGAAACGCAAGGGATGAGCCACGGGAGATGGGACCCAACGGCCGAACTCCTGGGAAGTTGCCTGGACGGGCGAAGAGAACGAGGTCGGGTAGAGTTGCCCGTTGGTGAGGTGGGGGATTGGTTGACCGGGCCGAGGTGGTTCATGCTTCGGCGGCGCGCAGGACGAACGCGAGTTATGGGATCGAGGTGGGAGCCGGCGTCGACGTGGGTGATGTCCAAACGGAGAAATCCGATTCCCCGGCGACCGTTTAATCTCTACGGGTGTAATACCCCGCAGCTTGCAGTGTCGCGTTTCACGCGTAGGATGGGTTAAGTCCTTCGGCGTTGCTCAGAGTAGACTCCGCGATACTCATCGTTTCCCGCGGTGGGCATCGGCGCTTTGCGCCTCCACCCCACCCGAGAATTTCGCTCGATGTGCTTGTGCTTCGATACCCCGTAGTGTGCTGCGGGGTAGTTCATTTTCGGTGGGCCGATTGTAATCGGAATTGCATTGAGCTAAACGCATTGATTGTTGGCAACCGCGGGACGAGTTGTCTATACTTCCGGGCAGGATGGCAAATTTTTACTACAACGATCGATTGATCATTGCCTGCGCATCGCAGAACCAAAGCGACAAGCAATGGAGTGCGGGTGCGGAAATTACCTGGTCGAGGGAAGGTCGCCGGCACTCGCATACGATCGGCGGGTTGGCGGATCGATTCAAGACCAGCGAGGATGCCGAAAGGTATGTTATCAATCTCGCCAAAGCGTGGATTGACGCGAATCCGTAGCGGGAACACAGTAAGGGGTCACGGGTAAGGAGCGAGGGGCGAAGAGTCGAAACGAATTCTATAACCATAGCGATTGTGCAAAACGATTGAAATATGACCTTGGAAGTAGGCAATATAGACAACGAAGGAATGAATCTCCTCGGTAATTGCCGCGCCGAGAAAAGTTTCGAAAAGTTCGGCAATGTCTGGATCGATTGGCGATGCAGATGTTATACCATCGATATTTCCGCAGCCGCGGAGAAAGCTACATATCATGAGCTATAACGCGTGGTTTCAGTGCATCCACGGTTGTCCGGGGCAGTATAGTCTGTTGGAGATTATCTACCGCTGTCCCAAGTGCGGCGATTTACTCGAAGTGCACCACGATACCGATGCTCTCAAGACCAGGGCCGCAGCGGCGTGGGTCAAACTCTTCGACGATCGCTTGCACCAGAATTCCTACCCTTACGGCTCGGGCGTGTGGGCGAAAAAAGAATGGGTTGTGCCGTTCATCGACAACGAGAACATCGTGTCGACCTGCGAGGGCAACACCAATCTGTTCTGGGCCAATCGCTACGGCAAGCAGCTTCACCTGGAAGATCTCTGGGTCAAGCAATGCGGCAATTCGCACACCGGCTCGTTCAAAGATCTCGGTATGACCGTGTTGGTCTCGGTGGTCAATCAGATGATCGCCAACGGCGAGCCCATCGATGCGGTGGCCTGCGCGTCCACCGGCGATACTTCGGCGGCACTGGCGGCCTACGGCGCAGCCGCGGGAATTCCCACCGTGGTCTTTTTGCCGCGCGATAAAGTGTCGCCGGCCCAGTTGGTCCAGCCGCTCGCCAACGGCGCTCTCGTGCTGTCGCTCGATACCGACTTTGACGGCTGCATGGCGGCGGTGCAAGAAGTGACCAAGCACAAGCATATTTATCTCGCCAATTCGATGAACAGTTTGCGCATCGAAGGGCAGAAAACCATTGCCGTCGAGATCGTCCAGCAGTTCGACTGGGAAGTGCCGGATTGGGTGATCTTACCGGGGGGTAATCTCGGCAACGTCAGCGCCTTCGCCAAGGGCTTTTTGATGCTGTACGACCTCGGCATGATTTCGAAACTGCCGCGCCTTTGCGTCGCTCAAGCGGAGAATGCCAATCCGCTTTACTTGTCGTATTTGAAACATTTCGAACACTTCGAGCCTATGACGGCGCGCAAGACTCTGGCGAGCGCGATTCAAATCGGTAATCCGGTGAGCGTGCGCAAGGCGATCGCCGCGCTGCAACGCTTCAATGGTGTGGTTGAGCAGGCATCGGAAACGGAGTTGGCCGAAGAGGTGGCGCGCGCCGACCGCACCGGCATGTTCAATTGTCCGCATACAGGTGTTGCTCTGGCGGCGCTCCGAAAGCTGGTCGAACGCAAAGTGATTCGCGGCCACGAACGCGTCGTGGTGATCTCGACGGCCAACGGTCTTAAGTTCGCAGACCAGAAGATCGCTTATCATGCCGGCACGCTCCCCGGCATCCAGGGCACTCAACAGAATCGCCCGGTTGAAATTGCCGCCGATCCGAGAGTCATCAGCGATACCATTTCGCGTTACGTCGAGCGCACGCGGCTCCTAGAGAACTGATGAGCGACCGCCAGCCTAAAGATGGTGACGCAGCCGGCGAACAGGCGCGGGAGAGCGTCAAGCGCTTTGGGGCGACTGGCGCCGACGGGAAACCGCTTGGCTTCAGCACGCTGGCCGTACACGGCGGCGAACCTCGGCCGAAGCTCGGCAATTCGCTGGCGACGCCGATCGTGCAGACAGCTACCTATACTTTCGCCGACACGCAGGAGATTCACGATCACTTTCAGCGCCGTATCGAGCGCGAAGAATATGGGCGCTACGGCAATCCGACCCAGCGCATCGCGGAGCAAAAGCTCGCGGCGCTGGAAGGGGCGGAGGATTGCTTGCTCTTCTCCAGCGGCATGGCGGCGGTCACCACGGCGATGTACGCCGTCCTGTCGCATAACTCCCACGTGGTCGTCACCGATGACTCCTACCGGCGCACCCGGCAATTCCTGACTCAAACCTTGCATCGCTACGGCATCGAAGTCTCGGTGGTGCCGGCGGGAGACTATGAAGCGATTGCGGAAGCGATCCGTCCAACGACCCGCCTGCTTGTGAGCGAGTCGCCGACCAATCCTTACAACCGTATCGTCGATCTCGAACGCTTCGCTGATATCGGACGGCGACACCGGATCAAGACTCTCATTGACGCGACCTTCGCGACGCCTTTCAACCAGCGGCCGCTGGCGTACGGTATCGACATCGTGCTGCACTCGGCGACCAAATACCTCGGCGGACACAATGATTTGCTCGCGGGAGCGATTTTGGGCTCCGCCGAGTTGGTGGATGGTGTTCGCTCGTTGCAGGCGATCACCGGGGCGATCATCGACCCGCTGGCCGCTTACCTGCTCGTGCGCGGTTTAAAGACCTTCGCGCTGCGCATCGCGCGGCAAAATACCAATGCTCAAACGCTCGCCGAGTTCCTGGCGGCACATCCCAAAGTCGCCGCCGTACACTATGCCGGTTTGCCGAGTCATCCGCAGCATGAGATCGCCCGGCGTCAAATGCGCGGTTTCGGTGGTGTGGTTTCCTTTGAAATCGCCGGCGATCTCGAAACAGCTTCCAGGGTAGTAGATGCCTGCCGCATTCCGCAGATCGCGCCGTCATTGGGAGGGGTTGAAAGCCTCATCGAGCAACCGGCGCTGATGAGCTTCTACGAGCTTACCACCGAAGAGCGGCTGATGGTCGGCATAAAGGACAATCTGATCCGCTACTCCGTCGGCATCGAAGACAGCGCCGACCTCATCGCGGATCTCGCCGGCGCCTTGGAACGGGCGTAGCACAGCGATGACCGCCCTCCTTGCTTGCGGGACAGGGGCATTGCAAATTGAGACAATATTGTCATTGTGCCCGGCTCGGGTTTTGTCCGGGTATGCTCAATTGGCCGGTTTTTCTTCCGTTTTGAGAACGCCCCGCTAGGGCATGTCGCTTGCTTATTGAGGGTTCGATCCGCACAGTCTAAGGAGAGCACCGATGACAAAGAGTCTTTCTTTGGTCATGTTGTTGTTATTTGTTGTTTTCGGATGCGCGACGCTTTCGGAGGAGCCTGAAGCGCCAGCCGCGGCGGATCCAGAAAACCGGATCAGTAGCGCCGAAACGGAAAATGTTCCGTCGAACAGCGGCGCTAAGCTTAGTAACGCCCAGGAGAGGGATGATAAACAACCCGCATCGGTTACACTCGATGCAGAAGAAATCCGGCAGGTTCAAACGCTGCTCAAGACGGTGGGTTTTGATCCGGGTCGAATTGACGGCGCCTTCGGTCCGAAAACGAAGATTGCCCTCCTGCGTTTGCGCGCCAGTTGCTCAGGTTTGAATGATCTTCTGCAGGCAAGTGATCTTGAGAAGATAGCGCCCGCGATAGAATTTTCGGGAGCCAATCGAAGCACCGCGGCGAGGACGATGCTGAGAAAAGAAGAAATTCGCGTTATCCAGGTGCGTCTGAAAGACGCTGGTTTCGATCCGGGCACGGTCGATGGAATCTCGGGTCCCAATACTCGAGCGGCGGTCGCGCGCTTTCGTTCAGGCTGTGCCGCTGTTAAGACCCTACCGCCCGCCGTGCTTGCGGCGGCTCGGTCAATGGAGCTGGACTACATGAGCGGGGCCGCGATGGCAAGAGAGAACATAATGACCGTTGCGATCCCGGGTGGTGCGGAGTCTTCGGAGTCTGGTAGCTTTACCTCAACGGCGGCCAAGGACTCCAGCGCCGCTGGGACGCGGCGACTTCCTTGAAGCGGGCTTGAAGCCAACCGGCTATCCCTGTCCTGATGGCGTCACCGGATTATCTGCCGGCATTCGCCTGCCGCATAAAACGATCGTCGAAGAATTGACACGGCAGCGCTTTTTTGGCTTCTTCTCATACGCACGGCCTACAGTGATACGTAGGTTTTGCCTGCGGGATCATCGCTGTCGTGATTCGTCTTCTGGATGCGCTTGTGGCGCGACTGGTGACCTGGTGCGGCTGATCCTGCCTTTCTTACGCCGCTTTTCAGCAAATTCGCGCAGAAATTCTACGGAGTAGTTTTCCACTTAAACCAACTTACGATGAATTTACTGACCGGGAACAAATCTGTTCGGTCGATTACGTTTCAAACTTCCCTAGCAGGGCTGAGAAGGACGAACGGGCACCAAAATATGCTCTCTGCTCACATGGCACTCATGTTGCTTATGTGTGAGTGCATATTTGTAAATTTGCTTTAGAGTTTCCCAAAGTTTCCGCGGTGACAATGCACGGGGATCGCGAAACGAATTAGGAACAGAGGGTGCAATGCAGGTTACCCATCACGAAGAGCGGAAAGTAACGGAGGCATATATCGTTTAGTTCATTTTTGAACCGTCAAGGGCAAACCACACGAAAGGGTGGGACGCAAAGCTTCTGGCCTAAGTCTCAAGCGAGATATGGCAGCAGAGCCGCCGGTAAGTTGCACTAACCTTCGATGGACGTGCGCATGTCGGCATTCCTTCGCGTCCTTCGGGGGTATAGGGCATGTCACAACGAAGATCGATTATCAAATCAGTCGCAGTTTCCTTCCTTCTCACAAGTCTCACGTTTTTAGGTTTTCGCACCGAAGTCGTTGCTGCACAGCTCACACTGAGCTGGGCAGATAATTCCAGTGCAGAAGACGGCTTTAACATCGAACGACGCCCGGGAAGCAGCACGACGTTCACGCAGATTGCTGAGGTTGCCGCGAATGTGACCTCCTATACGGATGGGGCTTTGCCGGATGCAACGATGTACTGTTACCGAGTGCAGGCTTTCAACACGGCGGGGAGTTCTGGATATTCGAATGATCAGTGCGCGACGACAGCGGCCGCGACGACCAGCTTTACCCTCATAGTGAACAAGAGCGGGACGGGCAGCGGCACGGTCACCAGCGCTCCCACGGGGATTAACTGCGGCGCCACCTGCTCGGGAACTTACACCAGCGGCACATCAGTGGTGCTCGCGGCGACGGCGGCGAGCGGTTCTACCTTTGCCGGCTGGACGGGCACGGGCTGCACCACGGGGACAGTGGCTGTGAACGGCAACCTGACCTGCACCGCGACTTTCAATACGGGCATAGCCGCTCAGTTGACGTTATCTTGGGCGGACAGTTCGACCAACGAAGACGGTTTCAATATCCAGCGGCGTTCGGGAAGCGGCACGGCGTTCACGCAGATTGCGACGGTCGGCGCGAACGTGACATCGTATATCGACGGCGGGCTGCTGAGCGCGACGACCTACTGTTACCGAGTGCAGGCTTTCAACACGGCGGGGAGTTCTGGATATTCGAATGAACAGTGTGGGACGACAGCCGCCGCGACGACCAGCTTTATGCTCACCGTAAACAAGAGCGGGACGGGCAGCGGCACGGTCGCCAGTGCTCCCACGGGCATCAACTGCGGCACCACCTGTTCGGGACCTTACAACAGCGGAGCATCGGTGGTGCTGACGGCGACTGCGGCCGGCGGTTCCACGTTTGCGGGGTGGAGCGGTGGTGGATGTGCGGGCACGGGGACCTGTACGGTATCGATGAGCGCAGCCACCACGGTGACGGCGAGCTTCAATGCGACCAGCTTTACGCTCACCGTAAACAAGAGCGGGACGGGCAGCGGCACGGTCGCCAGTGCTCCCACGGGCATCAACTGCGGCACCACCTGTTCGGGACCTTACAACAGCGGAGCATCGGTGGTGCTGACGGCGACTGCG
>Ga0326597_10015210_pt1 | contig 10070 bp, 8 predicted proteins | sample RVTome_12_FD_203789 | JGI IMG/M metagenome (GOLD analysis project Ga0326597, IMG submission 203789) | Soil microbial communities from uranium-contaminated site in the Upper Colorado River Basin, Wyoming, United States - RVT100D185 | ecosystem: Environmental > Terrestrial > Soil > Contaminated >...
GCCGAGGCCGACTTCGTCGGCTAGCAGCACGCCTTTCGACAGCGGCGATTCCAGCGCGAACAGTGCGGCATCGATTTGGTGAGGATTCAGGTCGACGCTCGCGTCGAATAGCGACATTGATAACCGGTCCAGACCCCCGACCGCCCGCCGGGTCAGATCATGCGCAAAGTACTTGGCGTGGTAAGCGGTTAGTTGCATACAGCCGCAAGGGACTGCCTTTGGACGATTTGGATAGACGATGCTATCAGGTACTCGGGCCATCCACCGGTGGTGCTATTGGTAGTCTTCCGCACAGGACCGTAAACCACGGGGGTCAGGCTTGGCTAATTGCATAATGCACAAACCGTTTGCTGTTCCCGCAATAGGGTTGGGTTACCAAGTCTGCGCACGCTCTCCTCGTTAGTCCCCGTGAAGATTCTACGCTTCCCGCAGGAGAAGCGGCGCCGCGAGCGAAATAATCGAGGCCGTAGTCAATTTCTTCAGACCAGAAATGCCGGAGAGCCGCATGGATATTGGCTTGCATGGCGATATGAAGAACCGCGAGGTTGGAAGATATGGTTTGCTCCTTACCGTCGCTCCTCAAGGCTTCGTTGCCATCGTCGACTTGTTGAGCGAGCGCGCATCCCGCGGCTTCCAGCGTTTGGTGTCGACCTGCGCGAGGAACTCGGCCGTGATGCGGTTGAATAAATCCGGCTCCTCGAGATTGACCGCGTGGCCGGTGCCTGCAACCACCGTGAGCCGCGCCGACGGGCAGACGCGTTTGATGAAGATACCCGGTTCGAGGCAATTGTCGTCCTCGTCGCCGCTCACCACGTGCAGCGGCACCTTGAGTTTCGCCAGCTTGCGTTCGAGGCTGTAGACGGTCGGGCGCCGTCCCTGCACGCCGCGCAGCGTGTTCGCCGAGCCGAGTGCCGAATGCTTCGCGAATTCGGCGCAGAAATGCGCGAAGCCGCGCGGATCCTTGTTCTGGAATTGCACGCGCGCCGGGCCGATCTGATAGGGCTTAATCGCTGTTTTGGTGCCGAGTTCCTCGAAGCGTCGCGCCATGATCTCGTTGTCGCGCAGGAACTGGGCGCGCTTGTCCGGGTCGGAGCCGAACCCGACGCCGACTGCGGTCAGCGAGAGTGCCAGGCGCGCGTAGCGCAGGCCGAAGTGGACCGTTGCGAAACCGCCCATCGAGCAGCCGATGATGTGCGCTTTGCTGATTTTCAGGTGGCGCATCACGTTGGCGATATCGTCGGTGGCGATCGCCTGCGAGTACTTGGCGAGGGCTTGCGGCACGTCGGACGGCGGGTAGCCGCGCGCGTTGAATGCGATGCAGCGGTAGCGGCGGCTGAAATAGCGCAGTTGTGCTTCCCAGCTGTGCAGATCGTCGGCGAATTCGTGCACGAACACGAGCGGCGTGCCGCGCCCGGCTTGCTCGTAATACAGCTTGACTCCGTCTGAACTTGCGTATGGCATCGATTTCTCCTTTGAATTGGCTGTGAGCCGGCCGAAGCTGCGCGTTCAGCGCGCGGTTTCCGCCTGATGCACGATGCGGATGCCGATCAACACCGTCATCGCACCGGCGATTTCGATCCATCCCAGCGTTTCGCCAAGCAGCATCCACGCAAACAGCGCCGCCATCACGGGCTGGAACAACAATCCCACGGAGGAGAAAGTGGCAGCCAGGTGCGCCATCGCGTAGGCGATCAGGCTTTGCCCCACCACCTGCGACACCAGCGCGAGCCCGATCAGCTTGCCCCAGCCGCCGTCGGTGAGCGGCAGGAATTGCTCGCCGGAGACCAGCGCCAGCGGCAGCAGCGCGGCGGCGGTGATCGCGCCGCTTTTCGCCATGATGCTCGCGGTCGAAAGGCTGGCGCGCAAGCGGGTCACCACGATCTGGTAACCGGCGTAGAACATTGCGCTCACCACGCCGAGCGTATCGCCCAGCACTTGCCTGCCGGCCAGCCGAAAATCACCGCCGATCAGCACCGCCATTCCGGCAAGCGCGGTGGCAAGCCCGGCCAGGAACCTGCCGCTCGGCGTGCGGTGAAACAGTATCCACGCCGCAAGCGTAACGAAAATCGGCGCCGTATTGGCGAGCAAAGTCGAGTTGGCGACCGAAGTAAGCACGACCGACCAGTGCCACACGGCCAGATCGCCTGCGAAGAACAGGCCCGCCCAGAGCAGGAGCCTACGCTCGGTCGCCGAATCGGCACGCGACGGGCGGCCGCGCTCGGCGAGCGCCCAGGCCGACAGCAACGGCAGCGCCAGCATCACCCGCCAGAACGCGGTCGAGACCGGGCCTGCTTCGCTTACCTTGACCCATAGCGCGGAGGTGCCGATGCAGGCTGCACCGATGAGCAGAGCAGTCACCGCGAGTGCCACGCCGCGCCGCTCGTGCGGGCGTTCAATCAGCTCGCGCATGACTCCGGCAGCACTGCGGCGCGGGCGTCACGCGTCTATTTTCCTTCCCACCGCGCTTTGCGCTTTTCGATGAAGGCCTGCATGCCTTCTTTCTGGTCGCGCGACGAGAACAATACCTGGGAAGCCTTGGTCTCGAGCCGCAGCGCCGCATCGAGCGAGGCGTCCTGGCCGGCGAGCACCACTTCCTTGATCTGCTGTACGGCGAGCGGCGGCAGCTCGGCGATTCTCTGCGCCATTGCGACGGCGCGTTTTTCCACTTCGGCGTCCGGCGCGAGTTCGCTGACGAGACCCATCGCGAACGCTTCCCTCGCATTGAACACATCGCCGGTCAGGCAGATCTTCATCGCTTTGTATTTGCCGACCGCGCGTATCAGCCGTTGCGTGCCGCCGCCTCCGGGGATGATGCCGATCTTGACTTCAGGCTGGCCGAAGCGCGCCGACTCGCCGGCGATAATGATGTCGCACGTCATCGCCAGTTCACAGCCACCGCCGAGCGCAAAGCCGTTGACCGCGGCGATCACCGGTTTCGGGCAGGCTGCGATCACGCGCCACAGCTTGTGGGTGCCGCGCAGCATCATGTCGATGCTGCCGGCGCCGGCCATTTCCTTGATGTCGGCGCCGGCGGCGAAGGACTTGTCGTTGCCGGTGAGCACAATCGAGCGTGTCGAGCTGTCTTCGCCGAGTTCAGTCAGGTATTGCGCGATCAGCTTGCGTACTTCGAGGTTAAGCGCGTTACGCGACTCCGGGCGGTTGATGCGGATCAACGCGACGCCCTCGGTGGGGCGCTCAAGCAGTACTACGGGTGCGGTCATGGCGGGATTCCTTGATAAGGGGGTGGCTGAAACGGACGAGTTTGAAAGACTAAGCTATAGGAAGTGGGAGTGCAAATCTATCCCGCAGTGCCGCAGCAAGGCGTCGGGTATTCAGGCGACTCCACCAAGGGGTATGTCGTATCATAGGCGATGGGCAGGTCGTCTCCCGACCGCAAGCGGTGAGGCATCCTGAACGAGTTTAGTGAAAGGAGATCCGACGATGTCTAAATGGAAAAACTTCGAACCGCAAGGGGTCATCCCCGCTTGCCTGCTGCCCTTCAAAAGCGATTTGAGCATTGACGAAGCGGCTTACCGCAAACATCTGAGAGACGTCGTGGCGGTGGCCGGCCTTTCCGCGATCACCATCAACGCGCATTCCACGGAAGTCGCCTCGTGCAGTTTTGATGAGCAAGCACGGGTGCTCGACATCACGATGGATGAAATCGGCGAAGGGTTTCCCATCGTGCACGGCGTGTACGCCGACGGCAGCCTTGAGGCGGCGCGCATTGCGCGCATGGCGGAGCGGGGCGGTGCTTCATGTTTGTTGGCTTTTCCGCCAGGGCCCCTTGCGCTTGGCGCACTCGGCAAACCGGAGATGGCAATCGCGCATTTCAAAACGATCGCGGACGCGTCCTCCTTGCCGATTATTTGTTTCCAATACCCGCTGGCAAGCGGGCTCGGGTACTCAGTGGATACGCTGCTCAAACTCGTAGCGGAAGTTCCATCGATCAAAGCGATCAAGGACTGGTGCAATAGCGTGATGCAGCACGAACTTCAGATCCGCGTTCTCCAGAATCTGCCGCGACGCGTGAACGTATTGACGACCCACAGCTCGTGGCTCTTTAGCTCGCTCGTGCTCGGCTGCAACGGTCTGCTGTCCGGATCCGGAAGCGTCATCGCGGATTTGCAAGTCGCGCTCTGGCAGGCTGTGCAGCAAAACGATCTTGCGCGTGCCCGTGCGCTGAACGACCGCATTTTTCCGATTGCTCAAGCGTTCTACGTCGATCCCTTCGTCGATATGCACAATCGCATGAAGGAGGCGCTCGTCATACTGGGTCGTATTCCGTGCGCCGCCGTGCGGCCGCCCTTGGTTAAGCTCAAGGAGACGGAGGTCCGGCGCATTGAACAGGCGCTCGAGCAAGCCGGTGTGCGGGGGCAAGGGGCGATGGAACGCGCGGCATGACCGCCTTGTTCACGCCCATGTCGATCGGAGGCGTGGAGCTGCGCAACAGAATCGTTATGCCATCGATGACCACGCGGCTGGCGGACCGCGAAGGGCATGTCACCGACGCCTCGGTCGCGTACTTCAAGGCGCGGGCCGCGGGCGGCACCGGGCTGATTACCGTGGAGATGGCATCTCCGGAACGCGCGGGACGGCATCGCGCCCGGGAACTCGGCATTTACGACGACCGTTTTCTGCCCGGCCTCACCCGCCTGGTCGGTGAAATCCACGCGTGCGGGGCGAAAGCGTCGATACAGCTCGGCCATGCGGGCGGCCACACGCGCGAAGACGTGTGCGGCGAGCCGCCGGTCGCGCCATCGGCGGTGCCGCACTACGTCTACGAGGTCACGGGCAAGACGATCACGCCGCTCGAGATGAGCCGGGAGAGAATCGCCCGCACCACCGAAGCATTTGTCGCGGCCGCGAAGCGCGCGCGCGCGGCAGGCTTCGATTGCGTCGAATTGCACGCGGCGCACGGCTACCTGTTTTCGCAGTTTCTGTGTCCCGAAGAAAACCGGCGTCAGGACGAATATGGCGGATCGCTAGCCAACCGCGCGCGCATCGGCCTCGATACGCTGCGCCGCATCAAGGCGGAGTTGCCAGGATATCCGGTCATTTTCCGCCTGAGCGTCGAGGATTTTTTCCCGACCGGGCTTCATTTTGAAGAAGGTTTCGTCGTCGCGAAATGGGCGGCTGCGGCGGGCGCCGATGCGATTCACGTGTCGGCGGGACATTATCGCTCGCTGCCTACTGCGCACCGCATGATTCCGCCGATGGAATATCCTGAAGGCGTGTTCCTCGATTACGCGGCACGCATCAAGGGTGAAGTCGCGGTGCCGATCATCGCGGTCGGCCGGCTCGGGAATCCGGCGATCGCGATGGCGGTCGTCGATTCCGGGAAAGCGGACTTCGTCGCGTTGGGTCGCTCTCTCATCGCGGATCCTGAGTGGGTGAACAAGGTTCAGCGTAGCGTGCCGGTTAGACGCTGCCTTGCGTGCAACAAGTGTATTGACGAAATGCGCGGCGGGGACTCCCTCACCTGTCTGGTGAATCCGACTGCCGGCCGCGAGCTGGAATTCGCTGCGGGGACCATCGCCCGGAAAGATGAGCGCATTTGCGTCATCGGTGCCGGTCCCGCTGGACTTTCGTACGCCTCTCTCGTCGCACAGGGCAACCACGTAACGGTGTTTGAGCGGGAGCGTGCTCCTGGCGGGGCCTTTCGCTATGCCGGACAGGCGCCGCAATTCCAGGAAGTCGAAGCGCGGCAGGAATCATTGAACGCCTATGTCGGCGAGCTCGCGCGTGCCTGCACGCAGGACGGTGTGACGTTCAGGTACGGCGTCGATGTTGCGAAATCCCCGGAGCTCCTTCGCGATTACGAGCGCATCGTCATCGCGACGGGTGCCCGCTACCGGTTGCGGTGCGGTCCGATTATTTATTGGCTGCTCGAGCACCAATGGGGAAAATCGCAGCTCATGCGCAGATTATTTTCGTCCGCGCGGCTGCGGAACTGGTTTTATTGCCGTGCGCGCAAGCCAACCGGCGGAAGTTACGGTGCACTAAAGCGGTCCGGCCAGAAGATCTCGATCATTGGCGACGCGGTGCAAGCGGGCAGAGCAAAAGAAGCGATCGCCTCGGCGTTTCGCACCGCTTATTTTGCTGAATAATACTCACCAAGAGTCCGGAGGCATGGCTGCAATCTTTACCTTCCGGCCGTCATCGATTAAGTGTTAGTCCTTAGTCAGAAGCGGCCACAACTGGTCAGCGCCGGCGGTGGCGATCGAGCGGCCAAGCTCGGCTGCCCATGCTGCTTCATTGCCGAATTCCTCGCGCCACGCCCACAGCCGCAGCGTCGAGTGATGCAACGCGTGTTCGTCGGTGACGCCGATTGCGCCGTGCACCTGGTGCGCGATCAGGGCGCCTTCGTGCGCCGCCTGCGCGGTGCGGATCTTGGCCGAAGCCACCGCAAGCAACGAGTCTTCACCGCGCTCGAGCGCACCCGCAGCCGACAGCGAGGCAGCCACTGCCGCCGCGACCTCGCCGGCAAAGCGGGCTAGTTCCTGTTGAATTGCCTGGAACTGTCCGATCTTGCGTCCGAACTGGGTGCGCTCGGTCGAGTAACGCACTGCCAGTTCGAGCGTCCGGTCGAGTGCCCCCGCCATCAACAACGAGCGCGCCAGCGCGCCGCGCAGCCTGAGCGTCGCATGATGTACGCCGGGGTCTGCCGGCGCGACGAGACTTCCCGATACGACCACGTTGTCGAGCATCACGTCGTCACGCGGCTCGTCGGCAAGATTGCGCCCGGGGCTGAGCTTGCATTGCTTCGGATCGACGCACGCAACCATAGCGCCAGCGGGGCCGGAGACGAGCACGATCAGGCGTTGCGCGATGCGTGCCCACGGCACTCGCCGCATGCTGCCCGACAAACTCCACTGCGTGCCGTGCCGGCGGGCGGCCACGGTTTCCCCGTGTACCGGGCCGAATGCAAGCGGCCCGGTACCAATCGGCAGGCCGCAACTCGCGAGCATCCAGCCGGCAAGCGCGGTCTCAACCAGTGGAATCGGCGCGGCGTAACGGCCGGCGATGCGCAACACCGCCGCCAGATCGGACAGCGAGCCGCCGGCGCCGCCGGCTTCCTCGGCAATCGACACCAGCGGCAGCTGCGCCTCTTCAACGATGCGCCACAGTGCGGGTGACCAGCCGTCGCGCTTGGCGGCATCGAGCAGCCTGGCGTCGCCGTGGTCGGTAAACAACCGCGTCGCCGACTCGATCAGCATCGCGCGAATGTCGCTCGTGTCACTCATTTCAGCGGGCCCAGCAGTTTGCGTGCAATGAGGCTGCGCAGCACCTGCGTGGTGCCGCCGCGGATGGTCGACACCGGAGCACAGACGATGGTTTCCGCGAGGTAGCGCTCGAACGTATCCGCTGCATCAGGAGTCGGCTCGACATCGAACAACAGACGCGCGGCGTCGATGATCTCGCGCTCGTAGAACGTGCCCATGTCCTTCACCAGCGCCGCCTCGGTGGCGAGATCGACAGTCGCCTTGGGCGAGCCCTGATCGCCGTCAGGCCCCGGATCGAGCGTCATTGCAATCGCGAGCGACATGCGCCGCAGCGACCACAGCCGTGCAGTGAGTTTCCCCGCCATTTCCAGCGCGCGCGCTTCGGGCGCAGCGCCGAGCCGGCGCATCAATTCGGTGAACAGCGGAAACGTCGTCATGTAGCGCTCGGGGCCGCTGCGCTCGAGCGCGAGCTCGGAAGTCACTTGTTTCCAGCCCTGGCCAATTGCTCCGACCACCATGGCGTCGGGCACGAACACGTTGTCGAGAAACACCTCGTTGAAATGATGGTAGCCGTCCATGAAGCGGATCGGCCGCACCGTGACGCCCGGCGCGTTCAGCTCCACGACCAGTTGCGACAGGCCTTCGTGGCGGTCGCCGCTGTCGGGGGCGGTGCGGCACAGCACGAAAAACGCATGCGCCTTGTGCGCCCAGCTCGTCCACACCTTCTGTCCGGTCACGCGCCAGCCGTTAGGAACTCGCTCGGCGCGCGTTTTGACCGACGCGAGATCGGAGCCGGAATTGGGCTCGCTCATGCCGAGCGCGAACGAGTACTCGCCGCGCGCGATCGCCGGCAGAAAGCGCTGCTTTTGCTGCTCGGTGCCGTAGCGCAGCAGGCTGGGGCCGATCTGCCGGTCGCCGAACCAGTGCGCGGCGCACGGCGCGGCAACCGCGAGCATTTCCTCGGTCGCCACGAAACGTTCGAGATACGAGCGCTCCTGCCCGCCGTAGCGCTTGGGCCAAGTCATGCCGATCCAGCCGCGCGCTGCGACCTTGCGGGTGAATTCGGCGTTGAACTCGGTGTGCCCGAGATGCGGCTTGAACGCCTGCGCAGCGATTTCCGCGCGCAGGAATTCGCGCACTTCCTGCTGCAGCTTGCGCGCCGGGGCGGGCAGTTCGAGCGCGGAAAAATCAACTTGCTGGAACACGTTGAAAAATTCCTGAAAGGTTGCTGCGGCTGTTCGTGACGTTAGGCGTGCGGCACAGGAGCGTCGAAACCCGAGCTCGATGCGGTTGTGCTCGAACCCGTGCCGCGGCTCATTGGGCCCGGAGGTTCGTGGCTTTTACCACTTTGGCGTATTTGGCGATTTCCTCCCGGATGAACGCGCCGAATTGCTCAGGCGTGCCGCCGATCGGCTCGATACCCTCGTTCATGAATCGACCGTGCACTTCGGTGCTGACGAGAATTTTGCCGAATTCGGAGTTGAGCCGAGCCACGATTTCCTTCGGGGTTTTCGCAGGCGCCATCAGGCCGAACCACGTCGTCGCCTCGTAGCCCTTGAGGCCCGACGCGTCAATGGTGGGCACATCCGGAAGCGCTGGAAAGCGCTTGAGACTGCCGATCGCGATCGCGCGCAGCCGCCCGCTCTTGAGATGCGGCAGCAACGCCGGCACGCCGCTGAAAACCATTTCAACCTGGCCGCCGATGGTGTCGGTCAACGCCGGTGCGTTGCCCTTGTACGGCACATGGACGATGTTGACCCCCGCCATCAGCTTGAGCAGCTCACCTGCCATCATGTTTGAGCTGCCGAGTCCCGACGAGGCGTAATTGAGCTTGCCGGGGTTGGCCTTGGCGAGCGCGATCAGTTCCTTCAGATTTTTCGCCGGCAGCGACGGATGCGCCGACAGCACGTTGGCGCCTTTCACGCACAGGATCACCGGTGCGAAGTCGCGCAGCGTGTCGTACGGCATCTTCGGGTAGAAACTCATGTTGATCGCGTTCGAGGCGCCGCCCATCAAGAGCGTATAGCCGTCACCCGGCGCTTTGGCGACGAGTTCGGAGCCGATGTTGGTGCCGCCGCCCGGGCGGTTCTCGACCACGACCTGCTGCCCGAATACTTCGACGAGCTTGGCCGCGATCACGCGCGCTGTGAAATCGGTGTTGCCGCCCGCTGCGTACGGGACCACCACGCGGACCGTCTTGTTCGGGTAGCTTTGTGCAAACCCATTGATGTTCGCGAGCGCGGCAACAGCAAACGTTATGGCGACGACTGATTTCATATTTCTTCTCCGATTGAAAAACTATTAACCGCACATAAACGCCGATTAACGTCGATAGAAAAACCAGCGCACTTCATCATTCGAATTCCATCTTGATTTTAGCTGCGTTCATCGGCGGTTTCATAGTTTTTGGGCCGCCGCTAGATCCTGGTGACTTCGTTGACGAGCGGCTCATTGCGTTGCCAGCGCTTCAGGTTATCAAGAAATATCGCGTTGACGCGAGCTTCGTTGCCTGCCGACGCCGATGAGTTGTGCGGCGTGACGATCACATTCGGCATATCCCAGAGCGGTGAGTCGGGCGGCAGCGGCTCCTGCGCGAACACGTCAAGATACGCGCCGCCGAGGTGTCCGCTCTGCAGCGCTGCGATCAGCGCGGGTTCGGCGACGATTTCGCCGCGCGCGATATTGATCACGCGCGCACCGCGCGGCAGCTTGGCGAGCAGCGCCGCGTCCATCTTGCCGCGCGTCTCGTCCGTGAGCGGACACGCGATCACCAGCCAGTCGCTGCGCGCGAGCAGCTCGGGGAGCTTGTCGGGGGCATGGATTTCGTCGACGAGCCCGGGCTTG
>Ga0326597_10015211_pt1 | contig 10070 bp, 7 predicted proteins | sample RVTome_12_FD_203789 | JGI IMG/M metagenome (GOLD analysis project Ga0326597, IMG submission 203789) | Soil microbial communities from uranium-contaminated site in the Upper Colorado River Basin, Wyoming, United States - RVT100D185 | ecosystem: Environmental > Terrestrial > Soil > Contaminated >...
GACACGGCAAGTCAAACGGGTGAAGATACTTCATCATGTTGACTGGCGTTTTTGCCGTCTCCTGCCCAAGGCCCGGGGAACGGGCGGAACCGGTTTTTATCATGGAAGAACAGACCAGAACAATTCGTCTCAAGGTTTCACCCCCGGTGGCTCGCCTGATCGCTCCCGGTGTTTCCGCGGAAGAGCAACTGCAGGCCATTGCGGGCACTTTACCCCTGAGCGACGGTGAATTGCTGACCGCTCTGTTTCTGCTGGCCCACCGGGCGGAGAAGGAAATTCGCCGACAGGCGTGCATCGGACTGCGGAAATTGTCCGCCGGCCGCCTGCTGCCCCTCCTGGCGGACGAAACCCTCCATCCGCAACTGCTCCAGTTTATCGCTTCCTATCGAGCCGATGATGCCGAGGTGATAGACCGGCTGGTGTCCCATCCCGGCTTCGACAGGGGTCTTTTGCCCCTGGTGGCGCGCCGCGCGGACCGCGCCGTTCTGGAACTGCTGATCGCCCGGTTTGCCGGAAGCCCCGAAGCGCCCGGCCTTTGTCAGGCGGCCGCCGAAAATCCCGCGGCTGACGATCGATTGCTGGCCCGATTGGCCGGGGAGGGCGACGATCTCTCCTCGCCCGCGGAGGACGAGTCCGCCGACGACCAGGACGTGGAAGAACCCTGGGAGGAAGCAGAGTCCGGCGATGACGAGGAAAATGAGGAAACTCCGGAGGAAACCGGGGACGAGGAAGCCGAGGATGAAGAAGGAGCGGAATCCAAGTACCAGATGACCATGCACATGGGGGTGTCCGAAAAGATCAAGGCGGCCCTCACCGGCGACAAGGAGTGGCGCAAGCTGCTGTTGCTGGACAACAATAAACTGGTTTGCACGGCAGTGCTGAAAAATCCCCGTATCTCCGACGGGGAAGTGCTGTCGATTGCCAAGAATAAAAGTTCCAGTGAAGAAATGATCCGTCTCATCACCCAGAATCGCGAGTGGATGAAGAATTACGCCATCAAACAGGCGCTGGTAATCCATCCCCGAGTCCCGCCGGGGCTGGCGATCCGCTATATGGGAACCCTGACCGAGCGGGATTTGAAAGTGATAGCCAAAAGTCGTGAAGTTGCGAAAGTGATTGTCAACAATGCTCGTCGCATGCTCACTGCCATGGAGAATCGCCGTTAACAAAGAGGATGCTTTCGCAAAAATTCATAAGATGGCTAAGCAAAAATTTCGTCCTACAAGGCTTGGTGTTTTTTCAGGGGCGAAGGCATACATAGTGTATGTCGAGGTCCTGAAAAAACGCCGTAACGCCGGAGGGCGGACTTTTTGCGACGCCATCAAAGACGGGCAGATTGTGAACCGAAGAAAAAGAGGAGTAAGCGATTGATGATTCAGGGAAAAGTAGTGGCCGTGTGCTTCAGCGCGGCCAAGGGAGGCCGTAAAAAAGATGTCGGCCAGGGAATGCTTCTGGCGGGCTTCGGCCTCGAAGGCGATGGTCATGGCGGTGACTGGCACCGCCAGATCAGCCTGCTGGCAAAGGAAAGCATCGCCAAGATGCAGGCCAAGGGACTGGATGTGGGAGCCGGTGATTTCGCCGAAAATCTGACCACCGAAGGTATTGACCTGTGCTCCTTGCCGGTCGGAACCTTGCTGCGGGTCGGCGAATCGGCCCTGCTTGAAATCAGTCAGATCGGCAAGATCTGCCATAACCGCTGCGAGATCTACTATCAAGCCGGGGACTGCGTCATGCCTAAGGAAGGGATTTTCGCCAAAGTTCTGGAGAGCGGCCCGGTGGCTCACGGAGACCTTGTCACCGTGTTGATTCTCGATCCGGGAGAAAAAGAGGTTTCATGACTGGACAGGAGGAATTCAGGATCGGGGTGCTGACCCTGTCCGACAAGGGGGCGCGGGGAGAGCGCGAGGATGTCAGCGGCCAGGTGGTGCGGGAGATGATTGCCGGACTCGGCGAGGTGAGCCGCTATCAGGTTATTCCCGATGATCTCGAAACGATCGTCGAAACCCTGGTGAAATGGGTTGACGAATACCATCTCGACCTGATCCTGACTACCGGCGGCACCGGCCTCAGTCCGCGGGATGTGACCCCGGTGGCGACCGCCCGGGTCATAGACTGGGAAATCCCCGGCATGGCCGAGGCCATGCGTGCTGCCAGCTTGCTGAAAACCCCCCATGCCATGTTGTCCCGGGCGCTGGTCGGAGTGCGCGGAGCCTCCATGATCATCAACCTTCCGGGCAGTCCCAAGGGGGTGCGGGAAAACCTCGAGGTGGTTTTGCCGGCCCTGAGCCACGGGCTGCGCAAGCTGAAGGGGGATCCGGAGGATTGCGCCAGCTGAAGGCCCCTTCAAGGAGGATCAATCAGGAAAGCGCGGCAGGGGGTAGTGGTGATAAAGAAAAAAATTCTGCTTGCCGATGGGAACGGGATTGCCAGGGATTGGGGCAAAACCGACCTGGACCGTAAGGCATACCATCTGCTGATTGTCTCCACCGGGGTGGAGGCGTACGAGACCGCCGTCTTCGAACGGCCCGACCTGATCGTCATGAGCGTGCAGCTTCCGGAATTGACCGGAGACGATTGTTGCCGCCGGTTGAAGGCGCACCCCGAATTGCGCAACATTCCGGTCGTTCTGGTCGCCTGCGGCGCCGAGGTTGATGAACTGGAGCGCTGCCGCCGGTCCGGTTGCGAAGATCTGTTGTTCCAGCCCGTGGATTGGCGGTTGTTGGCCGAAATCTGCCGGAAATACCTGGATATTCGACCAGGGGTCTCTCCACGGGTTTCGGTTCAGATGACTGTCCGCTACGGTTCCGGGTCCGACCGGAAACAGCTCAGCGATTTTTCCATCAATGTCAGTACCGGCGGGCTGTTCATCGAAACGGATGCGCCCTTGCCAGTCGACACCCCTCTCAGTCTTGAGTTTTCCCTGCCCGGCCATCCGACCCCGGTATGTTGCCAGGGGCGGGTCGCCTGGCTGAATGCCCCTGGGCACAGGCAGAATCCCCGCCTTCCCAGCGGCATGGGTGTCCAGTTCGTTGAACTGTCCCTGGAGGATATGCGCCTGGTGCGAGCTTTTACCCACCAGGAACTCGAAGGCTCCCAAGGTCCGAATCGTTCCTGAAGCCTGCAGCCAGGCACTTACCCTCTTTTCCCGCCCCGACTCACCGATCAAGACAATATTCCCCGGCATCGCCACGGCGTCATGATTCGAGGTTCAGTCGCTTGATTTTCTCGACCAGGGTGGTGCGTTTGATGCTGAGCAGTGCGGCTGCTCGGGCCTTTACCCCGTTGGCCAGTTCCATGGCCGAGCGGATCAGGCAGCGCTCCAGTTCATCGACTGCCTGGGCCATGTCGACGCCCTGCTCCGTAACCCGCGGACAAAAGACTCCAGAGGCTTCTTCGTCACCGTCATTGCCGCAGATGTTGGGCGGCAGGTCTTTTTTGCCGATGATTTCCGATTCGGCAAGGGTGATGGTGCGTTCGACCACGTTTTCCAGTTCGCGAACGTTGCCGGGCCAGTGATAGGCTTCCAGGGCACGCATGGTCTGTGGATTGAAAGATACGGGGGGACGGCCCATGTCCCGGCAGACCTTGTTGGTAAAATGCCGGGTCAGCAGGGCGACGTCCTCCCGGCGTTCCCGCAGGGGCGGAAGATGGATGGGGATGACATTGAGCCGGTAGTAGAGGTCCTCCCGGAAATTTCCCGACTGCACGGCTTCTTCGAGATTGGCGTTGGTGGCGGAAATCACCCGCACATCGAGCTTGACCGTTTTGCTGGAACCGACCTTCACCACCTCGTGTTCCTGCAGCACTCTCAACAGCTTTATCTGCAGGTGACCGGGCATTGTGCCGATCTCATCCAGGAAAATGGTTCCGTGGTGGGCATGTTCGAATTTTCCGGTCTTTTCGGCGACGGCGCCGGTAAAGGCCCCCTTGACGTGGCCGAACAACTCGCTCTCCAGCAGTTCGGCGGGTATGGCGCCACAGTTGATGGCCACAAAGGGCTGGTTCTTGCGGTTGCTGTTGAAGTGAATGGCCTTGGCCACCAGTTCTTTGCCGGTGCCCGACTCGCCGAGGATCAGGATGGTCGAATCGGTTTGAATGATTTTTTCCATGCGGGAAAATACCTGCTGCATGGCCAGGCTGTTGCCGATCATATTGTCAAACCGGTATTTGCCGCGCAACTGCTGTTTCAGGTAACGGTTTTCAGCCAGCAACTGGCTCTTTTCCAGCGCCTTGGCAATGACGACTTTCAGCTTTTCCAGATGCACCGGCTTGGTGATGTAGTCGAAAGCTCCTTCTTTCATGGCTTCGACCGCCGTTTCGGCGGATGCCTTGCCGGTGATCAGGATGACGCTGGTGAACGGGGCATCTTCCTTGACCTTTTTCAGGATGTCGATGCCGCTGACGCCGGGCAGAAATAGATCGGTAAGGATCACCTCGAAGGGTTTTTTCTGCAGGATCTCCAGGGCTTCCTCGCCGCTTTCGGCGGCTTCGACCTGATAGCCGGCGCCGGTCAACAGCAGGGATATGGCTTCCCGGTTGCTCGGTTCGTCGTCGATTACCAGGATCTGCGAAAGATTTTCCATGTCCATGAGGGGCACCGTAAATGAAAAGGGAGATCGAGCGTCAGTTCTTTGACGAATGACCTAAAGCTAGCACGTTCTCCGGTCAAGGACAAGATCCGCGGCGTACTTTTATCGTCCTTTTTCCCAGTTTGACAGGGGAGTAGCTTCAGGTACGCTATAAATCATGAGTTTCAGGGATTTGTCCATCTTCGCTCTGGCGATCTGCTGCCTGTTTTCCGGCTGGTTTTTCCGGTCGGCTCTTGCCGATCCGCCACCGGGGGAACTGGTGCGGGCGGTGCGGATAGCGGGCGTCATTACGCCGACGGTTGCCGACTTCGTTTCCGCGCAACTGGATGAGGCGAATACCCTCGGCAGGCGGGCCTTTCTGCTCGAACTCGATACCCCGGGCGGGCTGGATACGGCCATGCGGTCCATCATTCAGGCTCAGCTCGGTTCGGAAATTCCGGTCATCGTCTACGTCTATCCATCTGGTGCCCGCGCCGCCTCGGCCGGGGCGCTGATCACCCTGGCCGCCGATTTTGCGGCCATGGCGCCGGGAACCAATCTGGGCGCCGCCCATCCCGTCGCCCTCGGTGGCGGTGGTGGTGAGGGTGAAGGGGACGACGTGATGATGAGCAAGGTGGTCGAGGATGCGGTGGCCTATGCTCGCAGTATCGCCCAGAAGCGGGGACGGAACGTTTCCTGGGCGGAGCGGATCGTTCGGGAAAGTATTTCCACCCCGGCGGAGGAAGCCCTGAAGGAGAAGGTCGTCGATCTGCTGGCGGAAAACGAGCAGCAGCTCCTCCAGTCCCTGGATGGCCGCGTTTATCGCCGCGGCGACAGAGAACTGACCCTGAAGACCGGGGATGCCGCACTGGAGTTCGTGGAAATGAACTGGCGGCAGAAGTTTCTCCAGACCATCAGCCATCCCAACATCGCCTACATGCTGATGATGCTCGGCATCCTCGGCATCTTTTTCGAGATATCCCAGCCCGGGGTCATTTTGCCGGGCGCCATCGGGGCCATCGCCCTGCTTCTGGCCCTGTTCGCCTTTCAGGCTCTGCCCGTCAACTATGTCGGCATGCTTTTCATCCTGCTGGCCCTGGTGTTGTTCATACTCGAGGTCAAGGTGGTGTCCTACGGTATGCTCACCGTGGGAGGGATCATCTCCATGACCCTGGGCTCCGTGATGCTGATGGACCGTGCCGATCCCTATCTTCACATATCCTGGGCGGTGATCGCCGCGACCGTTGCGATGACCAGCGGGTTATTTCTGCTGGTGCTCTATTTTGTGGTTCGAACCCAAAAGACGCGCTTTGTCTCCGGGGCGGAAGGCATGGTCGGCGAACGGGGCAAGGCCCTGACCGACATCAATGGGGAAGGGCGGGTGTTTGTGCACGGGGAATACTGGCAGGCTTTTTCGCACAGGCCGATCAGCCGGGGAGAAACGATCGAGGTGGTGAACCTCGACGACAACCTGCGGCTCGAAGTCAGGAAGGCGGAGCCGGAAACGATTCAATTTACAAAAGGAGAGAAGTGATGGTCATCCCGATTATTGCCCTGCTGCTGGCGATAGCAGTGGTCCTCAGCAGTGCCATCCGCATCATCTATGAATACGAACGGGGCGTGGTTTTTCGCCTGGGACGTTATTCCGCGGTCAAGGGGCCCGGTTTGCGATTCATCATTCCGATCGTGGACCGGCTCATCAAGATCAGCCTGCGGACCATCGCCATGGATGTCCCTCCCCAGGACGTGATCACCAAGGATAACGTCTCCATCAAGGTCAATGCCGTGCTCTATTTCCGGGTGGTCAATCCGGAAAAGTCCATCATCGAGGTGGAAAACTACCTCTATGCCACCAGTCAGTTGGCCCAGACCTCCCTGCGCAGCGTGCTTGGGCAGTCCGAACTGGACGACCTGCTCGCCCATCGGGATCAGCTCAATCAGCACCTCCAGGAGATTCTGGACCGGCAGACCGATCCCTGGGGCGTCAAGGTGTCCAACGTGGAGATCAAGCATGTTGACCTGCCACCTGAGATGCAGCGGGCCATGGCCCGCCAGGCCGAGGCGGAAAGGGAGCGGCGTTCCAAGGTAATTCATGCCGAAGGGGAATACCAGGCCGCTCAGCGGCTGACCGATGCGGCTCAGATAATTTCCACGGACAAGAGCGCCCTGCAGTTGCGATACCTGCAGACTCTCACCGAAGTCGCCGCCGAGAAGAACTCGACCATTATTTTCCCCTTCCCCCTCGACCTGATCCGTCCTTTCCTGGAGAAAAATCAGTAATCATCCACCGGGGAGGATCAACCCCGGGGGCCCTCATCGGGCCGGCGTTGATCTCGGGCGGTTAAAGACTCAGGCGCACTATCCGCAAGGCTGGATGGTGCGCTTTTTTGCATGGTATGATGCAACGGATATCCCCTTCTGAAATACAGGCTTCAGCGAGAATATCACAGGTATTTTCCCGATTTATCCGGTATAAACAGCTTGTTGCTTTGTCAAAACGTATCTGATAAACTCCCCGATTCATGTTGAGATAATCGAGGGGCCTGGAGGTGCTTTAATGGAAATAAAAAAATTCAATAAAATCATGGCTGCCAACCGCGGCGAGATCGCCATTCGTATTTTTCGGGCTTGCATTGAGCTGGGCATCAAGACGGTGGCCATCTATTCCAATGAAGATCGGATTTCCCTTCATCGCTACAAGGCTGACGAGTCCTACCTGATCGGTAAGGGTAAAGGACCGATCGATGCCTACCTTGGATTCGACGAGATCATCGATCTGGCTCTCAAGAAAGGGGTCGATGCCATTCATCCAGGCTATGGCTTTCTCTCGGAGAACCCTCACTTCGCCGAGGCCTGCGAACGGGCCGGGATTGCATTCATCGGCCCGAATGCTGAGATCCAGCGCAAGCTGGGGGACAAAATATCAGCCCGTAAGGTGGCGATAGCCGCCGGGGTGCCGGTTGTTCCTGGCACCGACGAGCCGATCACCGCCGTTGAAGAAGCCCTGGTTTTCGCCGCCAAGTTTGGCTATCCGATCATGATCAAGGCCGCCGCCGGCGGCGGTGGCCGCGGCATGCGGGTGGCCCGCAATCACAAGGAACTGGCCGAAGGACTGAAGTCGGCCTCTTCCGAAGCTCGGGCGGCTTTTGGCAATCCGTCTGTATTTCTCGAACGTTTTATTGAGAACCCCAAGCATATCGAGGTGCAGATCCTCGGCGACAAGCACGGCAATGTCGTTCATTTCTACGATCGCGACTGCTCGGTGCAGCGGCGCCACCAGAAGGTGGTCGAGGTGGCGCCGTCGCCGGGGCTCAGTGCCGCCGGACGTAAGGTGTTGTGCGATTACGCCCTGAAACTCGCTCATGCCGTTGGTTATGAAAATGCCGGTACGGTGGAATTTCTCATGGACCAGCAGGGCCTCTTCTATTTCATCGAGGTCAATACCCGGATTCAGGTCGAGCATACGGTGACCGAAATGGTTACCGGACGCAACCTGGTGCAGGCCCAGATCCGGGTAGCCGAAGGGCACCGCTTGGCCGATCCGGAAATCAACATCAAAAAGCAGAAGGACATTCACCTGGTCGGTTTTGCCATCCAGTCCCGGGTCACCACCGAAGATCCCGAAAGGAATTTTGCCCCCGATTTCGGTACCATCGCGGCCTATCGCAGCCCCGGCGGTTTCGGCATACGGCTCGATGCCGGCAGCGCTTATCCCGGCGCCCGCATCAGCCCGCACTACGATTCCCTGCTGGTCAAGGTCAGCACCTGGGGATTGACCCTGGCCGATGCTTCGCGCTCCATGAGCCGTGCCCTGGAGGAGTTTCGCCTGCGGGGGGTGAAGTGCAACAAGGGCTTCCTGAGGAATGTTGTCACCCACCCGACCTTTCTGGCCGGCAAGTGCGACACCTCTTTTCTCGACAACCATCCGGAGTTGTTCAAGCTTCTGGTCAAGCGCGATCGGGCCAACAAGCTGCTGTGCCATATCGGCCATATCACCGTCAACGGTTGTCCGGGCATCAAGCAGCCCCTCCATTTCAGGGAGCTGCGGGAGCCCGAGGTCCCCGAAATCCCCTATGAGATGGCCCGTGCCAGAGGCACTCGCGACATCCTTCTGGAAAAAGGCCCGGAGGGTCTTGCCCGATGGGTGCTGGAGGAAAAGCGGCTGTTGGTCAGCGATACCACCATGCGTGACGCGCACCAGTCGCTTATGGCGACCCGGTTCCGTACCCACGACCTGGTTCGTATCGCCGAGGCCACCAGCTTTCTGGGCAGCGGCCTGTTCTCTCTGGAAATGTGGGGTGGTGCTTCTTTCGATGTGGCGATGCGTTTCCTCAAGGAAGATCCCTGGGAGCGTCTTGACCGCCTGCGCCAGGAAATTCCCAACGTTCTTTTCCAGATGTTGTTGCGCGGATCGAATGCCGTCGGCTACAGCAATTATCCCGACAACGTGGTGCGGGAATTCGTCGCCCAGGCCGCCGACAGCGGCATCGACGTATTCCGGGTTTTCGACTCCCTGAACTGGACGAAGGGGATGAGGGTGGCCATGGACGCGGTACGCAAGGCCGGCGCCGTGTGCGAGGCGGCCATGTGCTACACCGGTGACATCCTCGATCCGAAACGGGATAAATATCCACTGTCCTATTACGTCGGTCTGGCCAAAGAGCTGGAAAGCATGGGCGCCCATATACTGGCCATCAAGGACATGGCCGGGTTGCTCAAACCCTATGCCGCTGAAAAATTGGTCAGAGCCCTGAAGAATGAAATCGGCATTCCGATTCACCTGCATACCCACGACACCTCCAGCAATGGCGGCGCGACCCTGCTGGTGGCCGCCCAGGCGGGGGTCGATATCGTCGATACCGCTCTGTCTTCCGTTTCCGGTTTGACCGCCCAGCCGAACATGAACGCCCTGCTGGCCGCGCTCCGGGATTCCGAACGGGACCCGCGCCTCAATGAACCCGGGCTGCAGAAACTGGCCAACTACTGGGAGACAGTGCGCACCTATTACGCGCCCTTTGAATCGGAACTGCGCAGCGGTACCGCCCAGGTCTATCACCACGAGATTCCCGGCGGGCAGTATTCCAATTACAAACCGCAGGTCGAAGGCCTGGGGCTCGGTCATCGCTGGGAAGAGTGCAAGGATATGTACCGCAAGGTCAACGACATGTTCGGCGACATCATCAAGGTGACTCCGTCCTCCAAGATCGTCGGCGACATGGCCATGTTCATGGTCCAGAACAACCTGCAGCCGGAAGATGTCTATGAACGGGGCGAGGACCTGTCCTTTCCCCAGGGGGTGGTCGATTTCTTCAAGGGCATGATCGGCCAGCCTCACGGCGGTTTCCCTGAAAAACTGCAGAAGATCGTCCTCAAGGGGGAAGAGCCGATTACCTGCCGGCCCGGCGAGTTCCTCGAACCAGTCGATCTGAAAGCCAAAAAGGCCGAACTGGAAAAGAAACTTGGCTATGAGATCAGCGACCGGGAGGTACTCTCGGCGGTCCT
>Ga0326597_10015214_pt1 | contig 10069 bp, 7 predicted proteins | sample RVTome_12_FD_203789 | JGI IMG/M metagenome (GOLD analysis project Ga0326597, IMG submission 203789) | Soil microbial communities from uranium-contaminated site in the Upper Colorado River Basin, Wyoming, United States - RVT100D185 | ecosystem: Environmental > Terrestrial > Soil > Contaminated >...
AAACAACTGTTCTTTTTGAATTTATTGAGTATTCTTGACCCTATAGATACAGGTTCAATCTCAATACAACTCATCAAATAAATATAATGAATGAAACCGCTGTCATTGCAGGAATCATCGGCATCATTCTGGGCTTGGGGGTAATGTGGGTTATCTCCAGGAACAAGCTGACCGCTCAGGATCAACGGCTGGGCGACAAGACTGCACAAATAGACGAATTGAAATCCAGGCTCAAAGAACATGAAGATTCCGATTACAGGGCAAAAATTGCTGAACTACAAACCTTGCTCGAGGGAGAAAGACGCTTAACGCGAGAAAAAATAGCGCTACTGGAACAGGCCGAGAAGAACATGACAGCCGCCTTCGAAAATCTGGCAAACAGGATTATCGAAGAAAAAAGTAAAAAATTCACCGAGCAGAATAAGATTAATATTGGCGAGGTACTGAATCCACTGCGTGAACAGCTGGGAGATTTCAAAAAGAAAATTGAAGATGTTTATGATAAAGAATCAAAAGACAGGGTGTCCTTACATCATGAAATTACGAGTCTGAAATCATTAAACGAACAGATGAGTAAGGATGCTATCAATCTTACCAGGGCGCTTAAAGGAGACAGTAAAAAACGCGGCAATTGGGGTGAAGTAATCCTGGAAAGAGTGCTTGAAGATTCTGGATTAAAAAATGGTCGTGAATATGAAACTCAAGGTAGTTTTCGTGATGAAAATGGAAAGTTATATTATCCCGATGTGGTTGTACACCTTCCCGATAATAAAGATGTGGTGATCGATTCCAAAGTCTCACTAAATGCTTACGAGCGCTATTTTTCCACAGAAGATGATAATGAACGAAAGCAGGCTTTGAGCGAGCATCTTAATTCAATTCGTACCCATGTATCCGGGTTACAGGGGAAAAATTACGATGAGTTGTTGAGGCTAAATTCACTCGATATGGTATTGATGTTTGTACCGATAGAACCTGCATTGATGCTCGCCTTTGAGCATGATGAAAATCTTTACCAGGATGCCTTCAAGAAGGGTATTTTTTTGGTTAGTCCCTCAACTTTAACTATGAATCTGCATATTATTCATAATATGTGGCGATATGAATATCAAAATCAAAATGCACAAGAGATTGCCAAAAGAGCGGGTGACATGTATGACAAGTTTGTCGGTTTTGTTGATGCATTGGAAGATATCGGTGACAAACTGGGTAAAGCGCAAACAGCGTATCAGACAGCACACAATCGCTTAACGGATGGCAAGGGTAATCTCGTGGGAAAGGCAGAGGCTATTCGAAATCTTGGATTAGAAACAAACAAAAAATTATCAAATGAACTCATTGATAAAACTCTGGAAGAGGAAGAAACACCAAGAATTACCGGGAATAAGGTGACTCAGGATTAGTCACGCGCCTGTTTACTGAATTAACGTCTGGTTCCGTTCCATTGCTAACAGAGAAACTACAATCGCCGATCAAAGGCCGTGGCACGCCGGATAAAATCGATCCACGTTATCTACACTATACCAGAGAGACCGTTGACGATGGCTGGGGTTATGGGGATGATGAAGAAAAGCAGCGCATCCCGACCACTGTCACCGTAGAAAAACCACGAACCATCATCAGCCGTAACCAGTCGCCGGATATCCCGTTCGAGGCCTCAATCAACCCCTACCGTGGTTGTGAGCATGGCTGTATTTATTGTTATGCCAGGCCGACCCACGCCTATATGGACCTGTCGCCGGGGATTGATTTTGAAACGAAACTGTTTGCAAAGCCCAATGCGGCTGATTTATTACGCGTTGAACTGGGCAAACCGGGATATCAGTGCACTCCCATGGCGCTCGGTACCAACACGGATCCCTATCAACCGATTGAACGTGACTGGCAGATCACACGCCGGATTATTGAAGTTCTCAGTGAGTGTGATCACCCGTTGACCATCGTCACCAAATCATGGCTGGTCGAACGCGATATCGATCTGCTTGCGCCGATGGCAAAAAAAAATCTGACACAGGTATTTGTCTCGATCACCACGCTGGATACCACACTTGCCCGTAAACTGGAACCGCGCGCCACGGCGCCGCACAGGCGACTGGAAACACTCGCACATCTGCATGAGGCTGGAATTCCCACAGGTGTGATGTTTGCACCTGTAATCCCGGCACTGAACGATACGGAGATGGAAACCGTACTGACACAGTCCGCAGACGCAGGTGTCGACAGTGCAGGTTATGTCATGCTACGCCTGCCGCATGAAGTGAAAATATTATTCAGGGAATGGCTGGAGACCCATGTGCCGTTGAAGGCCAAACATATCATGAACATGGTGAGAGATATCCGCGGCGGGAAGGACAATGATCCGCATTTCAAAACACGCATGCGTGGGCAGGGTGTTTATGCGGAGATCATCAAAAAACGCTTTCAGCAGGTATGTAAACGGCTGGGGTTGAATAAAAAGCGTTTTATTCTCGATACTGCAAAATTTTCACCACCGATCAAGAAGGGTGATCAATTAAGCCTGTTTTGAGATTTGTAGTAGTGATTTGAATTTTACCTGCGCAGGATGGCGATCCAGCGATAAAAATTGAGCACGCTGGCGAGTGATGCGGCGACATAAGTCAATGCAGCCGCGGTCAGTATTTTTCTTGCGACAGGGATCGCAGATTGCGGAATGTATTCACCTTCGATGAGTATCGGTAATGCACGCTTGAAACTTGCGTCCCATTCCACCGGAAGGGTAATAAGGTGAAACACAACAGGTAGCAACATGAGGGCAATGCCGACAAGCAAAATGATTGCGCCGACTCCGGGCATTCGTGTCAGTGTCGCAGCAAAGGGAAATATGATAAGTATTATGGAGGCGAGCTTTTCCGTATAAGCTATAAATCTGGCCAGGTGCCAGCGCAGGAAGAAAGGCCGATGCCCCATCTTGTGCTGGATAGCATGGCCGACTTCATGCGCTGTCACAACAACAGCCGTCAGTGATTTCCCATCATAAATATCTTCCGCGAGCCTTATCGTTTTTTCTTCGGGATTATAGTGGTCATTTTTTTGTTCGCTTTTTTCAACAATAACTCCATCCAGCGCGTATCTTTTCAATAAATGTTCTGCGAATTCGCCCCCTGTACCTGGCATCTCATCAATTCTGGTGTTGTAACGTTTGAGCACATGGCCTGCCCACAGCTGGGGGCCAAACAATACTATAATCAGAATTATCAGGGTAAGTGCTAACAGCATGACCGGGCCATGATACTATTTTGCTGTATCTGCATGATATAAACATTCATTAGAATATGCAGAAGCGTTTCTGATAAATATAAAAAACAATCGGATGCTATTCATTTGTTATTGTAATAGCACAAATAAAGCAGGCAATTGATCAATGACTCCGTTGGAAAGATATCAGGCCGATCTTCTGCGTGGGAATTTTAGTGCAGATCCGGCACAGAGCGCGGCTGTCGAACATTCCCAGGTGCTATATGATTCATTACTTGCAGAATATGAAAAGAATAAAAGGTTGTTCAATCGTATTAAAAAACGGTTGCAGAAAAAAAACAAAAAACCGATTAAGGGATTATATTTCTGGGGCGGGGTTGGCCGCGGCAAGACATATATAGCAGATGCCTTTTATAACAGTTTACCTTTTCCTGAAAAAACCCGGGTTCATTTTCACCGTTTCATGCAGATGATCCATCATGAACTCAGACAACTGAAAAATATTGAAGATCCGTTGCAGTGTGTTGCAGACAAAATCGTATCCGGGACATGGGTATTATGTTTTGATGAGTTTCATGTATCCGATATCACGGACGCCATGTTACTGGGTGGATTACTGGAGGCATTGTTTGATCGGGGTGTAATATTGGTCACCACTTCGAATGAGGCCCCTGATCAATTGTATTGGGATGGCTTGCAGCGTGAGCGCTTTATGCCGGCAATTGATCTGGTTAAACAACATACCCTCGTCGTGAACGTCGATTCCGGCATTGATTATCGGTTGCGTTTTCTGGACAAGGCCGAGATTTATCATTACCCATTGGATGACAAGGCGAGTGCCATGTTGCGCGATAATTTTGAATATATTGCCCCGGAAGAGGGCACTGATGATGTGGTGCTCGATATAGAAGGCAGGCCGATCAAGACGGTGCGTTGCGCCGATGGAGTTGTATGGTTTGATTTCAGGGAGATTTGTGATGGGCCCAGAGGTCCGTCAGACTATATCCAAATTGCCCGCTTGTACCAGACGGTCTTTATTTCCAACATTCCGGTGATGGAAGAGGCCGATAACGACAGGGCAAAACGTTTTATGACCCTGGTGGATGAATTCTATGATCGCAATGTGAAATTGATCCTGACTGCCGCGTCGCTGCCTGAAAATTTATACAACGGCAAGCGGCTGGCGAAGTCTTTTCGTCGTACTGTCAGTCGTCTGTTGGAGATGCATACCCACGATTATCTGGCAAAACAGCATCTGTAATTATTAGGGATCAGGAATTTGGGGCCAGGGATTAGTAACTGATAACCCGGAAACAGTAATCAACCCCTGATCTCTGAACCTTGGTCTCTAGCCATTATTTACTATTATAAACATATAGTTATATCAGTAATTCGGCATACAGATTAAATAACCCATGCCCGGCCTTTCCTCAACTCTCACAGTTCATTATTCTAGTAATAGTGGGTGGGAACGCCCTTTTCCAACGGGATGGAAGTAAATTACAAGAATGAGGGGGAAGATGGCCGCTTACACGACAGAAGATATCCGCAATATTGCCCTGACAGGTCACGGCGGGGCTGGTAAGACTACCCTGGCCGAGGCGTTGTTGCATAAGGCAGGCGCCATCAAAACTATGGGGACTGTTGAAAGGGGCACCACGGTCTGTGATTTCGATCCCCAGGAAAAGACACATCAGCATTCACTCGAATCCGCTGTCGCCAGCGTGGATTATCACAGCGGTCATATCAATCTGATTGATACCCCGGGTTATCCTGATTTTATCGGCCGCGCCCTGGCGGTATTGCCCGCTGTCGAGACCTGTGCAGTGGTGATTAACGCTGAAAACGGGATTGAAATGATTACCCGCAGGATGATGGAGGTAGCGCGGGACAGGGGACTGGATCGACTTGTTATCATTAACAAAATTGATGTCGAAAACATCGATTTGCCTGGACTACTGGCCCAGGTCAGGGAGGCATTCGGTAATGAATGTTTGCCACTGAATCTCCCTGCGAATAAGGGCAGTACGGTGGTTGACTGTTTTTTCCAGCCCAAAGGCGGCGCCACTGATTTTTCATCAATTGATGAGGCCCACACCCAGATTATCGATCAGGTCGTTGAACTGGATGAAAAATTGATGGAAATCTATCTGGAACAGGGCGAGGAAATCAGCCCCGAGCAACTACATGATCCTTTTGAAAAGGCCCTGCGTGAAGGTCACCTGATCCCGGTTTGTTTCGTATCAGCCAAAACAGGTGCAGGCATTGCTGAATTGCTGGAGATATTTGCCCGGCTGATGCCGAATCCAAAGGAAGGTAATCCGCTGCAATTCCTCAAGGGAGAAGGGGACACTGCTGAGCACATCGAGATTGCCCCTGATCCTGACAGGCATGCCCTCGCACATGTGTTCAAGATCAGCATCGACCCGTTTGTCGGCAAGCTGGCTACATTCCGCATACACCAGGGTAGAGTGACCAAAGACAGTCAATTATTCATCGGTGACGGCCGCAAGCCGTTCAAGGTAGGCCATCTGTTCAAATTGCAGGGTAAGGATCACGTTGAAATAAATACCGGGTTTCCTGGAGATATCTGCGCGGTTGCGAAGGTAGATGAAATCCATTTTGATGCCGTGTTACATGATTCGCATGAAGACGATCATCTTCATTTGCGGTCTATTAATTTTCCCGCGCCGATGTTCGGCCTGGCGATTGAAGTCAAGAGCCGTGGTGACGAACAGAAAATCTCGGATGCCTTGCATAAACTCCAGGCGGAGGATCCAAGCTTTGCTGTCGAACATATTGCCAGTCTGAATGAAACAGTCATCCGGGGCCTGGGCGAATTGCATTTGCGCGTCATGCTGGAGAAGCTCAAGGATCGGTACAACGTCGAGGTAGGGATTCATCCACCCAAGATTGCCTATAGGGAAACGATTACCGCCAAGGCTGAAGGACATCATCGGCATAAAAAGCAAACGGGAGGCGCAGGTCAGTTTGGTGAAGTCTACCTGCGTATCGAACCCTTGGCGCGAGGTGGTGGAAATGAATTTGTCGATGATGTTGCTGGCGGGGTGATCCCAAGACAATTTATTCCGGCTGTGGAAAAAGGTGTTCAGCAGGCGTTGAATGGAGGTGTGATTGCAGGATATCCGCTGCAGGACATCCGCGTCAGTGTATACGATGGCAAATACCATACAGTGGATTCAAAGGAGGTCGCCTTTGTCTCCGCCGGCAAGAAGGCGGTGATTGATGCGATTAAAAAGGCACGTCCGGTAGTTCTTGAGCCGATTGTTGATATTTCCATTACGACACCCAATGCAAACATGGGTGATATTACGGCTGATTTGTCTGTCAAGCGGGGCAAGATTACCAATACCTCTTCCACATCGGGTGGTATGACCGTCATTAGTGGCCAGGTGCCATTGAGTGAATTGGATAGTTATCAGTCCAAACTGAAGTCGATTACCGGAGGCGCCGGATCATATTCGATTACCTTCAGTCATTATGATCCCGTACCCCCACGGACGCAGCAGGAATTAATGACCAAATACAAACCCATAGAGGAGGGTGATTGATATCCAGGAAAGCGGTGGTGAGGAAATAACTGTTTCCGTAAACCGTTCGTGGTGCGTCATAATTTAATTTCGAAATGTTATATAGATAGAAATATATAGTACTTTTCTGTATAAGAAATACCTGCTATCTTTTTCGCCTTTTTCGAATCCGGAACCAGTAGAATCAATAGGTAACAGATAAATTGACGATGAAAACCTGGAAAGAACAACTGGCCGATAAAATGCCTGCTGAGCTTGCACGCGAGATTAATGTCTTTGAATCGCAGGTGCAACTAAAACGTCAGGGCAAGATTGAGGACAAATTGTTCGCAGAAACCCGGCTGCGTCGTGGTATCTACGGTCAACGCTATGACAACGGACAACGCCATGATGGTGTCGAGCAACGGACACTCTCATACCCCTCAGCAGGACTGACCAAAGGTACGGAGACCATGTGGGATGCACCAGGCATGCAACGCATCAAGATTCCTTTTGGAGGATTAAACCCGGAACAGATGGATGTACTTGCTGATATCGCCGAGGAATACTCCGATGGAATTTGCCATATCACGACCCGCCAGGACATTCAGCTGCATTATGTTCATATCGACGATACACCGGATATGATGCGCCGGCTTGCCGCCGTGGGCATTACAACCCGAGAGGCATGCGGGAATTCGGTGCGCAATGTGACGGCATGCCCGATTGCCGGCGTGTGCCATGAGGAAACTTTTGATGTCACACCCTATGCCGGGGCTTGTGCGCGCTTCCTGTTAGGCCATCCGGATGTGCAGGATTTCGGGCGCAAGTTCAAGGTTGCGTTTTCCGGTTGTAAACATAATGCCTGCGGATTAACAACCATGCATGACCTGGGTTTTATCGCCAGGGTAAAAAAAATTAATGGTGAAGAAAAACGTGGTTTTGAAATGTATGTCGGCGGTGGCCTCGGCGCGGTTCCTTATGAGGCCAAGCTGTTTGATGAATTCGTGCCGGAAGGAGAGATACTGCCCCTGGCACAGGCTATTTCCAGGATTTTTTCCAAACTTGGTGAAAAAAGAAATCGCGGGCGGGCGCGTATCAAGTTTCTCATTGATAAACTTGGTATTGAACAATTCCGGGACATGGTCCTGGAGGAACGCAAGGTTTTGCCACATGATGATGCCTGGACTGCATATGTAAAAGAACTGCCTGCCTATGGTGAGACTCCGTTAAGACCGGCCAAAGCGCTGACGAATGCTGTCATAGGAAACGGATTTGATATCTGGCGCAAAACCAATGTTTATCCCCAGAAACAAACCGGCTATGCCGTCGCTACTGTCACCTTACCCATGGGTGATATCACGTCCTGGCAAATGCGCCAGTTGGCCGACATCGCTAGGCGCTTTGTCGGGGATAATGTGCGTACGACTGTTGAACAAAATATTGTTTTACGCTGGGTGAGTGAAGCGGATCTGCCGGCCTTGTATGAAAAATTACAGCATATTGGATTGGGTCAAGCCGGTGCGGGCACCATCGTAGATGTAACAGCGTGCCCAGGCACGGATACATGCAAATTAGGTATCGCCTCGTCCCGAGGACTCGCAAGCGAGTTGCGGGAAAGACTTGGCGCCAAATTCCTGAATCTCGATGCAGCAATCCAGGGACTGCATATCAAGATCAGTGGCTGTTTTAATTCCTGTAGCCAGCATCATCTTGCCGATCTTGGATTCTATGGTGTCAGCCGTAAAGTAGGCGGGACGACTGTACCGCATTTCAGGGTCGTGCTGGGTGGCCAGTGGGCAAACAATGCGGGTTCGTACGGTTTGACCATAGGCGCAATTCCATCCAAGCGGGTACCGGATTTTATCGATCAAATTACGAAAAAATATCTGGAAGAACGAAACAATTCAGAGCGCTTTCAGGATTACATCCAGCGCGTGGGTAAAAAGGAACTGAAAACACTTGTGGACAAGCTGGCGCCGGTTCCCCCTTATGAACTTGATCGAAGCTATTATTCAGACTGGCGGGATCCGCGTGAATTTACTGTGAGTGATATTGGCACCGGCGAGTGTGCTGGAGAAGTTGTATCGATGATAGATTTCGATCTCCAGGCCGCGGAACGGGAATATTTTGAGGCGCAGTTACATTTTGATAAGGGCGATTATCAGAAGGCTGATGAAATTGCCTACAAGGCGATGATACAAGCCGCGAAGGGCCTTGTCCGGACCAAATTCCGGGATATCAAGGACGATCCGGATCAGATTATTCAGGAATTCAGGACCCGTTTTTTTGACACCGGTATTTTCCAGAATAAATATGCCGGCGGGACATTTGCCCAGCATTTATTCAGGCGCCATGAAGACAGGGAACGTAAATTTACCAGGGATAATGCCCGGCACCTTCTGGAAGAGACCCAGTTATTTATTGAAGCTGCCCATGCCTGTAATCTGAAACTGATAGAGCAACAAAGCGCGAGAGCAGCAATGCCTTCCGTCAATCAAACGCTGACGACAAACGCGTAGCGGGGGTTTGCAAAATGGATTTGCAGAAGATCGGCATGAAATTTTTTGCCGAAGAAGGAAACACGGTCAAGTTAGTCGAATTTATCCCGATATTTCACCGCTGGATTCAGAATAAGGCCCTTGATGATCTTTTGATCGATGTTGCCGATTACAGCCACGTACATGCGGGTCCGGGAATTTTACTTATAGCACATGAAGGGAATTACTCTATTGATGAAACAGGCAATCGTCGTGGTTTTGTCTATTACAATAAACATGCATTGGGGGGTGAATTGCCGGAACGGCTTACCGTTGTTTGTCGAAAGGCATTAAAAGCATGTCAGCTTCTGAATGAAGAAAAGGAGATACAGGGCCGCATCAAATTTTCCGGTAGTACAATGCAGGTATTTGCCAACGACAGATTGATCGCGCCGAATTCAGATGAAACCTGTAAATCACTGGAATCTGTGCTGAAAAAATTTCTGAACGGACTTTTTTCTGGAACTGACTATACGCTTGAACGGGAAACAGATTCGAAAGAACGGTTTCTGGTGACTGTCAAAGCCGCAAAACCTGTTGCAATTGATACGCTGTTACAGCGGCTAGGTGAATAAGTGCTGAGGACTGAGTGCTGAGTTTTTAGTAATTAGTATTTTTATATTGCAAATTGTTAAATATCGACAATAATCTTGATCACCAATCACCAATCACCAATCACCAATCACCAATCACCAATCACCAATCACCAATCACCAATCACCAATCACCAATCACCAATCACCAATCACCAATCACCAATCACCAATCACCAATAACCAATCA
>Ga0326597_10015215_pt1 | contig 10069 bp, 6 predicted proteins | sample RVTome_12_FD_203789 | JGI IMG/M metagenome (GOLD analysis project Ga0326597, IMG submission 203789) | Soil microbial communities from uranium-contaminated site in the Upper Colorado River Basin, Wyoming, United States - RVT100D185 | ecosystem: Environmental > Terrestrial > Soil > Contaminated >...
CCAACCGGAAACCGTCATGAATCGCCGCGTCCATGCCGCGAGGGATCAACGCGTCGCCGCAGCCGTGTAGCTCGTCGATCATCCATTCGAACTCGCCGAAGAGCTCCTGGTTCGATTTTCGCGGCCCCGCCGCGATCACGCTGTCCGCGGCGATGAACGTCTCCTCGCCCTTGGCGTTCACCACGGCGACCCCGTCGGCGCTGATGCGCGCGGGCCGCGACGAAGTCAGCGTCTTGATGTTCAGCTCCTCGACCCAGGCCGAGTGTCGCCACTTGAACGAGGGCATGACATCGCCCGCGATGCGCTTTCCCTCCTCGACCAGCGTGACCTGCATGCCGCGCTTGGTCAGCGATTCAGCGAGCACCAGGCCGATCTTCCCGGCGCCCAGCACGACCACCCGCTTGCCGGGCTGGACACGCCCCGCCGCAACTTCATGCGCGTCGAGCAGCAGTTCGGAACCCTCGAGGTGTTTGTGCGCGGCCATGTCGATGCGTGCGCCGGACGCGACCACGCAAACGTCGTACTGGTGCAGCATACTGCGCATGAACTTCGCGTTGGCTTCGCTATTGAACTTCATTTCGACGCCGAGTTTTTTCGCCATGACTTCATATTGCCGGATAACCGAGAGCAGATCGTCGGGGCGCGCGAGGTCGTGGGTGGCGTAGTCCAGCAGTCGCCCGCCTATGCGATCGGTACGTTCGAACACGGTCACCTCGTGGCCGCGCTTGCGGGCGTTGATCGCGCATTCCATACCCGCCGGACCGGCACCGATCACCATTAGCTTCTTCTTCACCGCCGCGGGCGTGATGGCGTACTCGGGCTCCACTTCATGGCCCAGCGCGGGGTTCATGGTGCAGGTGTACGGCAGGTCGCGGAACAGGCGCGACAGGCAGTTGAGCGAGCCTATGCAGCGCCGGGTTTCCTCGAGCCGGTCTTCGGCGGCCTTGTGCACCAGATCCGGGTCCGCGAGCATGGGGCGGCAGACCTCCCAGAAGTCGAATTCGCCTCGCCCGATGCATTCGTTGGCCATTACCGGATCGGGGAGACGGTTGCCGAAGGCGATCGGCGTATTCGGAAACAATTTCTTCGCCTTTGCGGCGAGGTAGTTCCAGTGGCCCGGCGCGATATCGCGTCCGATCGACGACTCCGGCGCCTCCTGCCAGCCCACCGTGACGCTGATCATATCCACGCCGCAGTCGACCGCCTGTTGCATCAGTTCGAAACACTCGTCTTCGGTATTGCCGCCCCAATTGTCCATGAGCTCCGCGCCGTTCAGACGTATGACCAGAGGATGGTCCGGGGTGGCCTGCTTGATGCCGTCGATCAGTTCGCGCATGAATCGGCCGCGGTTCTGGACCGAGCCGCCATATTCGTCGCTGCGCTGGTTGGTGAATCGGGAGTTGAAGTTCGCCAGCAGATAGCCCATGAAGCTGGTGACCTCGGTTCCATCGAAGCCGGCGCGCACGGAACGCAGCGCCGCATCGGCGTGCTGCCTGACCGTTTCGCGAATCTGGTCGCGGGTGATCTCGCGCGGAGGACGGAAATGCGGCAGGGTCTGCGGCACTACCGAGGGCTGCATGCAGTACCCTAGGTCGATACCCCCGTATCGTCCGGCGTGCAGTATCTGCTGAATCGCGACCGCACCGGTATCGTGGATAAGGCGGGCGATGGCCTCGAATTCGGGCATGAACTTGTCGTCGAACAATGCGATCTGGCGGAAGTAGGCTTTGCCCTCGCCCAGAGGGTCCGGATACGCGCCCTGATTGGTTATCATGCCGCAGCCCGTATTGGCGATGATGCGCATGCGCGCCATTTCCCGGGGCGTGATGAACCCGTCGCGCGTGTTGTAGTTGGACACGCAGCACGCGCCGTACTTGATCATGTTGATCGTGGGAAACCTCCCGAACATTCCGGGCTTGAACAGATGGGCGAGCTTCTGCTCTCCTGGACGTTTCATCGCGCTCTCCGAAGGTGAACGTAGGTGAATTGGAACGCTCAGGAGCCATGCCCCTGGCGAAATTTCTTGGTTATCCACGCCGCCCGGATTCGGGCAACAGCAAACTGCCCGAATCCAGGGGAGCATGATAGGCAATTTCAGGGACTGGCGGGCCGATTTTCGGCCCCGGTGGTTCAGCCCTTTTGCTTCGGATGCACCGCCTCAATGAAACTGTCGTCGATCACTGCGCCCTGCGCCTGCAACTGGTGGTACTTGACGAAATCGATGACGTCCATGCCAGTCATCTTCTTGGTCGAGAACGCCGAGAAGCCCATGTGTGCCTCGAAATTCATGTTGGCGGCGAGCCAGTGGCGGTTCGGCAGCTTGACCTGGTCCCAGAAGAAGCGCTTCTTGGCGCGCACGCCGTCAATCGCCTTCATCAGGCAATGCGGGAACATGTTTGTGAACTTCCAGATCAGCCGGTTGACTTCGGCATCCACGAGCTCTAAATCGGTCGTGCACTGCGCCATCAATTCCTTTGCCGCTTTGACCGCATCGCCGCTTACGTTCTCACCGTAGACGATCTCCCCGTCCTCGATAAAGGTATCCGTGCGCACCAGCGGATTGCGCACCCATTTGCCGTCCTTCCTGAGCACCGGCACGACCTTTGAGATCAATCCCTTCATTTTCATCTTGTAGGCGCTCCAGGGCTCGCACGAGATGCAGTTGTACATCGCGTCCTCGATGCCCAGATACCAGGGCAGGAAATCCGTGGCGCCGCCGTCGGGCGACGAACCGTGGCGCGGGCCCGCCTGCCCGTAGACCGCTAGGTCCGAACTCACCGCGAGGTCGGCCGCCATGCCCAGTTCCTGGCCGCCGCCCACGCGCATGCCGTTTACGCGGCAGATCACCGGTTTCTTGCAGTTCAGGATGCCATCGACCATCGCGTTGAACAGGTCCATGTATTCGCCGTACTCGTTGGGGCGCTTGGAGTAGTAGGAGGCGTACTCGAGCGTGTTTCCGCCGGAGCAGAACGCCTTGTCGCCGACTGCCGTGAACACGGCCACCACCACGCTGCGGTCGCTGGAGGCTTTCTGGAACCCGGCGATGATCCCTTTGGCCATGCCGGTGGTGTAGGAGTTGTACTGTGCCGGATTGTTCATCCAGATCCAGGCCGAGTACAGGCCATCAACCGGCTTGCCGTTCTGGTCCAGGATGGGGCGCTTTTCGTACTTGATGCACGGGGCTTCCTTGCCGAAAAACTGGTCATCGAACAGCGAATGGTTCTTGAGATCGTTTTCGCGTGGCAGCCAGCTCAGGTCACTCATTTTTTCATCTCCGTGGGGTTGGTGTCAGTGTTCCTGGGCCTGCAATCGCCGGCCCGCGCGTGCGGCACTCGAGTGCCACCCTGCGTCATGTCTTCATCGCTTCGAGCTTGAGTCAGGATTCGCAGGCCGGCGCTCTCGACCTGCTGGGCGCGTCATTTCCCGTCGTTCGCTTCGAATTCCGATCCGGCGCGTTCGATAACGCGAAGCGGGCATTCCTGCTCGCAGTCCGCGCAGCGCACGCGCCCGTCGGCGAGCAGGTTCCACAGATCGGTGCCGCAACGCGCGCAGCAATGCATTGCCGGTGACGCGGGCGCGCTCTGCGCGCGCGGCGTACGCAACTGCAACACGTGTCCCATTTTGCTATCCTCCGCGACCGCGGCAAGGCCAATATGCCATGGCCCCCTGCGGCAATTGCATTAAGCCCGGCCTCGGACCGGAGCGCGTCGACCGTCGAGTATCGGCAACGCACCGCCCGCCCGGTCCAGAGCGGAAACAAACCGGGTTTTCCTATCCCTCAACGATCTGCAATACGTCTATCCGTTATCCGTTCGAATCCCAACATGCACAATAATGCACGCCACTCTCCTTCGAAGCACTATAGTGCATTAAGGATTTTAAACACGAGCGGAGTCCGGTTTTGTGATTTGGGTCAAGACATGGTGAATCCGTGGCTACGCTGGTTGATCGATTCTTCGATGGGGTGCATGGGAAGACACCGTTGGCCTTCTGGTCGCGCCGTTGCTATCGTTCCGGGTACTAGCGTGCAGCACCTGAATAGGAACACGGCGCCATCTCACCTGATACCGTCTTCTGGCTGTCGTTTGCGCTGAAGCTGGTCCTTACCGCGGGCATCGTCGTTTCGGCTTCGGTGGTGGTCGAGCGCGCCGGTCCGCTCATCGGTGCGCTGGTCGTGACCCTGCCTGTCACGGTGTGGCCCGCCTACGTGTTCCTTGCCCTGGATCACGACGCGCTCTACATCGAGCACAGCGCCCGCAGCGGGCTTGCGGTCAACGCGGCGAGCGCCGCGTTCATGCTCGTCTACCTCGTGCTGGCACAGACGCGCGGACTGTTGGCGAGCTTGGTCCCGGCCGTCGCGTGCTGGATCGGACTTGCCTGGCTCGTTCGCACCGCCGAATGGACCGGGGGCGCGGGGGCGCTGCTCAATCTGGCCGGCTATGGCGCCTGCCTTCTGCTCAGCCGCCGCTTGCGCGAATTCCGCGCGCCGCGCCTTGCGCGGCAATGGTACGAACTGCCGCTGCGCATCGCGTTCGTGTGCGCCCTGATGGGAGCGGTACTCGGAATCAGCCACTGGGCCGGTCCCGGCACGACCGGCATGCTGGCCGTGTACCCTATATCCACGACCTGCACCATGCTGGTCCTGCACGCGCGGATCGGCGGGCGCGCGAGCGCCGCGGTGATCGCGAACGGTCTATGGGGAATGCTCGGCATCGCTTTCGGTCTGTTCGCGCTCGGCGCTGCGATCCAGCCGCTGGGCGTTTCGGCCGCGCTGGCGCTTGCGCTTGCCGTTCCCGTTACATGGAACCTGTCGGTGTGGGTCGCGCGCCGGCACTTGACGAACGCGGCCGACCCTGCGCCTTAAGCCGCGCTGCCATCGCGAGTGGTAGCTTCGGACGTGGGCAGCGAGGGGCACCTGCAAATTTGTGAAATCGCAGGACTGGAAACCTTTTCCCGCGCTGCTCCCCGATTTGCCTGCACCGCACCGGTGCTACCTTGCGTGCATCCGCAAACGACGTTCATGGAGGAACAGGTGAAGCCGCCGATCACCGACACAGTCGATCACTACGCGGTCGCGCTCGCCACAGGTGACAGCTATGCGGCACAACTTGCCGCGCTGCTGTACGGATACGCCCAGCCATCCGAGGCCGCCGAGGAATCCGGGCCGATCGTCGAGGAACCGGATTTCTGACATGGCGCAGGCGATGGCTCAATTCCCGCCCGCCTTGCCATCCGACATCGCTTCGACCCGGGGCTTGAGAATATCCATCGGCAGCGCACACACGATGGCCGAGCTCTTGTCCCCGGCGATTGCGGTGAGTGTCTGCAGGTAGCGCAACGGCATCGCCTGCGGGCGCGCCGCGAGCACCTCGCCGGCCTGCGGCAGCTTCTCGGAGGCCTGCAATTCGCCCTCGGCGTGGATCACCTTGGCGCGCCGCTCGGAGGAACGAACGCCGCGACCGGAACGGGGGAGGCGAGGATTTCCTTGATGATGCGGCGCATGGAAGTGTCCAGGCCTCCCGGCGGGTCCGGTCTGCTCAGCGCCGCCGGTCCGCGTCGAAGCGGCGCCGGGCCGGTGCCTCGATCAGTGCGGGTTTGCCGTTCCAGTGGCCTCGTGGACCCGGAATGGCGGGGCCGTGCCGTCCTTGGCCGCGCCCGAATAGATCGTGAGATGAGGAAATGGGATCTCGATGCCGCGCGCGTCGAACGCCATCTTCAGGCGGCGCAGAAATTCACGCCGGACATTCCACTGCTCCAGCGGCCTTACCTTGAAGCGGCAGCGCAGTATGACGGCCGAGTCGGCCCACTTGTCCACGCCGGCGATTTCCAGATCGTCCAGGATCTTGGCGCCGAAGACCGGGTCGGCGCGCATTCCGGCACCGACCTCGCTCATCACTCCGATCGCCTCGTCCGTATTCTCCCGGTACGCGACGCCGACGTCCACGACCGACTGCGCGAAGCCGCGGCTCATGTTGGTCACGGTGGTGATCAGCCCGTTGGACACAATATGCACGTTGCCGTCGTAATCGCGCAGCCTCACGTAGCGCAGCGTGAGCTCCTCGACCAGGCCGGCCTTGCCCCCGATATCGACCACGTCGCCCTGCCGGATCTGGTTCTCCAGCAGGATGAAAAAACCGGCGAAGTAGTCCTTGACCAGGCTTTGCGCGCCGAAGCCCACCGCCAGGCCTATCACGCCGGCCGCGCCCAGTATCGGCGCCACGGCGATTCCCAGCTCGCTCAGGATCAGGGTTGTGGCGACGACCACGATGACGACCGAGGCGATATATCGGAACACGCGGCCCAGGGTCTGTGCGCGCTTCAATTGCTCCGGGTCGTCCATGCCGCGGTCGACGCGATCGCGCGCGATCCGAATCAGACGCTGTATCACGCGCAGCCCCGCCCACGCCGCCAGCGCGATCAGCACGATACGCAGCAGGGTGACGAATTCGTTTTCCCAGCTTGCAAAGTCGAAATTCGCGATTCCAGCGAGGAATTGTTCCATGCAGTGCTCCTGTCAGTTCGTAGGCTTGCCCGGCACGCCGTAGGCGAGCAGGGCCCCGGGGAAGTTCGCCATTGCTCCCGCGAGCGGCAGGCGGCCGGATGCGTCCGTGCGAAGAGATTCACCGGTCAGAATGTTAAACAGGCGCACACTCTGCGGCAGGAAGCTCAGGTCGAGCGCGGTGTCGCCCCATGCCGCTTCGCCGAGCGGCAGCACGCCGGCCTGCAGACCCATCGACGCGAATAGTCTGCCGGCGGCGACCACGACGCCGGCACCGCCCAGGCGGCGCGTGTAGGCGACCGCGTTGTGCGAGCGCTCGCCGGATAACGGGACGGGGTGGTACTCTCCTTTGAGGAACAGGTCGTCGTGCGCGCGCCGGAACTGAAGCGCCCGCCAGATCAGCCAGAGTTTCACGCGGCCGTCCAGGGGTTCTTCGAAAAAGCCGAGCACGCTCGCCGCCAGGCTGTGCGCCGGCGCCGCGGCGACGCGCTGTAGCTGTTCCAGCAGCGCCCTGCGGCGCACGTAGTCCACCGGCCGGCGGTTGTCCGGATCGACCAGGCTCAGATCGAAGAGCTCGGTTCCCTGATAGAAATCCGGCGCGCCGGGCGAGGTGAGCTTCACCAGCGTCATCGACAGGCTGTTGAGCATCCCGAACCAGGCGATCGACCCGGCCTGGATGCGCAGGTCGTCCAGAAACGCATTCGATTCCAGGCGCCCGAGCAGCGCGCGCACGAATTCTCTCACCGCATCTTCGTACTCGGCATTGATGTTGACCCAACTCGAATGCACCTTGGCTTCGCGCACCGCCTTGAGCATGTACTGCTCGATGCGGTCGCGGTAGTTCTGGAGCGAGGCCGCATCCATGGCACCGTCCGCAAAGGTGCCCAGCAGCGTCTGGTACAGGAAATACTCGTCGTTGCGCGACGGTGCGGCCTCGCCGTCGACCGCTCGCCGCTGTCCGGCGTTCATGCGGCTCCAGCGGCGCAGCGCGAGGCGCCATGCGGCCGGCATTTCCGAGATCACGTCGATGCGGCAGCGCACGTCCTCGGCGCGCTTGTTGTCGTGGGTCGAGGTGGTGAGCATGGTATGCGGCCAGCGCGCGGCGCGGTCGGCGCTCGCACCGTGGAATGCCGAGACCGCCATGCCGAACATGTCCGGGTCCCCGCCCACCTCATTGAGCGAGGCCAGCCGGTTGAAGCTGTAGAACGAGGTGTCCTCGACCCCCTTGGCCGCGACCGGAGAGGTGAACTGCTGAAACTTCATCGCGAAGGCGAGGTAGCGTGCCTTGAGCGCGGGCGGTGCCTCCTTGGGCGGGGATGCGAGCAGCGCCAGACGCAGGAAGTCGAATGCGCTCGTGTCGGCCGCCCGGATTCTCTTGCGTGCGTGAGCGACTGCCCAGTCGATGTAGCGCCGGTCCTGGGGCGTGAGGCCCTCGGCGATATAGGTTCGGTACACGGGCAGGCAGGATGCGACCTCGGAGATGGCCTGGCGCAGCGTGTTGAAGGTGTAATCGCGCGTGCGCCGGTCCGCACGCGCGATGCGCAGCAGTTCGGTCGCGAGCACGGTCAGCTCGGAGGCGAGTGCAGTGCGCGTGATGTCGCGCTTGGCGCGGTAGGCCGCCTGGTCGAAATCGGCGCTTTCACCGGAGAACGAACGCCAGACGCGGCCCAGCTTGGAGCGCGCCAGACGGTCGACGAACAGCGCGTTGACCACGGTCGTAAAGCGGTAGCCGGTGGTGCCGTGCACCGCCCAAGTGGTGGGAACGTGCTCATGGCGCGCGGCGATCTTCTCAGCCACCACGTAAAGCGGCCGCGCGGGGCGCCCGTCTGTTTCGTTTCCAGGCGCGTCGAGTCCGGCGAGGCGCGCATAGTGCTCCTGCAGTCTGCGAAAATACTGCGCCGGATTGTAAAGGCCGTCGGAGTGGTCGATGCGCAGGCCGTCGACCTTGCCCGAGGCGGCAAGGCCGAGCACGAAAGCGTGCGTTGCGGTGAAGACCGCCTCGTTTTCCATGCGCAGCGCGGCCAGATCGTTGATATCGAAAAAGCGCCGGTAATTGATTTCGTCGGAGGCCACGCGCCAGAAGGCGAGCCGGTAAGCCTGCGCTTCGAGCAGCGCGTCCAGGGCGTCGAAGCTCGCGCGCTCGCCGGGTGTTCCGTTGAACCCGCGCACCGCGTGCTCGATCGCCTCGGTGAGAGCGGGATGCGCGCGCACCAGTTGCGCGAGCCGGCGTTTGTGCAGTTCCTTGTCGCGGTTGCGTTCGGTGGTCTTTTCCGCGGCAGTTTCATTGCGCGAGGGCAGGTGGGCGAAGGCCGCGGCAAGACTCGCGGCTTGCGCCATGTCATCCTCGGCCACGCGCGTCCCTTCCAGCGAGCGCAGCGCGCGATCGAGCACGCGCGGGTAATCGCGCGGATCGACCGGAAAGCGATTCCCGTAATAGAACACGCTGAACGATCCCCGGTCGGCCTCGAACGCGAGCCTGAATTCGCCCGCTTCGAGCACGATACCGTAGTGATCGCCCAGCACCGGTACCAGCACCCGGTTGACCATCTCGGGGTTGACCGGCTGCCAGTCGATGTCGAAGAATTCGCCGAACGCCGAGGCCGGGCCGTTTTCCAGCACGTCCATCCACCAGACGTTGTCCGCGCCCATCACGCCCATGTGGTTGGGAACCATGTCCAGAATCTGCCCCATCCCGTGGGCGCGCAGCGCCGCGCACAGGCGCTCGAAGCCCTCGGTGCCGCCCAGTTCCGGATTGATCGCGTTGTGATCGATGATGTCGTAGCCGTGGGTGCTGCCGGCTCGCGCGCGCAGGTAGGGCGAGCAATAAACATGGCTCACCCCAAGCGCATCGAGGTAGGGCACCACCTGTGCGGCGTCGGCGAAAGTGAATTCCTGGTTGAGCTGCAGGCGGTAGGTCGCGCGCGGTATCCTCGCGCCGCCGGGCGCGCGGCGCATCGGCCTGGGCTGCGCCAGCGGCCGCAGCGCCGTGAGCACGCGCGCGAGCCCTGTGTAGCGTTCGTCCTCGGGCCAGCGCTCCAGCGCGAGCGGCAGCTTGCGGCGCCAGTTCGGGTGCTGGCCGGTGGTGCCCGGAAGGTTTACCTGATCGCGCACGCCGAGCACGTCCTCCAGTTGCACCACCTGCAGGCGCGACGGACTGCGGGCGAGGAAGACCTGCAGTTGGCGCTGCAGCGCGCCGGTCATCTCCGGCAGCGACATCGGGTCCACGCTGGCGCCTTCGGGAAGCAGCCCTTCTCGATCGAGCGCGAGCAGCAGGCGGGCGCGGTCCTGCGCGCGCGCGAGCACCTGCGCCTGGTGCGCCTCCTCCTTCGGATACAGTCCGAGCTGCAGGCGCAGCGCCAGATCGCGCCCCTCCCAAAAGGCGGCCAGCGTGGGCAGATCGTGGGTTGCGGCCGTGACCAGTGAGTCAGCGGGATACTCGGCCGGCGGCTTGAATTCGCCCGAGGGCTGCCGTTCGAAGAACAGCACCTTGTAGGCAAGAATACCGGCGCGTTCGAGCGTCGCGCGCACTTCGTCGGGCACCGTGCCGAGATCTTCGCCGATGACCATGCA
>Ga0326597_10015216_pt1 | contig 10068 bp, 9 predicted proteins | sample RVTome_12_FD_203789 | JGI IMG/M metagenome (GOLD analysis project Ga0326597, IMG submission 203789) | Soil microbial communities from uranium-contaminated site in the Upper Colorado River Basin, Wyoming, United States - RVT100D185 | ecosystem: Environmental > Terrestrial > Soil > Contaminated >...
GGACGGCGAGGGGAGGTAATTCAATTCGCATCACCGAATCCCCGTATCCGATCGAGCGGTACACGTGCGTAATGCATGTGTCGGATTTCACTGAAAAACCCGAATACATTGCCATTGCGAGGCTTGGCCGCGTCTTCGCGGGCGCCGACTTCGCGCGTTGGCTGATCGAACAAGGAACTTTGGCCGATGTGTCGCAGGCCGAGGCCCAGGACGGTGATCTCGTCTTTTACTTCAGTGAAGGTACTTTCAAGCATGTTGGGTTGTGGCGCCCGAATGGCCGTGTTCTTTCAAAGTGGGGCGTGGGGCACCTTTTCGATCATGAACTCTTCGAGGTTCCGATGTCTTATGGAAGCGAAGTAAGGTTCTTTAAGAGGCTGCCCTACGAACACGCGTACGACCTTATCACACAGTTCGCCAAGGAAAATGGCATAACGTTTGAGAGCGAGGATCGCTCTCCGGTTCTGAAATGAATCAACCCCCGTGGTGACGACTGACATGGGGCAATGGCGGTAGTCCTATCGCCTGCAGTTCGATGCTTCCTCAAAAGCGAAGGGCGGATAATTTGAAGCTCCCGATGGTTACACATTTTGTTTCACAATCACAGGCTTTGCCAAAAAATTAGAATAATAAGCAACATGTTAGCGCTATCAGCAGATGACTCAAAATCTGTTGCCCGCCAGGACGTGCCCGTTCGAATCGGGCCAGGGGCACCATTTACCGGACCTGACTTCGGCGCAGACACTCCGGGTCGGTCGGCGCGCGCCGCCCGTCAAATCCGCCGGCCGGTCCCGGCGTCGAACAGGTGCGCCCGCGCCATGTCGATCTCGAAGCTTACCGGCGACCGGGCGGGGACGCCGTCCTCGACGTGGACCCGGGCAATCGCCTCGTGGCCGGCGATCTGGAATACCAGCATGGTGTCGGGTCCGGTCGGCTCCGTCACGTCGATCACCCGGTCGAGGCGGAACGGATGAGCCGGCGAGCGTCCACGGCCGGCGACGGCGATGTTCTCCGGCCTGAGCCCGAGCCACACGTCGCGGCCGGCGCGGCTGCCGGCGGCCTCGACAAGCGACGGCGGCAGTGGGAAGCGCAGCGTTTCCGAATCGGCGCTCACCTCCACGGCCGCCCCCTCCTCGCCGCTCACCAGCCGGCCGCGCAGCAGGTTCATCGGCGGCGAGCCCATGAAACTGGCGACGAACAGGTCCTCCGGCGCGTTATAGATCGTGTACGGATCGGCGAACTGGCGAACATGGCCGTTGTCCATGACCGCGATGCGCGAGGCCAGCGTCATCGCCTCGATCTGGTCGTGCGTGACATAGACGATGGTTTTTCCGAGACGCTGATGCAGCTTCTTGATCTCGGTGCGCATCTCGATTCTGAGCTTCGCGTCGAGATTGGATAGCGGCTCGTCAAAGAGAAACACGTCGGGATGACGGACCAGCGCCCGGCCCATGGCGACGCGCTGGCGCTGGCCGCCGGAAAGCTGGCCCGGCTTGCGGTCGAGCAGCGCCTCGATCCGGAGCAGCTCGGCGACATCGCCAACCGCCCTGGCCTGTTCGTCGCGCGCCACCCCGCGCGTCGCCATGCCGAAGGTGATGTTCCCGCGCACCGTCTTGGTCGGATACAGCGCATAGGACTGGAACACCATGGCGATGTTGCGGTCCTTGGGATGGACGTCGTTGACCACCCGCCCGCCGATATGGATGCGGCCCTCCGAGACGGTCTCGAGGCCGGCGATCAGGTTGAGAAGCGTCGACTTGCCGCAGCCGGACGGGCCGACCAGCACCAGGAACTCGCCACCGTCGAGGGCGAGGTCGATGCCCTTCAGCACCTCGACTGGACCGAACCTCTTGCTTATGCGCTCAAGGCGCAGATCGGCGGCGGCGGCTTCGCTCATCCCTCACCCCTTGACCGCGCCGGCGGAGAGCCCGCGGATGAAGTACTTGCCGGCGAAAATGTAGACCAGAAGGGTCGGCAGGCCGGCGATGATCGCGGCGGCCATGTCGACATTGTACTCTTTCACGCCGGTCGATGACGCGACCAGGTTGTTCAGCGCGACGGTAACCGGGTTGGCGACGCTGGCGGTGAAGGCAACGCCAAAAAGGAAGTCGTTCCAGATCTGGGTGAACTGCCAGATCACGGTGACGACGATCGCCGGCAACGACATCGGCAGCATGACGCGGAAGAAGATTCCGAAGAATCCGGCGCCGTCGATCTTGGCGGCATGGACGATCGAATCGGAAACGCCGACGAAGAAGTTGCGAAAGAACAATGTGGTGAAGGCGATGCCGTAGACCACGTGGACCAGAACCAGTCCGGGGACGGTTCCGGCCAGCCCCATAAGACCCAGCATGCGGGCCATCGGCAGGAGCACGACCTGGAACGGTATGAAGCAGCCGAGCAACAGGAGCGCGAAGATGGTCCCCGACCCGCGAAACCGGAATTTGGTCAGCGCAAAGCCGTTGAGCGCGCCGAGCGCGGTCGAGATCGCCACCGCCGGGATGACCATAACGACCGAATTCAAGATATAGGGCCTCAAACCGTCGCATTGCACGCCGACGCAAGCGGACGTCCAGGCCTTCGCCCAGGGCTCGAATGTGACGTCGCGTGGCATGGCCAGGAGCGACCCGCTGCGGATTTCCTCCAGACTCTTCAGCGACGTGGCGATCATGACGAAGAGCGGCATGAGATAGTAGAGCGCGAACAGGATCAGGATCGCGAACAGACCCGCCCTGAGAAGCGCGCTCGCGAGCGTGCGCTGGCGCACCATGCCCCCTACCTCGCCCGCTCTCACGGCCGCCCCCCGCGCAGCTCGGAATAGAGGTAGGGAATGATGATGGCGAAGATGGTGATCAGCATGATCACCGCGCTTGCGGCGGCGAGGCCAAGCTCACTCCTCTGGAACGCCATCGCGTACATGAAGGTGGCCGGCAGGTCGGTTGCCACCCCCGGACCGCCGCCGGTCAGCGCGATCACGAGGTCGAAGCTCTTGATCGCAAGATGGGCGAGCACCACGAGCGCCGACAGGAACACGGGCCTGATCGCCGGCAGGACGATGGTGGCGTAGATGCGAGGCAGGCTCGCGCCGTCGATCGCGGCGGCCTTGAATATCTCGTCGTCGATCGAGCGCAGCCCGGCGAGGAACAGAGCCATGACGAAGCCCGAGGACTGCCAGACGCCGGCAATGACCACGGTGTAGATCGCCATGTCGCGGTCGACCAGCCAGTCGAACTCGAAGCCGGTGAAGCCCCAGCCCTGGACCAGCTGCTCGATACCCAGGCCGGGATTGAGGATCCATTTCCAGACCGTCCCGGTGACGATGAAGGACAGCGCCATCGGATAGAGATAGATGGTGCGGATCAGCCCCTCGGTGCGGATGCGCTGATCGAGCAGGATGGCGAGCGTGACGCCGATTGCCAGGCACCCGACAATGAAAAGACCGCCAAATACGAACAGGTTCTCGAGCGCCACGTACCAGCGCGGCGTGTCCCACAGCCGCTCGTACTGATGAAGGCCGTCGATCTCGTAGCGTGGCAGAATGCCCGAGCGCGTGAACGATATGTAGATCGTCCAGGCGATGAAGCCGTAGACGAAGACGACGCTGGCCGCGAATGATGGCGCCACCACAATCCGCGGCAGCCGGTCGTCAACCCACGCCCACCAGCTCCTGCGGCCGGCTTCGGCGGCACGAGCGCGGCTCTCCGCGGTCATCTGGCTTGGCGCACGAGAACCGGCCGGGCGGGGGCGGGCGGTCTTGCGCAGGCCGCCCGTGCGAAGCCCGGCCCGAGGACTCAGCTCGCGCGCGCGATAGCCTCGACCAGCCGGTCGACGGCTTCTTGCGAGCTCATGTCGGAATTGAAATGCTCGGTGACGAGGTCGAGGAACTCGCCGCGCTGCGAGCGCGGGATTGCCATCTCATGCGCCATCGAGGGAACCAAGGCGTTAGCTTCGGTAGCGCCGGCGAGATCGTCCATCGACTTGATCGCGCAATCGTCGAAATTGTCGCGGGGCACGCCGATCCGCGCCGGAATCGAGCCCTTGGCGACGTTGAAGATCTCCTGGAACTCCTCCGACATGATAAGGCTCGCCAGCACCTTCTGACCCTCGATCTTCTCCTCGCCCTCGACATCGAAGAAGGCAAAGGAATCCGAATTGAGGATGTAGCCGTTTCCCGGTGCCGGCGCGCACAGGAAGTCCTCGCCCGGCACCTTGCCGGCGGCAAGGAACTCGCCTTTCGCCCAGTCGCCCATGATCTGGAAGGCAGCCTCGCCATTCATCACCATGGCGGTTGCGAGGTTCCAGTCGCGGCCTGAAAAGCCGTCGTCGACATAGCCGCGCAAGCGCCGCATCTGGTCGAACACCTGGACCATGGTGTCACTGGACAGCGCGTCCGGATCGAGCTCGACCAAAGCCTTGCGGTAGAAATCGGCGCCGCCGAGACCGAGCGCCACGACCTCGAAAATGGTCGCGTCCTGCCACGGCTGGCCGCCATGCGCGAGCGGTGTGACGCCCGCCTCCTTGAGCTTGTCGGCAACGGCGTTGAACTCTTCCCAGGTGGTGGGAACCTCGGCATCGACCTGGGCCAGAAGCTCCGGATTCGCCCACAGCCAGTCGACGCGATGGATATTGACCGCGGCAGCGACATACTCGCCGTCGTGCTTCATGATCTCGGCCAGAACCGGCGGCAGGAGCGCGTCCCACTCCTCCTCGCTCGCCACCTCGTCGAGATCGGCGAGCACGCCCTCCTCGGCCCATTCCTGAATGCCAGGTCCCTTGAGCTGGACCGCGGTCGGCGGATTGCCGGCCACGACCCGCGCGCGCAGCGCCGTCATCGCCGCATCGCCGCCGCCGCCCGCGACCGGCGAGTCGATCCAGGTGCCGCCCTGCTCCTCGAACATCGCCTTGAGCTCACCGACCGCCTTCGCCTCGCCTCCCGACGTCCACCAGTGCAGAACCTCGACCGTTCCCGCCGCCGATGCCGGCAGGGACAGTCCAGCAAAAGCCACGGCCGCCAGGGCCGCCGTCGCCAGTGACTTCATAGCCGCCTCCCTTTTTGTGCACCCTCATGCGCGTGGAGCACTTCGAAGACACTATGGCGGGCCGGGTAGGGTGTCCACGAATGTTTCGGATGTCCGCGCCGGGTCGACTGCGGCTATCCCGACCGGCGGATATGGATGTCCGTTGAGCGCGCGGAAGCGGACATTCGGGTTGCCCGCCAGCCCTAGAGCGAAATCCGATCTAATTGAATCGGATAGATGCTCTATCTGTTTGTTTTGGCCGCATAATCTTATAGCCACTCGCTTCGCTTCGGTCGGATTATGCTCTAGAAATACGCCTCGTCCGGCCCCACCGGCGCGCGCCACTCGCACGCGCCGAACGGCCCGTCGCCGCCCGGCCTCACATAGGCCACACGGTCCGCATTGCTGTGACCGCGGATCAGCGCGCGCTCGAGCCAATCGCAGACATAGGGGTGCGCCTCGATGCCACCGATGATCGGAATGTGGAACTGGTTCTCGATCACCCACATCTCGCGGTTGCAGGTGAGGCCCCCGAAAGCCCTGACCGCGTCCTCGAGCGGGCACAGCGGGTCGAACTCGCCGGTCACCAGAAGCGTCGGGCACGAAATCTTGTCGAGGTAGCCGTCGACCGTCATCTCGCGCGCCATGCGGTCGAAGGCCTCCTCGTCGTCGGTCAGCCCCGCCATGTACATGAACACCTGTTTGAAGCGCGGCGAGGACTGGGTGAAGATCGTATTGTTGGGATAGAAGCAGGCTACCGTGCTGGCGATCGCAGCGGCGCGGTGGTCGTAGCTCGCCAGCCTCAGCGACCAGTAGCTGCCCATGCTCACGCCGTATATGCCGATGCGCTCGCTGTCGACCTCCGGCCGCGTTTCCAGATAGTCGATCACCGCCGCGCCTGCCCGCTCATAGGCGTCGCCCACGGCACGGATCTTCTGCAGGTTCGAGCTGCCCTGGCCCGGCCCGTCCATCGAGATCATGTGCATGCCGCGCGCCACCGCCGCGTTGTTGGCGACCTTGGGATAGGCCTCCTTGGTCTGGTCCATGCCCGGCACGTAGATCACGCACGGTGCCTTGCGCCGGTCGGGCAGAAGATGGAGCAGGCACGAAATCGTCTTGCCGTCGTCGAACGGCACCTCGACCCGCTCCACCGGATAGGGCGCGACCTCGGCGCGCCGGTCGACCATCTCCGCCATCTTGGCGTTCAGATGAAGCTTGACCGGGTGGTCGTCGTAGAAGATCGGGTGCTGCGCCATGCGGTAGGCCTCGACCGCGTTGTCGTAGTGCAGGCAGGCGGTCTGCCTGAAGCCTTCGGCCTGCGCGCGGCGGGCGTAGCCTTCCTCGCGTTCCGCCTTCTCGCGCCACATCTTGGGCAGCATGCGGTAATTGTGCGCCCGCGCCGGCGTCTCCCAGTCGTCGCGCTCGAAATTCTGCACCCGGCCGCGCATGTTGAGCGCGAGATCCAGAATCCACTGCTGGTTGTCGCGCTCGGTGCGCAGCTTGCGAATGGTCATGCTTCCCCCCGTTTCTGCTCGACGGCGTCGCGGCCGCGAGCCGTTGTGCTGTCGAGTGATTATCCAGCCCGGCGGCGCGAAGTCACGCGCCACCCCACCGAGACGGTTCCAACAGATAGGCGCGCAGCACCACGGCGCTGTTGCGCTCGCGGTCGCGCGCGGCGAACACGAAGGTCGCCCGACCGCCCTTCACCAGCGCCTCGATCTCCCCGATCCCCACCGCGTTGCCGGCAAGCTCCTCCTCGTAGCGGCGGCGAAATTCCTCCCACAGGTCGGGCCGATGGCCGTACCAGCGCCGCAGCGCGGCGGACGGCGCGACGTCCTTCACCCAATGGTCGACCAGCCGGTCCGACTTGGAGATTCCTCTGGGCCACAGGCGCTCCACGAGAATGCGCGCGCCGTCGCCCGCCGCCACCGGATCGTAGATGCGCTTCAGCGCGATATCCGGCCTGTCCGCCATCGCCCCCCGCCGGTTCAGAACTCCGCCGCCTCGTATTCCTCGAGCGGCTGGCGCACCATGGGGCAGGTGCCGCCGGTGACGAACAGCTCCTGGCCGGTCGTGTAGCTCGCCATCTCGCTGGCCAGGAACAGGCAGGCATTGGCCACCTCCTGCGGCGTGCCGAGACGCGCCATCGGTATCCTGAACTTGCGCTCCGCGAAGCCGGTCTCGAGTCCCGGATACCAGTCGGGTCTCGGGCGCACGGTGTCGATCACGCCCGGCACCAGCGTGTTGACCGTGACGCCGAAGCGCGCGGTCTCCAGCGCCAGCGCCCGCGTCAGCCCGGCCAGCCCCATCTTGGTGCTGACGCCGTGCGCGCGCCGCGCCTTGCTCTGGTAGCCGTCGCTGCCGCCAATATTGACGATGCGGCCCCAGCCGCGACGCACCATGTGCGGCAGCACCGCCTGGGCGAGAAAAAACGGCGCCTTCAGGTTGATCGCGAAAACCTCGTCCCATTCGGCAATGCTGATGTCGGCGATTTTCGTATTGGGCCTGAGCGCCGCGTTGTTGACCAGGATGTCGATGCCGCCGAATTCGGCCTCCGCGCTGCGCACGATTTCCTGCAGCCCGGCCACGTCGCCGAGCTCCGCCTGGAACATCGCGCCCTCGCCGCCCCGCGCCCTGATGTCGCCGAGCACCGCACCCGCCGCCGCCTCGTCCTCATGGTAGAGGATGATCGCCACCGCGCCGGCGCCGGCCAGCGTGAGCGCGATGGCGCGCCCGATATTGCGGCTCGCGCCGGTGACCAGCGCCACCTTGCCCTTGATGCCGAAACGTTCCTCGCCGTCGCCTGCGCTCATCTTTCAGGGCCCCTCCGCGCACCGGCCGCCGGACCGGCGCAGCACGTGTTGGTGGTCAATCGCGGCGCGCCGTGCAACATCGCAGCCGACGCCGCGCCCAGCCAGTATCGCCAATCCGGTGGCCCGCGCGCAAATGCGGCGGCCGCGGCTGGAAAGCCGTTTCGATCGTCAGGGGCAAGCAATGTCGACGGGCGAGAGCGATCGCGATGCCGGCCCCGCATCCCTCCTTCGCGACCGCACGCGGCGCCTTGGAGGTCCCCGCCCTGACCGGGCGCTATTCCTTGATCACGGTGGGGAACACGTCGCCGAACCGCCCGGTCCAGCGTCCGGTAAACATGCACGAGTTGCGCCGCCCGTTGCAGTAGTGCAGGCAGACCGCCTCCCTGGCTTCCCTGCCGCACTCGACGAGACACTGGCTGTGCACGAAGGTGCAGGTCAGCGGCGGTGTATCGCCCGCCGCCCGCGCGCCGGCGAGCGTCGCTCCGGCAAGGCCCGCCGCCAGCGCCGCGGCCGCAAACAGTCTGGAATGGCGCATCGAATCACCCCGGGCTCGTCCCCTCGCGAACCGGAGATTAGACCAATTCATTAACCATACCATAAGCGGGTTTGCCGCCCGCGGACTTTTTCGGCGACGCCGGCCCGCGCCCGCCCGCCGCCACGGCCCGCCGCAAGCCGCTATTCCGGGATCCGGAAAATGTCCTACGCGCCCTGAATGTACTGCGCCAGCTGGTCGATGATGAACTCCTGCTCCTGAATGATGCTTTTCACCAGGTCGCCAATGGAGATCATTCCGACCATGCGGTTGGCCTCGAGCACGGGCAGATGGCGGAACGTCTTCTGCGTCATCAGCGCCATGCACTGCTCGACGGTGTGCTCGGGAAAGACGCATATCGGATTTTTCGACATGACCTCCGCCACCAGTGTCGTCGGCGATGCCTTGCCGCGCAGGATCACCTTTCGCGCATAGTCGCGCTCGGTGAATATGCCCACCAGCCGATCGCCCTCCACGACGGCGACGGCGCCGATATTCTTGTCGGCCATCAGCTTGATCGCGTCGTACACCGTCGACGACGGCTGCACCGAGATCACCGCGTGGCCCTTGCGGGCGAGCAGTTGCGACACTGTTGTCATGTTCGGTTGCCCCCGGATTCTGGTCGTCTGGGAACGCATGCGCCGGACTCGCGCGCCGAAGGCCCGGCACGGCTCAAGGGACCCCGGTACGCCGGTGACTGACCAGAATAGCGGCGTTCGGAAAAAACTCAAAGACGACCGCCGCCGGCGCGGTTGCCGGCCAGCGGTTGTGCCGGTCCCGCGCGCGAAGGCCGCGGAACCGGCAAGCGGTGTTACAGCGACGCCGGGCGGCGCTCCAGCCCGAGCGCGTCCTGCGCGGCCCAGACATAGGTCATGTCGAGCACCTTGCGCCAGTCCATGCCCGCGGGCACGTCGCCGGTCTCGGCCAGGTCGGAGAGGAACTGGTCCATCACCTCGGCGCTCTCGAAGCCGCCGTCCGGACTGATCTGCGACAGCTCGACCTGGTAGAGCGCGCGGAACGAGTCCGGGATCTCGTAGCCGAGATCGACCATGATCTGGTAGGCGCGCTCCTCGTTCGCCGGATCGAACAGCCAGCGCCGCGCCTTGAGCTCGGCATGCACCCACGCATAGGCCGTGTCCTCATTGGCGTCGAGCCAGGCCTGCATGGTGCCGAAGCCCTCCTGCGGCGCCTCGGTAAGCTCCTTGTGCAGGAACTTGCCGCCGGCGTCGACGAGCGCGGCTTCATGGCGCGGGAACATGCTGGCCGCGTCGATGGTGCCGTTGATCACGGCGGCGAGCCGGTTGTCGGAGCCGCCGGAGGTGGGCACGAACTCGACGTCCTGTTCCGGGTCGAGGCCCATCTTGGCGAGCACCTTCTTCATCACCCAGGTGTTGCGGCCGTCGAGCTGGCCGCCGGTGATCTTCTTGCCTTTCAGGTCTTCGGGCGTCTCGATGCCAGCGCCCACGCCCATGATCCAGAATTCCTTGTCGCGGTACATGCTGATCTGCTTGATCGGCAGGCCGCTGGCGTTGGCCGCGCCGAGAAACACGCTGGTGTCGCCATGCGTGATGTCGAGGCTGCCGCCGATCAGGCCCGGCATGTACTCGTCCGACAGGATGACCTCGAAATCGGTGATCCCGATATCCTCGTAGTAGCCGTGCGCCTGGGCCAGCCGGTAGGTCCACTGGGTCGCGTAATTGGCGTTGAA
>Ga0326597_10015218_pt1 | contig 10068 bp, 8 predicted proteins | sample RVTome_12_FD_203789 | JGI IMG/M metagenome (GOLD analysis project Ga0326597, IMG submission 203789) | Soil microbial communities from uranium-contaminated site in the Upper Colorado River Basin, Wyoming, United States - RVT100D185 | ecosystem: Environmental > Terrestrial > Soil > Contaminated >...
AATGCCGAGCGTGACGTAGATCGAGACGATCAGCGCCTTGTCGGCCAGCGGGTCGAGATAGGCGCCGAGCTCGGTCTTCATGCCGAACCGCTTGGCGAGGAAGCCGTCGACGGCGTCGCTGATGGCGGCGACAAGGAACAGCAGGAACGCAAAGTACATGCGCCCGGAGGCGATCGCCCAGACCACCACCGGCACCAGAAGGATGCGCGCCAACGTGACGAGATTCGGAATGCTCAAACGGTTCGACCCCGGCTCGCCGTCGCGCCCGCGATGTCTCCGCCGGACCGGACGCGATTGCGATTTCGACTGAGTATATCGGCGATCGGGCCATTGCACACGTTTCGATTCCGACGTAGGCACGGGCATGAGCAGGAAGGGCCTCAGCTATGCGCAATCCGGCGTCGATATCGACGCCGGCAACCGCATGGTGGAGCTGATCAAGCCGCTGGTCCGGGCCACCGCGCGTCGCGGCGCCGACGCCGAAATCGGCGGCTTCGGCGGGCTGTTCGACCTCAAGCGCGCGGGCTTTGCCGACCCGGTGCTGGTCGCCGCCACCGACGGCGTCGGCACCAAGGTCAAGATCGCAATCGAGACCGGCATTCACGACACCATCGGCATCGATCTGGTCGCCATGTCGGTCAACGACCTTGTGGTGCAGGGCGCCGAGCCGCTGTTCTTTCTGGACTACTTCGCCTGCGGCAAGCTCGATCCCAAGGTCGGCGCCGCGGTCGTCGCCGGCATCGCAAAAGGCTGCCGCGAGGCCGGCTGCGCGCTGATCGGCGGCGAGACCGCGGAGATGCCGGGAGTCTACCGCGGCGACGACTACGACCTCGCGGGCTTTGCGGTCGGCGCGGCGGAGCGCCAGGCGATCCTGCCGCGCGCCGACATCCGCGCCGGCGACGTTCTGCTCGGGCTTGCGTCCTCCGGCGTGCATTCCAACGGCTTTTCGCTGGTGCGCAAGGTGATCGCGCGGTCCAGGCTGAAATGGAGCGCGCCGGCGCCGTTCGACAACAAGCGAACGCTCGGCCAGGCGGTGCTGGCGCCGACGCGGATCTACGTGAAATCCTGCCTCGCCGCGATCCGCGAGACCGGCGCGATCAAGGCGCTGGCCCACATCACCGGCGGCGGCTTCACCGACAACATTCCCCGCGCGCTGCCGAAAGGGCTCGGCGCGCGCATCGAGCTTTCCCGCGTGCCGGTGCCGCCGGTGTTCCGATGGCTGGCCCGGGCGGGCCGGATCGCCGAGCCGGAAATGCTGCGCACCTTCAACTGCGGCATCGGCATGGTGGCGGTGGTCGAGCCGCGCAAGGCCAATGCCGTCGCCGCGGTGCTCCAACGCGAGGGCGAGACCGTGGTGCGGCTCGGCGAGGTGGTGAAGGCGGCGCGCGGCCGGCCGCGGGTGAGTTACGTCGGCCGGCTGTCGATGGCGGCGGCGGGTCGCTAGTGCCCCGCTTCCGAAGTTCGTGATACATTGCAGCAATCGCTGGCACGAACTTCGGAAGCAAAGGGGCGCTAGCAAAGCTATGATTCTAGTGCCGCTTTTCGATTTGAAGTTCCTGAACGAGATTGCGGCAAGCGGTGCAGGAACTTCAAATCGGCGGCACTAGCGCCATGACCCGCAAGCGCGTCGCGATCCTGATCTCCGGCCGCGGCTCCAACATGGCGGCGCTGATCGAGGCCGCAAGCGATGCCGCCTACCCGGCCGAAATCGTTCTGGTCGCTTCCAACGAACCCGCCGCCGAAGGGCTTGCCCGCGCCGCCGCGGCGGGCATCCCGACCGCGGTGGTCGATCACCGGCGGTTCGGCAAGGACCGCGAGGCGTTCGAGCGCGCGCTGCAAGCCGAGCTGATTGGCCACGGAGTGGAACTCGTCTGTCTCGCCGGCTTCATGCGGCTATTGACGCCGTGGTTCGTTGGGCAATGGCAGGGGCGCCTGCTCAACATCCATCCGGCGCTGCTGCCGGCATTCAAGGGCCTCGACACCCATGCCCGCGCGCTTGCCGCCGGCGCCAAGGAGCACGGCGCGACGGTGCATTTCGTGGTGCCGGAAATGGACTCCGGCCCGATCGTCGCCCAGGGCGCGGTGCCGGTGCGCCCGGACGACACCGCGGCGACGCTGGCCGCGCGCGTGCTCGAAGTCGAGCACCGGATCTATCCGCAGGCGCTGCGGCTGGTGGCGCAAGGGCGGGTGCAACTCGACGGCGACCGCTGCCTGATCGACGGCAGGCCCTTCGTGCCGACATCCTAAACAGAGCATTAAAAAACCCCCGGCCGGAGCCGAGGGTTACGGGAATAACACCCCGCTAGGCGTGAACCGTCATCCCACTTTGAGATTCTCCGCGGACGTCTTGCCGTTGCGGCCGGTCACAAGTTCGTACTCGACGGTTTGGCCTTCATTGAGGGTGGACAGACCCGCACGCTCGACGGCAGAGATATGAACGAACACATCCTTGTCGCCGGTCGCCGGCCTGATGAACCCGTAACCCTTCGTCGGGTTGAACCATTTGACGGTGCCCTTTTGCATCGTCGGTCTCCTAGTCTCGTCAAGCCTCTGGATTCGACGCGGTTTGCGATCGCTGCACTCCGCGCCACAACCTGGGTTTTGGTTGATGATCCGAAACGGTCACGTCGTAATGACGCGCAGCAGCCGGAACGGCCAAAATCCTGTTGCTTCAATTAGAAGACAGCAAAAATGCGGCCTTAGCAAGGCCACCGCAACGCGAGCGCGGCGCGCTGTGACCAACAAGGCACATAATCCGTAAACGCCGATCCGACCGCCGCACCCGCCGCGATTAATTTTGCGGCGCAGATGCAGACCGATTCGGCATCGTTCGGCCGATGTCGACGCGGCACCGCGCGCCGCCGCTTCACAGTCCGGTCACGGTGGTGGCGCGGCCGGGTTTGCGATGCAAAATTTAACGGCAAGGGCCGCACCGCCGGCGTGCAAGCGCGCGGACGCGGCGCGCGCCGGGGCTGTGCCATCAGGCCGCAGCCGCGCGCACCCAGACCCTGTTGTCGTGGAACGCCGCCCCGCCATAGGGCGCGATCGCATCGGCGCCGGTCAGCGTGTTGATGCCGCGGCCGTCGGGATAGGCGTCGTTCGGCCAGATCGATTCGGCGATCAGGACGCCGCGGCGCACGCCGTCGAACAGCCGCGCGTGCAGGCGCACCTGGCCGCGCGCGTTGCCGACGATCACCGCGGCGCCGTCGGCGATCGCATGCGCCGCGGCATCCTGCGGGTGCATCATGATTTCCGGCCGCCCGCCGTTCTGCGTGCGCGACGACATCGTCTCGTTGAAGGTCGAGTTAAGGAAGGCGCGCGACGGCGAGGTCGCGAGCCGGAACGGATGGGCCGGATCGGCCTCCTCGATGATGGTCCAATGGTCCGGCAGCTTCGGCATTGCGGCGATGGGGCCGGAATGGATCGCCATGCGGAACGGCACGTTCGGCCAGTCCGGCTTGAAGCGGAACTTGCCGTCGGGATAGCCGAAGCCCTTGAGATAATGCGCGGTCTCGAAATCCGGCTGGCAGTCGATCCACTTCTCGCGTTCGAGCCGCTCCAGCGTGCCCCAGCCGGACTTTTGCAGCGTCCAGTCGATCAGTTCGCGCGGGCTCATGCCGAAGCCCGGGTGCTGCGCGCCGAGGCGCCCGGCCAGCGCGCAGATCACCTCGTGGTTGGAGCGGCATTCGCCCGGCGGCTCGATCAGCTTGGGGCCAAGCTGGATATATTGATGGCCGCCGCCCTGATAGATGTCGTCGTGCTCCAGGAACATGGTCGCCGGCAGCACCACGTCGGCCATCCGCGCGGTCTCGGTCATGAACTGCTCGTGCACGCACACGAACAGGTCGTCGCGGGCAAAGCCGCGCTTGACGACCTCCTGGTCGGGGCAGACCGACACCGGATTGGTGTTCTGGATCAGCATGGCGTCGACCGGCGGGCCGCCCTTGAGCGCGGCTGCGTCGCCGCACAGGATCGCGCCGACGTGGCACTGGTCGAGCATGCGCACCGACGGGTCGCGCAGGTCGGTGCCTTCGATCATCGACTTGTTCCAGTGGTAGATGTCGGCGTTGTTGTGGAACGCGCCGCCGCCCTCGTGCCGCCAGGCGCCGGTCACCGTCGGAATGCAGCTTGCGGCGTGCATGTTGACCGGGCCGTTGCGCGAGCGGGCAAAGCCGTAGCCCAGCCGGAAGAAGGCGCGCTTGGTCTGGCCGACCAGGCGGGCGAATTCCTCGATGGTCTCGACCGGGCAGCCGGTGATCTGCGAGGCCCACTGCGGATCGCGACTGCGCAGATGCGCCTCGAGCTCGCGCGGCGCGTCGGTGTACTTGTCGAGGTAGTCCCAGTCCGCCTTGCCGTCGCGGAACAGGCAATGCATCACCGCGCAGGCCAGCGCGCCGTCGGTGCCGGGCTTGACCAGCACCGCGAGGTCGGCCTGCTCCATGGTGCCGTTCATGTAGACGTCGACCGCGACGATCCTGGCGCCGCGCTCCTTGCGGGCGCGCACCGCGTGCGTCATCACGTTGACCTGGGTGTTCACCGGATTGGTGCCCCAGATCACCACCAGGTCGGACTTCGCCATCTCGCGCGGGTCGGGACCGGCGATGCGCCCGGTGCCGGCGGCAAAGCCGGTGTAGGCGGCGTTGACGCAGATGGTGGAATGGAATCCGGAATAATTCTTGGCGTGGCGCAGGCGATGGATGCCGTCGCGCATGATGAGACCCATGGTGCCGGCGTAGTAGTACGGCCACACCGCCTGCGCGCCATGGCGCCGCTCGGCCTCCAGGAATTTCTCCGCGACCAGGTCGAGCGCGTCGTCCCACGAGATCGGCGCGAACGCGCCCGAGCCCTTGGTGCCCGAGCCCTTGGCGCCCAGGCCTTTCTCGCCAACGCGGCGCAGCGGCTGCGTCAGCCGGTCGGGGTGGTGCACGCGCTCGGCGTAGCGCGCGACCTTGGCGCAGATCACGCCCGCGGTGTAGTCGTTGTCCTGCGCGCCGCGTATCCGTCCGATGGTGCGGTCGTCGACAATCTCGACTTCCAGCGCGCAGGTCGACGGACAATCGTGCGGACAGGCGGAAGCGCCGGTGCGGACCGGTGTCGGCTGCGGGCGGACGGTCTGATTCATGACCCGCGCAGCATAGCGCGGCGGCTAGACCTTGTCGCTGTGCCGATGCGCCTCGACGCCCACGCTCTGCGCATGCGCGACCTCGGGCAGTTCCTCGTCCGGGCCCGCCCGGCGGCGGCGCATCAGCAGGCCCGTGCCGATCACGAACGCCGCCCCGGCCACCGCGGCCCAGAGGTGCAGGCGTTCGACCAATTCCGGCGACAAAACCAGCAGCAGCGCGCCGTCCTTGGCCATGATGTCGCCCGCCACCCAGCCGAGCAGCGCGCCGCCGGCCCAGACCAGGATCGGGAACCGCTCCAGAAGCTTCATCAGGATGGCGCTGCAGCCGACGATCAGCGGGATCGAGGTGGCAAGGCCGAAGATGATCAGCGTCGCTTTGATCGAGGCGGCGTGGCCGGGATCGACGCGCAGCGCCGCCACCTCGGCGGAGGCCGCGATCGCGATCACGTTGTCGAGGCTCATGACGATGTCGGCGATGGCGACGATGCGCACCGCGCGCCACAGGTTGTCGGCGGCCTCGACCTTGCCGTCACCCTCGGCGTCGGGAACCACCAGCTTGATCGCGACCCACAATAGCAGCACGCCGCCGACCAGCTTGAGGTAGGGGTAGCCCATCGCCTCCGCCACCACCAGCGTGAACACCACCCGCAGCAGCACGGCGACGCCGGCGCCCAGGATCATGCCCCACAGCCGCTGCCGCGGCGGCAGCATCATGCAGGCCATGGCGATGACCACGGCGTTGTCGCCGGACAGGATGATGTTGACGCCGATGATCTGCGCCGCGGCGATCCAGAACGCGCCTTGGGTGATGTTCTGCAGCAGGAAATCCACCGGATACCCCTTGGTTCTTGTTCCGCCGCGGTCGCGGCGTTGTTTCCCCAGTGCGGCCGGGCCGCGCCTTTCGCAGTCTACAGGCGAAGGCCGCCCGGGCGCCAGCCGCCGCCGGCAGGAACGTCAGCCGACGATCTCGTTGCCCGCGAAGAACTGCGCGATCTCCTTGGCCGCGGTGTCCGGCGCGTCCGAGCCGTGCACCGAGTTCTCGCCGATCGACTGGGCGTGCACCTTGCGGATGGTGCCCGCCGCGGCCTTGGCCGGATCGGTCGCGCCCATGATGTCGCGATACTTGGCGATCGCGTTCTCCCCCTCCAGCACCTGCACCACCACCGGTCCGGAGATCATGAAATCGACCAGTTCGCGGAAGAACGGCCGCTCCTTGTGCACCGCGTAAAACGTCTCGGCCTGCTCGCGGGCGATGCGCACGCGCTTCTGCGCCACGATGCGCAAGCCCGCCTGCTCGATCATGGCGTTGATCGCGCCGGTGAGATTGCGGGCGGTCGCATCCGGCTTGATGATCGAAAACGTACGCTCGATCGGCATCGTGCTGGTCCTTCGGGCAGTCGTCCTTGGGGATGATGGGCGGGCGCGCGCCGGCCATCGTGCGGCGCGGTCGGCGGCTTATAGCGGCCGGCCCGGCAAGCGGCAAGATTGCCGGCCGCCGCCCGGACGCCGCGGTCAACCACGCGCGAATGCGGGCGCACCGGTGCCGCCGCGCAGCCGGGAAAACCTCAATCTGAACAACGGTTCAGCCGCATTTTGCGCGGCCGGACGGTGAACCTCCGCGACGGCCTGCGCGACTGAGTTGCAAGGGATGTGACGACACATCCAGGACAACAGGAGAGACCACCATGTTTCGCAAGCTCGTCATTGCCGCTGCCGCCATTGCCGCGCTCGGCACCGCCTCCCTCACCGTCACCGCGACGCCCGCGGCGGCGAAGGGCTTCCACCACCACGGCTTCCATGGTTTCCACGCCCGCCACTTCTTCCGTGGCCTGCGCTTCGTCGCCCCGATCGTCGAGGACTCGTGCTACGTGAAGCGCGTCTGGGTGGTCAATCGCCACGGCGAGGAAGTGCTGCGCGACGTCACCGTCTGCGACTAGCTCGCAGGCCCGGCCAGAGCATCAAAGCCCCGGCCCCGCGCCAGCGGGACCGGGGCTTGTCATGTGCAGAAACCGACCGGTCCCGCAAAACTCAGGCAAGGTCGAAGCGATCGGCGTTCATCACCTTGTTCCAGGCCGCCACGAAGTCGGCCACGAACTTCTGCTGCGTGTCTGCCTGCCCATAAACTTCGGCCAGCGCGCGGAGCTGCGAGTTCGAACCGAAGACGAGGTCGACGCGGGTGCCGGTCCACTTCGGCTTGCCGGTCTTGCGGTCATGGCCCTCGAACACGTTCTCGTCCGAGGTAGCCTTCCACTCGGTGCCCATGTCGAGCAGGTTGACGAAGAAGTCGTTGGTCAGCATCCCCGGACGCTTGGTGAAGACGCCGTGCTTGGACTTGCCGGCGTTCGCGCCCAGGACGCGCATGCCGCCGACGAGCACCGTCATCTCCGGAGCGGTCAGCGTCAACAGCTGCGCCTTGTCGACCAGAAGCTCCTCGGCCGGCACGGAGAATTTGGCCTTGAGGTAGTTGCGGAATCCGTCCGCGGCGGGCTCGAGATATTCGAAGGCCTCCACGTCGGTTTGGTCTTGCGATGCGTCGGTGCGGCCCGGCGCGAAGGGCACGGTCACTTTCTGCCCCGCCTTCTTCGCGGCCTGCTCGATGGCGGCAGCACCGCCCAGCACGATCAGGTCGGCGAGCGACACCTTCTTGCCGCCCTTGGCGGTGGCGTTGAACGCCTTCTGGATGCCCGCCAGCGTCTTGAGCACCTTCGCCAGTTGGGCGGGATGGTTGACCTCCCAATCCTTCTGCGGCGCGAGACGCACGCGCGCGCCGTTCGCCCCGCCGCGCTTGTCGGAGCCGCGGAAGGTCGATGCCGACGCCCACGCCGCCGAGACCAGCTCCGCGATTGAAAGTTTCGCGGCGACGATCTTGGCCTTGAGGTTGGCGATGTCCTTGGCGTCGATCAGCTTGTGGTCGACCGCGGGCACCGGGTCCTGCCAGATCAGCACCTCTTTCGGGACCTCGGGACCGAGATAGCGTGCGCGCGGACCCATGTCGCGGTGCGTGAGCTTGAACCACGCGCGCGCGAAGGCATCCGCGAACTCGTCGGGGTGCTCGTAGAAGCGCCGGGAGATCTTCTCGTAGATCGGATCGAACCGCAGCGAGAGATCGGTGACCAGCATGGTTGGTGCCTGGCGCTTCGACCGGTCGAAGGCATCCGGGATCGTGCCTGCGCCCGCGCCGCCCTTCGCCTTGAACTGATTCGCGCCGGCCGGGCTCTTGGTCAGTTCCCATTCGTAGCCGAACAGGTTCCAGAAGAAGTTGTTGCTCCACTTCGTCGGCGTCGTGGTCCAGGTGACTTCCGGCCCGCCGGTGATGGCGTCCTTGCCTTTGCCGGTGCCGTATTTGCTCGTCCAGCCGAAGCCCATTTCCTCGATAGGCGCCGCCTCCGGATCGGGGCCGACCAGCGCCGCGTCGCCCGCGCCGTGGGTCTTGCCGAAGCTGTGACCGCCGGCGATCAGCGCAACCGTCTCCTCGTCGTTCATCGCCATGCGCTTGAAGGTCTCGCGAATGTCCCTTGCCGCCAAGACCGGATCCGGATTGCCGTTCGGTCCGTTCGGATTGACGTAGATGAGACCCATCTGCACGGCGGCGAGAGGATTCTCCAGCTGCCGGTCACCGGTGTAGCGCTCGTCGCTGGCGGGATCGGGGAACCAGTTCTTCTCCTTGCCCCAATAGGCGGACTCGTCCGGCTCCCAGACATCGGGGCGCCCGCCGCCGAAGCCGAAAGTCTTAAATCCCATCGACTCCAGCGCGACGTTGCCGGCGAGCACCATCAGGTCGGACCAGGAAATCCTGTTGCCGTATTTCTGCTTGACCGGCCACAGCAGCCTCCGCGCCTTGTCGAGGTTGGCATTGTCCGGCCAGGAGTTGAGCGGCGCGAAGCGCTGCTGGCCGGTGCCGGCGCCGCCTCTGCCGTCGCCGATGCGGTAGGTGCCCGCGGCGTGCCACGCCATACGAACCATGAGCCCGCCGTAGTGGCCGAAATCCGCCGGCCACCAGTCCTGGCTTTTCGTCATCAGCGCGGTGAGGTCCTTCTTCAGGGCCTTGTAGTCGAGCTTCTTGAATTCCTTGGCGTAGTTGAAAGCCGCGCCCATGGGATCGGACAGCGACGAGTTCTGATGAAGAATCTTGAGGTTCAGCTGGTTCGGCCACCAGTCGCTGTTCGACCTCATTCCCAGATTTGTGGTCCCGTGCATGACCGGGCACTTGCCAGCGCTCTCGTCGGTCTTTGCGTCCATGTGACTCTCCCGTCGTGTTCCGCTTGTTCCCGTTCCGTATACTAAAATTCGTCACTGCTTGGAAAGTGATCCAAATCAATGCCTGGTATGTGACCCGGCTTGCCGGCCGATGGCGCTAGCAGGTTCTCGACGGCATAATGTGTGGGCGTTCGAGCGACGCCGTTCCGGAGGCGGCCGACGCCGAGGAACTCGTCGGGACCTTCCGGGATGCCGTCCGAGGCAATGCCGCCCGAGGCAATGCTGCCCGAGGCAATGCTGCCCAAGCCGCCGGCACGCCGTCGTCCATGCGCCCGGCGACGTGCCTTGATTGTGACACCGCGCCCGCCGGCCCTCTATCGCCGGGCGCGTGGACGACAGCACGGGCCTCCTCGGGCGTGCGTCAGATCAGCGCGATCAGCCGGCACGGGCCGCCGGTGGCATCCTTGACCTTGGCGAGCCCCACCACCAGCGTCGCCCCCGCCGCCGGCACCTTGTCCAGGTTGGCGACGTTCTCCAGGCCCCAGCGGCCGGCCGGCAACCAGATGTGATGGGTCCGGAAATCCTTCGACGCCCCGTTGTCGAGCGACAGCGTGTCGACCGCGATCCCCGCCACCTTGCGCTCCTTCAGCAGCCACTCGGCCAGCTGCGGCGAGAAGCCGGGGAAATGGAACGCGCCGCCGGCATCCTTGCCGGTGAACTTCGCGGCATCGCCGACATGGTCGGCCCAG
>Ga0326597_10015219_pt1 | contig 10067 bp, 8 predicted proteins | sample RVTome_12_FD_203789 | JGI IMG/M metagenome (GOLD analysis project Ga0326597, IMG submission 203789) | Soil microbial communities from uranium-contaminated site in the Upper Colorado River Basin, Wyoming, United States - RVT100D185 | ecosystem: Environmental > Terrestrial > Soil > Contaminated >...
GGGATGTCCTTGGTCTGGTACCTGCGGCTTCTGGGTTACAGGGGAGTCCAGCGGGTATATGGACCAGACTTGCTGACGGCCCTGTGCCGCCGCCCAGCCGAGACAGGCCACCGCCACTTCTTCTACGGCGGAAGCGACCAAGTGCTAGCCGATTTGGTGACCCGGCTTCGGGGGCAAAACCCCGGCCTACAGGTTGCCGGGGGTTACGCGCCCCCATTCCGCGGCATGACTACTGAGCAAGACCGGACCGTCGTCGAACTCATCAACCGATCCAGGCCGGATATCGTTTGGGTGGGTATCGGCACACCCAAACAAGAGCAGTGGATCGCCGAACACCGCAGTCGGCTTTCGGCACCCGTAATGATCGGTGTTGGGGCGGCCTTCGATTTCTTGTCCGGGCACAAGCCGCAGGCGCCACGCTGGCTGCAACGGAGCGGATTCGAGTGGCTGTTTCGACTGGCCAGCGAACCGAGGCGCCTTTGGCCGCGATATCGAGAGTATCCCTTGTTTGTCGTTCTGGTTCTCGCGCAATCGCTGGGGCTGAAACGATTTCCAATCGCCGAGTGAGAACCATATCGGTTCCCATAGACCGGCGCATTCCTTCAGCCTCCCGACCGTCCTAATGAAGCAATCGATCAACCAGATACCATGATCCCATTTTGCGTTGCGCGGGGATTGCCAAGGCGAGGCCACGCGCGCACAATTGCCGCCCGTGCGTGAACCATTCCCTGCTCTCTCGGCCCGAGGCTGGATTCTAAACCTGGGAGGCGCGACCGGACTGGCCGCCTCCGCCTCGGTTTTCACTCTTGTGGCCAGCGCGCTGATACTGCGGGTCCTGCCGCTGGCCGAAGCGGGACAATATGCCTTCCTCACGGCCTTCGTCCCCTGGCTGGCCATCATCGGTGGACTCGGACAATCGGGACTCGTGCTGCGGCAGTACAGCATGCTCCCGCCGGGTCAACCGGATTGGCAAAGCGACCTCGCCCAAACGATCCTCGTTTGTTCGCCGGTCATCGCACTGGCGATCGGCGTCGCTGCCTGGATCTATCACCTGCCGGGCCTCAGCTTCGCCTTCGTAGCAACCTCGGTCCCGCTCGTCATCGCCTCGCAGGTGGCCTCAAGCCAGCTCGACTCGCACCGCCAGTTCGTCTGGGGCAGCCTGTTCATCCGCCTGCCAAGCGCCCTCATGGTGTTGCCGGCGGGCTTGGCGCTGCTTTCGCCGGCATGGTCCAACCTGAGGGCGATGCTCCTCTCCCAGGTCGGGGCACTCGGCCTCACCCTTGCGCTGGCCACGCTCGTGCTAGTTGCGCGCATGCCGCGCGGCCGGGCTCGGCTTACGCTAGCCGAGCGGAGGCACGGTGTTCCGCTCGGTATCCTGGCTGCGACCCATCAGCTGATCGACCAGGGCCTGCTGGCGATAGCCGCGATCGTCCTGGCGCCTGAATCGATTGCCGCCTATGCAGCGCTGGCGCTCTTCATTCGCCCGGTTTTCCTCCTGCACAGCGTCGTCCTGCGAATGCTCGTCGTCGAAACCTCCCGAGATCCGGTTCGCCGCCGTGAGCGGCTTCTCCTTGCGGTTTGGGTCGCTGCGGTGATAATCACGCTCCTGCTGATCGCCATCCTGCCGCCGGTTTCTCACATCGTATATGCAGGCCGATACGATTCGGACGCCGCCCTCGCCCTTCCCATCGCGCTCACGGCGGGGTTGCTCTTGACGGAACTTTTCCCGCGTAGCTATTTGACCGGACCTGCCCCTCGTCGACAGATCACCTTATTCGCGGCCTGTCAGGCGGCTATCGCTGGGGCGGGGATTGCGTTGATCCTCGTTCTGGCCAGATGGTGGGGGGTCCAGGGTGTCGCGTGGGCGGGCGCGACGATTGCCATGCTGCGAAACATCGTCGCCTACCCGATCTACTCTTGGGCGCGCCGAGGCGCAGTTCCCACGAGCAGCTGATAGAGGCGGTGAAGCGGTTCGACCAGGGCATGCCACGAGTATCGCGTCTCCGCCAACGCACGCGCCCGCCGGCCCATGGCCTCGCACAGGCGAGGGTCGTCGAGGAGGCGCAGGATGGCTTCCGCGAATGCGCGAGGCTCCGCAGGCGCAACAATCCCAACCCGCTCGCGCTCGACCACTTCCCCTACGTCACCCGTCCGGTTCGTCGCGATCGGGCGACCGGCGGCGAGGTAGTCTCCAAACCTGTTTGGAAATCTAGCCACGTTGAGAGGACGGTCGCGAAGAGGGAGGAGCATCACATCCCCGCAGGCGAGGATTTCGCCCAAATCTTCGTACGGGACAACACCGAACCCACGGACCATGCCGCCCAGGCCAGCCTGCTCAACGGCCGTCGTGACTGGAATTGACTCACCTCCCGTCAGCAGGAGAAGGGCAGCTGGTTCGGAGACAGCCAGATGCTTCAGTGTCTCCATGAGCATGCCCCGGTCGTAAGGTGCAAACCCTGTATGGACGAGGACCTTCGCTTCCAACGGCACGCCATACTTGCGCCGCATTTCGTCCTTCGCTCGAGGCCGAATGATGTCTGTGTTGGAGCCGACCGCAACCCGGCAGACTCGATCCGGTGGAACACCCAGCTCGAGAACCCGCGCCTCGAGGTAGGAGCTGATCACCGTCGCGGCGTCCGCGGCGGCGTGGACATGCCTTTCCCAGCCATCGTCCATCTGGGCTAGCAACCAACCGGGAGGTCCGCGCCGTTCGCCGGCGATCCCGCCCTTTCCCCACAAGTCCGCCCAGTCGGCAACGTAACGGATTCCCCAGCGGCGACGCGCGGCGAGCGCCGGTAAGGACACGGCTGGCCGGTGGTCGAAGCCGTGCACGAGATCATAACCATGTGACCGCACGAACCCGAGGCGCCCGGCCACATCCATCGGACTGAGGCCGCCGTGTCGTAGGCGCTCGGGAAACAGGTCCCCCATCTCGATGACCTGGATCCCCGATACATCGCTCGCAATGCGATGTAGGCCCGGCGAACGCCGACTGGCGAGCAGCGTCACTTCGACCCCCCACCCGGCCAGGCCGCGGGCAATGGACCACGCCCGCTGGAAGCTCCCGCCAAGCCCCGCCATGTTGTGAGTGAGCATCAAAACGCGCATCAAGCGGACTCTGTGGTGCGGAGCAGGGCCCGCAGGTAGGCCACAGCCTCCCCTCTAAGCCAGGCGGCTTGACCAGTGACGACGACCGGGCTGACGCGCAAGTACTCCGCCAGCAGGCGGGCACGGGAGGCGTTCCTCAGGCCGCGAGACACCAGCCGGGCGAGTCGCAGCGGGACTGCCGTCACCATCAGCTGCCTCAGGATCCTTCCACCGGACCACATGCCGTGTTCGATCCGTGAGGCCGCGAATTCCTGGCCGCGAGCAAACCGCTCTTGCACGAGCCCGGACCACGTCCCCAGGTGGTGATGTTCGACCACCGCCCGCGGCGCGAACCAGATCGGAATGCTCAATTGGGTTAGCCGCCAGCTGAGGAGAGTGTCACCCAGGATGGATTGCTCTGGAAAACCCCCGGCCACTGCCAGGACAGACCGTGCACATGCCATGTTCGCCGTGGGGCAGATGTCGATGCGACGCTCGATGCCACCGGGGAGCCAAGGATCGAACTTGCACAGATGCATCCCCATTTCGACCCAATCCCGGCCATGGCAAGCCAGCCCTCCGGCCACGGCGCCGCCCAGCTTGCGATGGGCAGAGACCAGCCGTGACAGCCACGTTGGCGGCGCGTAGATGTCCGGGTCGGTGAAGACCAGGATGTCGCTGCGGGCAAGGTCCACGCCGTGATTCCGGGCCGCGTGCGGAAGGAGGCGTTCCTGGCTGTGGAGATAGCGAACGCTCGGGAATCGAGCACGCACGATTTGTTCTGTTCGATCATCCGGGCCGCTGTCGATGACGATGACCTCATAGGTGCGGAAATCCTGAGCGAGCATCGTCGCCAAGCTCTGGGCAATCGTGGCCTCGGAGCGAAAGGCGGGGATGATGATCGATGCTTGTGGCACTTCCTCGCCAGGGGAGCAGTGCTGCCCTTCCGACATCGCTACCGGGTGTCCGGATCGTTCAACTCATGATCCGTGAAGCGCGCTTCGGCGTCCGCCTCTCCTCGGAGCGCTCCCAGCACGTTTCCCCACACGGCGACCGCGTTGATGAGCAACATGAGAGGGGAATTCCACAATAGCGCCCACCAACGGTTCGGGTGCCGACGCAACACGGTGCTTCCTTGTCGTAGCAACCTCGAAACGACGAGTCCAGGAGAGAGCATCGCGTATCCAAGGCGTCTGGCTCTTGACCATCCCGACCGATCTGCGCGGGTCGCGCCGAAGACGCGGTTCCACCAGTAGAAACCCTTGAGCGAGCCGAACTTGCTCTCATTGACGTGGATGAAGCGGACCTCGGGTTCGACATGCAGTCGGTGACCGCGCTCCGTCAGCCAGTCCTGGAGCAACGGTTCGGAGGTCAGCAGGCGCGGCAATGCCTCTCCCGCCTCGAGGAGCAGGTCCCGCCGGTAGGAGCTATTGTGTGAAACCAGATGGGCGACGAGGCCGCGCTCCGCAGGAGGGATCCACATGCCGTAACCGAGAAGGTACACCGCATCGCTCAATCCGGCGCCGGGGTTTGCGCTGTACACCTCGCCTCCGACCCCCGCCCACGGCCCGGCGTGGGCGCGTACCAGCGCTTCGCTCCAGCCGGGAAGTGTGATGCAGTGCTCCTCGAGAAATGCAATGATGCCTGCCCTCGCCTGGCGCACGGCGGTTGCCCTAGCCTCGCCGAATGTCGTGCCCAGGGGCAGGCGAAGGACTCGCGCACTTGGGTGGTCGCTTCCCTCCAGAGGATCGGCGCCGGTTCCGGCGCAGTCCACGAGCAGGAGCTCGATCCGATCTGCGTTGGGTTGCGCCAGGACGCTTCTAACCGCCTCCGCAGCCGGCCCGCGCCTGAAACCCACAACCACTGCCACGGAAAGGTCGGGTGCAGTGGCCGCTGACCTTTCGGGGGTTCCCGCGCCCAACTCTTGTGGCACGGCTAGGGGTATTCCGCGCGTAGCCGCAGGCCCCGAAGGTGCGTCTGGGTAAATAACACTTCGGCGCCGCCCAGCCCGAAGATCATGCCCAGCCCTTCGCCCACCGCAGCTCCCGCTTGCGCTAAGAGAATAATCGGCAATCCGATAAGGAACGTCGGAAGACAGACGGGTCGCCGGAGGAGCAGGTACTGGAACAGCCTTGCGGCGCGGACTAGGGGGATGAGCGGACTCGACAGACCGAACAGGAGTCGCTTGCCGAGGGACCACCCGAGACTCCTGGCGCGCGAGGCGGCGAAACACCGGCTCCAGGCATAGAAGGCCACGAGGGTCAGCGGGTTGACGGTGTATCCGTGAATCGACTTCACGTCAGGGTCTACGTAGAGCCGGTGTCCGTCGAGGCGCAGCCTGCGCATGAGGACAGGCTCGGCCATCAAGAGCTCGGGGAGCTGGTCTCCATACTGCAGGATGACCTCCCGCTTGTAGCATGTGTCGTGCGACGGGAGCAGCTCGGCCTCGCCGCGAGGTGCCGGTGGCATCCACCGACTGTGGCCCATCAGATAGATCGGATCAGAAAACCCCCGAGCGGAAGTGCCGTTGTAGATCTCACCTCCGACGCCGGCCCACGGTCCTTGGTGTGCCTTGATGAGCGCCTCGGCCCAGCCGGCCATGGCAAATGAGTGTTCGTCCAGGAACCCGACGATCGGGGCGCGGGCTTGGCGTACGCCTTCGGCGCGCGCCTGCGCCATAGTCGTCCCTGAACGGGGAAGCTTAACGGTCCGGACGCGAGGATGGTCACTCCCGCTCAGGGGCGGCGCGTCTGCGGAGGCGCAGTCTACAACGACAATCTCGATCTTCTCCACGGACCGCTGGTGGAGCAGGCTCGACAGGGTTTTCTCGAGGCCGCGGCGTGTTCCGGGGTCCCCTGTGACAATGACGACCGAGAGCTCAGGCTGTTCAGGCGGCATATACTTGCCGGACAGAGCACCGACTCCTAAGCGCCCTAGGTTAGCGCTGGTGGTTATAGTAGCCCAGAAATCGGGCGATCTGTTGCTGTAGTACGCACAGGAGAAGGCCTGCAGAGGAGTCTCTGCTCAGGCAGCGAATGGCCGAAAAGCCACTGCATAGTAGAATTGCTCGAATGCTAGGGGGCTAGCTGGAACCATGGCCGGGGAAGACTGGCGAGTTTCGAGTCAGGTGAGATGCCAGACGCCCGAGAGGTAGCCGATCTAGCGTCCCATTTGAGCAGTGGACAGCAAGCGCATCCCAGCCTTGTCCGTCTTCCTCTTCCTCACGGACTTGGGCCTTGTCCTGATCGGGATGTTTGTCTCGAGCGAATTGCGCTCAAACATCCCACTCGGTGCGGGTGGGGCGTTGCCGGCAGAACGAACCCAGGTACCCCCGCCGGTCTACCTGCTGGCCCTGATATGCTGGGGTATCGGTCTCGTTTCTAGCGGCGCCTACAACCCTCAACGCGTCCTTCGCTGGTTTAATGAAACCTGGAGATTGGCCTGGGGCTCCGGGGTTGGCACCGTGCTTATGGCCGGCGTGCTGTTCATGAGCTACCGGGAGCTTTCCCGGCTCCAATTTGTCTATTTCTTCGCGTTTAGTCTGGGTCTGCTGCTTTCCTATCCCGGCGGGTTGCGGGTGTATTACCGGGTGGCGGGCAAAGCGAGACCGGGCGGACAAAGCCGGGTACTGGTGCTCGGGGCAGGGGAGCTGGGTGAGCGGTCGCCGAAATCTTATTGGACCACAGCCGGTGGGGCTTCCATGTCGTCGGCTTTCTTGACGATGATCCAGAGAAGCATCACCGGAAGATCCAAGGACTTCCCGTGCTGGGAGCAATTGAGGATCTGCGGAAATTGGCTGAGGCGGATCGATTGGACGAGGTATGGATCGCGCTACCGATGGAAGCGCACCAGCGGGTCACGGATGTTGTGCGGGCACTCGAGCGACTGCCAGTGCGTGTGAAAGTAGTTCCAGACTACTATTCCTTGACCCTGGTGACGGCCCAAGCGGAGATCCTGGGAGGGATTCCAGTAATTGGCCTACGGGAGCCGCTGATCGAAGGCTTGCCGCGTCTGATCAAGCGAGCATTCGACATCCTAGTCACCGTACTGCTGCTCATTCCCGGGATGCCGTTGATGGGGGTGATTGCCGCGTTCATCCGGCTCGATTCTAGAGGAGCCGCGATGTTGCACATGAAGCGCGTGGGGGAGAACGGACGAATCTTCGATATGGTCAAGTTTCGCACGATGATCGCTGGCGCAGACCAAGAGACTGTGCGAATGAGCGGTGCGCCGGAGAATGGCCAGAACCTGCACAAGCGAAAGGACGACCCGCGAGTTACCCGCATTGGCCGGATTCTGCGGCGCTACCGCCTCGACGAATTGCCTCAATTCCTCAACGTAATTAAGGGGGATATGAGCCTAGTTGGGCCAAGGCCTGAGATGCCCTGGCTAGTGGACCGCTATGAGTCTTGGCAGCGGAAGCGCTTCGCCGTGCCGCAGGGGATCACGGGCTGGTGGCAGATCAACGGGCGCAGCGATCGGCCAATGCCCTTGAACACCGAAGACGACCTGTACTATGTCTACAACTATTCGCTTTGGTTGGACATTCGGATCCTGCTGAGGACCCCACTGGTCGTCTTGCGCGGGAAGGGGGCGTTCTGAATCTCGCCCGATGATCAGCGACTTCGCAGCGAGCAGCGTCCTCGTTGTCGGGCTGGTCGGCGCGCTCACACTGCTGGTCGGCGTGCGGCGGCCCTTTGCGGCGTTGGGGGCGCTCGTCCTCCTGATCCCATTTCGAGACTTCAGCACCCGCTGGCTGAACGTGCACAGCGGCCTGTCGGTCGCCGACGTGACGGCGATCGGCCGATGGTGGTTCGCGGTGATTGGCGCTTTGCTGATCCTCGCCGGCCTCCAGTGGATCAGGCACCTCCGGCGGGTACGGAAGGTGGCGCCACTCCAGCTGGCGGACACCTTGCTGGGATTGGTCGTGGTCTTCGCTGGGGCGGCGACCCTTGCCTCTCCCGACCGTTACGCAGCATTCACATCGCTGCGGGGCTACCTGCAGCCGATTGGGGTCTACCTGATTGCGCGCTCATTTACTCCCGGCCGGACCGAACTGCGCCTGCTGCTCTACGGCTGGCTCGGCGTGGGGCTCGTGATGGCGGTCTTTGGCCTAGTTCAAGCCATAAGTTGGACCGAGACCGACTATCGGAGGGAAGGCTACGTCCGGCAGAGCGGCGAATTGGTGGTCCCGCACGCCGGCATCGCCGGCAGGCCGTACCTTCGTCCGGCCTCGACGGTAAGCGGTCCCAACGAGCTCGGCCTGGATATGGTCGTGCTCCTCTCAATGGCCGCGCTGTGGCTGGTGAGCGTGCGGCGCAGCCGCTCGACCCTTGCTTTGGCGTTCCTGGCGATGCTGTTCACGGCTGGGCTCGGAGTGAGCGCCTCGCGGAGCGGGCTGCTTGCCTTCGTCGTGGCAACTGCGGCGATGGCCATTCTCTATTGGAACGCGATGGTGAACCGCCTCCGGTCCGCGGAGCTTCAATCAAGAGTTCGATTTCTTCTGGCGGTTGCGGCAGCCATCGCGATCGTGGCTGTGCTGCTGGGAAGCTCCGGGCTTATCACTCTCGGTGTCGAGACTGTTCGAAGCTTTGCGCAGCAATATCACTATTTGGACTCGGTCGAGGCTATCCGCTATCTCGCCGAACATCCGGCGGGAGTCGGTATGGGCCTGGTAGAGCCGAAGGGCGCGCTCGCCCTTATTGAAGCCGGAGGGACGTACCATGTCGAAGGCTCGCTCTTCCAGATTGCAATGGAGATGGGCATATGGGGGTTGGCGGCCTGGTTGGCTTTCTGGGGGGTCGCGCTGGCGCGGATCTACCGCAACTTCCAAGCGCTGAACAACATTCACTTGAGAGTCCTCACCGGCACCGCGTTCGCAGGCTGGCTGGGGAGCCTGGTTGCCTTCCTGTTCCTGCCGTTGATGCAGAGCATCAGCCTGATGGTCTGGTTGTGGTTCCTGCTTGGCCTTGGCTACCAGAGTAGGTCGATCGAGGCTGCCTGGCAGGCGGCCGAACCTGCACAGGCAAGGAGTTAGTATCGACCCGTCCGTCTCCATTATTGTCCCCTGCTACAACGAAGCCCCGACCATCGGCAAGCTGTTGCACGCCATCCGCGCTCAAACCTACCCGCTCGACCGGCTCGAAGTGGTGATCGCCGATGGGGGTTCGACCGACGGAACGGCTGCCATCATTCGGGACTTCTCCCGCGATCATCCGGAACTGACGATCCGGGTGGTCAACAACCCCCGCCGAGTCATCCCCGCCGCGCTCAACGCCTCAATCGAACAGGCAACGGGGGAGATCATCATCCGGCTGGATGCCCACTCTGCTCCCGCTGGGGACTACGTTGAGCGCTGCCTGGCAGCCCTGGAGACCACGCAGGCCGCCAATGTGGGCGGGGTTTGGGAGATCCGCCCCTCGGACGACCATTGGATCGCGCGGGGCATCGCAGCCGCCGCGGCCCATCCGATCGGGGCCGGCGATGCCCGCTACCGGGTGCACGGCCAGGCCGGCCCGGTGGAGACTGTGCCGTTTGGCGCGTTTCGGAGGGAGTGGTTGGAGCGGGTTGGCCGGTTCAACGAAGACCTGCTTTCGAACGAGGACTATGAGTACAACTGGCGTATCCGGCGCATGAGAGGCACCATCTGGTTCGACCCGACCATCCGCTCGGTCTACTTCGCCCGTAGATCGCTTCCGGAGTTGGCGCGCCAGTACTTCCGCTACGGTTTCTGGAAAGCCCGCATGTTGATCCGAGCTCCAGACTCGCTCCGCGGGCGGCAAGCGGTTCCGCCTTTGTTCGTGCTGAGTAGCCTGGGATTGCTCGTGGCGGCCCCCTTTGCCGACCTGGCCGGAATGGCCCTCGGGGTAGAATGGGGCGCCTATATGCTCTTGCTTCTCCTGGCCGGACTCGGCTCCGCAGTACGAGGCCGGGATCCGGCCCTCTTCTTTAGCTTTCCGCTCGCCGCTGGCACGATGCAC
>Ga0326597_10015220_pt1 | contig 10067 bp, 7 predicted proteins | sample RVTome_12_FD_203789 | JGI IMG/M metagenome (GOLD analysis project Ga0326597, IMG submission 203789) | Soil microbial communities from uranium-contaminated site in the Upper Colorado River Basin, Wyoming, United States - RVT100D185 | ecosystem: Environmental > Terrestrial > Soil > Contaminated >...
GATCCGAGCGCGCTCGCGCATCCGTTCCTCCACGTCGCGGCCCTCCACCTGGCTCGCATGGGCGAGGATCGCGCGCAGCCCGACCTCGAACGTGTCGCCCACGTCGACCCACAGGTTCGGCTCCTCGACGCCCGTCAGGAGCACCTGCCGCACCTTCCACGGCTCCAACCCCTCGTCGCGCCACAGCTCCGGGAAGTTCAGGTGGTCGCGCGCCGCGGGATAGACGCTCGCGAGGGTCGCCTCCCCGGTGGCGAGGTGATCCGGATGGCCGATGAACGGATTGTGGTCGAGGCGGCGGGTGGGGGCCTGGGTGATGACGAGGTCGGGCCGCAGCCGGCGGATCTGCCGGGTGATGTCGCGGCGCAGGTCCAGCGACGGCGTCAGATATCCGTCGGGGTAGCCCAGGTGGACGATCTCGGCGACGCCCAGGATGTCCGCCGCGGCGCGCTGCTCGGCGACGCGCGTGCTCGACAGCTCCTCCGGCGTCACGTTCGGGTCCTCGGTGCCCTTGCCGCCGTCGGTGGTCACCACGTAGTCCACCCGGACGCCGGCGGCCGTGAGGGTCGCGATGGTGGCCGCGGCGCCGAACTCGGCGTCGTCGGGATGGCTGATCACGACGAGCGCACGCTCCAGCGGGCTGATCAGCTCGTGCCGGTCGAGGGGGCTCACGAGCCCATGCTACCCGCTTGCCGAGCCCGGTTGATTGACCCCCTCCCGCGCGCCACGCATACTGCTCCCCAGTATGACCGCCAATCTGCCAGCTGCGCACTTCCGGCACTCCTACACCAAGGACGGCCGCGACCTCGTCACGCGCCTGCGGCGCATCGAGGGGCAGGCGCGCGGCATTCAGCGCCTCGTCGAGGAGGAGGCCTACTGCCTCGACGTCCTCCAGCAGGTCGAGGCACTCACCGCCGCCGCCGACGAGGTCGCGCTGCTGCTCCTCGAGGACCACATCGACGGGTGCCTCACCCACGCCATCGACAGCGGTCAGGGCCGCCCGTACGTGGACGAGGTGATGTCCGTGATCCGCCGGGCAATGCGCCGGCGAGGGCCGCGCAGAGCCCCTCCGAGCGCCTAGCTCCCTGCCTCCGGGCAGCACGAGGGAGTGCCGCAGGGGGGAACCACGGCACTCCCAGCGGCGAGTCTAAACGTCGCTCACCCGCCGAGCAAGCGATTTCTACTCCCCGAACATCGTGAGCTGCTCGCCGCCCCGCTCGATGAGCGGATCGAGCCCGAGCACCGGTTCGAGCCACTCGAGCCGGGCGCCGGCGCGGGCCGCCAGCGTGTCGAGGTGCTGCCACTTGAGGACGTGCCAGTTCTGGCGCTCCATCTCGGCTCGAAGCCACGGTGACCGATCGAGCTTCAGGCGCAGGAGCTCCCCTCGCTCCGCCGGGATGACCAGGAAGCGGGCCTGCTGCTCGGTGACGGGGATCTCCCGGCCACGGCGCAGGACGGCGTCCCCGACCATCGCCGTCCACTCGACCTCGAACAGGAAGGCGAGCTTCCCGCGGACGTACCAGATCGCATCCACCTGGCCGATGGCCTCGGCCGGCGCGCGGACCACGAGCGGCAGGTAGACGCGGCGCTCGTCCTCGGCGAGCCCGGCGGCCAGCGTGCTCCCGTCGACCGATCGGCCCTGCTCGCGCCCGGCGATCCAGACCCGCAGCCCGAGCCGATGACCGTACTCGGCAAGCTTCGCCAGCACTCGAGAGTGGTCCTCGGTGCGCCCGGTGAGGTCGTCGTTCGTGCTGAGCGAGCCGCGCTCCCCGGGCGTCACGTACGCCTCCAGGCACGCGCGCACGAGCTCCTCGTCGGGCGCCTGGAGCCCCGGGAAGAGCCGGTAGATGCGGTCGAAGAAGCCGGCCTCGTCGATGCGCCCGGCGGTTGACAGCACCGACCAGGTGGACCACTCGACCCGATCGGCGAGCGGCTGCTCGGCCAGCTCCGGCTCGCGCAGCCACCACTGTGGCCTGGCCTCGTCGCCGATGCGGATCAGCGCCGGGTGGTCGTCGCGCCACAGCTCCTCGCGGATGAGGCTGGCCAGCATCCGTGGCCCTCCTCCCTCGATCCGATCGCCCGAGGCGGCCTCTCCCTCGCCGATGCGGGAGACGGCCATGCGGGCGAGCAGCCCGGACCTGCCGAGCTCGGTCACGACCGCCGCGACGACTCGAGCGAGCCCGGCGGGCTCGCCCCGGTCCCGCAGGAGCGCCGTGGTGGCGCGCTCGATGGCCGCGGCCAGCTCCGGATAGGTCAGCTGGCCCGACTTCGATCCGAGCCGGAGCGGACGCGGCGCCACGGCGTCGCGGAGGCGATCCTCACTCGACGGCCGCCGCAGGTGGAGGGTGATGCCGTCGCCGAGGCGCGACGACTCGCGGTGGATGACCTCGAGCAGCTCCAGCCCGGCCGCGGCGGTTGCGAGAGCGGCGCCCAGCAGCCGCTCCGGGTCCGCATCGGCCAGGATCACCGTGCACCGACCTCCGGCCCGCAGCGCCGTCGCCGCAGACGTCATCCCGTGCCGGAGCGCGGTAGCCTCCGCGCCCTCGCCGTGCCCACCGCTGCCGAAGATCGGCTCCAGGCGCAGGGTCTCTGCGGCGTCACGGCCGAGGATCCACGAGGTCGCCAGGTATTCGAACGAGAGCTCGTCGATGCTCGAGGACGGCGCCGGGGCGGTCAGCACGAAGTCGACGCTCTCCGGGGGGAGGTGCTGGCCGACGGTCGAGGCGCGCGTGCGGAGCCACAGCAGGTTCGCCGCATCCATGCCGTCGAGCTCAGCGTGGTCGGCCGCGAAGCGAGCCTCACGGCGCTCGCCGCCGGCGCCTGCCACGGCCGCGCGGACGTCGCGGTACGCCTCCTCGAAGGCGGACCATACGTTCACCTCCCGCTGGTTGCGGCTGGCGGGCTGGCGGACGTGACCGCCACTGATGCGCAGCGACGCGACGCGCCCCGGGTAGCCATTCAGCTTGCTGGCGGGGAGCAGGCAGGCCGCCAGCGCGAGCTTCATGACCGTGGCGGCGGGCGTGTCGCGAAGCTCGGAGACGATCTTCGTGCCAATGGCGTGGAGCGCGTACAGGTTGCGCGGCGTGTAGAGGGCGAGCAGCTCGGTCACGAGCTCGTCGCGGCCGTCGAGCACCGGGAAGCGGCCGAGGAGCTCGACGTAGTGCGGGCTCTGCCGGATCCCCTCGGCCGCCGCGATCGGGATCGATTGCGGGCGGACCGTGGAGGCGAAACGGGGGCGCTCCGCGGCGCCGGGCGGGTCGACCGCCTCACGGGCGGGCGCCGGCGGGTCCCCGCGCTCGCCGAGCGGCTCCTCGGACTCGGTGAACTCGGCGAGCTCGCCGAGCGGTCCGAGGGCCTCGGTCAGCCCCAACGGTGCCGGGGGCAGGTCCTCCATCGGCTCGGGCGGCGCGCCGACCGGCGCTCCGGCGGACGTGCCATCGATCCCGAGCTTGGCGAGATCCACCTCGTCGACCGGCGCCGACCTCTCCTCCGCCCCGCCGAGCGCCGCGTCGCATGCAACGCAGCGGTACAGCTTGCGGCCCGGCGCGTCGCCGTCGCGAGGCCAGATGAACTGGTCGGCGACGACCGGCCTGCGACAGCCGGCGCAGCGCGTCGCGTACAGCTCCTCCACGTGCTGACGCAGCGGCACGTCGACGAGGCGCGAACCGGCGAGCTGCGCGAACGCGGCGTCCAGGACGGCCGGACCCGGCGCGGTCAGGAGCGCCAGCCCGGCGAGCTGGGCCAGCGGGCTCGGATCGGCCACCACGACCCGCATGCCGTGCGCGATCGCCCGTCGCGCGGTCGAGCCGGTGCCTGCCCAGGGGTCGAGGATCGTGTCGCCGGCCGTCGCGAACGCCGCGAGCTCCGCGTCGAGGACGTTATCGGCCGGTGACGGGAAGTATCGCTCCAGGAGCGCCAGGCCGGGGGGGCGTCGCGGCAGGACGACATGGTCGAGTCCCGTCCGCTGCGCCTCGATCATCCGGCTATGGCTCTTCTACCAGCTCCTCTTCGAGCTCAGGTTCGCCGGAGTACTCCGGAAGGGTCGTGTCGAGCTCCTCGACCTCCTCCGCGTCCTCGTCGGCCTCGACCTCCTCGTCGTCGTCATCGTAGCGAAGTGCCGTGCCCTTCATGTACGGTCTGATGCCACCGGCGCTCGCCCCGAGCGTGGGGAACGAGACCTTTCCGAAGTTCGCCGGGTGCGTGAACACCTCGCGGATGATGATCGCGACCTCGCCGCCCGCATCGTGGACAGCGGTGACGGCGGCCTCGTACCGGTTCCCGGCGGCGATCAGCTTGAGCAGGCGCGCCGCGATGCGCGGCTCCACGGTTCCCATCGGGACGCCCTCACTCGTGGCGGCGAGCGTGTCGCCGTCGACGATCAGCTCGAGGGCATCGCCCGGCGAGAGCGGCGCCCGGGCCCGTTGCGGGGAGAGGTTGATGACACGCGCGCGGCCGGTCTTGCCCATCTCCTCGATGAACACCGTGGCCGGCGCCTTCTCGGACGGGGCCTTGCCGCCGCGGGGCTTGGGACCGGACGCGGCGGTCACGATGCGCAGCCGCTCGACGTTCCTCAGGGCGATGCGGTTCGTCCCGTCACGCTCCAGCGCCTGCTCGTACGCGGTGAGCGCCTCCTCGGTCCGCCCGAGCTCGGCAAGTGCCTTTCCGAGCCGGTTGTACGAATCGACGTCCGGGCCGAGCTCCACGAGCTCGCGGTTCGTCTCGACCGCCGCCTCCCACTCGCCTCGCGTCGCCTGCGCGATTGCGGTCTCCGCCAGCTGGCGTCGCTGTCGGGTGGTGGCGTCGCTTTCTCCAAGCGCCATGGCGGTGCGGCCTCGTTGCGAGCGGCGGGGAGGGGGCCTGGGGCGATCCGGCGGCGCTCCTTGTATCACCGGCCACCGGGGGTGTCAACGCAAGCGGCTCGGGAGGTAGTGCATCAGTTTGAGCTCAAACTGATGCACTACCGGCTCGGGACGCTCAGACCTTTGAGAGCCAGAGGCCGATGACGAGACCAAGCGCTGTCAGGGCCCCGAATTCGGCCGCCACGCTCCTGCCGGAGGCCTCGCCGCGAAGGGCGTCCACGGCACCGCCCCACGTGTAGAAGGCCAGGGCGATGAGGGCCGCGATGACGGGCGCCGGCAGAACGAGCAGCACCGCGGCCGCGCCGACCTGCGCGACCACGAGCAGGTGCAGCAGGGCCTGGCCGAGACCCTCGGCGCCCATGGTGCCCCGGGCCTCCGCGGCACGCAGCGCCAGTGGCAGGGTGAGCCCGGCGACGAGGATGAGGGGCGTCGGCCACGTCCGGGTCCCGAAGAAGGTCATGATGCCGGCGGCACCGGCGAAGACCATCGCCGTGAGCAGCAGGTCCCCGATCGTCCGGCCGCCGGTCCCGCGCTCGAAGCGCAGCTCGAGATATGTGACCGACCAGAGCAGGACCGCAAGGATCGGGACCAGGAGCAGGCTCAGCCCTCCCGGGATGAGCTTTCCGAACAGGGTCGCGACGATTCCGGCCACCGCGGGCACGGCGTAGCGCGCCAGTCCGAGGCCGGAACGGGCGGGCCCCAGGATGCGGACGGCGCCGACCCCGCCCAGGGCGAGCTGCGCGGCGATCGCGCCGGCAAGCCACACCGGCGGCGCGAACCATCCGGCCGCCGCGACGACCGCCTGGAGGATCGCCAGGCCCATCACCGCCGGGCGGTCGATCTGGCGCAGGATCGCCAGCCGCCGCCCTCCGACGAGCCGGCTGATCATCGGACGAGCTCGAGGAGGGCGTCCGCCGTACGGGTCGCGAGCAGCTGATCGGCCGTCAGCCACGCACGCCGAGCGAGGTCGACTGCATATCGCTGCTGGTCGAGCTCCTCGATGCGGTGCGCGTCGGAGGCCAGGGTCAGCCTGGCGCCGGCGAGTCCCGCGGCACGCGCCAGCGAGTCATCCAGATCCAGGCGCGGGCTGCCGTTGATCTCGAGGGCGGTCCGCGACTTCGCTGCCGCCTGGAAGATGACCGGCCAGTCGAGCGGGAGCGGATCGCGGCGGTTCACGATCCGCCCCGACGGATGCGCCAGGACGTCGACGTGTGGATGCTCGACCGCGGCGAGGGCCCGCCGGGTGAGCTGCTCGGCCGACTGCGCGCGCCCGGTGTGGACGCTGGCGATCACCACGTCGAACCGCGCGAGCAGGTCGTCCGGGTAGTCGAGGGTCGCATCGGCTCGTATCTCGAGCTCGGTCCCATGGAGGATGCGGAAGGGCGCGAGCTCGGCGTTCAGGCGGGCGATCTCGGCGCCCTGCGCCTCGACGCGGTCCGGCGTCAGCCCGCGGGTGATGCCGAGCGACGGCGAGTGGTCCGTGAGGACGATGTACTCGTGGCCCACCGAGCGCGCAGCGCGAGCCATCGCCTCGATCGAGTCGACGCCGTCTGTCCAGTCGGAGTGGACGTGGGTGTCGCCGCGGACGTCGTCGAGGGTGACGAGCACGGGCAGCTTGCCCGCCAGCGCGGCCTCGATCTCGCCGGCGGCCTCGCGGATCTCGGGTGGGATCCACGGCATGCCGAGCCGCTCGTAGACCTCGTGCTCCTCCGCCGCGAGCAGCAGCTCCCCCGTTTCCACGACCTTGAACCCCTTCTCCGACAGCGACCAGCCGCGATCCAGCGCCATGCCGCGCAGCGCTATGTTGTGGTCGCGGCTGCCCGTGAAGTGCACCGAATGCGTCCCCCATGCGGCCGTCGGGCAGACCATGAGGTCGACCCGCGGTCCGTCGCGCAGCACGATGCTCGACTTGTCGGGGCCGGCTGACAGGACGCGCTCGACCTCCCGCATGCCGTCGAGTGCGCCGATGACCGACGCGGGGTCGTCGACGGCGGCCAGCAGATCGAGGTCGCCGATGGTCGGCACTCGCCTGCGAAGGGAGCCCGCGCGCTCGATGCGGCGGACGCCGGGGACCTCCGCCAGGCGAGCCATGAGCCCCGCGACGAGCTCGTCGGCGTCGTGGAGCAGCAGGCGCGTGCCCACCCGATCGAGTCGCGCCATGGCCTCCAGCACGTTCCTCTCGGTCCGCTCGGAGAGGCCCTTGACGTGTCGCAGCCGGCCGTCCTCGGCGGCGGCGCGCAGGGCGTCCAGCGAGTCGATCCCGAGCTCGGCGTGGAGGAGGCGCACGGTCCGAGGGCCGACGCCCGGAACCCGAAGCATGTCGAGCAGGCCCTGCGGGACCTGGGCGCGCAGCCGTTCGTGGTACTCGAGGCGGGCGGTCTCCGCGAGCTCGGCGAGCTTCGCCGTCAGCGCCGGGCCGGCTCCCGGAAGCTTCGGCGGCTCCCCACGCGCGAAGAGCGAAGCGACGTCATCGGGATAGCGGGCGACCGCATCGGCCACCCGCCGGTAGGCGACCGCCTTGTAGACGACCTCGCCGAGGATCTCGAGCATGTCGCCGATCTCGTTGAAGATCCGCGCCAGCTCGGCATTGCTGATCACCGCGTCGCTGGAACGCGACACGCTTCGCGGTCGAGGCATCCGGCAATTCTAGGACCGTGACCATCAAGTCCCGCCGGCGGCAATGACGGGCGGCCGACGGGCTAAAATGCAGCCCGACCGCCGCGCGGCGGCCGGTGGCGCCACGCAACCCCCTTCACCCCAGAGGTCCGCTGATGAAGGCCCTCCCTCGCCTCCTGCGGCAGCGCCAGCCCTCCGTTCCCGACCTGGCGGCCGACGAGCTCGGTGAGCCGCGCCCGGAGACCATCGAGGCGCATGGGCTGCGCTGGATCAACATCGACGAGCCTCGCCTCGCCGACCGCGTCTGGCTCGCCGACACGTTCGGGTTCCACGAGCTCGACCTCGAGGACGTCGCCAGCCACAACCAGCGGCCGAAGGTCGACGAGTACGAGGACTACCTCTTCATCGTCATGCAGTTCCCGCGCTACGACAAGGAGCAGGGCCGCCTGCACGCCGCGGAGCTCGACGTCTTCGTCGGGCCTGACTACGTCATCACGCTGCCGAACGACGAGATCGTGCCGCTGCCGGCCATGTTCGATCGGGTCCGGACGCGCGAGGACGTCCGCGAGCAGCTCATGAGCAAGGGCTCCGGATTCCTGCTCTACCAGATCCTGGACCGATGCGTCGACGCCAGCTTCCCGATGCTCAGCCAGCTCGGCCGCAAGCTGCGGCGACTGGAGGACGACATCTTCGAGGGAGGCCGATCGTTCGAGATCGTCCGCGACATCAGCAACGTGAAGCAGGAGATCATCAACTTCCGCTCGGTCATCCGACCGCAGCGGGCCGTCTTTCGCGCCCTCGAACGCGCCAAGCAGCGCTACCTCACCGACGACCTCGACATCTACTTCGACGACCTGACCGATGCGTCCGAGCGCATCTGGGACGTCCTCGAGAATTTCAAGGAGATCGCGGAGGGCGTCGAGTCGTCGAACGAGTCGGTGATCAGCCACCGGGTCAACGATGCGCTGCGCGTCCTGACCGCCTTCAGCGTCATCCTGCTGCCCCAGACGCTCATCGCGAGCGTCTTCGGCATGAACGTGCTCTTCCCGGGCGAGGGCACCAGCGGGGCATTCTGGTGGCTGCTCGTCGGCATGCTCGCCCTCACCATCGGCCTCATCCTGTTCTTCCGCCGCCGCGGCTGGCTCTGACCGGCCGGCGTTCCACCGTCGTTCGATGAGTCGACGGGTTGACACTCAGAGGCTCGTCCCGCGCGTCACGTGCCCGATTCATCGGTCTCACGGTGGCGCAGGACGCCCCGGAGGCGAGCCTCGCGCGTCCAGCGCACCGATGAATCGGTCAGGCGACGCCTGACACACCGCCGCAGGCGACCGGATGCCGATTCATCGGCGAGTAAGCGGCCGATAAGCGCGGAGTTGCAAGACTGTGAGCATGGTCGCCCATCGGCCGTCACCGGCTGGCCGGCGCAGAGCACTCCAAATCGCGCAGACGCTTGCCACGGAGGTCGCGGTCGCACGTGCGTCGACGGCGTTGACCGTCGCGCAGGTAGCGCGACGCGCCGCCGTATCCCGGTCAACGGTCCTCCGCGTCGAAAGTGGCGAACCCGGCGTCCATCTCGACACCCTCGCCGCGGTCTGCGACGCACTCGGCCTGAATCTATCGGTGAAGGTGTTCCCTGCGCGCGAGCCTTCCCTCCGCGACAGCGGCCAGCTTCGCATCGCGCAGTTCATCTGTGCGCAGGCCGGCAAGGCGTGGCATCCCAGACTCGAGCACGCGATCGGCGACGGACCGCTGCGCGCGGCCGACGTCGTGTTCATCGGCGCAGAAGAGATCATCGACTTCGAGATCGAGCGCCGTCCCGTCGACTACCAGGCCCAGTACCGGCGCATCGCAGACAAGCGTGACGCGCTTCAGCGGCAGTTCGACCGGCCGGTTCGGCTGGTGATGGTCATGGAGGACACGCGACGAAGCCGGTCGGTCGTACAGCCACACATCGAGCTCATTCGACTGTCACTGCCCGCAACGTCAGCCGACGTGTGGCGGTCCATCCGCGCCGGGACGCCGCTCGGCCGTGATGGACTCCTCTGGGTCCGCCCGTGGGGCGCCGATGGGTCGACACATTGACGCAGCGGGGGCTTGTCTGCGCGTCACGTGACCGATTCATCGGTCATCTGAACGCGCAACAGACCGACCGAGGGCGCACCGTGCGTTGGATGGACCGATGAAGCGGACAAGCGACGCGTCCAATCCGCCCGCAGGTGTGATCGCGCCGATTCATCGGCCAAGTTGACGGAATCCCGTCAGAGGCGCGGTTCGGTTAGGCGCCGATGGGGTGCCAGACGGTCTTGATCTCGACGAAGTCGCCGATGAGGTACGGCGACTGCGCTCGCTCGGAGAGCCAGTCGTAGCGCTCGAGACCGGCGCGCGGCGGCCGCACGAACCGCTTCACGTTCTCGACCGATGCCTCCTCGAGCGCGGCCGACTCGGCGGGCGCGGCGCCGAACGCGTCCAGCGCGTTCACGTCCATGTGCGCGGCGAGGTGGCCGACCAGCTCGCGGCGCAGGCCGGTGACGAGGTTCACCACGCCGCCGGGCACGTCGGAGGTCGCCAGCACCTCGGCGAGGGTGACCGCCGGCA
>Ga0326597_10015221_pt1 | contig 10067 bp, 7 predicted proteins | sample RVTome_12_FD_203789 | JGI IMG/M metagenome (GOLD analysis project Ga0326597, IMG submission 203789) | Soil microbial communities from uranium-contaminated site in the Upper Colorado River Basin, Wyoming, United States - RVT100D185 | ecosystem: Environmental > Terrestrial > Soil > Contaminated >...
CCGCCCTCGGGCGCAACCCACACGATATTCTGCGTCGGGTCCTTGATGTCGCAGGTCTTGCAATGCACGCAGTTCTGCGCGTTGATCTGCAGCCGCGGGTTCGCGCCGTCGGCATCGCGCACGATCTCGTAGACCCCGGCCGGGCAGTAACGCTGTTCCGGGGCATCATAGAGATCGAGGTTGATCCGCACCGGCACCGACGCATCTTTCAGAGTCAGATGGACGGGCTGGTTCTCTTCGTGATTGGTCCCTGAAAGATAGACCGAGGAATTCCGGTCGAAACTGATCACGCCGTCGGGCTTGGGATACTCGATCGGCTGGACTTCAGTTTTTTTCGTCAGCGTGTCATGATCGGCGTGCCGGTGATGCAGCGTCCACGGCGCTCGCCCGCCGAGCACGACCTGGTCGATGCCGAACATCAGCGAGCCGGTGTACAGCCCCTTCGCCATCCACGGCTTGAAATTGCGCGCGCGGTGGAGTTCCTCGTAGAGCCAACTCGCGCGGAAGGCTTCGGGATAGGCCGCGAGCTCATCGCTCGTGCGTCCCGCCCGCACTGCCTCGAATGCCGCTTCCGCGGCAAGCATGCCTGACTTGATCGCGCAGTGGCTGCCTTTGATGCGCGACGCGTTCAACAAGCCGGCATCGTCGCCGATCAGGCAGCCGCCCGGGAAAATGAGCTTCGGCAACGACTGCAGCCCGCCTGCGGCAATCGCCCGGGCGCCGTAGGCGATGCGCTTACCGTCTTCGAGGAAGGGCCTGATCGCGGGATGCGTCTTGTAGCGCTGGAATTCCTCGTACGGGCTCAGATACGGATTGGTGTAGGCAAGCCCGACGACGTAGCCGATCGCCACCAGGTTGTTTTCCATGTGGTACAGGAACGAGCCGCCGTAGGTGCTCGCATCGAGCGGCCAGCCGGCGGTATGGATTACCAAACCGGGCTGATGTTTCTCGGGTTTGATTTCCCACAGCTCCTTGAGTCCGATGCCGTAGACCTGCGGGTCCACGCCGTCGCGCAGTTTGAAGCGTTCCTGCAGTTGCTTGCCGAGGTGGCCGCGGCAGCCCTCTGCAAAAAACGTGTATTTGGCGTGCAATTCCATGCCGGGCTGAAAGGCGTCGGTCTGCTTGCCGTCTTTCCCGACCCCCAGGTTCCCGGTTGCGACCCCTTTGACGCTGCCGTCTTCGTGGTAGAGAACTTCGGCGGCGGCGAATCCCGGAAAGATTTCGACGCCGAGACCTTCGGCCTGCTGACCGAGCCAGCGGCACACGTTGCCAAGGCTGATCACGTAATTGCCGTGATTCTGAAAACACGCCGGCAGCAGGAACGTCGGCACCCTGAACGCCGAACGCTCCGTCAGAACCATGAAACGGTCTTCGCTCACCGGCGCGTTGAGCGGCGCGTTGAGTTCGCGCCAATTAGGAAAGAGCTCGGTGAGCGCGCGCGGGTCCATCACCGCGCCCGACAGGATGTGCGCGCCGACTTCCGAGCCTTTTTCGATCACGCACACGCTGATCTCGCTGCCGCGCTCAGTGGCGAGTTGTTTCAGGCGTATCGCGGCGGCCAGGCCGGCGGGACCGGCGCCCACCACGACTACGTCATATTGCATCGATTCGCGTTGTGTCACGATCCAGATCCTTTCGAATTGCCGGTTAATTTAACATGAAATGAATTCATCCCGTTGGTCTCGGCAATCTGCGGCAGGGTGAATGTTCATTCAATTTGGCGTATATTACTCAACTACAGGTATCAAACTCACCGCGCCGGCGTCGGTCAAGCGAGGCCGGGATCACCGCGAAGCAACGCAATGGCACACTCGACAGGTCGTCAGTCCACGGCAGGAGCGCGGGCACCGCAGCGGTTCGCGGCCGAGCCCCGCGACGCGAGCAACGCCGGCGGGTGGCGCGCCCGTATCGGTGTTGTCGTGCCGAGCGTAAACACCGTGGTCGAGCCCTGGTTCAGTGCAACGAGCCCCCCCGGGGTAAGCGTGCACGCCTCACGCATGTTTTTGGATAACGCGCTGACGCCCGAAGCTATCATACGGATGGACCAGGACGAAGGGATGCGCGCGGTGCGCCAACTCGCGAGCTGCCAACCCCACGGAATTGCCTACTGCTGCACGGCGTCCAGCATCGTGCAGGGCCTGGAGTACGACCGCCATCTGCAGCACGAATTGGAGCAAGCTGCAGGCGTCCCCGCGACCACGGCCACGCAGGGCATCCTGGAGGCGATGCGGGTGCTGGGTGTAAAGCGTGTCGCCGCTGCTTCGCCTTACGCCGAGGAAATCGACCGCGCAGAGCATGCTTTCTTTGAAGCGGCGGGCCTCGAGGTGACCTCGTCAGCGTGTCTCGGCATCAAGGACGCGTTTGGGCTTGCGGCGCCGACGCCGCACGAAATCTACGAGCTGGCGCTGCGGGCGTGGAAGCCCGGGGCGGAGGCCATGTTGATTACCTGTCTCAACTTGTGGTCCCAGACCGTCATCGAGCAGCTGGAAACTGAGCTTCGCGTCCCGGTCGTTACTTCGACGCAAGCCACGCTGTGGAGGCTGTTGCGCATCGCCGGGATCGACGACAGGATTCCGCGCTACGGCAGGCTGCTCTCGGAGCATTGACTTGCGCCTGCGGCGCGTGATTGGTGATTAGTGATTGGTGATTCGTAATTCGCGGTTCGTTTATCGAGGAGGATGGCAATGAAGACAACAGGTGTTGGAAGGTATCTGCTGTGTTCCAGGTCGAGCGGTATCGGGTTCGCATTGTTGCTCGCCACGTTGTCCGCCCTTGCGGGCGCGCAGGCGTTTCCGACTAAGCCGATACGCTGGATCGTGGCTTTCCCGCCGGGCGGCGCGGTGGACATCGTCGCGCGCATGACTGGGCCGCGGCTGGCCGCGAGCCTGGGCCAGCAGGTCATCGTCGACAATCGGGCCGGCGCCGCCGGCATCGTCGGGACCGACATCGCGGCCAAGTCACCGCCAGACGGCCACACGTGGTTCATCGGCACGCTCGGCAATCTCGCCGCCAACCCGATGCTCTACAAGAAGCTGCCGTTCGATATCGTGCGCGATTTTGCGCCCATTACCCATGTCGTCGACATCTGGTTCATTTTGATCGCCCATCCTTCGTTGCCGGTGAAGTCGGTAAAGGAGCTGATCGCATTGGCGAAGGCACGGCCGGGCGAGCTCAACTTCTCCTCGAGCGGCGCCGGCGGCGGGCCGCATTTGGCAATAGAACTGCTCAACTCGATGGCCGGCACCCGCATGACGCACGTTCCCTACAAGGGAAGCGGGCCGGGCATGACGGACCTCCTGGCCGGGCATGTTCAGCTCACGATCGACAGCGTGGTCCAGAGCCTGCCGTACGTGAAGGCCGGCAGGCTGCGGCCAATCGCGATTACAGGGGCGAAACGGACACCGCTGTTGCCGGAGGTGCCAACCGTAGGCGAATCGTTGCGCGGCTACGACGTCACCAACTGGTTCGGGTTGGTGGTTCCCGCCGCGACGCCGCCGGAAATCCGCGCGCGTATCCACGCCGAAGTGGTGAAGGTGCTGCTTGCCCCGGATATCAAGGAGCGGCTGCTGAGCATGGGCGCGGAGCCGGTGGCCAACACGCCGGAAGCATTTGCCGCGTTCATGAAGACCGAGACTGTGAAGTGGGGCAAGGTCATCCGCGACGCCAAAATCCCGGCGCAGTGAACGCGGCAGTGTCTGAGTTTCTTGGTCCGCTGCCTCTCGCGGAGCAGGTGGCGGCGAAGATACTCGCGCGGCAGGCCGAAACCATCGGCAACCGCACGTTTGTCGCGTTCGGCGCGAGCACGATTACCTACCGCGAGGCGAACGCGCGGGCAAATCGGGTTGCGAATGCATTTCGCGCGCTGGGCGCGAAGCATGGCATGCGGGTGGGTATTTTGCTGCGCAATCGCCTCGAATACCTCGACCTCTGGTTCGGTCTGTCGAAAATCGGCGCGATCCAGGTTCCGATCAACACCGAATACAAGAGCCCGCAGATTCTGCACGTGCTGCGCCGCGCGCCGGTCCCGTTCGTGGTCGTGGAAGAATCGCTGGCGGGCGAATTGCTCGCGGTGATCGATCAGGTGCCCGGAGTACAGGCGCTGATCGGTGTAGGCTCGACTGTCGCGCTTGGCGGGCAGCGCAAACAAAAGGTGTTGAGTTACACCGAGTGCATCGAGGCGGCGGGCGCGCAGGAGCCGCGCGCAGCCGAGAGCGCGGGATCCGACATCGGGGCCATCATGAACACCTCGGGCACGACCGGTCCCGCGAAGGGTGTGCAGCTCTCGCACGCCCAGCAGTACATACTCGGCCGCAGCATCGCGCTCGATCTCGGGCTGACCGGGCGGGACGTGTATTACAACTGCTTTCCGCTGTTTCACAACACGGCGCAAGCCATGATCACGCTGCCGGTGCTACTGACCGGCGCGAAGATGGCGCTCACCGAGAAATTCAGCGCGACCCGCTTCTGGCCGGACGTGCGTGAGCACGGATGCACCGTGTTTTATTACATCGGCGAAATCCTGCGCATCCTGCTCAAGTCGACTTCCGCGGAGGATAGCCGGGGAACCCGGTTGCGTGCGGGCTGGGGAATCGGAGCGTCGCCAAGGGATTTTCTCGAGTTCCAGCAGCGTCACGCCGTTGTGCTGCGCTCGGGCTACGGCTCGACCGAAGCCAACGTGCAGGTTTACCTGCCGCATGAAAATCCCGATCCCGCCAGTGTGGGGCGCGCGAACCGCGGCTACGAGATCCGCATCGCGAACGAGCACGACGAGCCATTGCCGGCAGGGCAGATGGGAGAGATCCTGGTCCGCTCGTCGGAACCGTGCGCCATCATGCTCGGCTACGATGGCGATCCGCAGGCCACGCTCGCGGCGTGGCGCGATCTGTGGTTTCATACGGGAGATGCGGGCTACCTCGATCGCGATGGCAACCTGTATTTCATGGGCCGGGTGCGCGATGTGATGCGGGTGCGAGGTGAGAACGTTTCGGCCTTTGAAGTCGAGGAGGCGATTGCGGAGGTCAGCGGCGTGCTTGAGGTGGCGGCAATCGGGGTGCCGTGCGAACTCGGCGGCGACGACGTCAAGATCGTCGTGGTGGCCAGTCCCGACGCCAAGCCGGATGCGGCGGCTTTGATCGCTCACGCGCAGTCCCGGCTGCCCAAGTTTGCCATTCCGAGGTACGTCGAGTTCGTCGCCGCGCTGCCGAAGACCGAAACCAACAAGGTCAGGAAAAATGTGCTGCGCGCGACATCATTGGGCTCAACCACTTGGGACCGGTTGGCGGGAAGCAAATGAACGCGAATTGTTCCCTCCCCCTTGATGGGGGAGGGTGCAGGGTGGGGGTGGGAATTGCCATGGCCTGCAACGTTTACACCCCCATCCCAACCTTCCTTCATCAAGGGGGAAGGAGTTCCTTGGACCCGTCCGCTGTCAAGGGGGAAGGAGTTTCTTTTGAATTTTGTGACGCCGTAAAATTAACGTGCTAAGGAGTGAAATGTTCGATCTCACAGGAAAGTGTGCATTCGTGACCGGCGCAAGCCGGGGCATAGGCCGTAGTGTGGCAGTCAGTCTGGCACGGGCCGGCGCTGAGGTTGCTCTCGTCGGACGAGACACTGCGGCGTTGGACCAGACTTCGCAAGCGGTAACGCATCTCGGCAAGCGCGCGCTCGCTTTGCAGGCCGATGTCACGAGTGCCGCAAGTGTGGAGGCGGCCGTCGGTGCGGCCTGCCAAGAATTCGGCAAGATCGACATTCTGGTGTGCAACGCGGGCGTGCAAAAGCTCAAGCCCTTTTTGGACATGGTTCCCGAGGATTGGCGCGGGCTGATCGCAACCAATCTCGAGGGTGCTATTGTGACCATGCAAAGCGTGGGCCGGCGCATGGTCGCGCAAAAAAGCGGGGCCATTATCGCGATGGCGTCGATTTACAGTTTCGTGGGCGCTCCCGGCAATACCATTTACTCTATGACCAAAGGCGGGCTGTCTCAGTTGTCGAAATCGCTCGCGCTCGAATGGTCGCGCTACAACGTGCGCGTGAATGCGATTTGTCCGGGATGGATAGAGACCGATTTGACCAAGCCGTACATGCAAGACCAAAAGGTGATCGACGCCGGATTGCGGCAGATTCCGTTACGGCGTTTCGGCAAGCCCGAGGACATCGGCCCGCTTGCCGTGTACCTGGCCTCGGATGAGGCATCCTTCGTGACCGGGCAGGCCTACGTCATCGACGGCGGTCAGATCGCCCGCTAATACGGCTGCGATCAAACGCACGCAAATCAGGCGGACCAAGAGCCCGTAACATAATGAAACACGCGTGCGCTGTCACGATTTTGGCTCAGGGCGCGAAGAAAGGCCCGCAGCTTAGTCATTCTAAGCAAGGGACTTTCGACAATGCCATGGGCCAAAACTCGTGCCAGCCCGCTATTCATATGTGGTTGGTTCTAATGTTGTTCGGGGTTGCGGCCAGAATCGGCGCTAGCATCGTTGCTCGACTTGCCAATATTCTGGATATTGGCTGCATCGAGCGCCTCGCCAGCACCAATTCTGGACCGCAACGCACGTGCGTTTCATTATGTTACGGGCTCTTAACATGACAGAACCGGTAGTGAATCGGGCTTTGCAAAGGCAAAAGCGCATCATGGAGTTGGACGATGTCCTCGCCAATGTCAAGGACGGCATGACTATCGGCATCGGGGGCTTCATCAATTCGAGCCATCCGATGTTGGTGGTGCGCGGCCTTATCAAGCGCGGCATCAAGAACCTTACCGTGGCCGGAGCGGCTTCATCGGGATTGGAAATCGACCTGCTGATCGCGGCCGGGTGCGCGGCAAAAGTCGTTGCGCCTTACGTGGGCGGGGAGGCGCTCTCGCCGATCGGACCGGCGTTCAGGGCTGCCGTCGAGAAGGGGCGAGTCGAGGTATTTGAACTGGACGAAGCGATGTACTACGCCGCGCTGCGCGCCGCAGCGCAGCGCGTGCCATTCAATCCATGGCGGGCCGGGGTCGGTACGTCGTTTCCGGAAGTGAACCCGGCGATCAAGGTGTTCAGGGACCCGATCAACGGCGAGACCCTGCTTGCCATCCCGGCGCTGAACTTCGATATCGCATTTCTGCACGCTGCGGTGTCCGACCCGTATGGCAACGTGCAGTATGTCGGACATGGCTACGGCGACCGCGCGATCTACGCCGCCGCCGATCAGACGTACGTGCAAGTTGAGCAGATCGTTTCCAACGAGGAGATCCGCAAAGATCCCCTCAAGACGGCGATACCGGGGGCGGACGGAGTGATCCGGGCGCGCTTTGGCGCTCACCCGTACTCGTCTCCCGGGCATTACATCGAGGATCAAGAGCACATCGGGCAATATGTGCGGGCGGCAACTGCGTGGGCCAAGGAAAATGATTTCGGCCCGCTTGCAAAGTATCTCGATGATTTTGTGATGGGGCCCGCGGATCATCCCGCGTACCTCGAACGCATCGGCATCCGGCGCTTGCTGGCGCTGAATGAATACTAACAGCATGACGCAAGACGCAATCAACACTGGAATTTTCGTCATTCCGGCGCACGCCGGAATCCAGAACTTTTTGTTTTTTCTGGTTCCAGAATCCTGGACTCCGGCTTACTCCGGAGTGACGAACCGTTTTGCACCGCGCTGCTGGTCGGCGTCTTTGATGTAGTCAGGGAGCAATAGATGGAAAACGCAGCAGCCGCGACCACCCGCGAAATCATGGCGACGGTGCTGGCGCGCGATCTCGTGGACGGCGAGTGGGTGGAGGTCGGCGCGAATCTGCCGGTGCCGCGGGCCGGCGTACTCCTCGCGCACCTCTTGTGGGGGCCCAACATGACGGTCATGATCGCGATGACCAAGGCGAATGTGCTGAACGAGCCGGTGATCGAGGAGTTTCAACTCATCACCGATCACCGCGCGACCCGTTGGGCCGAAGCTTATTACCTGCATAACGATCTCGTTGAAAACATGAAATTCAGGCGCAAGGGTGTTTTCTTCGCCGGCGCGCTGCAAATCGACCGCCACGGCAACAGCAACCTGATCGGCATCGGCAAGGACTACAAGGCGCTCAAGTTCCGCGGTCCGGGTGCGATCGGCGTGTGCAATGCGACCGTGATGAACAGCCGCTTTCACCTCGTCGTCAACTCGCACGACAAGCGGATATTCGTGCCCCGGTGCGACTTCGTGTCGGCCTATGGATGGGGCAGCGGCGGCAAGGACGCGCGCACCAAGCTGGGTTTGCCGGGCGGCGGACCGCGCTACGTGGTGACGCCGCTGTGCGTGATGGATTTCGAGGAAGACACGAAGCGCATGCGTCTCAAATCCCTGCACCCGGGCGTGAGCGTGGATGACGTGGTGCAAAACACGGGGTTCGAGCTCGTGATACCGTCGCAAGTGCCGGCCACGCCCATGCCGACGCCGGAGCAGCTGCAGGTGCTGCGCACGCGCATCGACGTCGGCGGCGCTCTCAGGCAGTGACGGGCCGCAATTTATTTCAGACTCGGGAGAAACCGATGGCACATGAATGGCAAACCAAGATCAGCCGGGTGGTGGAAGGCAAGGTGATCATACGCGGCTATTCGCACGAGCAGCTGATCGGCGACCACAGCTATGCGGAGGGGGTGTTTCTGACCATACGCGGGGAGCTGCCGACCAAAGCCGAGGCGCGCATGACCGATGCGATGTTGAACAGTCTGCTCGACCACGGCTTTGTCGCGGCGAGCGTGCTGGCAGCGCGCTATGCCGCATCCGGCAATCCGCAGCTGGTGCCGGGCACCGCGGCGGGATTGCTCACCGCCGGTTCCAACACGATATCGCCGCAGCACAGCGCGGAGTTTCTCGACAGGGCGGTAAAGACGATGAGGGAGGAGAAGCTTACGCTCGAGGAAACCGCGCGGCGCGTGGTGGCGGCGGTGCGCGCTGAAAAGCGCCGGATTCCGGGACTGGGACATCCGACGCACAAGGGGGATGATTTTCGCGCGACCAAACTGCGCAAGATCGCGGCCGAGTGCGGTTTCGTCGGCGACAAAATCAAGATGTTCGAGGCGATCCACGCCGAATTCCTGCGTTCTACGGGGAAGCAGGGCATTTGCATCAACGTAGACGGCATGCTGGGCGCGATCATGAGCGAAATGGGATTCCGGCCGATGCAGATGGCGGCCGTCGCATTGCTCGCGGTGCTGCCGGGTATCATGGCGCACGTCATCGAGGAAATCGAGGAAGGCAAGCCGCTGCGCATCGTGCGCGATGAGGACAATGATTACATCGGACCCGCCGAGCGCCCAATGCCTGGAGCGTAGTGTCTGGCAGCGAAGAAACTGGCGAATATTCTTTTACAGGAGCAACAGGTATGAGCAGGGACAAGGTGAAATGGGACCAGGTGCGCAAATGGGTTGCACGCGATGGACTGAAGACGACCTGGAAGGCGTACGGGATGCCGGAAGTCATCGATCCGTTTACCAGCCGCTTCGCTGACGTCGATCCGATGCCCAAGTGGGACATACCCGAAAAGGTCATGATATCCACCACCATCACCGGCGCATTCTTCAGCAAACGAAGCAATCCGAACCAGCCGATTACGGTCAACGAGATACGCGACTCGGCCGAGGAGTGCATCAAGGCGGGCGCACCCAATATTCACATCCACGTGCGCGACGACGGCGGCTTCAACACGCTCGATCCGCAGCGTTTTCACGACGTGATCGCACCGCTGCGGAAGAAGTACCCCGAAGTGATGTTCGACGGCTGTCTCGTTGCGGTAACCGACGCGGAAAGTGCCGCGATGGAATCGACCGCAAAATCGGGTTTGTTTGACGCGCTGCCGGTCAATACCACTGCAATCTGCTGCGGCGACAGCATGTTCTTCAAGGCGCCGCACGTCGTCATCGAAAAAGCGCGCATCGCCCAGGATGCGGGCGCGAAGCCCATCATCTCGGTCTACGATGACGGCGATATCGACAATGCGCGCCGCTTTCTGGTGGCGAGCGGGCTGCTGGCCAAACCTTACTACTGGCTGATCCTGCCGGCATTGCCAGGTTGCAGCCCGATGCATAATCCGGAGCAAATGG
>Ga0326597_10015222_pt1 | contig 10067 bp, 3 predicted proteins | sample RVTome_12_FD_203789 | JGI IMG/M metagenome (GOLD analysis project Ga0326597, IMG submission 203789) | Soil microbial communities from uranium-contaminated site in the Upper Colorado River Basin, Wyoming, United States - RVT100D185 | ecosystem: Environmental > Terrestrial > Soil > Contaminated >...
GGGAACGATCTACGTGGCCTGGACGGAGGCCGAATCCCGGCAGGGTCCTTCCCGAATTCAACTCGCGAGGCTCGTCCTCGAATGACAGCGCTTCTCCTTCTGCTCCTCGCCATTCAGCCTGACTACGAGCCCGCGAAGGATTTCGAGTCCAGAGACCTCGGGGGAAGCGCTGTCCGGCTCTCCGAGCTGAAGGGGAAGGTCGTTCTCCTCAACTTCTGGGGCATCTGGTGCAAGAGCTGCCGGCAGGAGATCCCGCACCTCTCGGCGCTCGATCGAGAGTGGCGGGAGAACGGGCTCGTGGTCCTCGGCGCCGACTACGGCGATGCGCCGGAGGATCTCGCGCCGTTCGTGAAGGAGCTCGAGATGAGCTATCCCGTGCTCGTCGATGACGGGCTCGCGGACGAGTACGAGGTCCTCGTCTATCCCACGAGCGTCGTCATCGATCGCAGGGGCCGCGTCCGGGCGCGCGTCGAGGGCTACCGGGAGGAGAGCTTCGAGGAAATGAAATCCCTGGTGGAGCGTCTGCTCGAGGAAAAATAGAGGGGTTCGTCACATGAAGAATTTTCTTTTCACTCTGCTGGTCCTGTCGCCCGCGGTTGTCTCTGCTACGCCCCCGGACACCGTCTTGCTCGAGGAGCTCACCTGGACCGAGGTCCGGGATCTCCTCGCCGCCGGAAAGACCACGGTCATCGTCGCGAGCGCGGGAAACGAGCAGAACGGCCCGCACATGGTCCTGGGAAAGCACGAGTACATCGTGAGACACGCCGCCGATCGGATCGCGCGGAAGCTCGGAAACGCTCTCGTCGCCCCTATCGTCACCTACGTGCCCGAGGGCGCCGTCGATCCGCCCTCGGGCCACATGCGCTATCCCGGCACCATCACCCTTCCCAACGTCTACTTCATGAAGATTTGCGAGTACGCGGCGAGGAGCCTCGAGGCCCACGGCTTCACCGACATCGTGTTCCTCGGCGACAGCGGCGGAAACCAGGAAGGCATGAAGGAAGTCGCCCTGGCACTGAACGAGGAGTGGAAGGGAGGAAAGACCCGCGTCCACTTCGTCCCCGAGTACTACTCGGACAACGGCTTCACCGACTGGCTGAAGACCCAGGGCGAGACCCAGGAAAGCATCGGCACTCACGCCGGGATCTCCGATACCTCGCAGCTTCTCGCTGTCGCTCCCCAGCACATTCGGAAGGACAAGCTGGCGAAGGGCGGGGGCGGCGAGGGGAGCGGGGTTACGGGCGATCCCACGAAGGCCACCGCCGAGTACGGGAAGAAGGGCATCGACCTCAAAGTCGAAACGGCGGTCGCGCGCATCCGGAAGCTCGTTTCCGAGCGGTGAGGGATCTCTTCGACGACGTACGCCGAAGCGCGCCGTCCGACGCCTGGTCGAAAGGCGTGACCCTCGCCCGCGATGGCGCGGTCTCTCTCGAATCCGATGACGGCGAGGAGATCGTCGCCCGGGTGGCGGTTCCGGGCTCGCCCCTGATCGCGCGCGTCTCGCTCTACCCGGAGGACTCTGAGTGGGAGTGCGACTGCGGGAGCGTGCTTACGGCCTGCGAACACGTGGCGGCGGTGGTCATCGCCCGCCGTCAGGGGATCCCATCGAAGCCCCGGAGAAACCCGCTCGAGTATCGTCTCTTCCGCTCTCCCGAAGGGATTCGACTCGAGAGAGGAGTCGAGATCGACTCCCGCTTCCAACCGATCGAGCTTCCTCTCGACCGGCTCACCGAGACGCCGTTCGAAGCCTCTCCGGAGGATCTCGAGATCGAAAAGGCGCTTCGTGGAAGCTTTCGAGGAGTGATCGACAAGAGCGCTTGCCCGAGAGTGCTCGAAGCCTTGTCCCGCGCGCGACACGTCACTCTCGACGGCGCGGCCATCCGGATCTCTTCGGAGCCTCTCGTCCGGCCCCTGGTCGTCGACGACGCCGAGGGCGGCGGCTATCTTCTGCGCCTCGGCGACGCCTCAGAAGCGCGGGAAAGGTTCAAGAACGGCATCGCGCTCGTAGGTGACTGCCTGAGGCCCGAAAGCGACCCCAGCTTGAGCGGCCGTGAGTGGGAGGATTTGAGCCGGGGCCGAATCTATCGGCGCGAGGAAATCGGAGAGCTCGTGGGACAGGTCCTGCCGTCCTTGGAGGGGCGAGCTCCGATCGAGGTCCGCGCGCGAGAGCTTCCCGGGGTTGTTCGCGAGCGGCCGCGGCTCTCACTTCGTGTGGAGCGGCACGGCGACGGGCTCTACGTTCTTCCCGGGATCGTCTATGGCGATCCGCCGCGGGCGCGCGTCGAGGGTGAGAAGCTCATGGCTCTGGGCGACGAGGTTCCGCTGCGCGATCTCGAGGCCGAACGCAAGATCGAGGAGCGTCTTCCCCGCGATCTGGGGCTTTCCCTCGGCCGGGGAGAAGAGCTCGAAGCGGAGGACGCGGTAGCGCTTGTCGAGAAGCTCGAGAGACTCGACGTCAAAGTCGAGGGCCAGGCGCACGAAGCGTTCCGGCTTCATGGAGAGCTTCTTCCCCGGCTCAGCCTCGCAGACTCCGACTTCGCGCTTTCGTTCGAGGCCGGCGCCCGCCGCGCGGATCCCGCCGCCGTTCTGCGAGCGTTCCGGGAGGGACACTCGCTCGTCCCGCTTCTCGACTCCGGATTCGCCAGGATTCCCCTCGACTGGCTCGAGCGCTACGGGGAGGCGATCGAGGATTTGCTTCTCGCTCGGGAGAGCACAGGAACGCTCGCGAAAGCCTCGGTCTTCGATCTCGCTCGACTCGCGGAAGAGCTCGAGGCGCCGCCTCCGCCGGGGTTCGAGGCGCTCCGGGCTCTCGCCGAAGATTTCTCGGAGCTTCCGCAGGCGCCGATTTCCGAACCTCTTCGCGCTCAGCTCCGCGACTATCAGAAGAGGGGAGTCAACTGGCTTCATTTCCTCAAGTCGGCGGGCCTCGGAGCCCTCCTCGCGGACGACATGGGCCTGGGAAAAACGGTCCAGGCGCTCTCGGTCCTCGAGGGCCGGAGTCTGGTCGTCGCCCCGACGAGCGTTCTCCGCAACTGGATTTCGGAAGCCGCGCGTTTCCGTCCCGATCTGTCCCTCTGCCTTTATCATGGCCGCGATCGCAAGCTCGATCCCGAGGCCGCGCTCACCGTGACCAGCCACGCCCTCCTGCGTCTGGACCGGGAGCTTCTGACCACGATTGCGTGGGACACGGTCGTCCTCGACGAAGGCCAGGCGATCCGAAATCCCGACACCGACCTCGCCCGCGCGGCCTATGCGGTCTCCGCCCGATTTTGCGTGAGCCTCACGGGAACGCCGATCGAGAACCGGCTCATCGACCTCTGGAGCCAGCTCCACTTCCTGAACCCGGGCCTCCTCGGGGGCCTGTCGTCCTTCGAGGACCGCTACGTCGGTCCCATCGAGCGGGGCGAGGCCGAGCCCCTCGAGCGGCTTCGCGCGCGCATCCGTCCGTTCTTTCTCCGCCGCCTGAAGCGCGAGGTCGCACCCGAGCTCCCGCCGCGTACGGAGTCGACGCTCATCGCCGAGCTCAGCCCGAGCGAGCGCGACCTCTATGAGGCTCTGAGGCTCGCGGCGCGGAGGGACGTCGTCGAGAAGCTCGAGAAAGCCGAGAAGGGAAGCTCCGCTCTCGCCGCCCTCGAAGCTCTCCTTCGTCTGCGGCAGGCAGCCTGTCACCCGGCGCTCGTGCCCGGGCAGACGGCTTCGACCTCCTCGAAGACTGAGCTTCTGCTCGAAGCACTCGAGACGGCGGCGGCCGACGAGCACAAGTCTCTCGTCTTCTCCCAATGGACCACGATGCTCGACCTCCTCGAGCCGAAGCTCGCCGAGCGGGGCCATCGTTTCGTACGCCTCGACGGATCCACGGTCGATCGCGCGGGGGTCGTCGAGCGATTCCAGAAAGATCCGAAGATCTCGGTCTTTCTCGTCTCGCTCAAGGCAGGCGGTGTCGGACTGAACCTCACCGCCGCCGACCACGTGTTCCTCTTCGACCCCTGGTGGAATCCCGCGGTGGAGGAGCAGGCGTTCGACCGCGCCCACCGCATCGGCCAGGAGAACCCGGTCTTCGTCTACCGTCTGGTGGCGGCGGAAACGGTGGAGGAGCGGATCCTGGACCTGCAGCGGGAGAAGCGCTCTCTCGCCGACCTCGCTGCGGGGCGGAGCCCACAGAGTCTCAGCCGGGACGATCTGCTGCGGCTACTCGAATAATTAATGATGCGATGAAGCTCCCGATCCAGAGAAATCACTCGGCTCGACTGAAAGCGGAACCCTTTTTTCTTTGACATCAGCCCACGGGATCTCCTAACATCCCCTCCTCGGGTGGCCCCCAACCTGCCCGGTAACGCCTCTCATTCCAAATACGCTCGTCATTCCGAGGAGGGGTCATGAAACCGGAGTCATCCACAACTCTTCTGGCAGCTTACCCGTTCGAGTAACGCGCAACACAGTTCTCGGGTCTCGTGCACCGAGTCGTCCGTCGGTTCGTCGTCCTCGCGGGTCTCGCCTGCTTCACTCTCGGAAGCGCCCCGACGAGAACGGACCGGCTCGTCCGCAAGATCGGCTCGATGAAGCTCCTTTACGCGGGGCTCTCGGCCACGGTGGACCCCCCGAGCCCCGTCGTTCCCAAGAACACGCCCGCCGGCGTTCGCATCGTCGTGACCGCGGGAGGCGAGGAGCTTTCGGCCGCGGCCGCCGTTCGCTTCTTCGGCGGGTCTTTCCTGGTGGAAGGAGATCTCTCCGGACCCGCGCTCCCGGGCGCCCGCACGCTTCGTAGCCGGCCCTCGGAGCTCGTTCTGCCGATTCCGGCCCTCGAGCTTTCGGGAAACTACACGCTTTCGAACGTTCGCATCCTCGTCGAGAACGTTCCCGTTCTCGACGTTACGCCGTCCTCCGTCATCGTCGACGTAATCGAGCAGGTTCTGGTCACATCGGTCAAAACCAGGCCCCTCACCCTCGACGAGCTGAGGGCGAGGGGCGTCGTCTTCGACGGGGACGACGTTCTCGGCTTCGAGTTCACGCTCGCCATGATGCTCGAGTCGAAGCCCATCCACATCAGCTTTCCCGTCGCCTTCGACCGGCAGGGAGTTCCCGTTCCCCAGCCGCTGAGCCCTCCCCTGGAGCCCACGCGAACGGGAGTCGCCGTCGACGTTCCTCCGCTTCCCACCCTGGTTCCCCTGATGCTCGAAGCGGAAGACGAAGGGGAGCTTCCGGAGATCGAGCTTCCCGACGGCACGGTGGAACCGATACGAATCCCGAGCGTTCTCGTGTTCCCCGGAGACGTGGGCTACCTCAAACAATTCTTGTCGGCGCAGCTCTTCGTCGCCAACGGAACCCCGGCTTTTTCTCGGCTCCTGGTGCGCGACATCCAGGCGACGATCGAGCTCCCCCAGGATGATTCGCTCGCGCTTGCCGAGCTCCAGAGCGGGACCCAGCCCTCGACCCTTCCCATTCTCGGAGTGGGCCCGGACGGCGAGCCGGGCACCACCGACGATCTCGCCGCCCTGGCACCGGGAGAGCAAGGACAGGCGGAGTTCCTCGTCCGCGGCGAGAAAGAAGGCTTCCATACGCTCTCGTTCGACATCGACGCCATTCTCGAGGGGCTCAAAACCGGCGACGTCAAGCTGAAGGGCCGCGCCTCGGGCGGGGTCCTCGTTCGTAAGCCGTTCTTCGACCTCACCTTTACCGTTCCCTCCGTGGTGCGCACCGACGAAGAGTTCGAGCTCCTGGTGAGCGTCCACAACATCGGTGAGGGAATCGCGAACCGGGTCGACGTCTCCTTCGACGAGCGCGCCTTGAGCGGACTCGAGCTTTCCGCCGGCGCTCCGAAGACGATGCGCATCGATACTCTCCAGCCGGGCGATTTCACCACGCTCGCGTTCGACTTCAAGTCCCTTCGAACCGGACAGGTGACGGCGAGCTATCTCCGGTTCGACGGCGATTCGCTCGCGGACGGGGACGTGCACTTCTCGCTCGGGGTCGCGGACGGAGTGCCGCTCTCGCCCGATACCCTCGTTCTTCCGAAATCGGCGGAAGCTCTCGACCCCGCGGTGCTGCGCGCGGGAATGCGCGTTCTGGGCCAGGCCTGGAGTATCGCCAGGGCCCCCGCGGGAACGCTCGCTCCCGGCATCCGCCGCATCCGGACGAACGTCGTCATCGAAAAGGCGCTCCTCCTCGCCGAGGCAGGCCTTCGCGCCGAGCTCGGCGAGCCGCATGACTCCGCGGTGCGCGGTCTCCTGTTCGACTTCTACGGCGGGTCTCCCCTCGACCAAGGCTTCGACCAGCTCCTGCGGACGATGTCGGCGGGGCAGGCGTTCCGCAACGCTCTGGCGCTCGAGCTCGAGGATTCGATGGCAGCCTCGGGAGGCGCTACCGGCTACGAGCGTGAGAGTGCCCTCGTCGCCGCCTCGGGAAACGATTTCGTGAGCTTCGCTGTCGATTCGACCGGCGTGGAGCTGACGCTCACCGACGGGTCGGGACGCGAGGCCTCCTCGATTCCCGGTTACGTGCCGCTCGTGAACGCGGAAGGTACTTTCGGCGTCCTCACCGCGCCCACGTCTTCTCCTTATTCCATTGCGCTCACGCCTCGCGAAGCCGCGTCGACGAGCTTCGCGGTGACGCTCCCGAGAGGCGACGGCACTTTCGTTCGAGGTACCGGCCCTGTCGATCTCGCGCCCACGGACCGGGCGCGGGTCACAGTCGACCTCTTCCGCCCCGACGATCTCGCGCTCGAATCGGACGGAGATGGAGACGGGATCTTCGAGACCCGAACGCCCCTTTCAACCGAAACGATCCGGTCCGAGGGGCCGAAGCTCCTGTCCGCGACCCTCATCGGACCCGAGCTCTTCGACGGCGCAAGTGCCTTCGGCTTGCACGCCGCGGCGCTCTTCGATCGCATCGTCGACAAAGCCCAGGCGTCCGATCGGGCTCGATATCGGGTCCCCGACAACACCATCGCGGGCGCCAGGCGCCAGCTCTCGGGCCGTCTCGTGTTTCTCACCCTCGCCCAGCCGGAGGGGCCGTATGAGGCCACGACCCTCGAGGCGATCGAGATCGAAGACCTTCGCGGCGTCGCCCGGACGCGTACGGTTTCGCTCACGTCGCGACTCGCCGATCCTGGCGCGGTCGTGACCGGACGAGTGTTCCAGGCGGGGGGGAGCCCGATCGCGAGCGGCTTCGTCTCCTATGCGAACTTCCGCTCGCTCGAAAGCTGCACTCTCGGCGAGGAGCTGGTCTTCGCGGAGGTCCCCCTCGGTCCCGATGGAAGCTACGCGATCCGCTACGTGCGCCGCGATCCCTGCGGGGGACCGTTTCGCGTCCTCTACCGCGACCCCGGAACCGGGGAGCTCCGCGACGTCCGCGGCTACGTGCGCGCTCCGGGCGAAAGAATCCGCCTCGACCTCGCGCTCTTCGGGCGCGGCAACGTCACCGGCACCATCTACGAGAACGGCGTCGCCGCCGCCAATGCGAACGTTGTGGTCACGAGCGCGACCGAGGTCCAGAGCGGCGCCGTCACCAGGACCGACGGAAACGGGCGCTATACCGTCTACGACATCGTCGTCGGCCCGGTGAGCGTCAAGGCCGCGCGCGGGATCGCGATCGGCGCCAACTCGGGACGCATCGCGCGAGCGGGCATCACCGCGGTCGTGGACGTCGTCCTCGACCCGGGGAAAGTCCGGGTGAGCGGAGTCGTTTCGAAGCTCGAAAGCGGGAGCCTCGCTCCCCTGGGCGGGGCGCAGGTCGTCTACTCGATCGAGGTCCCGGGCCGCTTCGCCCCGCTCCCCGTCGGCGTCGCCCGCACCGCGGCGAACGGAAGCTACGCCCTCGAGGATCTGCCGTTCGGCGACTTCACGCTCGAAGCGATTCTCGACGCGAACGCGCGGGCCTCGGTGCAGGCGATCTCGGCGCCGGGCGACGACCGGGTGGAGAACCTGGTGATCGCAATTCCCGCTCCCACGGAGCTCGGCACGGTGAGCGGGCGGGTGGTCCTTCCGGACGAAACGGGAGTCCCGGGCGCCGTGGTGGGCGTCGGGACTCGCGAAGTCCTCTCCGGCGGGGACGGAGTCTTCGTCATCCCGGGCCTTCCGGTGAAGCCCGGCGAGAGTCAGCTCGTAGTCGCGCGCACGGCGGACGGCAAACGCCACGGCCAGGGATCGGTGGTGATCTCCGACAGCGGGCAGGTCGTTTCGAACGTTCGGATCCCGCTCTCCGGACTCGGCCGGATCGATTTCACGGTGCGCGATGCGAACGAGAACCCGGTCAAGGGGCAGCTCGTGGGCCTTCTCGGCACGTGCGAGAACGCTTGCGGCTGCTTCGGGGCCACAACGGACCAGACGGGCAAGGCGAGCTTCTCGAACGTACCCGTAGGGACGCATTTCGCGAAGGCGGTTCTCGTGGGAGCGGGCTTCGTGGACGTCGCCATCGGCTCCGCCCGCGTCGAGAAAGAGGGGGACGTGGGCCTCGGTGTCCTCCGTTTCGCGGGCGTCGGCACGGTGACGGGCAAGGTCTTCCTTCCTGGAGCCGTCGACCCCGCATTGGGATCGGACGTGACGCTCACCTCTCGAGTCTTCAATCGAGACGCCTGCGAGCTCGAGCGCGGGGTCTCGCATCGGGGGAGGACGGACCAGAACGGGGAGTTCACGTTCGCGAACGTGAGCTTCGGCCAGGTCAGCGTGACCGCGACCCATCCCTTCGCCGACAAGCAGGTGGGCGCGACCGCGACCTTGACGAAGGCGAACCCCGTCGACTTCGAGCTCGTGCTCGTCGACACCACGGCGGGCGTCGTCTCGGGCACGGTGTACCTGCCCGACGGCGTCACCCCTGCGGGCGCGGGTGTCGAGGTGAAAGCGCTCGGCCCTCTTCCCGAGGTCGAGGTGCGGACGGGAGAAGACGGAGGCTACAGGTTCCGCGCGATCTTTCCCCAGGGGATGTACACGTTCACCGTCACCGATCCGATCACGGGGTTCGCCGCCCGCGAGCAGCTTTTCCTCCGGTCGGGAATGGACACCGGGCACGACTTCCGCCTCAAGGGTCGCGGCACGGTTCGCGTCCGCGTGGTCGACGCGGCGGACAACCCCGTCGAGAGCGCGTTCGTCAAGCTCACCGAATCGGATTTTCCCGGTAACGTATTCGAGCGCGTTCTGACTCCCGCGAGCCAGGGCGTCGCGACGTTCGAGAGAGTCTTCGAAGGCCGATTCCACGTGGAGGCGCGGGACGTGTTCGGCCGCGACGGCGGCCGCGTGCCCTCGACGGTTCCTTCGGCCGACGCCGAGGTCGAGTTGGTGGTTCGGCTCAACGCCGTGGGCGCGGTCGAGGGGACGTTCTTGCTTCCGGACGGAGCGACTCCGATTCCCTTCGGCGTCGTGGAGCTCCTCTCGGGAGGCCAGGTGCTCGGACAGGCGACGACCGCGGGCGCGGGAGACGTGGGGTCTTTCGTTTTCGACTACGTCCCCATCGGCGATGTCCGTCTCGAAGCTCTGGATCCCCTTACGGCGCGCCACGGTTTCGCCACGGGAAAGCTCGTCGCCCAGGACGAGGTCCTTCCGCTCGACGTCGTCGCTCAAGGTCTCGGCCGCGTCGAAGGAACGGTGCGCGCCAACGGAGTACCGCAGAACGCCGCCCAGGTCGAGCTCGTTTCCGGAAGCTTCCGCGCTTCGACCTCGGCGGACGACGACGGCTTTTACTTCCTCGAGGGCGTCCCTGAAGGACAGGTGGTGGTCACCGCAAGCCTCGCCAATGGATTCCTGAAGGGAACCAACGCCGGCACGCTCCTCGGGAACGGCGCGCTCCTGATCCTGGACGTGGCGCTGCGCGACTCCGTGGCCGTGACCGGAAGAGTGATGAAGGCGGGCCCCGTAGGATCGACCGGTCCCGCGCCGCCCTCGATCGTCACCATTTCCGCGGGCGGCGCGGGAGGCGGCAGCCAGTCCACCACCACCGATCCCCTCGATGGGTCGTTCCGCTTCGAGCGCGTCCCCGCAGGCCAGGCGACTCTCGAAGTCGCGGTGCTCGGAAGCATCGACCGAGCCCGGAGGATTCTCGATCTGGCGCCCGGGGAGACCGTCGACCTCCTCGTCGCT
>Ga0326597_10015223_pt1 | contig 10067 bp, 9 predicted proteins | sample RVTome_12_FD_203789 | JGI IMG/M metagenome (GOLD analysis project Ga0326597, IMG submission 203789) | Soil microbial communities from uranium-contaminated site in the Upper Colorado River Basin, Wyoming, United States - RVT100D185 | ecosystem: Environmental > Terrestrial > Soil > Contaminated >...
GAACTCGTTCCAGGCGATCATGAACACGTACAGGCCTACCGAAGCGAGTGCCGGCATCGACAGCGGCAGGGTGATCCGGGTGATCACCCCGAAGCGGGTCGCACCGTCGATCATGCCGGCCTCCTCCAGATCCTTGGGTAGCGTCTGGAAGTAACTACGCAGCATGTACAGCGCCACCGGCAGGGTGGTTGCGGGGTAGACGACCAGCAGCCCAGGCAGCGTGTCGCGCAGGCCGATCTGGCTGAAAATGGTGTACAGCGGGATCACCATCACGATGGCGGGGAACATGTAGATCAGCAGGATCGAGCGGGACAGCTGCTCACGGCCTGGGAAGCGCAAGCGCGTCACCGCGTAGGCGCCCATCACCGACAGGATCAGGGTAATCACCACGGTGACGCTGGCTACGAAGGTGCTGTTGAGGATGAAGCGGGCGAAGTCGTGGGTGACGAGCACCTCGCGATAGCCGACGAACAACTCGCTCAGGCCGCGCGTCAGGTCGATCGCCAGGTTGGTCGGGTCGCGCAGTAGCGTCGCGCGTGGCTTGAACGACGAGGCGACCATGAACCAGAACGGCAGGATCACGATCACCAGGAAGAACGTGAACCCGAACGCGCGCAGGCCACGTAGGACCATCGTTTCGAGCTGGTGCCGATCGACCTTGCCCAGGTCCAGGTCGCGCAGTCCGTAGCGAATCGTCTGGCCGATCAACACGAAAACCAGCAGCGCAGCCGGAGCGCCCCAGAACGGGTGCGACTGACCGAGGGGGGTGCCGCCGCTGAGCGCGGCCCAGCTGGCGCCGACTAGCGCACCGAGGGGCCAGGCGGCCGACAAGGGGGTGTTCCTGCCGCTCCGGACCACACCGAGCACGGCGCCGAGTGCCAGGCCCGACAGGGCGGCGCGCCCGATCGGAACGGTTGAGACGCCGGTGGTGGTGAGTGTCGTCAGCAGGCTCCAAACGACCACCCACAGCATGGTGGAGAACATCCCGACCAGCGCGGCGACCAGCGTGCCGGTCAGGCTTCGCACCGAGCGAGACCGCTTTGTTGCGGAGGCGCTCGTCATCATTCGCCCTCCGGCGCGTAGCGAAAGTAGAAGATCATGAACAGCGCCAGGATCACGAACAGCACCACCGCGGCCGCTGCGCCGGCACCGATGTCGGCCAGCGCGAACGCCTGGTCGTACACCTGCACGGTGAGGGTCTTGGTGCCGGCTGCGCCGCCGGTGAGCAGGAAGATGTCGTCGAACTTGTTGAACGTCCAGATGAAGCGCAGCAGGAACAGCGTGGAGAGAATGCCGATCAGCTGCGGCAGGGTGATGTGCCAGAAGGTCTGCAGGGGACTGGCGCCGTCGACATCGGCAGCTTCGTACATGTCGCGCGGGATCGCCTGAAAGCGCGCCAGGATGAACAGGAAGGCGAACGGAAAGTAGCGCCATGCTTCGAAGGCGATGACGACCGAAAGGGCCATCGGTACCTGCACGGTCAAGCCGAAGAGACCGACCTCGGAGGTGCGGCGGCTGAGGAAGTTCACCGCCGTCTCGATCAGGCCGTACTCGCGCAGCACGGCGTTCACGTTGCCGGACAGCGGGTCCAGCAGGAACGCCCAGGTGAAGGCAGCGGCGATGACAGGTGCGACGTACGGGAACAGGAACAGTCCACGCAGCGCACCCTTGCCGGCGAAGTCGGCGTTCAACAACTGCGCAGCGAACAGCCCCAGCACGATCGATCCGATGGTGCCGAACAGGGTGTACCAGAGTGTCACGCGCAGCGTCGGCCAGAAATCGTGGGAGCCGATCACCCTTCGGAAGTTCCTCAGGGTGAAGGTAGCGTCGGTGAGGACGTTCGGTGCACGTCCGCGCATTTCGGGGGTAGTGCCCAGCGGGTCGCTGGAACCGCCGGCGAAGAACTCGGGTCCTGCGGTGAAGGTGAGGTCGAGATTCTCGCGGTAGCCGCCCTCCCAGCCGCCGAGCGCACAGGCGAGCCGGCCGCCGTCGATCTCGCAGCGCGGTTCGTCGCTCGCCAACGTCAGGCCGGGCGGAAGCGTGTCGAACAGGGTGACGTCACGGATGGTGACGTCGAGCGAGCTGTTGCGCATCTGATAGCGGATCTCCAGCACCTCGCCGGGAGCTGTCGGGGTTTCGCGGACCCGCTCGCGCACCAACGGTTGCGGGGGGCGCAGGTCCTTCAGTTCGACCGGTTTGAAGGCGATCCAGAAGTTGGCGATGACGGGGAATAGGACGATCGCGAAGACGATCACGAACGTCGGGGCCAGCATCATATAGGCGAGTCGAGCTTCGCGTGCGGCGAGGGTTCCGCGCACCTGGCGTGTCCTCTCTGCGAGGGGCAGGGGGCGGGCCGAAGCCCGTCCCCCTGCGACTGCGCTTAGCGGAGCGCGGAGACGCGGTTCTGGAGCAGCTCGACGGTCTCCTCGGCGGTCGCTTCGCCGTCGAGGTAGGAGCGCACCAACTCGGACATGACGCGGGTACCGTAGAGGCGCGACAGCAGCGCACCTTCGCCCTGGGAGTACGCCCAGCGGTTGGCTACGGAGAGGCCGGCGACGATGTCGTCGATGACGTTCTGGCCGTACAGTTCGGACAGCGGAGCGCGGCGGTCGACGCCGACGTCGAGCTTCGACCAGCCTTCCACGAAGGCGTTCGGCGCGTCGGCCGTACCGGAGCGGACCGGGAAGAGGCCTTCGGGCGCCATCGACAGCCACTGCATGTAGGCATCGCCGTCAAGGACCCACTCGACCCAGGCTTGCGCCGCTTCGGTGTCGGCGTCGACGGTGATGCCCCAGTTGCTCGAGGCGGCCCAGCCGGCGCCGTCGGGGTTGTCCGGTCCGGCGAGGTTGGTGACGATGCCGGTCACGGCCGCCAGCTCGCGGCTGGTGGGATCGTCGCTGATGGTGACCGGGGCGGCGTCACGCAGGCCAGCCATCTCGTCGAGAATGAACGGCGACCAGACGATCATGGCGGCGCGACCGTCGAAGTACAGTTCGCGCGACTGCTGCCAGTACAGGTTGCCGGCGGGGCTGGCGTCGGCCAGTTTCTTGTAGAACTCGAGCGTGTGCAGGGTGCGCTCGTTGTTAAGGCCGATCGAGCCGTCGTCCTCGACCAGGTTCACGCCGTTGGCGAGGAAGAAGTGCTCGAGCACCTGCATGGTGTAGTCGTTGTCGGGGTCGGTCGCGGCGACGAAGCCGAACATGTCGGGCGGCGAGTGCAGCGCCTCGACCGCTGCCTCGATCGCGGCGAAGGTGGTCGGGGCTGCTAGGCCGGCCTCTTCGAACAGGTCGGCGCGGTAGACCAGCAACTGCGTCCAGCCGTCGCTAGGCACGGCGGCGTAGCCGTCGGGGGTGCTGGTCAGGTCGAGCAGGCCCTGCGCGAAGGTGTCCTCACCGAGCGACTCGATGGTGGCGGCGGCGGCGTCGACGTCCAGGATTCCCGCCTCTGCCCAGCCGATCGTCTGGCTGACCGGGTGGTAGATCAGGTCGGGCAGGTCGCCGGCAGAGAAGGCGGCGGTAATGCGAGTGGACAGGTCGGACTCTTCGACCGGGATGAACTCGACCGAGGTTCCGGTAGCCGCTTCGAAGTCGGCGGCCAGTGCCTGTTGGACCGCCATCCGCTCGGGCTGGACCTGAGTGGTCCACACCCGTAGCTGGGCGAACGCCAAGCTGAACGATAGTGCGATGAGAGTGACGAAAATGCGTTTCACGTTTGGTCCTCCTTGAACGAGAGCGACGTGCTGCGGGCGGGCGTCCGAGCCGCGCTGCTCTGCGCGGGGATCGGCGAGAAGGGGGTTGTGACCGAGGCGCGTCGAATCGTCTCGGGGATCAGTTTGCGCGCGCCGTTCCAGGCATCGCTGGCGGCGGGGTCCAGCAGGCGCGCGGTCGCCAGGCGACCCATCTCGCGGCTGGGTTGCCGCAGGGTGGTAAGGGGAGGATCGAGATATGCGCTCCACGGCAAGTCGTCGAAGCCGACGACGGAAAGGTCGTGAGGGAGAGAGAGGCCGCGCTCGCGAGCGGCGGCGTAGAGGCCGACGGCGCTCCGGTCGTTGGCGCACACGACGGCGCTGAAGCCGCCCTGCTCCAGCAACAGGTGCCCCGCTTCGAGGCCGCCCTCCTCGCTGAAGTCGCTCTTGGCGACGGCAACGAGGTGAAGACCGTGCGATCCCGCCAGCTCTTCGATGGCTGCTGCGCGCTCACGGCCGTCGCGGCGTGGACCGGCGAGGTGGGCGATGCGGCTATGACCGGCTCGTGCCAACAGTTCAAGTGCGGCGTCGATGCCGGCACGGTTGTCGACGCTCACCTCGGGCAGCGCGTCGTCGCCAGGTTGTGGTGGTCGCTCGGCACCGACGTGCACCACCGGCGTCGAGCCGGCCACGGCACGAAGTTCATCGTCTGCGAGCTGGCTGCCGATCAGGATCAGGCCGTCGACGCGGCGCGAGACGAGCGTCTCGATCCGAGTTCGCTCACGGTAGGCGTCGCGGTGGTCGGTGACTACGACGGCGTGCATGCCGCGCGCCTCGAGCTCGTCCTCGACCCCACGCGCGACGGCGGCGTTGAGCGGCCCGACCAGGTCGGGGACCAGCACGCCGACGACGTCGCTGCGCCCTGTCACCAGGCCGCGAGCGACCCGGTTCGGGACGTAGCCCAGCCGTTCGACCGCCCGCTGAACCGTACGGGCGGTGGAGGGTCGCACCCGACCGCCGTTGAGGACGCGCGAGACGGTCGCGGTCGACACGGAGGCGGCCCGGGCTACGTCGCGCACGGTCGGTGCTCGTTCGCTCAAGCTGCTCCGTTCCCCAGCCACCAGGCCGAAATGAAAACGTTTACATTTAGCGTACGATCCAGTATGTACGCTCGTCGCTTCGATTGCAAGGGGCTGAAATCGTTCAGGTCATGTGAGCAGCTGTGTCGGTTTGTGAACCTGCCATCGATTGTGGTTGGGCGGATTGATCCATGTCATGCGGGTCTTGAGGAGGGCGCTGAGGACGGCCATGTAGAGCACTTTGCGGACGCTGGAATGCCTGCCGGTGGTGCGGCGCTTACCGCTCTGACGGCCGCTGCCTTGGTTCCTGGGCGCGGCCCAACCAGCGCCGCGAGTGGTCCAATACCGGGCACGCTGTGCAGCAGCGTCATAGCCGGCGCGCCACTCGGGATCCACGTCAATAGCAACGTGAAGGGTATGGCGGCTAGCGCTTAACTCGCAGAGCCCCAATCGCGGCTTACGGCCGCGATTTCGCGGCCACGTCGAGAGAGGCCGCGCAGGCCGTGGCTATGCCTCTATGGGACGAGTCGCTGTCAGGGGGTGTAGCCCAGCCAGCCTCCTCGACAAAGCGCCTGCGCTCGAACGAGCTGGTGATCTCGGCGAGCTCGTCAAAGCGCTCTGGCTCCTCCACGGCTCGGTCGACGCAGATCGGGGTCAGGGCGCTGACGAGTGCGGCCTCGACACGCTCGGCACCCAATCGCTCGGACGTCGACTGGATGACCCACCCACCCCAGACGAAACCGATGATGATGACTATGATTGCACCCAAGACGCCACCGATGATGTAGGACTTGACCATGACGAACCACCTCCTTGTGCTTGTGCGCCGCACGGGGACAGATTCGAGCGAGTAGTTGGAGCGGCGGCGATCTTGAATGCCGCGACACTGATGGTGCCGCCGAGCACCGCTGGCGACATAAACACGGACACCCTCAAGCGGGCCGGGCGCTGTTCACAGCGTCGATGATGTGCATTCAGTGTGCGTCCGGTGAGCCGCTCGAGGCGTCCGCCGCAATACACACGGTGGCTCGCGGCAACTGTCAACCGAACCGTTCTACGAGATAGCACGACGTCCAGTCTTATGACCTTCATGGTAGGTCTTCGCAACTGGTTCATGATCGCCGCATCGGGCCGTGCCAGCGCATGGCTTGGACGCCGGCGCCCTAGCCCACGCGAGGTCTCGCCTGGACGGCCGTGGCGCACCTGAAGACGGCCGCACGTGACGCCTGGCCCCGACGAGCATCTTAGATTTCGACTGTTGCGCGTCCGAGCCCGGGGCCGGGGAGGTGGCACGGCGGAAAGCGTCCGCCGTGTCAGTTCCTGCGGGTCGCTCCCACCACTATCAGCACGGTGCCGACGCCCACGGCGGCCGCCGCTGCGATGTCGGGAATCGTCACGAGGCGCTGTTCCGTCGCCTCGATTTGCAGGGGGCCGAGGTCGACGATGCTCGTGCGCTCTTCGCCGAGCGCGATGCGGGGAAAGATGAAGCCCAGCAGGCCGAGAACGACCAAGACAATGCCGATGATCGTGAGTCGATGCATAATGCGTGCTCCTTCGTCCCAGGGGTCGGGCTCGACGCGGAAAGGCTTGGGCCCGACGTCCATGTCGTGACGCCACGATCGTTCGGTCGTGACGACGCAGCGTACCTTCGACAGTAGCAGGACCATGGCGTGGGCACGGTCGCCAGTGACCCGGTGCGACCCGCGACTAGGGGAGTGGGTGACGCGTACGCTCGGCCGTGCCATGGTGGAGAACGTCGTGCCCACCGGTCCGCACGCGACGGAGCCAACCACGCTGTCGCCCACCACCCGCCGCTGGGTGCTGGTCGCCGCCGTCCTCCTCTCCAGCATGGTGTTCCTGGACGGGGCCACCGTCAACGCCGCCCTCCCTGCACTCCAGGCGTCCCACGGGGAGAGCGTGGTGGACGTGCAGTGGGTGGTGAACGGCTACACGTTGTTCCTGGCGTCGCGCCGGTGCTGGCGCGCATGAAGCGTGCTAGGCCAAGCAAGCGCCTTCGGCGGGCTTGCTACAGTCAACGTATACGTCGCAAAGGACTGAACCAATGGAAAAGATCGTCTACGGCTACACGGCCGTGTTTCACCCGGAAGAAGGCGGAGGCTATAGCGTGACGGTGCCGGCTTTGCCGGGTGCTATAAGCCAAGGCGACACGCTCGAAGAGGCCCGCGAAAACATCAGAGAAGCGACGCTGGTTATGTTAGAAAGCCGCCGCAAGCGAGGTCTCTCCCTTCCCACTGAAGAGCCAGAAGACGCGCCCCAGGAGATACGGGAGAAGATGGTCGTCGAGTTCATGGGGTGACGTCCAAGCTCCCAGTCCTCAGAGCTCGCGAAGTTCTCCGAGCCCTGCGGAAGGCAGGGTTCTGTGTTGATCACATCCAGGGCGGTCACCACGTTCTCGTCCACAAAGACGATCCAGAGCGCATGCTCTCCGTACCCGTGCATGCCGGCAAGGACATCAAGAAGGGCACACTGAAGGCGATCCTTGAGCAAGCGTGGCTGACGTCCGGAGAATTCCGGAAGCTCCTCTAAGCGCGTACGCAAACACCTACGCTTGCTTGACATTCACAAGCAGTCACCGATACTGGGTGGTGTAGGCCGAAACTAGGCCGCGAGCGCCGCTACCGCCGAAACCCTTGAGGCCGTCGATACCGGCGGCCACGGGCAGTGAAAGGCGTATCGTTGAATCTGCAACCACAAGAGGTATTAACAATGTTGGCTCATGCGCTTAAGCGATAGCGAGATCCGAGACATCACCAAGCTGCTCGAGGAAGGCAAACCCCTCCCCGACGAGTACCGCTTCTTGCTGTTCGAGGACAAACGCGAAGTAGAGCTCGTCTGGCAGGGCAAATCGAACGAAGTCAGCAGCGTCGTACTGCCTTTTCAAGTGATCGAGCACGTCGACGAACCGCGCGCCGAGAGAGCTGAAGACACGGCACTTCAGGGCTCGCTCTTCGATGCTCGCGGCCGCCAACTCAAGGGCTGGACCAACAAGCTCATTTGGGGCGACAACAAGTTCATCCTCTCAAGCCTCAAGAACGGTCCCTTGCGCGAGGAGATCGAGGCGCAGGGCGGCCTGAAGCTGATCTACATCGACCCACCCTTCGACGTCGGAGCCGACTTCTCAATGGACATCGAGATCGGCGGCGACACTCTCACCAAGAAGCCCAACATCCTCGAAGAGGTCGCCTACCGCGACACCTGGGGCAAGGGCATCGATTCCTTCATTGCCATGATGTACGAGCGCCTAATCCTAATGCGCGACCTTCTTGCCAATGACGGCGCGATCCTCGTCCATTGCGACTGGCGCGTCAGCAGCTACGTTCGCCTCGTCCTCGACGAGATCTGCGGGAAGGGCAACTTCGTCAACGAGATCATCTGGTCGTACAGAAGTGGCGGGGCGTCGAAGAAGGAGTCGCTGCCGCGTAAGCACGACACGATCTTCTTCTTCCGCAACGGCGGCTTTGAAGTCAACGCCCGATACGAACGGCAATACCTGGAAAAGGCTTTCATGGGTTCCAAGCAAGACGATGAAGGCCGATTCTATGTAGACACCCTCCTCAGGGACGTCTTTGAGGGCCTGATCGTCTCCCCCGATGAGAGCGCTAGGCTCCGTGAGTTCAATACCCGCCCAGTGCTGAACTTGTCTTCAGAACGTGTCGGATATCCCACCCAGAAGCCCGAAGGTCTTGCGGAACTCCTACTTGAGATCGCCTCGCGCGAAGGTGATCTGGTCGCCGATTTCTTCTGCGGCTCCGGAACCACCGCGGCCGTAGCGGAGAAGCTGGGCCGCAAGTGGATCGTGAGTGACCTCGGAAAGTTCGCCATCCACACCACCCGCAAGCGCATGATCGGCGTGCAGCGACAGCTCAAGGCCGAGGGTAAGGACTACCGCGCGCTCGAGATCCTCAACCTCGGCAAGTATGAACGGCAGCACTACGTTGGCGTCAACCCCAGTCTGCGCGAGGAGCAGAAGCAGCAGCAGCTTGCGGCGAAGGAATCGGCCTTCCGCGATCTCATCCTGCGCGCCTACCGTGCAGAGAAGGTGGAAGGCTTCTTGACCTTCCACGGGAAGAAGGCCGGCCGGCTCGTCGCGATTGGCCCAGTGAACCTGCCGGTGACGCGCCTGTTCGTCGAAGAGATCATCCTGGAGTGCCGCCAGAAGCACATCACCCGGGTCGACCTGCTCGGCTTCGAGTTCGAGATGGGCCTCTTTCCGAACGTGCTGGACGAGGCGCGCGAGAAGGGCATCGACATCGCGCCCAAGTACATCCCCGCCGACGTGTTCGACAAGCGGGCGGTGGAGAAGAATCAGGTGGTCTTCCACGACGTGGCCTACATCGAGGTCAAGCCGCACCTGAAGCGCAATTGCGTCGCGGTTGAGCTGACCGACTTCTCGGTGTTCTACTCGCAAGACTCGATCGCGAGCGCAGAGGCAGAACTCAAGAACAAGGGCAGCCGCATCGTGGTCGAAAAGGGCCAGATCGTGAAGGTCAGCAAGGACGCTGACAGCATCGTGAAGCGCGAGGTACTCACCAAGCGTTGGACGGACTGGATCGACTACTGGGCGGTCGATTTCAACTTCGAGAACAAGCGCGAGATCATCCGCCAGCACAACCCCGAGAACGGCGAGTGGGAAGAGGTCTGGACGGGCGAGTACGTCTTCGAAAACGAGTGGCAGTCCTTCCGCACCAGGAAGGCCCGCGAGCTCGAGCTGAAGAGCGTCTTCCACGAGTGCCCGTCCGGCCGCCGCAAGCTCGCTGTCAAGGTCGTGGACATCTTCGGCAACGACACCATGACCATCGTGCCCGTCACCATAAGCGACAAAGACTAATGGCCTTGCACCCATCATTCCCCAACTCACCTCACGCGATCCTCGACCCGGGCATCCGCTGGTTCCCGGCTGACGAAGCCTTGCGCGAAACGACCATGGACAAGCTGATGCCGCCGCTGGTGCCGTCGCTTCGCCGCAAGGTCAAGGAGTGGCGCGACAGCGGCTACGCGGGCGCCACGCACACCAGCCGCAGTCTGCTGACCTGGTGGTTCCAGCACCCGCACCTGCTACCGCAAGCCGACGGCAGCGTGGCGAAGTTCCGGTACTTCTTCGCCCAGCGGGAGGCGATCGAAACGATCGTCTACCTCTACGACGTGGTGGGCGTGAAGGACAAGTTCGACCTGATGCGCTTCGACAACAGCGGCCTGATCTCCGCGGGCATGTTCGATGAGACTTGGCGACGCCTGGTGATCAAGATGGCCACCGGCTCGGGCAAGACCAAGGTGCTGAGCCT
>Ga0326597_10015224_pt1 | contig 10067 bp, 9 predicted proteins | sample RVTome_12_FD_203789 | JGI IMG/M metagenome (GOLD analysis project Ga0326597, IMG submission 203789) | Soil microbial communities from uranium-contaminated site in the Upper Colorado River Basin, Wyoming, United States - RVT100D185 | ecosystem: Environmental > Terrestrial > Soil > Contaminated >...
CCGGGCGGCAAACGTGCCGCTCTGGTCATGGGAAGAGTCACGATGCCCCCCGCCGAAGCGACACCGGGGATGTCCTCGATACTCTCGACGAGTCGATCGTAGAATCGAGCGACGGCCTCGGGCCCGTCGTACTTGGTGGGCAGAGGGCGGAGGCCGAACGTAAGCACGCCTTCGGCCCGGAAGCCCGGGTCCACGTCCCGAAGTTGCTGGACACTCCGCACCATCAGCCCCGAGCCGACGAGCAGCACCAGGGCGAGCGCGATCTGGGAAACCACGAGAGCGTTCCGGACGCGAAGGCGCTCCCTGCCGACGCCGAAGCTCTGTACCCTACCACGGAGCACGTCCAGCGGATTGCCCGAGAGCCTGTAGGCGGACGGAAGGAGGCCGAATGCCACGCCGACGGCCACGGCGGACAAGGCGGAGAATGCCAATGCCGCGGGGCTGATCCCGACATCGGCGAGTCGGGGAACGCTGACGGGCGCGGATGACACCAGTACCCGTGTCACCACCGATGCGAGAGCCACCCCGGCCGCACCTCCGACGAGGGCCAGCAGGACGCTCTCGGTCATGTCTTGTTGAATCAGCCTGCGGCGCCCCGAACCGAGCGCGAGCCGCATCGCGCTCTCGCTCGCACGACCGTCCGCACGCACGAGCATCAGGTTCGCGACGTTGCTGCAGGCGATGAGCAACAGCAGAACGACGCTCCCGAGCAGGATCAGGAGCGGTCGCCGAGCGGCTCCAACGACGGTCTCCTTGATGGGCTTCACGAGCGCCGTGCCGTCGAACGCATTGGCGAACCACTCCGGCCCGTACCCCACTTCATCGAAACGGCTTATCAGACCTTCGGCATCGGTGGTCGCCATCTCGACCGTGGCTCCGGGAGACAGCTTTCCGAAGATGTCGATGTAGTGGACCCCGAAGCTCTCGGTCGCGGGGTTGAGCCGGAGAGGGACCCACGCATCAGTCTCGGGCGACGGAAAGGCGAACCCCGGCGGCATGACCCCCACGACTTCGAAGGCCCTTCCGTTCAGGCTGAGCGTGCGGCCGATGATCGAAGGGTCGGCCCCATACCGATCGATCCAAAGCTCTGAGCCGACGAGCGCTACGTCCGGACCCGCGGGGCCGTCTTCCGCCCGCGTATAGAGCCGGCCCAGCACGGGCGTCACGCCCAGCAGCTCGAACATGCTGGCGGTCTGCCGAATGGCGTTGAGGCGGATAGGCGCTCCGTCGCCGGTCAACGCGGTCTGGACCGGCCGCGGATCGACACCTCCGAACGCTTCGAAAACCTGGTTGTTGTTGGCGAAGTGCCAGTAGCCCGCCTCCGAGAACAGCGCTCCCTGGTCGTCTCTTCTCACCGCCGGCTGGGCCCCGGCTCGAACCCTGACGATCCGTCCTTCGTCCGTGTAGCCGAGAGGTCGGAGTAGCACTCCGTCCACAACCGACACGATCGCCGTGCTGGCACCGAGGGCCACGGCGAAGGTCAGCACGATGACCGAGGCGAAGCCTCGCACTCTCCAAAGCGTGCGGACGGAGAACCGAACATCCCGAGCGAGGTCGTCCATCCACCGGAAGCTGCGAACGTCTCGGTGGCGCTCCTTCACCTGATCGACCTCACCGAAGCTCCGGCGGGCGGCCAATCGGGCCTCCTTCGGGCTCATACCCGCCCGGACGTATTCCTCGGTGGCCATTTCGAGGTGGATGCGGATCTCTTCGTCCAGCTCGGCATCCATCCGGTTGCGTCGGAACACGGCCAACAACTTGGACAGCCACGGCTTTAGCATCAGGGCTCCATGGCCAGGACGCGAGACATCAAGAGGGCGACCCTCTTCCAGTTCTCGACCTCAGAGCGGAGTTGCCCGTGACCGGAGCGGGTGAGCGAGTAGAACCTCGCCCGGCGATTCGCCTCGGAGACGCCCCACTCGGACGTGATCCACCCCTCTTGCTGGAGGCGCATCAGGGCCGGATAGACCGAACCCTGATTGAGCTTCACCAGATCTTCCGACGCTTCCTCAATCCGGCGGGCTATCCCGAATCCGTGGTGCGGCCCCGACTCGAGTGTCTTGAGGATCATCAAGTCGAGGGTGCCGTACGGGACGTCGTTCTTCAGCTTGTTCATGTGGTCTCTCCACACGACAGAGTGGAGGGTGACATGTGGCCTGTCAACAGGAAATATGCGTGGGACACCCGTCCCCACGCGGTGACATTGCAGCGGCCCGTGGTTTAGTCTACAATGTGCTCATGACTGCCAAACACGTTGGTGAGCTCGAGCACATGATCCTCCTTTCGATCGTGCGGCTCGGGCGGGATGCGTACGGGATGAGCATCCTTCGTGAGCTGGACGAGCGCGCGGACCGCAAGGTCTCCAGGGGCGCGCTCTACCTCGTGCTCGAGCGCATGGTGCAGAAGGGCTATCTGCACCCCCGAATGGGTGAACCTACGTCCGAGCGTGGCGGCCGCGCGAAGCGTTATTTCGAGCTCACGGACGCGGGCAAGGAAGCTCTCAGGGTCTCTGGTCGCTCACTTCTCGCCCTTTGGGATGGCCTCGAGTCCCTGCTGGAGGAAGGCCGATGAGTCGACACGAGCCCCCATCCGGAGCGGTGCGGTTGCTCAGGTGGGCCGCCGGAGCTCCCGAGGTGTTCGAGGGCATGGTCGGAGACCTGACCGAGGAGTTTCAGATACATTGCGAGCGTCGAGGCGCCGCTGCAGCCACGATTTGGTTCTGGATGCAGGCTCTGTGGATCTCGACGGTCTTCCGGACGCGAGGCCGGGACGTTCGGCGGCGGCGAGAAGGGCGGACGACGATGGCGAGCGGGCTGCTGGACGAGCTGATGCACGTCAGTCGATCCCTCCGTCGAGCCCCGAGCTTCACGATCCTTGCTGTCACGATCCTCGCGCTCGGCATCGGAACGTCGACCGCCGTATTCGAAGCGTTCAGGTCTGTCGCCCTCGTCGACCTTCCCGTCTCCGAGCCGGAGCGTATCGTCACGCTTTCCCTTCACGACGATACCGGAGCCGGTGTCGCGCTCACTCCGGACGAGATCGATGCCCTGACCGGGGTGACGTCGGCGCTACAGGCAGTCGCCGGAGCGCTTGGCCAGACCGGCACGATGCCGGTCACGGAGGGCGATCGCCCACTCGTCCTGGACTTCGCCTTCGTCACGCCCGCGTTCTTCGACGTCCTCGGAGCACGCCCGGTCCTCGGGCGCCTGTTCCAGGTAGAAGATGGCGTCGAAGGCGCCCCGGCCGTGACGGTGATCAGCTACCAGACCTGGCAGCGAGAGTTCGGTGGTGCGCCCAACGTGCTGAACCGGGCGCTCACGGCAACCCAGTACCAGGGTCGCTACGAGATCGTCGGCGTGGCTCCACCCGGCCTCGACTACCCGGTCGGCGTAGACTATTGGATCCTTCCGGGCCCGCGGCGGCAGGCACTGAACGTCGTCGCGCGTATGGCCCCCGGGGTCGGGCAGGACCGCTTGCGATCCGAGTTCCTGTCTCTCGTCCAGGGCATCGACGGTGAACGTGACGATCCGGGCGAGCCAGTCGGCGTCGACATGCAGCGCCTGTCGGACGCCGTCGTCGGCAACGCCCGGCCGATTCTCATCGTGGTCACCGCGGCTGCCGCGCTCCTCCTGTTCATCGCCTGCGCCAATGTCGCCGGGCTGCTCCTCATGCGGTCGGCCCGGCGCTCGCGCGACATCACCGTGCGTCGGGCACTCGGTGCGAGTTCCGCCCGCGTCGCCCGCTGGTTCGTTCTAGAAGGTGTGCTTCTCGGCGTCGTCGGGGGCGTACTGGGGCTGATCCTGGCCTCCGGCTTGCTCGGCGTGCTCCCAAGGATGATCCCGAGCGAGATTCCGCGCCCCGAGATGATCGGACTGGGCGGGGCGCCGATCGGGGTCGCGGTGATCGTCACCGTGCTGGCCATGGTTCTCGTGACGGCCCTTCCCTTCCTGGCCGCGGACGAGGTCGACCTGGCCGCTTCCCTGCGACGATCAGGCCGCTGGGCTTCCTCGACACGAGGGGCGCGCCAGGTCCGGCGCACGTTGGTTGGGGCGCAGGTGGCGCTGGCCGTCATGGTGCTCTTCGGCGCGGGTTTGCTCGCCCGCACGCTCCAGCACCTGAGCGGACTGGATCTCGGGTACGAGGCAGAGCGCGTATCTGTGATGGAGCTGGGGATCGACCGGCGGAATCTCGGTGGTCCGGCGGAGCTGGCGAACCTCCTGGAAGGCGTCTTCGAGGAGCTCCGGGCGCTCCCTGGCGTGCGCTCCGTATCTCCTCTCATGGCGCGGCCGTTCACCGGCGGGGGCGGCGTCTTCCAGACGACGCCGCTCGTGGAAGGCCAGCCAGAGCTGGTCGGCGAAGCGAGCCCTGCGGTCCCGCTCGAGTCCGGAGGGCCCGAGATCTTCGAGACGCTCGGGATTCCGCTCCTCCAGGGTCGCGGATTCCTCGAGAGCGACCGCGAGGACGCGCCGAACGTGGCCGTGGTCAGTCGGGCCCTCGCGAGCCGTTGGTGGCCGGATCAGGACCCCATCGGACAGCGCATCCGCCTGAGCCTCGGCCGCGAGGAGTGGTGGACGATCGTCGGTGTCGCCGGTGAGACACGTTTCCGGCGACTCAGGCAGGCCACGCCGACCATCTATCTGCCGTGGCGACAGTTCCAGATCCTGCCCATGGCCTGGACCGTAGCCGTCCGGTCCGACGGAGACCCCTCCTCGCTCGTGCCGACCATGCGGGAGGCGGTCCGGGGTCACGATCCACGCGTCTATCTCTGGACCGTCGGCAGCCTCCGCGACCACGTGAGTCGAGGTCCCATGGCAACGCCGCGGACGACGGCAACCGTGCTCCTGGGGTTCGGGCTGGCGGCCCTATTCCTCGCAGCCGCGGGACTCTACGGGGTGATGGCCCTGGCCGTCCAGGAACAGACGCGGGAGTTGGGCATTCGGAGGGCTCTCGGCGCCTCGGAGCGCGTACTCCGTCGGGACGTGCTGAGCGACGCACTCGGCACCACCATCCTCGGGTCCGTCATCGGATTCGGAGTCGCCATGTTCGGCTCGCGGCTGTTGGAGCCCCTGCTCTTCGGCGTGGGACCAGGTGACCCCGTGACGATGATCGGCGTCTTCCTCGTCATCCTCGTGATGAGCATGCTCGCGGCCTATGCGCCCGTGCGCCACGCGACCCGTGTGGATCCGCGGGTTGCGCTCCACGGAGAGTGACTGAAGCCGGAACTCAGCGGTTCAGGCCGATCACGGTCCACCAGACGGGCCCCACCGTGAGCCATATCCCCAGGTAGATCAGGCTCATCACGAACCCGGCCTTCCACCACTCGGCCTGGGTCACGTAGCCGGCGCCGAACATCACAGGGGCCGACCCGATCGCGTACTGGGTCAGGCACCCCATCACGTTCGAGAGCGCGCCCAGCGCGATCGCCGCCGGCAGAGCGGGAAACCCGGCTGCGACGATGAGCGCCAGCGCCACCGGGAAGAGCGCGCTGATGTGCGCGGCCGCGCTCGCGAAGAAGTAGTGCACGTAGACGTAGACCGCCGACACGATCACGAACGCGGTCACCGTCGTGAGCCCGCTCAGGTGCTGCTCGATGGTGCCCCCGAACCAGGCCACCAGCCCGTACTCGTTGAGCTTGGACGCGAGCACCACGAGGAGCCCGATCCAGATCATCGTGTCCCAGGCGGCCTTCTCCTTGAGCGCATCGTCCCAGGTGAGGACGCCGAAGAGCAGCATCACCACCACCCCCATCGCCGCCGCCTGGGACGCCCCGATCCCGATGAACCCTCCGAACACCCAAAGCGCGATCAAGCCCACGAAGATGACCGCCATGACGGCCTCGTCGCGTGAGAACGACCCCATCGCGGTCAGCTCGCGACGGGCAAGATCGGCGGCGCCCGGCGTCTCCATGATCTCGGGGCGCGCCAGCCTGAGCATCGCGATCGGGATGACGACGAGGCACAGCAGCCCCGGCAGCGACGCGGCCACGGCCCAGTCCAACCAGGAAATCGACACCCCCGCCTCGGCAGCGAGCTCCACCGTGATGGGGTTCCCTGCCATGGCGGTCACGAACATGGCACCCGTCATCACGTTCGCGTGGAAGGCGCAAAGGATCAGGTAGGAGCCCACCCGACGGCGCGTATCCGGCTCCGGTAGGCTGCCCATCACCTCCGCCATGGCCCGCGTGATCGGCAGCACCACGCCGCCCGCCCGCGCCGTTATGGAGGGCATCGCCGGGGCCACCACCAGGTCGGCCATGGCGAGGCCGTAGCCCAGCCCGACTGTGCGCTTGCCGAGCACCCGCACGAAGGTCAGCGCCACGCGCCGCCCGAGCCCCGACTTGATCACGCCGCGCGAGATGAAGAACGCGAGCAGGACCAGCCACACCAGGTCGGTGCCATTCGATCCAACCACCTCACCGAAGTCGAGCACGCCGACCAGCGACGCGACCACCGCCCCGATGATGGCTACGGCCGCCATGGGTAGCGGGGCCATCACGATGCCGGCCATGGTGGCGACGAACACCGCGAGCATCTTCCACGCACGCGGATCGAGACCCTCCGGCTCGGGAAGGAACCACAGCACGAATCCGATCAGGACCGGCACGAGGAACCGGTGCAGCGACGAACGATCGAAAATCCCCGTCGCTTCGTTCACGGAGGCCGCCTCAGTCTGTCTGCAGGAGGAGTCGGAGCTGAAACCCGATCGGGCACGCTAAGTCGTTCCGATGAACCTCGTCAAACCAAGCCGGCGGGCACGTTCCTGACTGCCTACTGGCACGCCGGCCGGCCGACCCGACTCTGAGGCTATACATATCGTCGCGTGGATGGTGCCGCCCGATGGGTACCCTCGATGACGAAGTGGCTCGAGCCCGAGGGCTGGTATGAATACGTCCGCATCCGCGATGTTCGTTACCGGACGGAATTTCTCGACGAATCGTCGGGGTGATGCCCGAGGGATTCGCGCATCCGGATGGCGACACGCGGCTCTGGATCCCGCTCTCCATTGATCCCGCCAACGCTCCCCTCGGCAGCTTCGGGGCAAACGGGATCGGCCGATCGGCAAGCAGCGCATCCGCCCATCAACCGTGAGTAACTGTCACCCATCAGGGTTACCGCTCACCCTGAACGTTCGCGGCCTATCCCAGTTGGCGAACGAGGTCCGTCGCCGGACCCACGATCCATACAGAGCGGAAGCCAAGACCTCGCACCCAGTCCCCATGCCGCTCCTCAAATCGCTCGATGACCTGGGGAAAAGCGAGACCTGGGACTCGATTGGCGTCGAGGGCCAGGGCTAAACCCGGCCTCTGACTTCGCGGGATGCGCCTGGGGTCTGCCTTGTGCTCCATGGCATCCCGAAGCCGGTCTGCCGCCTCGTCCAGAGTGTGGGACAAGGAGATCTCCGTCTCGCCCGATAGAGTACGCCAGAAGTCCTGGTCCGCCAGAGCCCGAACGACCTGGATCGCCAGCCGGTCGGAGCCATCCTGAGCTCTCGACACACAATCCTCGTTGCCGTCGCCGACCACGGGAGGATCCCACGTTGCGCCGCGTCCACATCGATGTCGGCGAGATCCCGCCCGCACGTGCTGCAGGAGGCGCTGTCCACGTTGCTTCCCCTCTCTCTAAACGCCTCTGGAATTCTCCTGCCGGATCACCATGGCGACCCGGAACGGGAGCCGCAAGGCGAGCGCTCCGGACCTACCAAGCCCATCCGGACAGGAGCAATTCCGTGTTAGCGTGCACCCCGAACACGGGAGGCGCACCTAGGGGCTACAAGGAAGCTGTCGGCGTGACCTTCGCGAGTCGCTCGTGAAGCGCGTCCGGTGCCAAGTCGATATCGCCGGGCCAAGCTACCGTTCCTGACTCGGGATCGACGAAGAGCTTCTGGAACTCGGCCTCGTCAGACCAGGACGCGAACACGCCCCGTCCAACGAGGTGCTTGACCGACACCTCGCCTTCGAGCCCGTCCTCAAAGCGCACCCAGATGTGGTAATCGGGGCGAGCCTCCGCAGCAATAATCCGATCTAGCATGTGACTACTCCAACGGTTCGATCTTGGACAGCGGCTGGCCCGCCTGGGCGCGCTTCCACGCCGAGGCCAAGTCGCTCTGATGTAGCGTGGCCCACTCGACCACGAGACCAAGGGCACGCGGAGGCAGGCTTCCCCGTCGTACACATTAGATCGTCGATTTGGATCACGGCTTCGAACTCGGCATACCTCGCGTGGAAATGAGATGGCGGGTGATCGTCGAAGTACATGTAGATCGCGATCCCGAAGAACTCGGAGATCTTGGGCATGCGCTCTCCTCAAGTGTGGCCTCCCAGCAATCTAGGGCCGAGAGGTATACTCCTGCGATCGACCCGGCGGAACCGCGCCGCCTGAGTGCACGCTAACGCCCTGCGCATCACCTGCGCGCCGCGAAGCGGCGTGTCAGGTGCACGCTCGTTAGAAAGCCCGCCATCAAGCCTGATCACGCAATTCCTTGTCAGAACGCGAGACGGCCCACGCTAAGTCCCCTCCTCGAGTGCGGGGTCCCCATCCGCGAGCACGTCCCGAGCCCAATCGGAGCGCTTCCAGTCCGGCGTTGGAGTCGCCACCTGTGGGCGCGGGACGAACTCAGACCGCTCGACGAGCTCGTAGCGATGGATGTAGCGGGGGCAGTTTGGGTAGATAGCTCGCGCCCGCACCAGCACCATGAACTGGGTTTCCGGGTGTCGATCCAGGAACGGGTGATCGGGCACCAGTTCAGCTACGCCCTCCACGCGGAGACGGCGACCTGCCTGGAAGTCGATGAACAAGAGGCCCACGTGGCCAGCCTGACTTATGTTGCCCATCGACAGGTACATGCCGTTGCCGTCGTAGTTCGGAAACGCGAGCGTCGTGTCATCCACCACCGTGACGAATCCCGGATCGCCGCCCTTGTACGAACATGTGGGGCGCCCCCGCTCGTCCACCGTCGCCAGGAAGAACATATCTCGCTCCTCGATGAACTCGCGGTCGGACTCGGTGAGACGCTCGTGTACCTTCACGTCAGCGAGTCGATCAGCGAGTCGGCGGGTATCGTAACGATCCTGGAGTCGACGACTTTCGGACGAATACTCGAAGGACATGGGTCCTCCTCGTGGTTTCTGTCGCGCAGGGCGAACGCCAGCCGCTGTCGAAGTCACCCTCGCTCTACACTCGCGTTCTAACGTCCTGGAATTCTGCTGCGCGGCCCGCCAGGACACCAGCGCAGCGTATCAACCCGCCTTCCGCGGCAGCAGCAATTCCCTGTTAGGGGGCGTGCCGCTTCGCTCTGAATCTCACCGACTCGAGTCCCTCGAAGTCCGAGTCCTGAGTCCAGAGCTCAGCTTCGCTCGCCAGGGCGGTCGCGTAGATGACGCTGTCGGCCAACGGGAGCTTCAGCGAGGCCCCCAACTCAGCGGCCTCGATTGCCAAGCCCTCGTCGAGGTCCACCACTCGTCCCTGGCGCATGGTCGCCGCCGCCTGAAGCGCGTCTTGTCTCCCACGCTGCCGAAGGACGTATCGGTAGACCTCGAGGACGGCGATTGACGGGACGACGAGATCGCTCGCGTCGTGGATCGCTCGCCCAAACCACTTCGCGTCGGGACCGTCGACGAAGAACTCGATCCAGCCCGAGGAGTCGACGACGACGTTCAAAACTCGCGATCCGGCTCGCGTTCGAAGTCAGGGTCCATCCCCTTGAGGAATCCCCGCATCTCCGAGATCGGGCGGACGGGAACGAGCTCGATGCGGCCCCCGACCGCGAAAGCCTCGACCTTCTGCCCCGGCTTGATCTTCAGCCGCTCACGGACGGCTTTCGGGATCACCACCTGGTACTTGCTGGAAATCGTAACCGTAGACAAGACCACTCCTAGATCGATGTCATAAACGTCTTACGATAGGAATACGCACATCCTGGACCAAGAGTTCCTGATGGGCTTCCCTCGCCCCCTAACGCTTAATCCCAGGCTATTCACGAGGCGTCCTTTGAGCCAGGGGCGGAACTTTGGGGGGCGGGCGGGCATGGGTTGATGCGGATAAGAAAGGTATGTGGGTAAGAGCCCCCTT
>Ga0326597_10015225_pt1 | contig 10067 bp, 9 predicted proteins | sample RVTome_12_FD_203789 | JGI IMG/M metagenome (GOLD analysis project Ga0326597, IMG submission 203789) | Soil microbial communities from uranium-contaminated site in the Upper Colorado River Basin, Wyoming, United States - RVT100D185 | ecosystem: Environmental > Terrestrial > Soil > Contaminated >...
AAAAAAGAAAAATAATATGGGTAAATTATCAGAATCTACGGTTAAGTATTTAAACACGATCAACCAACCGGTACAAGAGGTTGTTGCAGTGCAATATACAAAAGGTGGTGGTACAAGTAAGACCAGTGTTGTCATACGGGTTGGTCAAGACAAGGAAAAAAGAATACGCCAAGTGATAGGGTATGGGGTTGAATATAATGTCTTAGAGTGTGATGTGGTGGTTGAGCATGTTGAACAAGACCTTAACTCACAGGGAGCGATTAACGAAGAAATGATGAGGACTAATTTAGAAGGGGAGAGTAATATTTCTGACCAGGGTGAGGAAGTAATAAAACCAGTTGTTAAAAAAAGAGGTAGACCAAGAAAAAGAACATGATAAAAAAATGGTTACGAAAAATAATTCTCAGTAGTTGGTTATCTGATTATGCTTTTAATGGACTGAAACCGGCACTACAATTACATAAATTAAGCGATCAAAATCTTAAAGAATACTCACAACAATGTAAGATGATTAGGGATAATCTAGCTTATAAACATATTCAACAGGTTTTAATACATCAATACCAAAGTAAAGCAATCAAAAAAGCTATAGATGATGAATTGTATTGGTCACGGGCATATTTAAAGATTTTAGATGAATTAGATCAGTTGGTTATCGTTGGTATTTCAGCCCATGATCAAAGAGAATTATCAAAAGGTAAGCAGAAAAAATATAGGTAGTTGTCTAAATTTTAATCTCTATGGTATAATTGAAGCATAAACTTCTATATCTCGTTTGACCGGAACAAACGTAACAAAAATCCGTAAGATATGGAGAAAGAAAAAACTGGGCGTAAACCCGATGAGGATACTCAAAAGGTAGCCGGATCGCCAGCCGGAGAACCTCAACCTGTTGAAGGTGGGGAGAGAAAACCTGATGAAGATATTAATCCTTACGAAGAAGAGTTAAAAAAAGCGCAAGAAGAATTAGCTAAAAAAACGGCTGAAAAAGAAAACTTGCACAAAGCTCTTGTTTCTGAGAGGGAGAAAAATAAACAGCAAGCACCGAAAAAACAAGATGATGATGAGATTAAGCGTGCTGAGCAGTTTGTTGTAGAGCGAGCGAGAAAGGTTTTTGAGCCTGAGCTGGAACAGTTGCGACAAGAAATGACCGCTACATCTCGTAAAGCTTTATTAAGTCAAATGTCTTCAGATCCTAAGGAGCAGGAATTAATTGAGTTCCATCTTGATAATTCCGTAACTAGATCAGGTGACCTCCAGTCGGACCTTAAAAAAGCATGGATATTGGCCAATGCTTATAAGGTAGAGCAGGCAACTCAAAAAAGAGTTGATGACGCCCACCACCGAAGTGTACAGGCTAATGATGCCGCCGCACTTGCTGGTGGATATTCTTCCGGTGGAAATTATGAAGTTGATAACACAAAAATTTCAAAGGAAGATTTAGCGCTTGCAAAAAAATTCGGCTTAAGTGAGAAAGAATTTCGAGAGAAAATGAAGTCTTGATAAATAATCACTTTAAGCGGCAATCAAAAAGCACTGTTTACTTCGGTACAGTGTTTTTTTCATTATTAAATAAATAAATATGTCTTTAGGTGATTTCTTCGTCGTGAACGCAAATAGTTGCTCCAAACCAAACAGATACCAGACAAAAGCAGCAAACACAGCAATCAACCCCGGTGAAATGGTTATCCTTGGAACTGGCGGTGATGCTGAATATGTGACCACTATAGCTAATGGTGCATCAGATACCGCCGATTGGGTAGGGGTTGCCTCAACTATGGACACGGTTACATCTTCTGACGATGGTGAGGTTTGGGTATGGGATGACATTTCTTCCATGGTTATTCGTGGTAAAGCGACTACTCCTAGTAACCTAAGCTCAACATCTCTATTAACTAAGGTTACATTTGATGTTTCATCTGAGCTACAAACACTTGATGAGAACGATACTTCTAGTGGGGTTGCTCGGATCATTGATTATGATAAAGAAGCTCAGACCCCTAGCTGGGTAGACTTTAAGCTTGATATTGCTGACAGTATCCAAGCATAATTAATTATTAAATAAATAAATATATGGGTGCAACAAGTAGTTTATCCCCAAATGCGGTGAAAGTAATTTTGGATGATGTGGTAGATGTAGCTAATGATAGTTTCAGTAAATCACGTCCCAACCTTGCGATGGTTTCGGACAATCAATTATTCAAACAATCTACGCATGATGGTGGTACAAAGACCACTGAAGAGATTGAGGGGACTGGATACTGGACAGAAAAAGCAGAAGAAGCTGATTCTGATGATTCTACTGCTAAGCTAGTAAATCAAAACGCGACAACCATGAAAACATGGTCACAAACTCTGAATATCCCGAAAGAGTTTTTTGACGATGCTAAACACTCTGTGGTTCGTAAGATTGTGGCAAAAATGGCTCGGAACGGTAGGATGACACAAGAACGACAAGGGTTTGCTTTATTCCGTAATGCGACCACCACTACATACGGTGACGGGTCTGCATTATTGTCTGATACTCATACCCTCGGATCAGGTGATACTCAAGATAACCTTGAAACAGGGGCTTTATCAGAAGCCAACCTCGATACATTGTTCCAAAGCCTACAATCTCAGAAAGATCAAGACGGGGTACTACAAGGTTTTATGCCGTATTGTATGCTTGTACCTCCGGTATTGTATAAGACAGCATGTGAGATTCTTGATTCTGAATTACGATCAGGCACAGGGGATAATGATATGAATATGTACTCCAGTAAATACGGAGTTACTATCAAATCAACTCCATTCATCAGTGCTGCTGAAGGTGGATCTGATACCGCTCACTTTGTTTTAGCGCAGGAACATGAGATCGAACGGATTGTGAGAGAACCGTTAAGCACTAGCTTAATTGACTGGCAGTTTAGCTCCAACCACAATTACAAATACACAGCACGATACCGTGAAAATGTAACTGTAGGTTCGCACATCGGCGTAGTGGGTTCAGACGGTAGTGTATAATAATTAAACACATAGGGCGGTGTTGACCTATTCTATCCCGGAATAGAGGAGAGCCGAAAGGCTTATAAAGCCGCCCTATCTTATAGGGAAATATGTCAAATAAAATTACACATTTAAGTGGTTTAGGACTTAAAAATACCAACACCGAAGATCCTGACGTAAATGGAGAAATTAAATACGTTTCCGGAACGGGTTTCCGGTTCTATCAAGAGGGAACGGTTTATACCTTCCAGACTACAGGTGGTGGTGGTTCCGGATCTACCGCTTATGACGATATTGGTGATCCGGACGCAAATACAACAATTGCATTTGCGGGTTTCACCAATCAATGGAATACGACATTGGATAATGGGGTTTTCTTCACTATCTTGAGTCAAGACGCAGATTTAGGGGATGATACGACGTTGCTTCGCCTTGCATTTACAGATGACGGGGACGCTAACGGGTTGTTCCTAGAATGTGCAGATAACGCTAATGCTGATATTAAATTCACTATCGGAGCTAATGGAGCTACTACAATTGCCGGTGTTGCTTCAACCGATATTTTGACAATCACAGCTGGTGATATTCAAATAACAGCTGGTGATATTGATGTTGACTTGGGTATCATCACGGTGGATAACACTGCTGATGAAGGCAACAAGATTGCAAGAAACAATGCTACAGGCACTGCTCCTGTATTAGAAGTTGAACAAACTCACGCAACCGGTGGTGTGGCTTTCTTAGTCGATCAAAACGCAACCGGTGATGTGAATGCTTTAGAGGTTACCAACGCAGGGACCGGTTTCGCTTTTACTACTACTGGTGGAGCAGCCGGATCACAGGGGTTTGAATTTATCGCTGCCGCTTCTGCTACAGGTAATGGATTATTGCTTAATGGTACGACCGGAGATGCCGCATGGATTGGAGCCGCCAATACAGGATTTGCACAGATCCAATCTGACGGGGTACTAGCTCAAACGACAGCCACTATGTTGTTGGTGGCCTTTAGCGGGACATCCGCTTCTGGTGGATTGGGTACTTGTGCGAGATTTGTTGACACATCTACTTCAGGTGGTGGTACAGAATACGCCGTGTATATCTCATCTACTAACTCAGAAGCTTTACATGTTGACACTGGTACGGTTCAGTTTGATGAAGCTGTAACAATTGGTGTCTCTGACACAGGGGCTGATTTAAAAGTATTTGGAGCTACCGCCTCTAAATTCATGGTATGGGACGAATCAGCTGATGATTTAATTCTTGCTGACGCAGTAGCTTTACAGCTTGGTGGAGATGAAAGTACTGCGGACGGGTTCAAGATTGAGTTTGATGGAACATCCATCCTGGCCATTGACGCCTTAACCGCCAATGATGGGATTGTTGTTGGTGGGGTAGCCTCAACTGACTTCACATTGACAGGAGCTAATGGAGATGTGGTGTTTGACGCTTCGGCTGATTTATTAACAGTCGGTGGAAATGCGGCACTTTCTTCTGCTTTGACAATCACAGCTGGTGACTTTGTGATGAGCGATGGTGTCCTTACACCGGCCGTTTCAGCCGGTGTAACAGCTGATACTGGTTCATCTCAAGGTGACGAACCAATCACCAATTCGATTGTAGAAATTTCCATTTGTGCTAATGCTGGTGACGCAGTTACTTTACCTACCGCTTCGGCTGGTAGAACAGTAATTATTACTAATCATGGAGGTGAAGCCGCTGATGTGTTTCCGGCTACAGGGGATGCTATCAATGAAGGCTCTGCTAACGCGGCCACTTCAATCGCGGTAAACGAAACGTTATTGTGTATCGCTTACGACAGTACCAATTGGGAAGTCGTACAGCTTGCAAGAAACTCCTAAGTAGTTTTCTTCCTCAGCCTCCTTTCGGGGGTTGGGATAAGTAAATTATTAACAAGGTTCTATGTCTAAAAAGCAAGATTACAAGTTTTATAATGTTAGGGCGGCAGCAATATTAACCGGATCTTATGTGGCAGGAACGGTGATAGAGGAAACACACAACCTTAACCAATTAATCATTTATGCTGATTTCACGGTTGGTGAACTGACGGATTGTGATATTAAGGTGGAATTTAGCCCTGATAATAATAGTTTTTATCAAGATTCATCGGAAGCTATTGCCAGTGGGGAATCAACAGTATCAGCGAAACATTACACATTATCAGCTACAGGTAAATATAGATTGGCTCTTCCTATTAAAGATCGTTATATCAAGATCAGCGCAACCGGTAACGGGACAGTGACATCATCATCATTAACCATTGATGCCGTGGTTGGTATTGCTTAATATATGGAAATAAATGAACTAAAAACAAGCTATAAAAACCTTTTAAAAGAGGTCACCGATCAAGAGATAAAAAGAGATAATTTGCTTGCAAAGTGCGGTGAATTAAGCAGCGAGGTTGAGAGATTAAAAACAGAGATTGAATCATTAAAAGAGGTTGAAACTAAGAAAGAAGCTTTATTGCTTGAGATTGGTAATTTACATGCAACTTATAAAAAAGCGAAAGAACTTATCAAAGAAGAAGAATTAAAACTTACACAAACAAAAGGATTGGTGACAAAAGAAGAGGACTTGATCGAAGAATTGAAAAAAGAAGCTGACCAATCTCAGTCAACAATCATTGACAAAAAAAAGGAAATAGAACAATTGTCACAAGAACAAAACAAGTTAGCACGAATTAACAGAGATTTAGAAGTAGAGATTGAAAAATCTAAAATTACAGACACCTACATTGAGAAAGAGTTGGAAGTTTCCACAAATTATTTAAATAACACCAGACAAGAATTAGAACAAAAGCAACCTTTACTAGATCAAGTATCGCAAGAATTAGCCGACAAAACAAAAGAAAAAAAGGTTTTGTTAGAAGATATTGATAATCTTAAAGATAGTAAACAAAAAGAATCCAATGAACTTGAAGGGTTAGAAAAAGAAAAGGATTTGTTTGTTGGTTCGTTTAGCCTATTAAAGGCTGAGAAAGAGGAGGAGCTTAAAGAAATGGTTAAAGATATTGAAAAACGAGAAGGCGATGTATCTAAAAAAATAGGATGGTTAGAAGAGAAAAAAGCATTATTGACAGAGGTTAAAAATAAATTAGAGGCTAAGTTGGGCGAAACCTTAGAAGATATAATTATATAACCTATGGCGGGCTTTTCTACATCGCAAGAAACATCAAGTGTACTGGGTTCAAATATTGACTCATCTGAGATTGTTGATGGTACTATTGTCAACGTAGATATTAATAGTTCAGCGGCAATTACTTTATCTAAGTTAGCGGCACTAACAGCTTCTCAGATGGTCATTTCGGATGGGAGTGGTTTTATGGTATCAGCAGCGGTGGCTACTTATCCATCTCTTACAGAATTAACATACTTGAAAGGTGTCACTTCCGGTATTCAATCACAAATAGATGGTTTGGGTGGTGGGGATGTATCTAAAGTAGGCACTCCCGCCAATAACCAAATAGGTGTATGGACAGGAGACGGGACAATTGAGGGGACTTCTGATTTTACTTTTGATGGATCTGATTTAGTTTTCTATGACGCCACGAATGATGGTAACCCGGAAATACGGTTAGGTGCTGATGACGATGAAGAACTGCATATCCAAGCGGTATATGATTCCAGTGCGCAGACACTTGATTATGTTTTATTTCAAACGGATGTGGCCTCTGCTACGGGTGATAAAGGGCAGTTTATTTTCAATGTTGATGGGGCTCAGATTTTGTCTATTGATGACGGAGGATTGGAAATTAATGTGGCTAGCGGGACCATTATATTTGACTCCACGACTTTAGCGGGCGGAACGAATACTTTTAGCATAACAAACGGTACAGCTAGTCTTGATGTGGCTGCCGGGGCAGCCGTGAATATAGACGCTAATTTAGATGTTGAATCCGCCTCTGTTATCAATCAAGATTTATCCACTGATTCCACTGCTGCGCAATTCGCTGATCTTACTTTAACTAATGATCTGTTGTTAGCCAGTGAGTCAATTATCAATTTCAATTCCGGTGATGTAACGCTTACACATTCTGCTAATACATTAACTTTAGGTGGTGGAGATATTGCAATGGGTGATAATTCATTGACGGGGGTTGATACAATTACATTTACTGATACAGCCGGAACAATTGCAGGGATCCAAAATCAAAATTTACTCGATAAAGCAGCTGACGAGACAGTGAGTGGAGACTATACATTCAGTGGTGTTACAGACGCTTTACTTTTGAAATTTAATAGCCCAAGAGGATTTTTAGTAAACGGTAAAATTTCTGTATCGGTAGCCACCTCAGACATTACAGTTGCGATAAAAGGATTGGACGGTAATGATCCAAGTGCGACAAATCCAGTCTATTGCAGGATCGGTGATGATATTAGAACAATCACTGGGGCTTTATCTGTAACCAAAAATGACGGGACTAATTGGTTTAATTCCGGTAGTGATGAATTAGCGACACAAGAGATAGATTATTTTGTTTATCTTGGTTATAACGCTACGGACGGGGTGGTGGTCGGGTTCGCTCGTATTCCTTATGCTAAAGAATACGGTCAATTTTCTGCTACCTCAACGGATCCTAAATATGCAGCTATATCGACGATAACTAATGCGGCGAGCGGTGATGATTATGAGGTTATTGGAAGATTTGCCGCGACCTTATCCGCTTCCACTGGTTTTGAGTGGAGTGTTCCAACGTTTACCAATAGGAATTTGATACAAAAACCGATTTATACGACGAGGTGGCTTCTTCATGACCCAACACCTACGTGGGATGGAACAGCACCAACAACAGTATCAGCTAGTCGCTGTAGATATAAACTAGATAATGAAACTTTGCTTTTATCTTGCTCTATTGACTACACAAATGCAGGATCTTCCAACACCAATGTAACCATACCCCTACCATTTCCAGACGCAGATACATTCTATTCTTGGGGGATCTATGGGCATTTTACAACTGCTGCTGCTGGTGGGTTAGGAGAAAACCCTAGTTGTTCAGTTCAATCACGTAGTGGACCAATAATCAGAATTCAAGGAACGTCAATAGACGCCCGTTTTCTTTGTTGGGGCGGGACAATACCAATATTAAACGGATAATATGTCACAATCACTATCAACATTAAAAGAGGACTTTGATCTATTATTCGCTGATCCATCAGGGAATGAGGTTGATGACACACAAAAAAAGGTGTTATTTAATAAGGCTATCAGAGATTTACAATCTGAAACGGATATTTACGGAACGATTTTAGAGCAAGACATTGATATATTTAGAGATGAATATGAATATCCATCTCCAGCTAATTTCAAGGCGACCATTGATTATTTAGATAGAGATAATCCACAAAACCATTTTATACCGGCAGATGAAAAAGATTTTTGGCGATACCATAAACGTCGAAGTAATACATGTGCTGACGCTAATCGCCGTGAGGTTGATTATCTATTGATCAATGCTCATACGGATAAAGGATCAAAGATCATAACGGATTTTAATAGTACAACAGGATGGACAGGTGCTTCAGGTGCGTCGAATATAACAATAGATGACGCAGAGAAACAACACGGGTCATATTCATTAAACTTTAATATTACTTCAGGAACAGGTGCTTATGTAGAAAACTCAAGTTTGACTGAAATAGATTTATCGGCACATGAAGATAAAAGCACAATATTTTTATGGGTGTATCTTCCATCAATATCCAATATCACTTCTATCGCATTACGATTTGGCAACGATAGTTCTAATTATTGGGAGGTGACTGAGACGTATACCTTCGCTGAATTTGATTTTGCCGTAGGATGGAATAGACTTGGATTCGCTTGGAATGGTGCAACTAAAACAGGTAGTCCTTCTGCTTCAACGATTGATTATGTTCGGGTGACTTTTAATTATTCTTCAGCCATTACCGACACGGATTTCCGGATAGATCATCTTGTCTCACGGCTACCGAAACGATTGAAACACACGTATTACACACCTTTGATGGTAAAAACCAATGCCGGAGCCTACCAATCAACATTTACGGCAGATGATGACACACTTGTCACCAAGAACGAACATGATGACCTATTAACTATAAAGGCATTACGGCATGGATATTTCTTGTTTCGGGAGATGGATATGGTGGTGGACTTAGAGGCACAATACAAAAAAAGACTGAACGAATTTTTAAGCGACAAGCCTTCAATGAAAGCACAACAACCAAAAACATATTATAGACGTAGATAACTATGGCACTTTCTAATAAATTCATCATCATAGACAACCACGCCGCAGGGTTTATGACCAAAAAAGACCGGTCACAACTCCCTTTAGGTGCAATGAAAAGTGGATCACAAAACGTGGTTATTTCTGATGGTGATTTAATTGAGGTGTCAAAAGGATCAGAATTATTTGGAGTTGCGTCTTCTTCACCCACAGGTATAACTTCGGCGTATTCTCATAGACGACGTGATGGTGTAGAGGTTCCTTTAAGAGCATATTCAACGGTAATGGAGTTTTATCACGTAGGGACAGGTGCTTGGGAGACACTACATACAGGATTTACAGCAGATCAAGAGTTTGGATTTGCTGATTTCGACAAAAGTGCTGATGGTACGGCACACGTGGCTTTTGGGAATAAAGAAGAAACTGATAAAAGATGGAACGGTCAATACACTCAATTAAATGGGGTTTTAGCCGGATCAGAATCGACTGTTACCGTCGATAGTACCGTAGGATTTACTTCGACCGGCTCCATTATCATCGGAACAACGACGGTCACTTATTCAGGTACGACAAGCACAACATTTACAGGTTGTTCAGGTACTCCGGCGGCCTCAGATGACGCTTCAGTCGCTCAATTGCCTGTATCTTATGGATCCAATCCAAAAGGAAATATTTATTTATCTTTTCAGAATAGATTGTTGATAGCAAACGTTAATGCAGCAGAAAGTGCTGTCTATTGTTCTGCTGTAGATGATGACACAGATTTCACTTTTAGCGGGACTCGTGTAGATGGAGAAGGGTTTATCGCAAACTTAGCTAAAGGTGGTGATAGTGTACGTGGGGCTTCAAG
>Ga0326597_10015226_pt1 | contig 10066 bp, 4 predicted proteins | sample RVTome_12_FD_203789 | JGI IMG/M metagenome (GOLD analysis project Ga0326597, IMG submission 203789) | Soil microbial communities from uranium-contaminated site in the Upper Colorado River Basin, Wyoming, United States - RVT100D185 | ecosystem: Environmental > Terrestrial > Soil > Contaminated >...
CTGAGCGAGTGGCTCCAAGCGGCCGATCCCCTGCGGTCCTTCGAAAAACGCCGGCGTGCCCGTGATCAACAAGTAAAGGCCGGGAAACCGTCCGGAATCAACTTCGTCGATGAGCTGGCGCAATGCATTCAAACTCTTGTCGCGGACGTCGCTGCGCACACGCTGGATGGTTTCAACCTCGTCGAGCACTACCAACAGTCCGGCATGCCCGGAGTCACGCAGCACGGTGAGAACTCCCTGCAGGAAGCTCAATGCACCGAAGTGATCGATGTCCCCTTTGACGCCGGCGAATCGTTTGGCACTTGCGGCGACGTTTGGTTGTCCTGCCAGCCAGGCTAGGATACCGTCGGCCGTCGCCTGATCGCCTGCGCCGTGGGCCTGGCGATAGCCTCGCAACGCCGCACTGAACATGGGGGCCGTCTCGCACACTTTAGCGAGACGTTGTTCCAACAACTCGTTCGTCCGAGCCAGCAGCTTGGCCTCATCGTTTGCGTCGATGGCTCCTTCGGCCAGTACATCCTCCTCCAACGTGTAGAACCATCCATCGACGATGTTTCGCAAAGCTCCCTGAGCGGTATCCGCCGTTGCGAGTCTTTCCGTGAGCCGGCGGTAGACTGTCTCCAGTCGATGCAAAGGCGTCTCGGTTTCCGAAACCTGAATCTCCGATGTGGCGAATCGCATTTTCCGTGCACGGTCTTCCAGCCAGCGTGCGAAAAACGTTTTCCCGCAACCGTACTCGCCGCGAACGGCCTTGAAGACACTGCCACCTGAACTGACCTTTTTCAACTCCTCGTCCAGTGCCGATTCAAAGCGTTCCAGACCCACGGCGAACGCATCCAGGCTGCTGCGCGGTACCGTGCCCCGGCGCAGCGCGTCGATGATCTCCTGTTGTCGCTGTGGGCTGATACTCATGGTTCCCTCTACACCAGATCAAATTGCCTAAACAGCAGGTTGCGGTCCAGCTCCACGGTGTCCGACGCTTCGTCACGGGTGAGCACAGAGAATCCATCCACATTCAAAATGCGTTGGGCAATCGCCAATAGGCCGCGCAGTCGCATGGGCGAGAATTGAATGGCACGGGCCAGTGCTGGCGAGGTGATCTTTCCGCCACGTTCATCAATTGCGACCAGTAGTCGCGATAACACGTCATTCGCCGGAACAGCGCGGCCACCTAGTCGTCTCTGTTCTTCGAAGACTGGTGACGAAAAGAGTGTCGCGATCCATTCAGGAATCATGCTGACAACCGCCTGCGCAACCACCGCCGGCTGCGGTTGAACGGGTTCTTCGTCCAAGGGAAACAACAGGCCAGCCGGTATTTCCTTCGGCTTCTGCGGCTTGAGCTTTTCCATCGGCTTGCGATCGCTGACCACCGGAGACGCTACCACGTCCCACCAACTTGGCAGGTCAACGGTTGCCTCAACCCATCCGGGAGGGAAATCGTCAGTCACGTTCAGCACCGCAATGGGAATGATCATCTCCTGCGGTGACACTCCGCCGTGATAACCATTTTTCTTGATGCCATAGCGAACTCGTTCGGTCCAAGGGGCAATGAGGGTCTTGGATTCGGGAATCACGACACGTGGGCCTTTGATGCGAAGCTCGCCGTCAGCTGGGTTGCCTTCGTCTATTCGCCAACGCTCGCCCCCTTCGTATGCCTGGCCCTTGGCGTTGCAGTCGAGTATATGCCCGTGATCGCTGATCATGATGACGGTTCGGCCAGCAGTCTTGGCTTCGTGCAACAGGACCGGCAGCACCTTGATTTCGTCACGAGACCAGCGAGTGTCGATCTGCTCTCCCTTTAGCAAATGGTCGTCTACCGCGTTGACGACTACACCGACGATTTTGCGATGCGACGAGCCGATTTCTTTGCGGATGTCGGCGGCCAGACTGGCATCGTCCGATTCGTGAAGCGCAGCCTTGTGAAACAGCACGGGAGGGGAACCGCTCCGGCAGGCCCGCAGAAGTGCTGGATGCTCAGCAAATCCAGACTTCTCGATCGCGGAATTACCCTGCATCAACCGACCACATAGCAGGCTGGTACGAGACACTTCCGTGACGCTCGGCACGGTCGCCATTGCCGGTCGTAATCCAGTTCCGTCCTCGGCCAAAAGCACCCAGTCGTGGCCAAGCACGTCTGCCATTAACTCCCGAAATACCGCGACGCTCATGCCATCCACCACGATGACAAGCACGGGCTTGTGAATCGCAATCGGTGCCACGATGCGATCGAGGACCTGTTCGACGGGCACAATCGTGTCATCTGAAGTCTTCGAGGCGGTCCAGTCTTGCAACAGCTCTGCGAATTGCCGTGATTGTCGTTCCCGGATAGTCGAGACGGAATCGAAGAGCTTCGCGTATGCTTCCGACAACTCCCGAACCGGGTCGCCGCAACGCAGTGTCATTCGAGCCCAGTCAACAAAGCCCCCTTCCGCAAGATGCTGGCTCGCTGCTTCCGCCAGAGACTTGAACTCCTGCATGCCATTGCGTTCCATGATCCAGCGCACGAGTCGTATTGCCATATCGACCCGCTCCAGCCGCCGTCGCTCTCTGCTGTGCCGGTCGTGTTGTGCGATCGACTGACGCACGGCAAGCAGTGAGTCGAGATTCTTCGGAATGCCTGTGGAAAGCGATTCCAACAATCGTTTGCCAAATTCGGCGAGGCGAAGATCGAATCCCAGCGGTGAAGTATCGCTAAGCCAGGCGTGCGATTCCGCTCCAACTTCTCGCAGAATCTCGTCGGTTCGCTGGAGCACAAGTTGCTTCAATCTGGTGTCGCTCAGTTGGAGTCGCACCACCTCAGTCGAGGATGCGGCCCAGCGGTCGATGACAGCCGGGTCCGGCGAATGACCACCCAGATATCTCTCCTCCAGCTTGCCGGCCGCCTTCTCCAGTTTGCCTTGTGCCTGCGCATGGAACACCACTCCGGCTGCCAGGCCAATGGGCAGGGCATCGGGACGTTCATTGCTGGCGACGCAGTAGAGAACCGTTGCCACTGTCGGACCGGCGGACGTCACCAGCCATTCGATGGCCGCGTCTCGAAACACGGAAGAGGTGGTCCGGAATTGGGCAACGTGACGCGGATCGGTCGACCATTTAAGCAACGCCAAAAGGTCGGGACAGGCAGCGTCCAAACCGATCATTCGGGTAAGCAGAATCGTCCACACGGTCTCGGCATCCAGGAAGCCGCTTGCGACCGGCAGAAACCCTTCAATCGGGATCAATTCCATCAGCGCTTCGGCAATCCAGCCGTGACGAATGATTCGCGGGTCGATCGTCCGAGCCTGAAACAGCGCCTTGACGATTTGCCAGCTATCAAGCGGAACGAGCTTGCGCGGTTTCAGCCGGACGAGAATGTCATCACCGATCTCGTGGTCATCGAGGTCCGTGATCAGAACCGTTGTGACGCTGTCGCTCCCTTCGCGCAAGGCGAGCCGCATAGCGAGCGGTGAGTCGCACTGATGGATCAGGTAAGTCTCCCCTCCGTCTTCTTGGCGGGTGTTGCCCGTCCACTTCGTCTTCGCACGAATCGCAACGCTTCGCGTGTTCGGAATCTTCTTGCGGATCGCGGCGAGTTGGGCCTTGATCTGTTTGAAGGTCGGTGCGGCCTGCGTCATGACGCACCTCCACCTTCCTCGATAATCCAACTCACATTCAGTTTAATGTCACGTCCCTGCTGAAGTTCTTGATCCAGGTTCGCGAGCAGCGTTTTTGCGTCGGTCAGAGTGAGATTCTCGCGGGACTCGCTGGCAACTACACGCCGCTTGGACTCTGGCGGATTCGTTACCGGCGGCCTTGGACCTGGGCCAGGACCTCGTTCCACCGGTCTTGGTGCTTCCGTGAGCAGGCGAACGGCTTTGAGCTGAGCTTCCTTCAATGCCGGACCCAAAGCAACGACGTGCTCGTCGGCTTCGATCGCCTGCCGGACGGACGCACGAATCGACGTTGCCTGCGCCTGTCGCTGGTCGGCTAGTTTTCCGATGGCATCGAAAATCTCCCAGTTCGTCCCCTCGATGATGCCGGTCAACTGCGCGGCTTTGCTGAGGCATTCGCCCATTGCCGGTTCCGTCGTGGCAATGGCCGCCGTCGCCAACATCGCGACGATCTGAGACGAATCACTGGCATTCAGTCGGTCGACCAACGCATGCGTTGCGGATGCTGTCTTCATTCGTTCGGCGGATGCCGGATCAACTTCCAGCTTTGCCATCCGATCTTTCAATCGCTCGCACAACGCGAGACAAGCGGCGCGGGAGTCGGTTGACTTTTTCTTGACCGCATTGGACAGGCTGGCGACGGTACTGACTTTCAGGAGCGGCGACGAATTCTCCCCAAAGATATGACCGGCACGCGCGACGGCCGTGTCCCATTCCGATTGACCTGGCAGCTTTTGCTCTTGAAGTACGAGATCGTCGGGAAGACTCGCCAATGCTCCATCCACCGGAACATTGTGGCGCAGGAAGGTACGATTCGTTTGCTCGGCAAAAGCCAGAATCACGAGATTCTGAGCTTCCTTCGGCAATCCCATCGGCCGCGGCTGGTCAATCCAATTACGAAGTTGTCCGACGCTGATGGTGGTCGCAGTCTCCGCCGCCTTTTTGCTGAAGTGACTCCGCCAGTGGTGACCGATCACAAAGTGAGTGGCGTCATGGCCCATCTCGCCGAGCATCAGCGGATTGGCAATGTGCCGGATGAGTGGCCGGATGGTCTTCTCAACGGCAACGCGTCCATCGGGCGATTGCGTCGCTTCGCTGACAACAGCATGAACCTTCCTCAAATTGCTGAGCTTGATCTCCGCCTGGAAGTCCGGCGCCCCCGGAAACTCACTGGCCAAGGCTTGGCTGAGCAAGTGATTCATCGCGCTGCCGAGATTGGCGGCGACCGGAGGTTGCGGATCGAAGCCCTCCCACAGCGAACAGAACTGCTCGTGTTGCTCCAAGTCGTGAGTGGTATCTAACGAACCGGGCGTGATGGCATCCAGTCCGTAGGCGGCATCCAAATGATTCTGGACCCGCTGACGTAGAACGCTTCGCTGGTTTTCCAATAGCGACTTCGCGCCTTGCCGGTCCTGGGGAGAGAGATGGTTTGAGTATTGGTTAAATCGCTCGCCGGTAAGAATGTGCTCCAGAATGACCAGCAACCCAAGATCCTTTCGAGCGTCATTGCTGAAGAACTGCGGAATCCAGCAGAGCGTTTTCGCCCCTTCAGGATGCGTCGACTTGAACGCCTGAAGCTTGCTGATGTCATCCTTGGGACCATGACCTGGTTCGTCGAACGGAAAATCGATCACGAGTTTCCACGAATCGTCACTGTTTTCCAAGGAAGTGTCAGGCAGTTCGCGGATGTTCTTGAACAGCACGACGCACGAGCGATTGGTGTTTTTCCAAAGGAACTCGTGGTACTGCTGAAACTCGTCCTCGCCGGAGATTCCTAGTTGCTCGAAGAGCATCTGCCGCACACGGCGGATTCGATTGCCCTGGTTATCCTCGCGTTCCGCTTGCTTGATGATCCCTTCGGTATCGACTCCTGAAAGCTGGACCGAGATCGACGGATTGCTTTCCTCTCCAATACGAATCTCGCCGACACTCGCGGCCCAGTTGCGGCAACGGCGGAGGACTTCCCGTCCCTCCGTCCCTTCAATTGGAGTTTTGATCGTGCCGTGATTGAGCGCGGCCAGCCTCTCGGCATTCAAGCCCCGCAGCGTTTCCACCTCTGGCACCAGGGCCGACAGCAACAGGGTCTTCACCAAACGATCATCACTCCGAAACGCGGTCCGTTTTGGATCGGTGACCGGCAGCTTTTCCAGGTCGTCGCGCCGTCCGTGCTGCTTCTCCAGCATCGGCAGCAGTTTTTGATGGTAGAGTCGCTTGGCATTATCGAAGTGGATCGCCATTTCCTGACTGAAGGCTTCGTCGCCGTGTGCGATGACGTCAAACAAGTCTCCCACCGGAACCAGGTCGCCAACTGTCAGCACGTCACGTTGATCGACCAGCAACTGCATCATCACCTTGAGCGCGGTCCGTTCGCGTTGCAAGACGCTGGAGACAGCAATCAGCGTCTGCACCAGCGCCGGGCTGAAGGGATAGACCTTGCGAAACATTTCGCGGTCGCCGTCGCTCGTCAGCAGCGTGGTCATCACGGCTTCGCGAACTTTCGCGGTTTGTTCAAAGGCAGCATCTAGTTCTGCCCTCGCCGCATCGCTGCGACACTTCAGGACTCGCTTCTCGGCGATAACGGGCAGATTGCGATCCTCCAAAGTAATCATGTGAAACTTACTGCTCATCCACCCCAGAGAGTCGCCGAAGCTTAGTCTCTCGGCGCCTGGTACGCTGTCGCCAATCAATTCTCGCAGATCCCGCTGGCGAGCGACGAAGCTGATTATCGGCACCGGTCGATCAGGCGTCTGGGCTTCGATCAGCTTAATCATTTTTTGAGTCTGTTGATGGACGAAGTTCAGATCCGCGGCGTGACTGGCCAGCCACAGAATCAACTCGTCGAGAAACAAAATCAACCCGTCGTAGCCAAGGCTTTGCGCGTGTTTGCTGATCACCGATAGGCCCTTGTCGAGCGACACGAATGCTTCGCCGCGACCGCCTGCTTGGGTGTCGTAGGAACCGAAGAACTTTCCGACTAGCGCGCCGATGAGTTGTGATCGTTCTTCGGCACCGGGGTCTGCTTCAACGGCGATCTTGAACCGCGCGGCATCCCAACCAACGTCCACGTCGCCGAAGTCGCTGCTGCCACCAGCCCCTTCGCCCAGGGCGGCGAAGAAGACGGGGTCGCCCATCCGTTGCCGCAGCGCCTCCGCATCTCGGAACAGACCTTCCGCCAGGTAGACGCCGGGAATTGGAGCGTCGGGATGCGTGCGGCGGATATAGTCGACGTACCCGCCCAGGATGCCCGATTCAACATCGTGCGCACCAATCATGTGATAGGGAACAAGCAGGATCTTCTTGCCTTCGATCCAGGGGTTGTGTTTCTGGATCGTGGCGGCCAGTTCCGGAATCCCACGGGCGGTCGAATCACCCGACAGAATCAGGTGCAGAATCGCCATGAAATGGCTTTTGCCGCTGCCGAAGCTGCCGTGCAAATACGTCGCCTTACTCGTCGCACCCTGCAGCGAACCGCGAATGAAGCTCAGTGCGTCATCGAACGCTCGCACAAGCTGGGGTGTAGGTACATAGGTGGCGACCGTCGCCTTCGGGTCCGTCACACCCTCGGTCAGGCGCAGCACGAACTGGCCTTTGTCGATGTGTTCCGGAATGTCGATCAGTTCTTTGAGTAGTGTCATTGAGATTCGGCCTGTTTCATTTTCACGACAATTCAAGCAGATTCACGAGGAAGTCTTGAACAGCTTTCACTCTGGGCTGCGCCAATGCTTCGTTGCGAAGCCAGCGATTATCTTGTATCGAGACTTGCACTGCCTTGCCAGGGCGCAAGATGCTGGCCATCGCCCCAATGATTGCTTTCTTCTTTCCCGCTGGCCTTTTAATGTCTTTCGTGTCGTCCCTCGTTAATGTTTCGTCGAGAAGTGCTGCATCGACGTGTCTTGCAGCCGACGCCAGGAGACTTGGATAGACCGTTGCCGCTGAGTCCAAGAGCAACTCTTCAAGAGTTCCTTGAACTGTGTTGTCTGGGAGCACATACGCGCCGTATTTTGGCGTGCCAGCGGTAATCTCACCGGGATTTGCGGGGAGTTGAAACCCCTTCCGAAACATTGCGTCTTTGATTGCTTTGAATCGGACAGTCGCTGCAACAGCACTGTCGGAGTCAAGAAGAATTCCAACGCCCGTGACTAAGGCATGGTCCAAGTACAGAGTGTTTTCTTGGACCACTTCAACCAAACGAGAATCTCCGCCAGCACTATGAATTGCGACCGCATGTGAATCGTTCTGCAAAAAGAGCGGTACTGGCATACGCTTTTGCAAATCTCCGTCATCCTGCGGGAATGTTCGAGGAACCAGCGGCCCCAAGAACGAGTCCAGATCCTTTTCCCACTTGATTCGCTCAAATCCGAAAGGACTAAGGAGCCGGTAGACGAACTCGACATCATGCGGACCTTCAACCACCAAGTATCCGTATTTCGGCATGGTTACCTCACATCCAATCCGCGCTCGCGCCGAAGTCGGAACAAGAGTTCGCCGTGAATGCGTTTAACTCGTGTTTCTTTTTCCGTCTGGTCGAGATGAAACGTGACCAAGTCGTCGATGCGATCGGTCACAGACTCAGCTATGGCGTCCACTGCCTCAAGGCTGTGGGTCGTAGCGACGATCTGCACGTCGAATTGCTTGGCTGCATTGGCAAGCCACGCGAAGACGCGCTGCAACGCACTCACGTGGATTCCCGTTTCGATCTCATCGATCAGCAGCACGCCTCCACCCTTGATTGCATGTAGTGTGCTTGCCAGCAACACCGCCCGCCGCAGCGCGTCGCCAAAAATGGACAGCGGGGCAGGTCCCAGTCGTTTGTGGTTCAGATAGATCGCAGGACGCCCGCCACGAAACGACGCAATCTTGATATCGACGATGTTTGGATCGAACTGCCGAATTAGCTCCAGAACGTGGTCTTGTCCCTGTGTCGGATCGGCCAAGGTTGGAAACAACTGTTGCGAGTGCGACCTCACCTGCAATCGATTGAGTTGGTAGGAGTAGGGAGTGAGCGTGTCCGTTGGCAAGTTCCCACCTAGTCGCAAACGGGAAGGCCGTCCCACCATCCGATCTTCTTCCCAGAGCTGTATGACGATCGGTTCGATCGTCAAATCGAACAAGGTTGGTTGTCCCATTGCTGAGTCACTTTCAACGTGGTGTGCGATCTCGGCACCACGCCATTGCTCATCCATTTCAAGAGCCTCCCCGGTGCGGTTCCGCTGCCGAGCAAGCCGCTCCAATTCCTTAGCACTGGGCTCACCGATGATGTCCTTGTAGTCGACGCGAAGCTTTCTCAGCGGAAATGCTCCGGAACAATTCATCTCGCAGTGACTCTGAAACATGAACTCCGCGTCCGCCAGCTCTCCCGTCTGCCGAAAGCACCAACGAAGAGACTGAATGCGAGTTTCGTCGAGTCCGCCGAAATCACGCCGTCGAACCATCGCCAACCATTCAAACGGTTCGTACGGATTGCAGAGAATCGACAACGCTTCCAGCACGCTGGTTTTACCAGAGTTATTTTCGCCAACCAGGATGTTGAGTGGACCGAGTCCATCGAGCGCAAGATTTCGCAGTCCGCGAAATCCATCGATCGAGACGTTGTCCAGAGAGTGTTGAGGCATTTCTTTGTTCCTTCGCGCGGTACTGCGTCGGGCTTCCTGTGTTCGGGGTTCAGTTTGACTTTCGGCCTCGTCGTCCCGTTTTGGCCGGTGGTGTCCAGGCTTTGATATCGGGGAGAGTTTTGTTGAGTTGGCCTGCTTCTTCGTTGATCAGTTCTTTGAGGAGTGTCATGTGCCAGCACCCGATGTTTTTAGGCCGGTGAGATGGAGTCGAGAAACACTGCGATGTCGGCATAGACTTGGCGCGCTTCGGCCTGTGACCGCGCATACAGGCGTCGAAAACACCGCAGACAACTCGCAAACGGCGATGAAGGTTGGAGGCTTCTGTCGACGGCAGCCTGAGCTTGAGTGACCGCGTCAGCACTGACATTGGCCGAGACTGCTTCTAGCGCGAAGAACAGTCGCTCGATCGCCCTGGCGCGCTCATGAAAGAAGATCTTGCGCTCAATGGGGTCGCCCAATTTGAAGATGGCAATCGTGGCAAGCGCACGCAATCGGCCACGTCCATTTGCAGCCAAAGCCATCGGCGACATCCCTTCATAGGTAATCAGGTCTTCGGGGTTCTCGTCCGCATCCCCGATCGGGTAGATCAGGAAGGGCTCTTCGGTGGAATCAGCAGGTGGCCGCTTCGCTTCCGTCTTCCTGGTCCTACCAAGTGGAAAGAAATTGCCCTTGAACACTGAGTTGCAGTTCTTGCATGACGCGGCGTAATTGAATGGATGATAAGCCAGAAAACGATCAAACCAGGTGGCACTGGTCTCCTTGATCTGCTTTCTCAACTCGGTGGCCGTAATCGGATAGCGGATC
>Ga0326597_10015227_pt1 | contig 10064 bp, 11 predicted proteins | sample RVTome_12_FD_203789 | JGI IMG/M metagenome (GOLD analysis project Ga0326597, IMG submission 203789) | Soil microbial communities from uranium-contaminated site in the Upper Colorado River Basin, Wyoming, United States - RVT100D185 | ecosystem: Environmental > Terrestrial > Soil > Contaminated >...
CCCAGCACCTGGAAGGGGAAATCGACACGGAGGTCTGCGGAGAGATGGAGAAGCACATCGCGGCCTGCGGGCGATGCCGCGCTTCGTGCGACTCGCTGAAGAAGGTCCTCGCTCTCTGCCGTTCCATCCCGGCGGAGCGCGTGCCTGAGCCCGTTCAGGAGTCCGTTCGAGCCGAGATCCTAAAGGTCCTTCCCGTGAGCCCGTAAACCTCGGGGCGGTGATTCGCGAATCCGAGCTCAATTGTCGGTGCTGGAGGCGGCGATTTTGTTGCGGAGTATGCCCACGCCCTCGATCTCGATCTCCACCACGTCCCCGGGCTTCATCGCGCTCGTGGACCCCGGAGTGCCGGTGTAGATCACGTCCCCGGGCATCAGGGTCACGAACTGGCTGATGTAGCTCACGATGTCCTCGACGTTGAAGAGGAGGTCGCTGGTCCTCTGCTTCTGGAGGACTTTGCCGTTGACCCGCGTCTGGAGGAGGAGGTCGTTGTGATTGAGACCGGTCACGAGGTAAGGGCCGAGCGGTCCGAAGGTATCGGATGCCTTCGCCCGGAACCACTGAAGGTCGTCGCGCTGCCAGTCCCGCTCGCTCACGTCGTTGCCCGCCGTGACTCCGAAGATGTACTGTGGGGCCTCCGCCTTGGAGACGCGGCTCGCTTTCTTCCCGATGACCACGACCAGCTCGCCTTCGAAGTGCACGTTGGAAGCGCCCTCGGGATATACGATTTCCGCCTCCGGACCGACGATGCAGGTGGGGAACTTGGCGAACAGGCCGGGATAGGGCGCGGGTTTTCGATCCCCGAGGTGGCTCTTGTAGTTCAGGCCGACGGCGATCACCTTCGAGGGCGCAACCGGGGCGAGGAGTCGGACGCTCGAGAGCGCCACGGTCTTCCCCGTCGGCTTGCCGCCTTCGATTGGGGAGCGGTCGAGCTCGCGGACCTGGTCTGCCTCCAGCACTCCGAACGACGTCCGTCCTTCGTGGGAGTACCGGACGTACTTCGTTACCTGGGCGGATGAAACGCCGGCCGCGACCAGGATGATGACGAAGAGGATCGATAGTGTATATTTCATGCGAAGGATTATACTCGATTCGTGGAGAAGGGCCTGCTGTTGCTGGTTCTCGCCGCCTTCGTGCAGCCGGAGTCCCTCTCGGACGATCGCAAGGGGGAGTTCCTCCGAGCGGCGAGGGTGGTCGATGCCGTCCCCGCGGGCTCGGGAGTGACCGATTCGTGGCGCCTCACGCTCAAAGACGACGCGCTCACCCACGATGCCCATTTCCAGTCGGTCGACGAACGGGCAATGAAAAAGGAAGTGGACGGGCACGTCGAGACCGGCTTCGTGGATTCCTACCGCTACAACATCGCCGCTTACCGCGTCGCCGGCCTTCTCGGCCTCGACGACATGGTTCCGGTCTCGGTCGAAAAGCGCTGGCGCTCGAGGACCGGGGCCATGACCTGGTGGGTCGACGACGTGATGATGGACGAGATCGAAAGGGTCGAGCGCGGCCTCAGACCGCCCGACGGCGAGAGCTGGAGCCAGCAGGTGCAGAAGCTCAGGCTGTTCTCCCAGCTCATCCACGACACCGATCGAAATCAATCCAACGTCCTCATCACCCGCTCATGGAGGGTGTGGATGATCGACTTCACCCGCGCCTTCCGGCCCTGGGCGAAGCTCCGGTCGACGGAAGGGCTCGAACGGTGCGACCGCGAGCTTTACCGCAGGCTTCGGTCACTGACTCGCGAGGAGCTGGAGGCGCAGGTCGCGGAGGTCCTGAAGCCCCGGGAAATCGAGGGAGTGCTCGCTCGACGCGGCCTCCTGGTGGCGCACTTCGAAAAGCTCATACTCCAGCTCGGGGAGAGCGCGGTTTTATACTGACCCCAGCTTTCGGATTCTCCGCGATACCGCCTCTCCCACTTCACGGGTTCCGAGATCGCCTCCGAGCTCCCGCGGCGTCTCGCGGTGCTCGATGGCGGCGATGACCGCCCTCTCGACCAGCGCCCCCTCGTCGTGGAATCCGAGATGCTCGAGCATCATCTGCGCGGAGAGGATGGCGCCGAAGGGATTGGCGACGTTCTTTCCCGCGTACTTCGGGGCGGAGCCGTGCACCGGCTCGAACATCGACACCCCATCGGGGTTGATGTTGCCCGATGCCGCCATTCCGAGCCCTCCCTGGAGAGCGGCTCCGAGGTCGGTCACGATGTCGCCGAACATGTTGCAGGTGACCACGACCTGGAATTGCGCGGGGTTCTTCACCATCTGGAGCGCGAGCGCGTCGATATAGAGGTGGTTCGCCTCGATCCCGGCATAGCGCTTCGAGACCTCGGCGAACACTCTCTGCCACAGGTCGTGGCCGAACCTCAGCGCGTTCGACTTGTCGCTCATCGTGACCTTGGTGAGACCGTTCGCCTTGGCGTGGCGAAACGCGTGCTCGATGATGCGCTCGACACCCTTCCTGGTATTGATGTCCTCCTGGGTCGCGATCTCGTCGGGAGTTCCTTTTTTGAAGATGCCCCCCATCCCGACGTAGGAGCCTTCGGTGTTCTCGCGGAAGACGACGAAGTTCACGTCCTTGCGGCCGCGGCCCTTGAGCGGGCAGAGGTCGTCGTGAAGGAGCTTCACCGGGCGATGATTCGCATAGAGGTCGAGGACGAAGCGGGTGCCGAGGAGGATGTCCCGGGCGTGCGCCATGTCGGGAACCCGGGGATCGCCAAGGGCGCCGATGTAGATGGCGTCGAAGTCCCGCTGGAACATTTCGTACGTCCCCTCGGGCAGGGAGACACCGGTCTTCAGGTAGCGCTCGGCGCCGAAGTCGAACTCCTGGATCGCGAGAGCGGCGCCGGTGACGTCTTGCAGCGTTGCCAGGACCGCGAGAGCTTCCCGGGTTACGTCGATTCCAATGCCGTCTCCGGGGATGACGGCGATGCGCTTTTCCTGCACTCTATACCTCCGTCGGTCACTCGCTGCGGCAGGGAGCGAGGGTCTCGCCGGCTTCGGACTCGATGTAACCGAGCATCTCGAGGCTTCGCTTGGTTTGCTGCGAGAGCTCCTCGTCCGCCTTCGCCGGGGCTCTCTTGGCCGTGGTCTCCTGCTGCCAGGCCACCGTCCGGGTGCGGAAGCTTCCGAGCTCCGCCTCGAGCGGCGCCACGTGCGCCTCCGAGCCGCGGTACCGATCCTCCGCCTCTGCCGGATCGCGGTACATGTCGTAGAGCTCGAGACAGCCCGCGCTCTCGTCGCCCACGGGGTAGTGCACCAGCTTCAGCCGGCCGTTCGAGATCGCCGTCAGGTGGCGGTCGTTCTCGAAGAACAGAAAATCCTTCAGCCGGGACTTCGTGCCGCGGATGAGCGGGAGAACCGAGCTCCCCTGGAGACCGGGAGGTCCCGTCGGAAACGGAAGCTGAGCGAGGTCGAGAAGCGTCGGAAAGATGTCGAGACTGGTGACCGGCCCCGAGACCCGCTCGCCCGCGGGAAGCAGTCCGGGGAACGAGAGGACCAGCGGGATGCGGAGCGAGGCGTTGAAGAGATCGTCTCCGTGGTCGAAGAAGTACCCGTGCTCGCCGAGGCTCTCACCGTGGTCGGAGGTGAGCGCCACCAGCGTCGTGGTCGCGTGGGGGCCTTGGTTCAGAGACTTCAGGACGCGGCCGATGTGCTGGTCCGAGAGGAGGATCTCGCCATCGTAGCGATCGACGTAGTCGCCCCAGGTGCGCGCGCCAGCGATCGCCATCTTGCGGTTCACTCCCCCGTGAAACCCCACGACTTCCGGAAGCTCGCTCCCACGGGGGACAAGCCCGTCGCCCTGGAACGCGCTCGAGAGCTCCCCTGGCGGATCGTAGGGAGCGTGAGGATTCACGTAGTGGAGCCAGAGAAAGAACGGGCGAGGGTCGTCCTTCCTGGAAAGGAACTCTTCGGCGAACCGAGTGATGATCTCCGTCCGCTCGAGCTCGCTCTCCGCTCGAAGCCAGGTCTCCTCGTAGAGCTCGAAGCCTTGCGCGTAGCCGAGCTTGGAATCGAGGTTCCCGTTGTCGACCGCGGCGGCGGTGCGGTAGCCCGCCTTCTGGAACACCTCGGCGAGAGTCTCGTTGAACTCGGGCAGATCCCGGTCGCGCACCGTGAGCCCGTGCTGGGCGGCGTAGAGGCTGGTGAACATCGCGGCGAAGCTCCCGCGGGTCTTCGGCCAGTAGGTGAAGGCGAGATCGAAGGCCACTCCCCTCGATGCCAGCTCGTCGATCGCGGGGCTTGTCTTCCGCGGGTAGCCGTAGGCGCTCAAGTGATCCGGGCGGAGCGTGTCGACGGTGATGAGAAGGACGTTGACTCCCGCGTTCTGCGGCACTCGAGCGGTATCCGTCGAAGAATCGTCGCATCCCGCGAGGAGCGCCACCAGCAGGAGATATCGGTTCACGATGCGGCTCGAAGAGCTCGCAGCGCGCGCTCGACGTCCTCGGCCGCATCGGAGTCGAGCGGCAACAGCGGCAGGCGCGGAGGACCGCCGTAGAAGCCCATGCGGTCGAGGAGGGCTTTCACCCCGGGAATGCCGTAACCGACCACGACGTCGCGGCTGAAGCGAGCGAGCCTCATCTGGATTGCCCGGGCCCTTTCGATATCTCCCGCCGCGAGAGACTCTAGAAGCTCGGCCGGCTCGTCCCAGGCGGCGCAGGCGTCGGCGAGGATCGCGCCCTGCGCCCCCACGGTGAACGCCGCGAGGAGGATCGAAGCCGAGCCCGTGAGGACCGCGAACTCTTCGGGACAGAGTCGCTTCGTCTCCTGGAGAGCGAGGACGTCCCCGGAGCTGTCCTTGATGCCGGCGACGTTCGGATGCTCCGCGATCCGGGCCACGGTCGAGGGCTCGAGAGAAAGGCCGGTGCAGGCGGGGATGTGGTAGACGACGATTGGGATCGCGCTCGCCTCCGCGACCCGATGGTAGTGCTCGATGAGCGACTGCGAGGAGAACCCGCGCCGGTTGTAGTGAGGAGTCACCAGGATGGCGTAGTCGGCGCCGAGCTCCGCCGCCCAGCGCGTGAGCGCAAGCGTTTCGAAAGTCGACTCCGCTCCAGTTCCCGCGAGAAAGATTTTCTCCCGGGGAGCGGCCTCGCGCGCCCGCTCGAGCACCCGTTTCTTTTCGTCGATGGTGAGCGACACGAACTCGCCGGTCGTTCCCAGAACCGTGTAGCCGGAGAGAGAGGTCTCGTTCCAGCGCTTCACGTTGGACTCGAGCGCCTCGAGGTTCGGGGTCTCGTCCTGATGGAAGGGGGTGGGAATCGCGGCGATAATTCCCTCGAGTCTCATGGGCACCGTATCGTGATCCTCCTCTGATTCTCGGAGACTGCCTCGAGGGCTACGTCGATGGCGTCCTCCCGAAGGCGGCGGCCCAGCTTCTCGGCCCACTCTACCACCACGACCGCCCCTTCCTCCTCCAGCTCCTCGATCCCGAGCTCCGAGAGCTCGCGTTCGTCCTCGATGCGGTAGAGGTCGATGTGATAGAGGACCCGATTCCCGCCGCTGTGCCGCTGGACCAGCGCGAACGTCGGGCTCGTGACTTGGCCCTCATCGGTGCCGTGAAAGGACGCGATACCCTTGGTGAAGAGAGTCTTTCCGGCGCCGAGGTCGCCGTGTAGATAGTAGAGCGAGGCGTCGGGATTTCGGCGCGCCAGCTCGAAAGCGATGGCGAACGTTTTCTCCGGGCTATCACTCTCCTGGACAGTCTCCGTCAATCCGCCCCCAGGCTTCTCAGGGCCTCCGGGAGCTTCTCGATCAGATCGGTCGCGATGAGGGACGTTCGTCCCATCGCCGCTGCGGCCAGATCTCCTGCGAGACCATGGAGGTGAGCTCCCAGCGGGAGAGCCTCCTCGATGTCGACGCCCTGCGCCAGAAGGGCGCCCAGGATCCCCGTGAGGACGTCTCCGGTCCCTCCCGTGGCCATCCCGGCGTTGCCGGTGAGGTTCACCTGGACATTTCCTCGCGGGTCCGAGACCAGCGTTCGATGGCCTTTGAGAAGCACGTGGGCCTTCGTTTTCGCCGCGAGCCTTCGGGTGGCCCGAAGCCGGTCGCTCTCCACCTCTTTCGCCGACGAGCCCAGGAGCCTTCCCGCTTCACCCGGGTGGGGGGTGAGAGCGAGGGCGCGGCCCGCGGGAATCTTCTCCGGGGCTCGCGCGAGGGCGTTGAGTCCGTCGGCGTCCACGACCGTCGGTATCTCGGATGCGCCCACGATCTCCTGCACCAGTGCGACGGTCTCGCTCTCCGTCCCGAGCCCGGGTCCGAGCGCGAGTGCTTCGCGCTCCGAAAGAAGCTCTCGAAGGCGCGACTGGGCCCGAATGGACAGGGCGCCGGAATCGGTCTCGGGGAGGGGCTCCCACATCGCCTCGAGGAGCCGCGGCGCCATCATGGGAATCGCGCTCTTCGCCGTCGCGACGGTCAAAAGACCGACTCCGGAGCGGAGCGCCGCCTCCGCCGCCATGACCGCGGCGCCGGTTTTCCCCACCGAGCCCGCGACGAGCAGGAGATGCCCGTAGCTCCCCTTGTGGCTGAGAGGCCGACGCCGGGGAAGGACCGAAGCGAGAGCCGCCGGCTCGATCGTCTCCAGCTTTTGGACACCGCTGTGGAGAAACTGGGGCGGGATCCCGATCTCCACCACCTCGACGTCTCCGCAGAGCTCGGAGGCCGGAGGAAGATAGTGGCAGACTTTGGGGGCCGCGAGGGCGATCGTGAGATCCGCGTCGAACGCGACTCCAGGAACCGTCCCCGAGTCGGAGGACAAGCCCGAGGGCACGTCGATCGCTACCCGAAGAGTATCGAGGGCGTTCATGTCCTCGATCGCCCGCTGGTAGACTCCGCGTGGCGCCTCGGTGAGTCCGGTGCCGAAGAGGGCATCGACCACGACGTCGGCGGAGGCGACCTGTGAGAGAGCGTCGGCCCAGGCCTCGCTGGTGGGAGCCGACTCCACCGGAAGGCCGAGCTTGAGCGCGGACTGAAGATTGTCGAGAGCCTCGCCCGAGAGGCTTTCGAAGGGAGCGAGGACGACGGCGCGCGCGTCGAAGCCCAGGCAAGCGAGCGTTCGCAGCACCACCAGTCCGTCGCCGCCGTTTCCGCCCTTGCCGCAAACGACGGCGATGGACCGCGACTGCAGGTCGTCGATGCGCGCGACCATCACTCGCACCACGGCGCGGCCGGCGCTCTCCATGAGGACCGAGGCCGGGATGCCGATCTCCTGGATCGTGCGCCGATCGGCCTCGCGCATCGAGTCACTGGTAAGGATGTGCATCAGGTGGGGAGAGGTTTTCGACCGAGCGCGATCTGGACGGCGTCATCCGCGGCGACCGCCATCGGATCGAGGAGCGGGATCTCCCCGACCGAGTCGCGGCCGAGGACCAGGGGAATCTCGGTACAGGCGGTGAGGACCACCTCCGCCCCCGCGTCCGCGAGCTTGCGCGCGGCCACGCGCATCGGCTCCGCGAGACCTTCTTTTTTCCGGGGGTCGCGGAAGGCGCCCGACTTGATCCCTCCCCCGGCTCTTCCCCAATTGGTCCCATTGGCCCCATCGGCGCCATCCGTCCGGAGCGGGCCGAAGATCGGCTCCATCACCAGCCGTTCTTGCAGCTCTTCGCCGTCTTCCAGATCGAAGGGGCTCACGACGCGCGCGGAAGGCGCGAGCTCGTGAATCTTCCTCCGGTAGAGGTCGGCGCGAAGCGTCCCCGACGCCGCGAGGATGCCGATCCCGCCCCTCGGTCCCACTCGCTCGACGGCGCGCTCGGCGGTGACCTGGATCATGTCGAGGAAGGGGAGTCGAGTCCGGCGACGCACTTCCTCGAGAAAGGCGTGCGCGGTGTTGCAGGGGATGACGGCGAAAGCCGCTTTCGAAAGACGCGACGCGCTCTCGACCATCGCCTCCACCGGAGACTCCGACCCTTCGAGAAGAGCCCGAGTGCGGTCGGGAGTCCCGGGCATCGACGAGACGATCCAGGACGGATAGTCCTGATCATGGGCCGGTCTTCCGAGAGCCTTCGCGGTGGCGTCGAGGAGAAGGCTCTCGAACTCGATGTGGGCGTGAGGGCCGAGGCCGCCCAGGATGCCGATCGCGTGCTTCCAGGAAGGCCTCGTCATATCTTGCGGGCCGGCGAACCGCCGGCGTCTAGACCCCTCACGTGCCGCCGTAGCCGACGGTCACTTGGTCACCGTCGACGATGACCGGGACGGCTCTCCCGCCGCCGGTCACCGCGAGCATCTCCTTCAAGATCTCGGGGTTTGACTTCACGTCATAGTACTCGACCCCTCGATCCGCATAGGCCTCACGGGCCGCGGCGGTGTAGGGTCAGCCGCTCTTTCCGTAGACTTTGACTTTCTCAGCCATCGGTAGATCCTAGCACGGAGCTTTTCAGTTCATCACCTGTCCGCCGCAGATGTTGTAGGCCTGGCCGGTGATGACCGAGGCGTCATCCGAGGTGAGGTAGAGGACGAGCTTCGCGACCTCGGGAGGATCGATGAAGCGCTTCAACGGAACTCCCGCGATCGCCTGCTCGCGAAACTCCTCGGGAGAGACTCCGAGGACCGCCGCCGTCTCTCGAATGCCCTGATCCGCCATGTCTGTCTCGACCCAGCCGGGGCAGAGGGCGTTCACGGTGATTCCCCGGGGCGCGAGCTCGAGGGCGAGCGCCCGGGTGAAGCCGAGGATTCCATGCTTCGCCGTGCAGTACGCGGCGTAGCCGGAGACTCCGAACCGGCCGAGCACCGAGGACATGTTGACGATGCGTCCGCCGCCAGAGCCCATGAGCGGGAGAGCGTGCCGCGTCATCAGGTAGCTCCCCTTCAAGTTCGTCGCCAGGATCCGATCCCAGAGCTCGTCGGTGTCTTCGCCCGGGGAGCTCAAAGGCGTCCGGCCCGAGATGCCCGCGTTATTGACGAGGATATGAAGCTTGCCCCATGTCCTCTCCACCCCGTCGAGAGCGAGCGCGACCTCCTCGCGAGAAGTCACGTCGCACTTCAAGGCGATGGCGCGACGCTCTTTGCGGTTCCACGCCTCCGCGAGCTTCTCGAGCGCGGGAAGGCTCCGGGCGCAAAGGGCGACTTTCGCGCCCTCCTCGAGATAGGCCTCGGCGATGGCGTGGCCGATCCCGCGGCTCGCTCCGGTGACGAGGGCGACTTTTCCAGAGTAGCGATTCAAGGATTCCTCCTGGTCTTCCGCGGTTCCTTGCGGGTACAGTAGTAACGCCGAGTGTAGGCCCGGATAGCGTCGCGGGTGCTGGGAAAAGCGAGCTCCTCCCAGGGAATGTCCCCGGGCCCGAACGCCTGGAGCTCCAGGCTCTCGTCCGCGGCTCGCGGCTCTCCCGAGACGACGTCTGCGGCGTATACCACCACCACGATGGGCGAGCCGGAGTAGGAGAAGACGTCCACGAGCTCCCGTACGCGCACCTCGACGTTCGCTTCTTCCCGCGTTTCGCGAATCGCGGCCTCGACGACCGTCTCCCCGCGGTCGACGAAACCCCCCGGGAACACCCACTTTCCGTAGCCGGGCTCGATCGCCCGCTTCAGCAGCACGAGCTTTCCCTCGAGCTGGAAAAGAGTCCCCGCCGCGACTTTGGGGTTCAGGAAGAACACGAACTCGCAGAGGCTGCAGACGAGCCTCTGGGGCTCGCTCTCCTTCAGAGTCCTGGAATCGAGGGCGCCGCCGCACTTGGGACAAAAGCGGTACTCGTCCGAGGGAACGCTCATGGCGACGATCGCTGATCTATCATCCGATCCAAGGAGAGTCAAAGAAATGGCGATGTTCTTCACCGAAGAGGAAGTCCGGATTCTGCTCCCGATGACGGAAGCGGTGGCCCGGGTCGAGGACGCCTTCCGTCTCCTGGGCGAGAAGAAGGCCGTGAACCGGCCACGATCCAGGGTCCGGTTGGACAGGCTCGTTCTGCACGTCATGTCCGCCGGGAGCGATGCCCTCGGCTACGCCGGGCTCAAGGCCTACACCACCGGTCCCTCGGGAGCGCGCTTCTACTTCCTGCTTTTCCAGGCCGGGAAGGGAGAGCTCGTGGCCATGATGGCGGCCGACCGCCTGGGCCAGATCCGCACCGGCGCCGCGTCCGC
>Ga0326597_10015228_pt1 | contig 10064 bp, 9 predicted proteins | sample RVTome_12_FD_203789 | JGI IMG/M metagenome (GOLD analysis project Ga0326597, IMG submission 203789) | Soil microbial communities from uranium-contaminated site in the Upper Colorado River Basin, Wyoming, United States - RVT100D185 | ecosystem: Environmental > Terrestrial > Soil > Contaminated >...
GTAACGGTTGGCGTCACGCCTCGACTGCGAGGGATAGCTTAACCGCGTTGCCTGCACGAAACCCGTGACCTGGCTCACGGCGCCGAGCGGACGCCGCACCTGGCCCAGCACGCCCAGCGCGTTGCGGAACGCATCGCTGGCCAGCCGGAAATGCTCGCCCTGCAGCGCCAGGCTGTAGGTGTAGTCGTTGCGGCGATAGTCCATGCCCAGGTAGCCCGAGAAGGCATGGGTGTTGAACTCGTCGCGCTCGTCGATGATGCGGTTGCTGGTGTCGAAGCCGGCGTTGATCGCCAGATCCGGGCGCAGCACGTGGCGCACCGAGGCGCCCGCCAGCATCGTCGCGAACTGATCGCTGCTGCCGGTCGCGCCGCGATTGAGCCGGAAGATGGCGCCGCCGAAGGCGGGCAGGGCCAGCGCGGTATCGCTGGTGGCGGAATTGACGTTGCTGTCGTAGCCGACGCGCACCCCCAGGTAGCCGCGGATCTGCGTGCTGGCGCGCGAAATCGCCGACTCGACGGCGCCGAGGTAGCGTTCCACCTGCGCCTGGGCGCTGGCCGGGACCGGCCCCTCGCGCACGCTGGCCAGTTCGCGCCGCGCCGACTCGAACTCGCGCAGCGTCGCATAAGCCCGCGCGAGTTCGGCGCGCGCCAGCGCGTTGTCCGGCTGCACCTCGACCACGCGCTCGAGCGCGAACACCGCGCTGGTAGGCTGGCCGGAATCGAGCGCCGCGATGCCGATCAGGTAGTCGAAGGCAGGCTCACCGGCGCGCTGTTCCTCGGCCGGTAGCAGCAGCGCATACGCGCCGGCGGCATCGCCCGCCTCCAGCCGCGCGCGCGCCGCATCGAGCAGCGCGTCCTGCGCTCTCGCCGGTCCCGTCGCGACCAGCACGCCCAGCAACACGATCAGCACGCAGCGCGAAAGCGCTGCGGCAGTGTGGCCCGCCCGTGCGCCCATGGCGATACTCCGGATTGATATAATGCGTTAAGTAGCGAGTATAACTCTTTGCTATGAATAGACAATGCTGCAATGCAAAAGACACCCCGGCAGCATCAGTCCCGGCGGCGGGCCGCGCCACGTCCCGAGCCGATGCTACCCCTCGTTCGCCCTCGCGTCGCGCCGCCTGCTTCGCGGAGCACAGGGGTGGCGCGGCCACGCCGCTGCCGGCCGCTCACACCGCGATGCGCACGGCCTGCGCGACGTAAGCCTCGTAGTCAGCGCTCAGGCTGCCGATGACCGGCCCCGGCAGGCCCGAGCCCACCGCGGCGCCGTCGATGCGCACCACCGGCACCAGTCCGCGCGACGAGCTGCTGATCGCGGCCTCGTCGGCGCGCGCGAGTTCCGCCGCGCGCGGCGGCGTCAGATCCACCGCGATGCCGCGCGCGCGCGCGAGATCCAGCACGATGCGCCGCGTGACGCCTTCCAGCACGCCGTGCCCTGCGGTGCGCAGCACGCCGGCGCGCACCACGTAGAAATTGCTGCTGAAGCCTTCCAGCACCGCGCCATCGGCACCGACGATCAGGAGCTCGTAAGCACCGGGCGTGGCGAGCTCCAGGCTCTTGCGGCGTTGCACGAAGTGCGCGGACTTGGTCAACGGGTCATCGCGCTGGATCGCCGCGGTGGTGATCACCGCCACGCCGCGTGCGTACACCTCGCGCGGCGGCGCGCAGAACGGCGCCAGCGCGATCAGCTCGCGGCTGTCGCTGCCGCGGGCGCTGGCCGGCGCCGCCAGCACGTCGAAGCGCACGCGCATCTCGACGAAGGGAGACGCGGTGCACACCTGATCCAGGCAGCGGCGCAGCCTCGCCTCGTCCCACGCGTAGTCCCAGCCCAGGCGCTGCATGGACTGGCGCGTGCGCGCGAGGTGGTGTTCCAGGTCCAGGAACTTGCGGTGCTGGTAGGTACGCAGCGCCGAGTACACGCCCAGCGTCAGGTCTTCGTACAACGCGTCGAACCCGGCCGCCCCGGCCGGCACCGCCAGCTCCCTCGGGCCGTTGGCCTCGACCGCGTAGAGCAGTGGCGGCGTCATCGCGAAAGTATGCGCGCCCGCAAGGTACCGTCAATGCGCTTGAGTTCATCGAGCCTGGCGGTGTCGAAGCCCTCGCTGACGTCGAAATCCACCACCACGTAGCCGACCTGCTCATCGGTCTGCAGGAACTCGCCGGCGATGTTGATGCCGGCGCGGGAGAACACGCTGTTGACCCTGGCCAGCACGCCTGGCTGGTTGCGGTGTATGTGCAGCAGGCGATGCGTGCCCTGGTGCGGCGGCAACGACACCTCGGGGAAGTTCACCGCCGATACCGTGGAGCCGTCGGCCTGGAAGCGCACCAGCTTCTGCGCGACCTCGACGCCGATGCTCTCCTGCGCCTCCTCGGTGCTGCCGCCCACGTGCGGCGTGAGGATGACGTTGTCGAAGCGGCGCAGCGGCGACTCGAAGGCCTCCGCGTTCGAGCTGGGTTCGCTGGGAAACACGTCCAGCGCGGCGCCACTCAGCTTGCCGGCATCCAGCGCCGCGACCAGCGTATCGATGTCCACCACCGAGCCGCGCGAGGCGTTGATCAGCGCGGCACCGTCGCGCATGCAGGCGATCTCGCGCGCACCGATCAGGCCGCGGGTGCTGGCGGCCTCGGGGACGTGCAGCGTGACGACGTCGGATTGCTCCAGCAACGCCGGCAGGCTGCTGACCGGGGTCGCGTTGCCCAGCGCGAGCTTGGGCGTGACGTCGTGGAAGAACACCCGCATGCCCAGCGCCTCGGCCAGCACGCCGACCTGGGTGCCGATGTGACCGTAGCCGACGATGCCCAGGTGCTTGCCGCGCACCTCGAAGGCGCCCGCCGCGCTCTTCAGCCACTCGCCGCGATGCGCGCTCGCGTTCTTGCGCGGGATGTCGCGCAGCAGCAGGATCGCCTCGGCCAGCACCAGTTCGGCCACGCTGCGGGTGTTCGAGAACGGCGCGTTGAACACCGGCACGCCGCGCGCGCGCGCGCTGATCACGTCCACCTGGTTGGTGCCGATGCAGAAACAGCCGATCGCGCGCAGCTCCGGCGCGCCCGCCAGCACCTCGTCGCTGAGGCGGGTGCGCGAGCGGATGCCCAGGTAATGCGCGCCGCGCACGGCCTGGCGCAGCGCATCGCCATCGAGCGCGCTGGCATGGCGTTCGATGCGGCTGAAGCCGCCATGGCGAAGCGCCGCCACCGCGCTGTCGTGGATGCCTTCCAGCAGCACCAGGTTGAGCTCCCCGGTGGGCCGCGAGAAGCGCGCCGGGGACGCGGTCCGGACGTCGGGTCGGCTGGCGCTCATGGGCTCGATCTCCGTAAAGAGCGCATTATGCCTTCGGCATGAGCGTCGTGCTGCGGCGCACCAGGGCGCGCGGATCAGATACCGGGGCCAGGGCGCATCGTCGCGAGCGCGTCCAGCAGCGCCTGCGGCGTGCGTTCCACGCACAGCAATTCCTGCCACGGGCGGCGCAGAAAACCCTCCGCGACCTGGCGATCCAGCAGCGCCAGCAGCGGCTGCCAGTAGCCGTCCACGTCGAGCAGGCCGGACGGTTTGGCGTGGATCCCGAGCTGGGTCCAGGTCATCGTTTCGAACAACTCGTCCAGCGTGCCGATGCCGCCGGGCAGCGCGACGAAGGCATCTGACAGCGAGGCCATCAGTTCCTTGCGCTCGAGCATGCTGTCGACCACGTGCAGCCGCGTGAGGCTTGCGTGCGCCAGCTCGCGCGCGACCAGCCGGCGCGGGATCACGCCCTCCACCTCGCCGCCGGCGGCCAGCGCGGCGTCGGCCAGCGCGCCCATCAGACCGACGCTGGCGCCGCCATAGACCACGCGCACGCTGCGCGCCGCGGCGGCCTCGCCCAGCGCGCGCGCGGCCGCGGCGTAGGCCGGACGATTGCCCATGCCTGAGCCGCAGTAGACGCAGATGGACTGCACGGGGCTTGCTCCATGCGCCGGCGCGGTGATCGCACCGCGGCCCGCACGCTGCCGGGAATGGCCGGTCAGTGTAACAATGGACCGCAGCACGGGTTCACGCGAGCATAGCTGCCTCATGTCAGGGCATGCCAGCCGCGATGTTCAGCACCTCCATCATCCCGCGCGTGTCCGAGACCGACGGCGCCGGCCACATCAACAACACCGTTGCACCGGTGTGGCTGGAGGCCGGGCGCCGCGAGCTGTTCCGCATCTTCTCGCCCGAGCTGCGCTTCGACGACTGGCACCTCGCGCTGGTGAACACGAACCTGGACTACGTGGCGCAGATCTTCTGGCAGCGGCCGGTGGAGGTGCGCACCTGGGTGGATCACGTGGGCAACAGCAGCTTCCGGCTGTACGAGGAGATCTGGCAGGGCGAGACCTTGTGCGTGAAGGGGACCGTCACCTACGTGCACTTCGACTACGCGGCGCAGCGCGCAGCGCCGGTGCCGGAAGCCGCGCGCGCGCGGCTGCTGGAGCACCGGCGCGCACCCTGAGCCGCGGCGGCGGCACGGCAGCGGCCGCCAATTGCGGCCCGGCCATTGCAAATGGGCCGCTGTGCCACAATTCCAGGACACGCAGGCGGCACGACGTGGTCGCCCTCACGGCAACCCAGGGACGCTCGCCGCATGTCGCCACGCTTGCAGAAACTGATCGGCATCGCCCTGCTCTGGTCCACGCTGGGTGTGGCCGCCATACAGACGCTGCTCTAGATGAGCGGCGGGCCGCGCCCTGGCGGCGACTGGCGCGAACGGTTATTGCCGCTGGCGCAGCAGGTGGCGCAACAGGTGCGCCAGCACGCCCCCGTGGTCGCCGCGAACATCGAGCGTAACGGCCGCGACCTGATCACGCGGGCGCGCGAGTACCGGCGCCAGCGCCAGGCGGCCAAGGCGCTCGAAGCGGGCAAGACGCGGCTGCTGTGGCTGCTGCCGCTGCCGTTGTTGCCGGCCGCCGCGATCGCGCTGGCACGCGGCGATCTGGCCGCTTTCGCCGGCGCGGCCGCGGCCTACGCGGTGCTGCTCGGCGCCGGAGTTCTCGCGCGGCGCGGAATGGAGCGCGAAGCCGCGCTGCGCCGGCGCACGATGCTGGCCGGCGGCACGGTCCCGCTCAAGGCGCTGGCCTGGCTCGCCGCGGGCGCCGGCACCGCGCTGGCGGCCTGGGGCGGAGCCGGTCACGACGCGATCGTGGCCGCCGCGTTCGGCCTCGGCGCGGCCGGCGGCTGCGCGCTGGCGTACGGTCTGGATCCGCGCCCGTCGCTGCCCGACCTGGCCGGCGCCGCGAGCGCCGATCAGCGCGAGACGCTGGCGCGCGCGCAAGAGCGGATCATCGCGATGCAGGATGCCGCCGTGCGGCTGGGACACGGTGAGCTGGCGACGCGCGTGGAGCGCATCACCGCGCTGGCGCACGAGATCGTCGAGCAGATGGCCGGCGACGTGCGCGACTTCCGGCGTGCGCGCCGCTTCCTGGCGAGCCACCTCGATGCCGTGGAGCGGGTAGTCTGCGGCTACGCCGCCAGCCACCAGCACGCGCGCGGCGGCGAACTGGAAGGCAGCTTCCGGCGCGTGCTGGTGAGCATCGAGGAGGCTTTCACCCAGCAGCGCCAGCGCCTGCTGGACAGCGACCTGCGCGATCTGGACGTGCAGATCGAGGTGCTGGAAACACAGTTGCGTCACGAAGGGCTGCAACGCACGCGAGGCGAGCCATGAGCGAGAAGAACTCCCCTGTCACCGCGGCCCCGGCCGCCGATCCCGTCGCTGGCGCGCCGCCGAGCGAGGCCGATCGCGAGGCCGTGACCGCGCTGGCGCGCAGCGTGGACGTGGAGGACGCCCAGTCCATCATCCACTTCGGCACCGCCGCGCAGCGCCACCTGTCGGAGATCTCGGACGAGATGCTGGACGGCGTGCGCAACAAGGACACCGGTGCCGCCGGCGATGCGCTGAACCGGCTGGTCGGCACGGTACGCGGCTTCGACGTCGGCGATCTGGACCCCGCGCGCAAGCCCGGACTGATGGCGAGGCTGCTGGGCAAGGGCAAGCCGGTCGCGCGCCTGGTGCAGCGCTACGAGGAGGTGCGCACCCAGATCGACCTCATCAGCGACGAACTCGAGCGCCACAAGACGCAACTGCTCACCGACGTGGTCACGCTGGATCGTCTGTACGCGACCACGCTGGACTACTTTCGCGAACTAGAGCGTTACATCGCCGCCGGCGAGCACAAGCTGCGCGAACTCGACGAGGTCACGCTGCCGGCGCGCCAGCGCGAGGCCGAGGCCAGCGGCGCGCTGCTCGACGCGCAGCGCCTGCGCGACCTGCGCGCCGGGCGCGACGCGCTCGAGCGGCGCGTGCACGATCTGCGCCTGACCCGCCAGGTGGTGATGCAGGCGCTGCCCAGCATCCGGCTGGTGCAGGAGAACGACAAGGGGCTGGTCAACAAGATCGTCTCCACCACCGCGAACACCTTGCCGCTGTGGCGCCAGCAACTCGCGCAGGCGGTCACCATCCACCGCTCGCGCGAGGCCGCCGGGTCGATCCGCGCCGCCAGCGACCTGACCAACGAGTTGCTGGAAGCCAATGCGCGCAACCTGCGCCAGGGCAACGCCGAGGCGCGCGCCGAGATCGAGCGCGGGGTGTTCGACATCGAAGCGGTGGAGCGCGCCAACACGGCGCTGGTGGAGACCATACAGGACAGCTTGCGCATCGCCGACGAGGGCAGGCAGCGGCGCGCCGAGGCGAGCGTGAAGCTGCTCGCGCTGGAGGGAGAGCTGCGCCGCGCGCTGCAGGCGGCCAGCGCGCCGGCGCGCGCGCACGCCGATCCGGCGTAGCGTTCGCGGCGGCACCGTACGTCACTGTTCATGCCGCGACCAATGACCGGATGAGTCGCCTGCACGAGCACCGCTGCCGGCGTTGCTGCAAGCATGCCCATCGGGATCAGGCGCGCACGCCGTGACGCCGCTCACATCGCCGCGCACACCACACACCGCACACCGCGCGCTGATGCGCTGATGCGCTGATGCTGGCCGATCTCCCGCAGCGCACGCCGTTCTTCTACGGCTGGGTCATCGTCGCATGCGCGATGTGCGCATCGTTTGCACGCCAGGCCGCCGCGGTCGCGACGCTGTCGGTGTTCATCGTGCCGATGACGGTGGAGTTCGACTGGAGCCGATCGCAGTTGTCCGGCGCCGTCGCGCTGGGCGGCGTGCTTGGCGCGATCGTCTCACCGATGCTCGGCAGGATGGTCGATCGCAGCGGCGCGAGAACCCTGCTCGTGGTCAGCACGATCGCGATCGCGAGCGTCGCGTTCGCGCTGTCCGCAACCGCGAGCCTGATATGGTTCTACGTGTTCTTCGCGCTCGGGCGCATGATCTTCGCGAGCCCGTTCGATATCGGCACTTCGGCCGCGGTCGCGAACTGGTTTCGCCGCAAGCGCTCACAGGCAATGTCGTATCTGGCGCTCGGGAGCGGTGCCAGCCTCGCGGTGATGCCGATGATGGCGGGATTCGTCATCGCCGCCTTCGACTGGCGCATGGCCTGGATCGCGGTCGGCGCGGCGGCACTCGTCGTGGGCGCGGTGCCGAACGCGTTGCTGATGGTGCGAAGGCCCGAGGACGTGGGACTGCGCCCGGACGGTGACGCCGCGCCGGCGCCCGGCGTCGCACACGACCCGCACGGCGGCGAAGTGCAGTTCAGCACGCGCGAGGCGATGCACACGCCCGCGCTGTGGTTGCTGATGGTCTACATGGCGTTGATCTACTCGGTGCAGGCCGGCATGAGCCTGCACCAGGCGCCGCACATGATCGAACGTGGACTCTCGCCCGCTGCCGCGGCCTCGATCGTGGGCACCTTCTCGCTGCTCGCCGCAACGGGGAGTTTCGTGTTCGGCTGGATCGGCGCCCGCATGAGCGTGCGCCATGCGCTCGCGCTGGCGGCCGCGATCATCGCGGTCGGCGCGTGGCTGACCTACGAGGTCAACAGCAGCGCTGACGCGTACCTGGCCGCGATCGTGTTCGGCGCCGGCATCGGCGGCCTGCTGACGATGACACCGGTCGTCTTCGCCGACTACTTCGGACGCGCCAGCTTCGGCGCCATCCGCGGCATCGCGCTACCGGTGCAGATCGCGGGGCAGGCCAGCGGCCCGCTGATCGCCGGCGTGCTGCGCGATCAGCATGGGTCCTATCACGTCGCGCTCGCCACCTTCTTCCTGATGGCGTGCGCGGCGGCGGTGGTCGCGTTGTTCGCATTGCCACCGCCGGCACCGGTCGTGCCGCGGGTGAATGCTGGCGAGTAGGTCGATAAGCAGTACGAGCCCGCGCACAGGCCGCGGCGGGTGGGTCGCGAGCGCGTTGCACGGATGCGCTGGCTGCCGGCCTCACTGGCACCAGTCGGGCGTGCGAAATACCTGTACCAGGAAGTCGATCAGCAACCGCACCTTGGTCGCCACGTGGTGTCGGCTGGGGTACACGGCGTACACACCGAGTTCGATGTTGCGGTACTGCGGCAGGATCTCGACCAGTGCGCCGCTGCGAAGGTCGGTGCCGACCAGGAACGACGGCTGCAGGACGATGCCCTGGTGCTGCAATGCCGCCGTGCGACAGGTATCGCCGCTGTTGCTGCGCATGCGCGGTTCAACCGTGACCGACACGGGCCCTTCGGGGCCTTCGAAATCCCAGTGATCGCCGCTCGCGAACAGACTGTAGGCCAGCACCGCGTGCTCGGCGATCTGCGCCGGGTGTGACGGCGTGCCGTGCTCACGCAGATAGGCCGGTGATGCGCACAGGATCATGCGCGTCGACGTGAGCTTGCGGCTGATCAGCGACGAACCGGGCAGGCTCGCGATGCGCACCGCGAGATCGTAGCCCTCGTCCACGAGATCGACGATGCGATCCGCGAGCGTGATGTCGAGCGTCACGCGCGGATTGCGCGCCATGAATTGGGACCACAGTGGCGCCAGATGCAGCAGGCCGAAGGTCACCGGGATGTTGATCTTGAGCAGGCCCGCAGCCTGGCCGGTGCGCGCGGTGACCTCGGCCTCGGCCTCCTCGACCTCGGCCAGCAAGGCCTTGCTGCGGGCATGGAAGATCCGGCCCTCGTCGGTCAGCGAGAGCCGGCGCGTGGTGCGATGCAGCAGGCGTATGCCCAGGCGGGCCTCCAGATCCGCCACGTGGCGCGATACCGCCGCCTTGGACATGCCGACGGCGTCGGAGGCCTTGACGAAGCTGCCGGCGTCGACGACGGCGGTAAACATCCGCATCTGCTGAAATCGATCCATCTGTCTCGATTATAGAGACAGTTCATCTTTTTATTGTATGTTTATCTCATTGATTGCGATCAATAGCCTGCATCCCACGCCTCACGGCAACCCCGTAACCGAGCCCAAACGGCCTCCGCGCACCCGACCAGGAACAGGAATCATCATGCCCAGCACCTTGCTCAACCGCATCTTATCGACCAACCCCGACTGGGCCCCGCTGGCCTTGCGCATTCCCGTGGGCATCATCTTCGTCGCGCATGGCGGCCAGAAGCTGTTCGGCTGGTTCGGCGGCCATGGCCTGGAAGGCACCGGGCAATGGATGGGTTCGATCGGCTTGCAACCGGGTTACCTGATGGCGCTGCTGGCCGGGGGCGTGGAGTTCTTCGGTGGACTGGCGCTGCTGCTGGGCCTGCTGGTGCGGCCTGCCGCAGCGGCGCTGGCCTTCGCGATGGTGATCGCGATCCTCAGCGTGCACATCGCCAACGGGCTGTTCATGGCCAACAACGGCTACGAATTCGCGCTCGCGCTGCTGGCCGCATCGGTATCGCTGTTGCTCAGCGGTGCGGGCCGGCTGTCCGTCGATGCCGCCTGGGCCGCACGCGTCGGCGTGCAGCGCTGAAATCCGGCGGATCCGTCAGGATGCCTGCTACGAGGTGTCCTGGACGCCCCCGCGCACGATGCAACGCAACGGAGAACCCGCATGAACCGCATGCCCAGCGTGTTCGTCTCGCACGGCGCGCCGAGCTTCGCGCTCGAGCCCGGCCTCGCCGGTCCCCGGCTGACCGCGCTGGGCAAGGCGCTGCCACACCCGGACGCCGTGCTGGTGGTGTCGCCGCACTGGATGACACCCAC
>Ga0326597_10015229_pt1 | contig 10063 bp, 6 predicted proteins | sample RVTome_12_FD_203789 | JGI IMG/M metagenome (GOLD analysis project Ga0326597, IMG submission 203789) | Soil microbial communities from uranium-contaminated site in the Upper Colorado River Basin, Wyoming, United States - RVT100D185 | ecosystem: Environmental > Terrestrial > Soil > Contaminated >...
GACCTGGAGTCCCTGGTGCGCGAGGAGGGCTACTTCCAGCCCGTCTGGCCGGCCCTGCTGGAGGCCTACGAGCGCTCCGGCCAGCACGCCCGGCTGGTCAACCTGGTCGAGGAAATGCTCTCGTCCGGGCGCGCCGAGCCCGCCGCGCCCCTGCTGCAACGACTGGGGGCCGCCTACGAGAAGCTGGGGCAGCCCGCCCAGGTGCTCGCCACCTACCGCCGCCTGGGAGAGGCCGACCCCAAGGCCCTGGAGAGCGTGGCGGTCCAGTACCGCATGGGCACGGCCGAGGAGGCCCTGGGCGAGCCGGACAAGGCCCTGGCGCACCACGCCGCGGCCGTGGCTCGCCAGGAGGCCGCGGGCCCGCCCGTCGCGCCCGAATACTGGCAGGCCGTCGAGCGGCTGGCAGCCCTGCGGCTGGGTCGCGGCGAGCACGCCCAGGCCCTGGCCGTGGCCGCCGGCGCCGCCAAGCTGGCCGGGAGCCAGGAGGAGGAGGCCCGCGCGGCGACCCTCAAACGCAAGGCCCTCTTCGAGTGGGGCCGCGGGCGCGCCGGCGCCGCGCCCGACCCCAAGGCCCTGGAGCGTCTGACACAGGCCTGGGCCCTGGCCGGCACCGCGCCGCCCGCGGAGCGACGGGCCATCCTTCGCGAGCTGGGGCGGGCCCACGCGGCCGTCGGCTCCCACGCCAGGGCCGTGGCGCTCTACCGCGAGGAGCTGGCGCGCGAGCAGCCCCCCGCGCACCGCACCGCCCTACGGGAGGAGCTGAGCCACTTCTACGCCGCCTGGGGCGCGGCGCAGGCGGAGGCCGGCGACGCCAAGGGCGCCGAGGAGAGCTACGCCCAGGCCTTCGAGCTGCACCCGACGGCGCAGTGGCGGCAGCGGGTGACCCTGGCCGCCCGGCTGGATGCCCTCTACGAGAAGCGGCAGGCCCACGCGGAGCGGGCGGCGCTCTATGCCAAGCTGGCGCCCACGGTGCCGGACGCGGAGCTGCAAGCCAAGCTGCGCAGCTACCGCAGCCGCATCCTGCTGGCCTGGGGCCGGCAGCTCGGCAAGGAGGATAAGCCCGCCGAGGCGCTGGCCAAGCTGGCCGAGGGCAAGGCCCTGCTTCCCCCGGAGGCGTGGCAGGCCCGCTACGACTTCACCGTGGCGGCCGGGCAGATCCACCTCAGGCAGCAAGCGTACGCGGAGCTGGTGATCGCCTACGAGGCGGCGCTGAAAGAGGTGCCGGAGGAGGCGCTGCGGGCCCAGATGCGCCACTTCATCGGCCAGGTCTACCTGGAATGGGGCCACGCGGCGGAGAAGGAGAAGAACGACAAGTCGGCCCGCATCCGTTACGCCAAGGCCCTGGACTACCTGCCCCAGGAGGACTGGAGCCGCCGCGTGACCGCCGTGCGGGGGCTGGCCGCCGTGTTCGAGCGCCGCAAGGAGCCGGAGCGGGCCGCTGCGCTGTATGCCGAGGTGATCCCCACCATCGCCGACGACGGGGCGCGGCGCCAGTACGCCCTGTACCTGGCCCGCTTCCACGCCGACAAGCTCAAGGACGCCGGCGGAGCCGCCACCTGGTTCGCCGCGGCCGACGGGGGCGGCAACGACGCCATCTCCCTGGAGGCCGGCTACGAGCTGGCCCTGCTCCACGCGGAGGCCGGCCGGCGCGAGAAGGCCCTGGAGGTGCTCAAAGGGCTGGTGGCCCGCGACGTCTCCGCGTCCAAGTGGCGGGTGCCCATTCACTACCGGGCGGCGGTGCTGTATCACGAGGGGCAGGACCTCAAGAGCGCCCTGCCTCACTACGAGCAGGTGGCGGCGGTGCGGGCCGATGCGCTCCTGAAGCTCTACCCCCGCACCATCGCCCACGCCAAGCGCCAGGCCCAGGCCATCCGCGACTACCTGAGCCTGGAGGGCGCCGGCGGCGTCTCGCTGCCCCGGGCCAACTGATCCCCATCCCAGGCGGAGCGCGGCTCGCGGCCGTGCCCCGCCGCCAATGGACGCGCCCATGATCCAGCTGCTGTTCGACGGCCAGTGGCCCCTGTTCGTGCTCATCGTGATGGCCCTGGTGATCTCCCTGAGCTTTCACGAGTTCGGCCACGCCTCGGTGGCCTACCTGTTTGGGGACGACACGGCCCAGCGCGCTGGGCGGCTCACCCTCAACCCGCTGGCCCACATCGACCCGGTGGGGCTGCTGATGGTGATCGTGGCGGGGTTCGGCTACGCCAAGCCGGTGCCCACCGACCCGCGCAACTTCCGCTCCTACTGGGCGGACCTGCTGGTGTCGGCGGCCGGCCCGGGCATGAACCTGCTGGTGGCGGCGGTGGCGGTGAACTTCTACGTGCTGGGGCTCAAGTCCGGCTGGGGCTTCCTGGAGGGGCAGGGGCCGCGCTTCTTCTTCGTCTACCTGGCCCAGATCAACCTGGTGCTGATGGTGTTCAACCTGATCCCCCTGGGGGCGCTGGACGGGCACTACATCATGCCCTACCTGCTGCCCCGACGGCTGGCCATCCGCTACGCCGAGTTCAACATGCGCTACGGCAACCTGGCGCTGATGAGCCTGATCCTGCTGGGGATCATGGGCATTCCCGTGTTCCGGTTCGTGCTCTCCATCGGGGCCGCCCTGCTGCCCTTCATCGTGTTCGTGTGAGCGCCGCCGGCCGGCCGCGCGGTCAAGGGGTCTCCGGGGGCGCTGCGGCCTTCGTCGCCCGCAGGCGGCGCAGGAACAGCGGCAGGAACACCAGCGCGGCGAACACCCCCAGGGCCAGGATGCCCTTCTGCACCAGGTTCTGCCCGCCGGTGAGGGCCTCGCGCCCGAAGGCGCCCAGGTAGGCGTAGCCCGCCGTGCCGGGCGCCATGCACACCAGGGAGGTGAAGACATAGGTGGGCAGGGAGATGCGGGTCAGCCCGAGCGCGTAGTTGAGCGCGTTGAAGGGAAACAGCGGCACCAGCCGCACGAAGGCCACGAAGCGCCACCCCTCCGCCTCCACCCCGGCCTGGACGCGCGCCAGCACGGTGCTGGTGCGACGCTCCACCCAGTCCCGGGCCAGGTAGCGGGCCAGCAGGAAGGCCAGCGTGGCGCCCGTGGTGGCGCCCAGCACCGTGTAGAGCGACCCCAGCACGAAGCCGAACAGGGCGCCCCCGGCCAGGGTGATCGCGGAGCCCGGCACGAACAGCACCGGCGCCAGCACCCAGAAGGCCACGTAGGCCACGTGGGCCCACGGGCCGAGCTGTTCCAGCAGCGCCTGGAGCCGCTCCGGCGTGAACTGCTCCCGGTGGGTGAGCACCAGCACGATGCCCGCCAGCACGGCCAGCGCCAGCGCGGCGCGGGTGATCCGTTGTCGCGTCATGGGCCCTCCGGGGAGCGCCGCGGGGCGGCCGGCGGCGGTTCGGTGTGGCGCAGCGGGTCGGCCGGCACGGGCCGGAACGGCATGGCCAGCAGCCGCGGCAGCGTGCTCTGGGCCGGGTCCGGGTAGGCCCCCAGGCCGATGCGGATTTCCTCCTGCCGCCCGCCCCAGCGGAAGGTGCCCCCCAGCCGGTCCCACAGGGAGAGGATGGTGGCGAAGTTGGAGTTGGTTTCCGCCGGGATCACCGAGTGGTGCACCCGGTGCATGTTGGGGGTGACGATCAGCAGCCGCGCCAGGCGGTCCACGCCGCCCGGCAGCACAACGTTGCTGTGCTGGAACTGGGCCTGGAAGAGCAGCAGCATCTGGAACAGCAGCACGCCCTCCGGCCGCGCCCCGATGCCCAGGGCGAAGGCGGTCTGCACCACGGTGGAAAGCAGGATCTCCCCGGGATGGAAGCGCGAGGCGCTGGTGGCGTCCAGGTCCAGGTCGGTGTGGTGCACCTGGTGCAGCCGCCACATCGCCGGCAGGTAGTGATACAGCACGTGCAGGGTGTAGGTGAGGGCGTCGAAGGCCAGCACCGTGAGCGCCACGTTCCAGCCCGGCCCCACGCCCAGGGCCGGCAGCAGCCCGGTGCCGGTGGCCGTGGCATGGGCCGCGGCCCCCACCAGCAGCCCGCCCCACACCAGCCGCAGCAGCACCGCGTTGCCCACGGTGAGGGTCACGTTCAGCAGGTAGTGACGCCACTGGGGCAGCACGCGCTGCCGGAAGGGCAGCAGGGTTTCCAGCGCCACGAACAGCACCAGCCCGGCCGCCGCCGCCGGTGCCCGCCAGCCGGCCAGACCGGCCGGGAGCCATTCCGCCATCGCTCGCCTCTTCTTCGCGGCCCGGGGTGCGCCCCGGCCGCCTGTCGCTCCCACGCGCGGAGTGGGTGGCCGCCCCGCGGGAGTGGGGCGCCGCCGCGGGGAGGCGGGGATGAAATATTTCGTCGGGCGCACCCCGACGGCGGTTAAGAATCCGCGTGACCTATGATACAACAGCAGGGCGGGTGGCACACGCGCCCGCGCCGGCGGCAACGGCGGCGGCGCGCCCCTCCGGGGCCACCCGCGCAGGCCGCGCCCCGGAAGACCCATGCTGCCAGGCGAATGCCCGCCCGGTCGGTGAGCCGCGCTACCGTTGCCACCCCGCTCTCGCCGCGCGGGCGCCCCGGAGGCCGGCGGGCCCGCGCGGGCTCCGCCCCGTGGACGCCCCCCGTCACCCCTTGGAAGCGCCCCACCCGCCCCGTCAGATGCCCAAGCGAGAAGACCTGCACACCATCCTCATCATCGGCTCCGGTCCCATCGTGATCGGCCAGGCCTGCGAGTTCGACTACAGCGGCACCCAGGCCTGCCGGGCGCTGAAGGAGGAGGGCTACCGGGTGGTGCTGGTGAACAGCAACCCGGCCACCATCATGACCGATCCGGACCTGGTGGACGCCACCTACATCGAGCCCATGACCACCCAGGCCCTGGAGGCGGTGATTGCCCGGGAGCGGCCCGACGCCCTGCTGCCCACCATGGGGGGGCAGACCGCGCTCAACCTGACCATGGCCCTCCACAACGAGGGGGTGCTGGAGCGCTACGGGGTGCAGCTCATCGGGGCCAACGTGGAGGCCATCAACAAGGCCGAGGACCGCGAGCTGTTCCGGGAGGCCATGAACAAGCTGGGGATCAAGATGCCCGCCAGCGGCATCGCCCACAGCGTGGCCGAGGCGCGGGCCATCGTGGCCGAGCAGGGGCTGCCGGCCATCATCCGCCCTTCCTTCACCCTGGGCGGCACCGGGGGCGGCATCGCCCGCACGCCCGAGGAGCTGGAGCGCCAAGTGGAGCTGGCCCTCACCGCCTCGCCCATCCACGAGGTGCTGGTGGAGCAGTCGGTGTTGGGCTGGAAGGAGTACGAGCTGGAGGTGATGCGCGACCTGCGTGACAACGTGGTCATCATCTGCTCCATCGAGAACCTGGACCCCATGGGGCTGCACACCGGCGACAGCATCACCGTGGCTCCGGCCCAGACCCTCACCGACCGCGAGTACCAGCACCTGCGCGACCTGTCCATCCGCGTCATCCGCGAGATCGGCGTGGACACCGGCGGCTCCAACATTCAGTTCGGTGTGAACCCGGCCGACGGCGACGTGGTCATCATTGAGATGAACCCGCGCGTCTCCCGCTCCTCGGCCCTGGCCTCCAAGGCCACCGGGTTCCCCATCGCCAAGATCGCGGCCAAGCTGGCCGTGGGCTACTCGCTCGACGAGCTGCCCAACGACATCACCCGCATGACCCCGGCCTCCTTCGAGCCCACCATCGACTACGTGGTGACCAAGATTCCCCGCTTCACCTTCGAGAAGTTCCCCATGAGCGAGGATCACCTCAACACCCAGATGAAGTCGGTGGGCGAGGGCATGGCCATCGGCCGGGTGTTCCGGGAATCGTTCCAGAAGGCCCTGCGCTCCATGGAAACCGGCCTCACGGGCCTCAACGAGCGCACCGACCCCCGCGCCTCGGCGGCGGAGACCGAGGCCCTGCTGGCCGACCGGCTCTCCCACCCCACCGCGGAGCGCATCCTGTACCTGGCCGAGGCCATGCGCCACGGCTGGAGCGACGCGCGGCTGTTCGGGGCCACCGCCATCGACCCCTGGTTCCTGAGCCAGATTCGGGCCCTGGTGGAAGAGGAGGGGCGCATCCGCAGCCGCCGCCCGGAGGAGGTGACGCCCGCGGAGCTGCGCCAGTGGAAGCGCTGGGGCTTTTCCGACGCCCGCCTGGCCGAGCTGATGGGCCGCCCGGAGGCCGAGCTGACCGCGCTGCGCCACGCCCATGGCGTGCGCCCGGTGTTCAAGAAGGTGGACACCTGCGCGGCGGAGTTCGAGGCCTCCACCCCCTACTTCTACTCCACCTACGAGGAGGAGAGCGAGGCGGTACGGGACACGGGGCGCAAGGCGCTCATCCTGGGGGGCGGGCCCAACCGCATCGGCCAGGGCATCGAGTTCGACTACTGTTGCGTGCACGCCTCCATGGCCCTGCGCGAGGCGGGGTGGGAATCGATCATGGTCAACTGCAACCCGGAGACGGTGAGCACCGACTACGACATCTCCGACCGCCTCTACTTCGAGCCCATCACCTTCGAGGACGTGATGGAGATTGTGGCCGTCGAGCAGCCCGACGGCGTGATCGTCCAGCTCGGCGGGCAGACCCCCCTCAAGCTGGCCCAGCGGCTGGAGGAGGCCGGCGTGCCCATCATCGGCACCCCCTACGACAGCATCGACCGCACCGAGGACCGTGAGCGCTTCGCCGACCTGGTGGACAAGCTGGGGCTGAAGCAGCCGGACAACGACATGGCCCACTCCCTGGCCGAGGCCCGCGAAATCGCCGCCCGCATCGGCTACCCGGTGCTGGTGCGTCCCTCCTACGTGCTGGGGGGACGGGCCATGGAGATCGTGGCGGCCGAGGAGCACCTGGAGCGCTTCTTCGCCGAAGCGGTGAAGGCCGCCCCGGAGCACCCGGTGCTGGTGGACAAGTTCCTCGACGGCGCCATCGAGGTGGACGTGGACGTGCTGGGCGACGGGCGCCAGGCCGTCGTGGCCGGCGTGATGGAGCACATCGAGCTGGCCGGCATCCACTCCGGCGACAGCGCCTGCTCCCTGCCGCCCCACTCCCTGCCCCCCGACGTGCTGGCCGAGATCGACCGCCAGGCCCTGGCCCTGGCCCTGGAGCTGGGGGTGGTGGGGCTGATGAACGCCCAGTTCGCCGTGCGGCAGGGGCAGGTGTACCTGATCGAGGTCAACCCGCGCGCCTCGCGCACGGTGCCTTTCGTCAGCAAGGCCGTGGGCGTGCCCCTGGCCAAGGTGGCCACGCGGCTGATGATCGGCGAGAAGCTGACCGACATTCCCCTGGACGTCCGGCCCCTGGTGCCCTTCGCGGTCAAGGAAACCGTGTTCCCCTTCGCCAAGTTCCCCGGCGCCGACCTGGTGCTGGGGCCGGAGATGCTCTCCACCGGCGAGGTGATGGGGCGGGGCAACACCTTCGCCGAGGCCTACCTGAAGGCCCAGGTGGCCGCCTCCAACGGCCTCAAGGCCAAGGGCCACGCCTACCTGTCCGTGGCCGACCACGACAAGCCGGCGCTGATCGAGATCGCCCGCACCCTCCAGGGGCTGGGCTACACGCTGCTGGCCTCGCCCGGCACCCGGCGCAGCCTGCTGGCCGCGGGCATCGCCGACGTGGCGGAAACCAGCCTGGCGGTGGGCCGGCCCAACAGCCTGCTGGACTACATGCTGGCCGACACGCTGGCGCTGGTGATCAACACCACGCGCTCGCGCCGGCGCCGCATCGACCCCAGCCACACCCGGCGCCTCGTGCTCACCTACAACATCCCCTACTTCACCACCGTCGAGGCGGCGCGGGCCCTGGTGAACGCCCTCCAGGCCGTGCCCACCGGCGGGTTCGCCTACGCCCCCCTGCGCCCCCGCCCGGACACGGGCACCCCGCCAGGCTGAGCCGCCCCGCCGTGGGTGGGCGGGCGGTTGTTCGATCCGGCGGGACTGTGGCATGCTCGGGGTCGGGCCCCGCAGCGGTGCGGGACCCCGGCGTCCCGGGACGGTCCGCCGGCGGGACGCGGCGCATCCTCGTCCCCGCAGCGGAGCCCAGCCATGACCGATTCCAGCACCGTCCCGGCCCCTCCCCTGGCCCGCGCGAACCCGCTCTCGCTCTTCGCCGCGGGCCGGCAGGCCGTGCGCGAGGTGCCGCGGCTGCGGGCGTTCGTGGTGATGGGCTTCCTGCTCAACTACCTGCTGTTCGCTGTGCTGGTGGCCGTGGTGCTGGGGGTGGGCTACGTGTACGTGGTGCAGCCCCTCAGCCAGGGGCTGGAGGCCTGGGGCGCGGGCGAGGGCTTCTGGCGCGGCCTGCTGGTGGGCATCCTCAACGCGGTGCTCTGGCTCACCCAGGCCCTGCTGCTGGCGGCCACGGTGCTGTTCGGGTTCCTGGTCTCCCTGTCGCTGATGAGCCTGTGGTACGAGGGGCTCGCCGAGCGCATCGTGGCCCACCTGCGCCCCGGCGGCGAGGCGCCCGCGCCCTTCCGGCTGGGGGCCTGGGTGGGCTCCCTGGGCCGCGCGTTGAAGGACAGCCTGGGGCTGCTGGGGCTGTCCCTGCTGGCCATAGCGCTGGGGTTCATCCCGCTGCTGGGGCCGGTGCTGGTGCTCCTGATCGGGAGCTACCTGATGGGGCGGGAGGTGCGCGACCCCTATCTGACCGTGCGCGAGGGCGCAGGGGACGACCCCCGGGCGCTGCGGCGCGGGCTGACCTGGTGGACCCTGCGCACCGGGTTCCTGCCGGTGCTGCTGGCCATGGTGCCCGTGGTGGGCTGGCTGCTGCTGCCTTTCGCCATGGTCTACCTGGTGGCCGGGTTCGCCTGGCAGTCCGAGCGCGCCGCCCGCGCCTGAGAGAACCACCGCGCCCGGCCAACGGTCGCCGGGCCAGGAGCGAAGCACCATGGCCGATCTGAAGGACCAACTGCTCAAGGCGGGCCTCATCACCGAGAAGCAGGCCCGCCAGGTCACGCACCAGAAGAAGGTGCGCAACAAGCAGACCGACCCGGAGCAGCGCCGCCGCCAGGCCGAGCAGGCCGCCGCGGAAACCCGCCGCCAGGCCGAGGCCGCCCGCGCCGCCGACCGCGAGCGCAGCGCCGCCCGGCAGGCCGGGCAGGCCGTCCGCGAGCGCCAGTCCGCCGAGCGCCAACGCCGCGCCGCGGCCCTGGCCGCCGCCTACCGCGAGGGCGCCCTGCCCCACTGGGAGGGCCAGCGCACCTACTACTTCACCGACGGCCGGCGGGTGGAAATGCTGGGGGTGAGCGACGAGGCGGCCCGGCGCCTGGCCGACGGTGCCGCGGCCATCTGCCGCCCGGAGCACGGGGGGCCGGGCTACGTGCTGCTCACCGGCGCGGCCGCCCGCCGCCTGGCCGAGCTGGACCCGGAGCGCGTGGTGTGCCATCACGCCGACGGCCCCCGCCCGGGCCGGGCCGCCTCCTGAGCGCACCGGCGCGCCGGCGGTTGATTCCTGCTCGCAGGCGCATTACCCTACCGCCATGCCCAACAAGTCGTCCCGTTGTCGGCTCCTCCCGGGCGCCGTGAGCGCTGCCCCGGGAGCCGGCGGGTTTCGGTTCGGTTCCCCTTCTCCCAGGAGCACGCCCCTGTGAAACCGTTGCACTTCTCGGCGCCCGCCTCGCTGGCCGAGGCGGTGGCGCTGCTGGCCCGCGAAGGCGCCGAGGCCGCGCCCCTGGCGGGCGGCACGGACCTCATCATCCAGCTCCGCGGCGGCCGGCGCACGTTCGGCCACATGGTGGACATCAAGAACATCCCCGAGCTGAACGTGCTGGAGTACGAGGCCGCCGCGGGCCTGCGGCTGGGCGCCGCGGTGCCCTGCTACCGGGTCGGCGCGTTCGAGCCCGTGCGCCGGCACTACCCGGCCCTGCAGGAAGGGGCCGAGCTGATCGGCTCCACCCAGATCCAAAGCCGCGCCACCGTGGGCGGCAACCTCTGTAACGGCTCCCCGGCCGCCGACACGGTCTGCGCCCTGATCGTGCTGGAGGCCGTCTGCGTGGTGGAAGGCCCCGGCGGCCGGCGCGAGGTGGCCGCCGCCGACTTCATGACCGGCCCCGGCAGCACCGTGCTGGAGCCGGGCGAGCTGCTGGTGGAGCTGCGCGTGCCGCCCCCGCCG
>Ga0326597_10015230_pt1 | contig 10063 bp, 10 predicted proteins | sample RVTome_12_FD_203789 | JGI IMG/M metagenome (GOLD analysis project Ga0326597, IMG submission 203789) | Soil microbial communities from uranium-contaminated site in the Upper Colorado River Basin, Wyoming, United States - RVT100D185 | ecosystem: Environmental > Terrestrial > Soil > Contaminated >...
CTGAACCCAAACGAAGACCGTTTAACCCTGACCTGTGAAATGGACTTTGATACGAACGGTACCCGGACATCCTATCAGGTGTACGAAAGTGTCATTTTAAGCAAAGCCCGAATGACCTATACCCAGGTCAAGGAAATCCTTCAAGGAAAACCCTGGCCTGAACATTCTCAGTCAAAAAACATTATCGCCCTTCTCCAAATTCTGGAAGATTTATCTCAACGGCTTCACCAAAAGCGTCGGCGGCGAGGGAGCATCGACTTTGATTTGCCCGAACCGGAAATTATCCTGGACCTTCAAGGACAGGTATCGGATATCCTCCGTCAGGAGCGAAATATTGCCCACCGCATCATTGAAGAATGCATGTTGGCGGCCAATGAAACCGTTGCAGAACATTTAACCAACCTTCAAACACCAATGGTTTTCAGAATCCATGAAGAACCCGATGCAGATAGAATGAGAGATTTTAACGAATTTATTCAGCCTTTTGGCCTTTACCTGAAGGGAATCAATAAAATAAAACCTAACTCCCTTCAAAAGCTTCTGGATCAAGCCAAAGGCACTCAATATGAAAAACTCATTAATCATGTCCTCCTTCGTTCAATGAAGCAGGCCCGTTATTCCACAGAAAAAAAAGGCCACTTCGGACTGGCTGCAGAGCATTACACCCATTTTACCTCCCCTATCCGGCGCTACCCTGATTTAATTGTTCACCGCCTCCTCAAAGAGGTATTGTCCAACGGAGCCCTCCCCTCAAAAAGAATAAAACACCTGGAGGAAATTCTTCCCGGTATTGCCAAACAATCCTCTGAAAGGGAACGGGAAGCCATGGAAGCCGAACGGGAAGTGATTGATTTTAAAAAAGCCAGGTTTATGTTGGATAAAATTGGAGAAGAATTTGATGCTTATATTACAGGGGTAACCAACTTCGGGTTTTTTGTGGGACTCCAACTTTACTTTGTTGAAGGGTTGGTCCATATGACTTCTCTGCATGACGATTATTATTCGTATGTTGAAAAACAACATGCCCTGGTGGGTGAACATCAACGAAGGGTCTTTCGATTGGGTGATGAAGTTCGGGTCCGGGTGGAACGGGTGGATATCGATCAGCGCCGGATTGATTTTTCTCTGGTAGATATGAAACAACAGGGGGAAAAATCAAAAAAAAGAAAAAAACCCATAAAAATGAGAAAACGAAAACACCACCCTTAAAAAAACAGATGGCCTCTTCTAAAATTTCCCAATTCAAACAACTCACGGAAATTGACCCCAGCGAAGCCACCTTTTTTGGGTTGGGACGAGCGTACATGGAGGAAGGATATTTCGAAGATGCTGCAGATGCTTTTTATAAAGCCATCGAAAAAAAACCAGATTATACGGCAGCCTATTTGCAACTGGGAGAAGCCCTCCAACATTTGAATCAAATAGAAAAGGCCATATGCGTATATGAAAAAGGGATCACTGTGGGAGAACAGACACATAATGAGATCCCCAAAATTAAGATGGAAAAAAGAATAAAAAGATTGCGAAGAAATCAGAAAAGCACCTAAATGGCTTCTTCTTATTAAACCAATGAAAGAACCCCTAACCCAAAATGAAATGAGGGTTTATAAAAGGAGGGAAAAAATGTCAGGCCTTGCACAAAAAAAATGTATTCCATGTAAAGGAGGGGTTCCCCCCCTTAAAGGAAAGGCCCTTTTAGATTTAAACCAACAGCTGGAGGGCTGGGAAGTGGTGAAGGAACACCACTTGGCAAAAAATTATAAATTTTCAAACTTTAAAAACGCATTGGATTTCGTTAACCGAGTAGGAGAAAAAGCCGAAGAAGAAGGACATCACCCTGATATTTTTTTGGCGTGGGGGCAGGTGGGAATTACCCTCTGGACCCATAAGATTGATGGCTTGACCGAAAGCGATTTCATTATGGCTGCGAAAATCGATAGGGTTCTTTAGGAAAAAAGAGGCCCCATTTGGAGCCTGGTAAGACACCCACCATTTCCCAAGCCTTAATCAAAGCCGAAACGGGAGCGTTCCATTAATTTTTATCTCTTTGGGACTTACCTTTGTACCACACACCAAAATCTCCACCCCTTTTTGGTGGGCCTCCCGAAGACTCTTGCCATAAATCGGGTCAATGTGATCCGCAGGCATAAACATCCTGCAATCCTCTCTTTGCACCACAAAACAGATCACCGCCCTATTTCCCTTTTCCTTTAATTTTTGAAGGGTTCGAAGGTGTTTTGTTCCCCTCTCCGTCACCGCATCCGGAAAATAGGAGACATTTTTTTCACCTAATGTAACGTTCTTCACCTCCAGGTAACATAAATTGGCCCCATTGGATAAAAGAAAATCAAGGCGACTGTCCATCACCGGAGCTTCCCGTCTCACATCGGAATAACCCCTTAAAGCGGAAATTTTTCCGGCATGAATTCCTTCTTCAACCAATCGGTTGGTTAAAAATGTATTCACTCCGACCCATGTTTTTCCCACCCTAACCAATTCCCAGGTGTAGGGGTACTTCCTTTTGGAGGGGGGGTGTTGGGAGAGAAACACACGGCTTTCCGGTTTCGAACACCCTAACATGCCTCCCGTGTTGGGACAATGAGCCGTAACCTTTCTCCCATCAGTTAAACGGATATCTGCTAAAAATCGTTTGTATCTTTTTAACAAAATGCCCGGTATAAGAGCTTTTTTGAATATCACTTAATACATCCAGGGGGAGGACACAAAGGAATTTTTCCCCAAAGTAGGGTTTTCACCAAAAAAACAGAAGTTTATCAAAATATTTTTTTAAATACCAGATGTAAGGAGGAAAGATCTAAGAAAGGTCTTTAGACCGGTTAAAAATTATCGACCCATTACCAGAGAATGACCAAAAAAGGTATTCCTACCCTGTTCCTTCGCACGATACATCGCCATATCGGTATTTTTTAACAGGGTTTCCGCATCTTGTCCGTCTACTGGAAATAAACTGATACCAATACTGCTGGTTATTAGAATTTCCTGCCCTTCCAGAAAATAGGGTTTGGCCAATTCACGAGTTATTTTTTTGGCTATATTTTGGATATCTTCCACCCGAGCGATATCAGCTAAAACCACCGTAAATTCATTCCCTCCCAAACGGGCAACAGTATCCCCATCCCTCACACACTCCGTTAAGCGTTGACCCACCGATTTCAAGAGCAAGTCCCCCACCTTATGGCCAAAGGAGTCGTTGACCTTTTTAAAGTGGTCCAAATCAAGAAATAAAACCCCCACATTCCGATGATTCCAGGGTGCACGGATTAATCCCTGAGTTAAACGATCGATAAACAATGCCCTGTTTGGCAATTGGGATAACGGGTCATGGTGGGCCTGGTGCGAAATTTTTTCTTCTTCAATCTTGCGATTCGTAATGTTTCGAAAAACACACACGCTACCCCTTGTGATCCCTTTTCCATCTTTTAGTGGCCTTCCCGTAAAGGAAACCCAAAAACCTTGAGAAGCTTTGGGAGGTTTTAAATAAAACTCTTCGTCATCAACTTTTTTTCCTTGAATCCCCTGGATCATGGGCAGGTCTCGTATTGAACAGGGGGTTTTCTTATCCCCCAAATAAATGCCAAAACACCGGGGCCATTTCTTTAACGGGACTTTTTCGGGGCTCTCTCCAAGGATCTGCTCCGCCGCTTTATTCCAATGGACATATTTTCCCCTTTCATTAACGACAACCACACCATCACCAATGTTTTTCAATATAGACTGGAGAATGTTAGTCTGATCTCTCAATGCATCCTCGGTTTTTTTCCGTTCGGTTATATCCCGAATAGCACTGGTGATGAGAGTCCCGGTTTCCGTTTCGAGGGGGCTTAGGCAAATTTCAGCTGGAAACTCACTACCATCCTTCCTCAATGCGTAGAGGTCTCGCCCCTCCCCCAAGGGTCTGACTCGGGGGTTGGAAATAAACCGGCGACCGAAACTGGCGTGCTCTGAACGGAACCGCGCGGGAACGAGGATTTCAATTTTTTGTCCAATCAGTTCTTCGCGGTTATACCCAAATAACCGTTCGGTCTGGGAGTTGACTAAAACAATTTCTCCCCTAAAACAGAGATAGAAGCTTCAAGAAAATGAAAAAGCCCTCTTGGTATTAGGGTTTCGGGTGAGTATACTACTCACCTGATAGGTGAAACCTTAACCACCAAGGAGGGCTGAGGCGATGATACGGCAAACCGTATTTTCATTCAAGCTAGAAAAGACACAGGAGACCCTTACGGCCCATGGGGGACTGGCGTTAATGGCAGAGTACAACAATGGGCTGGGATTGAGGGGATTGGTCGATCGGTATCTACCCGGACCTGGGAGCAATCGGGGATACGATCCCAGTGTTTTTGTGGATAGCTTAGTGTTGATGTTGCAGGCCGGAGGCCGGAGGCTGGAAGATGTGAGAGAGTTAGCCAGAGAAGAGGCACTAATGAAGTTGATTGGCCGGGAGGAGATTCCCGATCCCGATACACTGGGGGATTGGCTGAGGCGGATGGGAGACCCCGAGAAGGGACAAGGGGGGATGGTCGGTCTGGATGAGGTGCGGGATCGGGTTAATGAGCGAATTCTGAGGCGAGATGGGATACAGGTGTATACGTTGGATGCCGATGCGATGCAGGTGGAGAGTTGGAAACGCGAAGCGCGCTTTACCTATCAAGGGGTGAAGGGGTACATGCCGATGGTAGGGTATTTGTTTGAAACGCCGGTATGTCTATACGATGAATTTCGAGAGGGCAATCGCTCACCCGGATCGGGGCAGTTGGGCTTTTATCGGGCGTGTAAGCGACGGATGCCGGAGGGAAAACAAATTGGGCGGTATCGGGCCGACAGTGCTTCGTATCAGGGGGAGTTGATCAATGAATTGGAGTCGGACACAGTGCAGTGGGCGATCACGGCGGATCAAGATACGGCGGTTCGAGGGGTCATTGAAGCCATTGCTGAAGAGCAGTGGAAGGAGCCCGTGGTGGGCTGTGGGTATGAAGTGGCTGAGACGGTGCATACGATGAACAAGACGCAACGTGCGTTTCGGCTGATCATTAAGCGGGAGCTACGTCGGCAGGGGGATCTGTTTGAGGACAAAGGGCAGAGGTATTTCTATCATGCGGTGGCGAGTAATTTGCCTGTGGAGCAAAAGAGTGCTTATGAGGTATTGCTCTGGCACAACCAGCGAGGGCAGGCGGAGAATTTCAACAAGGAATTGAAGAGCGGTTTTGGGATGGAGCAGATGCCCTGTGGCGGGTCTTGGGCCAATGCGGTCTTTTTCCGAATTGGCGTGATTGCTTACAATCTGTTTATTGGGTTTAAGCACCTGTCTTGTCCACAAGGCTGGGTCCATCACACGATCACTACCTTTCGATGGAAACTGCTGCAAGTGGCGGGGCGTATTGTGCGTCATGCAGGGGGAATCTTGCTGAGGCTGGTGGTGGATGCCCAGAGACTGGCCCTCATGAAGAGAATCCGCAAGAGGTGTTTTGATCTGAGCATGGCAACATGAAGGACACAGGTAAGCGTTGAGGCAAGAGGAAACGTGTAGGAGCGGGAGAGGTCCGTCTCAAATTGGTGGAATTTCCCACAAGGGCTTTCCTCCTAAGAATCAAAAAGGGATTTTAAGCAAAATAATGAAATCCTAGGTTTAAAATTCGCTAAAAAAGCCTGTCGAACAAGCTGCATTCAATTCCTATCTCTAATGGAATGGACCCATCCCTCTTTCAAAATGTCTTGAGCTAAGGCATGATGGATGTTGTTAAAAGTCTCAAACATTCATCCAACAAAAGAAGGAGGGTCCAACATGAACGTTACCATATTAGGGATAGATATCGCAAAACAAGTATTTCAACTTCATGGGCTCGATAAAAAAGGGAAAGTGGTGCTCAGAAAACAAGTCAGCCGTAAGAAGCTTACCGAAGTGATTGTAAATCTTCCTCCCTGTGTGATTGGGATGGAGGCCTGTGGAGGCGCCAATTACTGGGCCCGGGTCTTTGAGAAGATAGGGCATACGGTGAGACTCATCAGTCCGCAGTTTGTGAAGCCATATGTCAAAAGTAATAAGAACGATTACAATGATGCGGAGGCGATCTGTGAGGCCCTGACCCGACCGACCATGCGATTTGTGCCGATTAAACGAGTGGATCAACAGGACATCCAGAGTTTACATCGGATTCGGGATTTAATCATTAAAGATCGCACAGCGCTTGTGAACCAGATTCGGGGATTATTAGCGGAGTATGGGATGATCATTCCCCAGGGAGTTGCTAGCGTTCGTCGGCGTCTGCCGGCGATTTTAGCCGATACGGACAATGAATTAACCGGCTTGGGCCGGGAGTTATTTTCTGAGCTTTACCGACGGCTTTTGGCCTTTGACCAGGGGATCGTGGGATATGACCGAAGGATCAAGCGGGTGTTTGAGGCTCATCCGATGTGTCAAAAGATGGCGAAGGTAGAAGGGATAGGCCCTATGACCGCCACAGCGGTGGTAGCGGCAGTGGGAGATGCGAAGATGTTTAAGAATGGCCGACAGATGTCAGCCTGGTTGGGCTTGGTTCCTCGCCAATGTTCAAGTGGGGGGAAGAACATCTTACTGGGGATCAGTAAACGAGGCGATCGGCATCTACGAACGCTTTTCATTCATGGGGGACGAGCCGTGGTTAAACAGGTCTCCAATAAAAAAGATTCCCGAAGCCAATGGATCAGAAATATTAAGAACCGGCGAGGCGCCAACGTTGCGGCAGTGGCCCTGGCCAACAAAAACGCCCGAATTATCTGGGCCTTGATGACAAGCGAAGAAGCGTATCGAAAAGCGGTTTAAAAGAGCTAACAAAAAGAACGAACAAAAAATTGCTTGTAGGTAAAAGATAAAGAGAATAAACCCACCATGGATTGCGGGGATTGTTTTAAATAGATGGCAAGACAGGTCAGACCGGTACTCTCAGAACCTGACAAGAACAGCGGCCAACAAAGGCCAAATCTCTGATGAGGAGAGAGTGCGCGGATTCCATCGGGGCCAGGAAACTAATCAGATTTCCACTCACAGGCCGGATATATGTAAGCAATCTGTTCCTTGTTTGCCTCAATTGAAAAACATCCTTGCGAAACGGGATGGGTCCATATATGTTCTTGGGCTGAATGAAATAGTTGAAAACGTCTACCTAAATCTGTTACATTCACACGTTGTTTTTTATAAAAGGGCATTGTTAGATAGGGGTAATTTCAATAAAGGGGACTGAATGTATACTTTTCTAATCGTGATACATTTGTTTGTTTGTTTCATTATGGTTGGTGTGATTCTTTTGCAATCGGGAAAAGGAGCTGAAATCGGGGCGGCTTTTGGGGGAGCCAGTCAAACCATTTTTGGGAGCAGAGGACCGGGAACCTTTTTAAGTAAGATGACCGTGGGGGCAGCGGTGATTTTTATGTTAACTTCCTTGAGTTTGGCCGTTTTATCCAAAGAAAGGTCTGTTTTTTCCCTTACGGATACCGGGGCACAAGAAGGGACCGAAGCGCCTGTGGAAACGGCTCCGGCATCAGAAGAGCAACCCCCCGCCGAGGCTGAACACCAGAATATGGCACCGGAGGAGGGGGCAACCGAGTCCCCCGAGAAACCCAAAAAATAAATCTTTCTTCCCTCCTTTTTTCTTCCCGAAGGAAACCTGAAGGGAAGGGCGGGGTGATATTGACTAGGTCAAGGATTACTGCTAAGGTACACCGCATTTTTGTAAGAAAGGTTCACTGATGGCCAAACGTACCCGTAGAATGAAAGAGCCTGAGTTTCATTATTTTTCAAAAGAACAGGCCTTACGCTTATTAAAAAGCACCACAAAACGGATTAAAGAAGAAGGTACCCTGATTTATTTAAAAAAGCTGGGATTTACGGAGGTTCCGTTGGAAGAGGTTCAGGATCGATTGACCAAAATTAGAAGACCCCTTTCAGAGGAAATTGTGACCGTGCGGGAAGTAAGTTAATGGCTTATTTCTATTTAGATACCACTGCTCTGGTTAAACGCTATGGCCCTGAGATCGGGACCGCAAAGGTAAACGATCTTATCGGCCATAAAAGCAACACCATTGTGATTGGGGAGGTGGGGTCTTTAGAGCTGTATTATGTTTTGAATAAAAAATTTCGATTGGGAGAAATCACCCGGGATGATCTTTATACCGCCATTTTTACGTTTGAATTAGATGTTCATCAAGGGGTTTTTCAATTTTTAGGATTAGACCACCAAACCATTAAAAACAGTAAAATCCTCACCTTAAAGTACGGCAATCTGCGGGCCAATCAGGCCATTCATTTGGCCATGATCCTGACACTGTCTGCCCTGAAACCCACCATGGTTGCCACCGACGGAACGCTTCTTTCCATCTGCCAGGAGGAGGGTATAAAAGTGCTTGACCCTCAAAAGGAAGCGTCGGGTTAGCCACCCCTTTTTAATTATTTCTTTGAAGTTTCGGATTAATGGCTTCCCTCATTCCTTCCCCGACCAGGTTAAAAGCCAGTACCACCACTAAAATTGCCATTCCCGGGATAAAGAAAAGCCATGGCGCGTCAAATATAAAACCCTTGCCATCTGAAAGAATATTACCCCATGTTGCATCAGGAGGCTGTACACCGAACCCCAGAAAGCTCAGGGCAGATTCCGTGAGGATGGCCGTTGCAACACTGATGGTGGCGGAAACCAATACGGGAGCCATGGCATTGGGAACCATATGGAGAAAAATAATTCTCCATTCCGGTAAGGCAAGAACCCTGGCAGCGGACACGAAGTCCTGCTCTCGAAGCGTTAAAAATTCTGCACGAACAAAACGGGCTGTTCCCATCCAACTGGTTATTCCGATCACAATCATAATATTGTAAATGCTTGGAGGAAGTAGAGCCACAACCGTGAGAATCAGGAAAAAAGTAGGAAAGCAGAGCATGACATCCGTAAATCTCATAATCAATGTGTCAATTCTGATAAACCCCAGCCGAATATTCCCATAATACCCTGATAACCCCCCCAATAAGATTCCGATAAAGGTTGAAATTCCCACGGCCACAAATCCGATTGAAAGTGATACAAATGACCCCTGCAACATTCTGGCAAAAACGTCTCGACCTAGCTCATCGGTTCCTAAAATATATATTCCAAAACGGGGAAACGCTTCCTTGGGTAGAAGGTCTGAGGGAGAGGAGAGAGGGGGAAGAAATTTATCGGTCAATCGCACAGTTGAAGGATCAAAAAAAAGTGTCCATTCGGTTAAGGCTTTTCCTCCAATGGCAGCGAAGAAAAGCACAAAAAGAATGACCATCCCGGTCATTGCAAAATGGTCTTTTCTTAAGTTTTTTAGAAATTCTTGAAAAGGGGTTTCCGAGGAACTTTGAAGGTCCGCTTTTAGGTTTGGTTCAATTCTTTTCACATGTTCATCCATGTTTACTCCAGCCGGATTCGTGGATCTGCTAGTCCGTATAAAATATCGGATAAAAAAGTTCCCGCGAGGGTCAGAGCCGCGGCAATAAAATTAATGGTTAAAATGACTGGAAAATCTCTAGAAAGAATGGCATCGTATCCCAGCCTTCCCAAACCCGGCCAAGCAAAAATCTGCTCAAAGATGACCGATCCCCCAATTAAACTTGGGAGGATAAAACCAAACATGGTAATGAAAGGTAAAAGGGCATTTCGAAGAGCATGTTGGTATATCACCGTGTCTTGATTTAATCCCTTGGCGTGGGCGGTCCTTATATAATCTTGACCGATGACTTCTAACATTTGAGAACGAACATACCTTGAGAGAACTGCTATTCCTGTTAGGGCAGACATAATGGAGGGAATGACCAAATGCCATAATCGGTCCATTCCTTGGAAAAGAAAATGAGCATCTTCCATTCCGAATGTTCTCATCCCAATGACCGGGACCTTAAAGGTATCCGTGACCCAAAGAATCATAATGTAAGACAGGAAAAACCCTGGGACTGAAATGAGGGTATACGCCAAGAAAGTGGTTCCCCTGTCATATTTAGACCCCCGATGAATGGCGGCGCGAATTCCGGTGGGAAAAGAAAGGGTCCAAACAATTA
>Ga0326597_10015231_pt1 | contig 10063 bp, 7 predicted proteins | sample RVTome_12_FD_203789 | JGI IMG/M metagenome (GOLD analysis project Ga0326597, IMG submission 203789) | Soil microbial communities from uranium-contaminated site in the Upper Colorado River Basin, Wyoming, United States - RVT100D185 | ecosystem: Environmental > Terrestrial > Soil > Contaminated >...
GAGGCCCGTCTCGCCGCGCAGCAGGCGCAGGGCGGCGGCCATGCGCTGACCGGTCTCGCGCGGGTGCTCCATGGGGAAGGTGTGCGTGCCCGGCACGGGCAGCACCGCGCCCACCGGCAACGCGTCCGCGACTTCCTCCAGCGCCGCCGGCTGCACCGCCGTGGACTCCGTCCCGCGCAGCAGCACGCCCGCGCAGGGCGCGCGCGCGGCCAGTTCGAACAGGTCTTCGCGGTGCACCGCCTCGTAGAGCGCCGCCTCCAGCCAGGGCGGCGTGGCCAGGCGCACGCCCCCGTCCGGGGTGGCGAGCAGCCCCGCCGCGACGAAGCCCTCGCGCGCCCCGGCATCCCAGCTGCGGTAGAGCAGACTCTCCGCGAACCAGGCCGCGGCCTCCTCCCGCGCAGGCCAGGCGTCGCGGCGGTTGCGCGCCCGCTCGATGAACGCGCGCAGGTCTTCGGCCAGCTCCGGCGAGGCCTGCTCGCCGCGTCGCAGGCGCAGGGGCGGCTCCAGCAGCAGCAACCCGGCCGCCAGGGCCGGCGCCTCCGCGGCCAGCCGCAGCGCCAGGATGGCGCCCAGGGAATGCCCGGCCAGGATCACCGGCGGGCGCATGCGCTGCTCCACGTAGGCGCGCAAGTCCGCCACCAGGGCCCCGTAGTCCTCCGCGTGCTCCGGCACCGCGCTGCCGCCGTGCCCGCGGTGGTTCAGGCCGTGCACGGTCACGTCCGGCGGCAGGCCCGCCAGCGCGGGCGCGTAGGCCTGCACGGGAAAGCCGTTGCCGCCCGTGAAGAGCAGCTCCGGCGGCCGGGCCGGCTGGGCTGCCTCCCACAGCACCCCGGTCAGCTCCAGGCCGTCCGGGCCGTGGAAGCGCAGGGGCCGCTGGGCACGGGTCATCGCTGCAGGTCCGGCGCTGGGGTCAGGCGGTGCGATCTGGGGATGCGATCCAGGGATGCGGCGCGGCGACGCGCTACTGGAACTGCGAGAGACTGAGGATCTGCGTGCGGCCGTCGGCCAGCCCCACCTCCACGCGGCTCTCGTCCAGCCAGGTGATCTTCAGCTCGGGCAGGGCGTTGGTGATGAGGTAATCCAGGTGCCGCGTGCGGTCGTCATCGAACAGGGCCAGGTGCAGCTTGAGCCCGAAGCCGCGCTTGGTCTGGCCGTCCTCGGTTTCGCGGATGGCCGTGGCCACGTGGTAGAACAGCACGCCTACCGGCCCGGCCGTGGGCCCGTCGGCGGTCTTGGAGCTGGGCAGCAGATCCAGGATGTTGTGCTCGATGATGCGGTAGAGCTTCTTGTACACCACGCCATCCATCACCAGCACCACCTGGTAGAAGCCCGGCGTGACCTCGTCGATGCGCGGCTTGGCGTCGTTCGGCTTGAGGGATACCCCCAGCGCGCCGGTGCCCTGGGCATCGAGGGCGTAGTAAGCGAAGCGGCCCTCTGCCGGCAGCGCCAGCACGTCCACCACGATCTGATCGGTGCTCTCGAAGACGAGCCGGTTGTCCAGATACACGCCATTGCCGGGGCGGTTCTCCGGAAACACCAGGTAGGGCTCGAAGGGTGCGACGCCGCGGTGGTTGGGCCCGGACGGAAATTGCTCGGCGGCCGCGGCCGCCCAGCCCATGCACGCGATCAGCAGCAGCATCGCCATGCCGAAGGTCCGGCTGCATCGCATCGAATACCACCTTGGAGCGTCGTGGAGGGCGGTGCATCCGCGCCGCGCGCGGGTGCCGTCTGCGGTGCAACGGTAATGAAACGACTGCCAAAACGCAAGGCGCTCCATTGCGGCCCGGCTCGCGGCCAGCCTTGCAAAAAACCGCAGGCTGCCTAGAATCTCCGCTACGGAGAAGGGTGCACGACCCCAGCCCCGCGAGCCACGCATTGACCGCGATTATCGATTCCCGCGAACCCGAGTTGTTGCCGCTGTCGCTGAAAGAGCGGGCGATCGGCAAGCGCCGTTACTTCACCTACGGCTTCTTCAATTCGCTGTCCTACGCCGTGCTGGCGGAGGGCGTGGTGATCCTGGCCCTGCTGCGCCTGGGCGGCACGGAGCTGTGGGTGGGCGCCGTCTCGGCGCTGATGTACGTGACGCTGCCGTTCATGCTGGTGGGCTACAACATGATCCCGCGCCTGGGCGTCTCGGGCACGGCCGGGCTGTTCTGGCTCATCCGCAGCTGCTCGGCGGCGTTCATGATCGCGGCGCCCTGGGTCTCGCTGCGGCTGGGCACGACGGCCGGGCTGTGGTGCATGTTCCTGGGCGCGCTGGGCTTCATGCTGGGGCGGGCCGGCGGGCTGGCCTCGTTCACGGGCATCATCACCGAGCTCACCACGCAGCGCGACCGGGGCGACCTGATCTCCTCGTCCTTCAAGATCTACCAGGGCGGCGCCATCCTCGTGACGGGCCTGATGGCCCTGCTGCTGGGCCAGGATGCGCCCGTGCACCGCTACCAGTGGTTCTTCACGATCGGCATGGTCTCCGGCGTGGTGGCCTCGGTGGCGCTATGGAAGATCCCCGAGGCGGGCCTGTTCCGCAACACGCCGCGCTTCTCCCTGCGCGAGGAGCTGCGCTGGGCACTGGCCACGCGGGGCCGGCGCTGGTTCGTAGCCATGATGCTGGCCATCCCCGTGGTGCAGGGCCTGATGCGCACGTTCATCATCCTGGTGGCCAAGCAGGGCTACGGGCTCACCGACCAGCTCGTGGTGGTGCTGGTGATCGTGGGCATGCTGGGCGGCGTGGTGGCGTCCTACAGCTACGGCCTGTTCCTCGATCAGCTCGGTTCGCGCCCGCTGCTGGTGCTCACCGGGTTCGTGGACGTGCTGACCGTGGGCCTGGTGGTGGTGCTGCCCGAGCACTTCTCGCCCTGGATGCTGGGGGCGATCTTCTTCCTCGCGGGCTACACCAATACCGCCCTGCAGGCGGCCACGCAGCACTACTTCATCAGCATCACCACGCACACCCACCAGCTTCCGCAGGGCATCCTCACCCAGGGCGCGGGCGGCATCGCCGGGGGCCTCGGGCTCTATGCGGGCGGCTGGGCGCTGGCGCAGTTGAAGGTCGCCACGGTGGATGCGCCGGACGCGCTGCTGCACTACCGCTGGTTCTTCGGGGCGCTGCTGGTGCTGCTGATGCTGCGCACGGTGATCTTCTTCCAGATTCCGCCCCTGCGCTCCCAGGGCATCCGCGATTCGCTGAACGCCCTGTTCTCCCCGTGGGACTGGCGCGCCATCCACGCCGTGAAGCGCGCGGTGAGCGGCCAGAGCGAAGACGAGGAGGCGCGCGCCCTGGACGCCATGCGGCGCTCCACGGCCGGCATCTACCAGGAGGACCTGGAGCGCTACCTGCGCTCGCCCAGCATCTTCGTGCGCAGCGGCGCCATGGATGCGCTGTTCCTGGCGCGCCCCACGCGCCCGCTGATCGAGATCCTGCTGCAGGACTTGCGCAGCAACCTGTACACGACGTCGCACCAGGCCGCCTACTGGCTGGGCCGCTGGAAGGTGGAGGCCGCCGTGCCGTTCCTGCGCTCCGCCATCATCAGCCCGGACTTCCGCCTGTGCGGCTCGGCCATCCATGCCCTGGTGGAGCTGGACGACCGCGAGTCCCTGCCCGTGGTGGAGGCGGCCTTCATCACCTCGGACAACCCGTACCTGCTGATCGAGGCCGCGCGCGCCCTGGCGCTGTGGGGCGGCATCCAGCACTACCGGCTGCTGCTGCACAAGTACCACCTGGACATCCCGCCGCAGGCCAAGGACGAGCTCTCGCTCTCCGTGGCGCGCCTGCTGGGGCTCTACGACGATCTCTACCGCGACCTGGGGATGCTGCACCGCGAGCCGGTGCAGCTCTACCGCGAGTGGCAGGAGCGCTTCGGCGCCCGGGACACCGTGGGGCTCATCGACGCGCTGCACCGTGGCGAACCGAGCCGCTCGCTGCTGGAACAGGCGCTGGAGCCCCAGCGCGGGACGCTGCACGAGCAGTTCTACACCGCCACGCGCGACTTCCTGGCCCTGCGCCCGGAACGGCTTCGGCCGGAGACGGCGTTCCTGATGACGTTCCTGCTGCTGGTGCCCCACGGCCTGCACCGGCGCGGGGATGGGCCATAGCTGCGCGGGTCAGCGGATGCCCGCCTCCTGGGCGATGCGCCGGTAGCGCTCGCGCCCGCGCTCCAGGTGCAGGCGCATGACCTGGCGGGCCGTCGCGGGGTCCTGGCGGCCGATGGCCGCGGCGATCTCCTGGTGCTCGCCCAGCACGCGCGTGAGGTAGTCGCGCTGCGTGGGCTCGTCCCACATGCCCACCCGGATGCTCTGGCGCGGGATGATGTAGCGCCCCAGGAATTCCAGGAAGCGCGCGAAGTACGGATTGCCCGTGGCCTCGGCGATGGCGCAGTGGAAGGCGAAGTCCGCGTCCACCGCCGCGTCGCCCTTGGCCACGGCGCGGTCGAAGGCGGTCAGCGTGCGCTCGATGCGGGTGAGCTGGGCCTGGGTGCGGCGCTGGGCGGCCAGCCCGGCCGCCTCGATCTCCACGCTCATGCGCAGCTCCATCACCTGCACCGCGCCGGCAATGTTGATCAGGCCGTTGGGATTGATCAGGAACGGTCGCGCCATCAGGTCGCGCGCCACGAACACGCCGGCGCCCTGGCGCGATTCCACCAGCCCCACCGCGCGCAGCGCCGCCACGGCCTCGCGCACCACCGTGCGGCTGACCCCGAAGCTGCGGATCATCTCCGCCTCGGTGGGCAGCCGGTCGCCCGGCTTCAGGTGGCCCTTGGTGATCTCCTCGGTGAGCCGCTCCACCAGCTCTCCGGTGAGGTTCCTGGGCGGCCGCAGGGGGCGGAATGCCGTGCGTTTCGAGGCCATGTGCGCCGGCCGTGCCGGAATGGCGGGGGATCGCCGCGGGCCCGGCCGGGGCGCGGGACGATCCTCCGCGGGGTTCGCCGTGAGCCCGCCGGGGGCGGGCCCGTGCAAACGGTCAGGGGCGTGTGGGAAGCACCCGGTTGGGAATCCACATCGCCAGCTCCGGAATGTAGGTCACCAGCAGCAGCACCGCCAGCATCGCCAGCCAGAACGGCCACAGCGTGCGCGCCGCGCGCTCGATGGGGATGCGTCCGATGGCGCAGCCCACGAACAGCGTCGTGCCCACCGGCGGCGTCACCAGGCCGATGCCCAGGTTGAGCATCATGACGATGCCGAAGTGCACCGGGCTCACGCCGATCAGGTTGGTCACCGGCAGCAGGATCGGCGTGCAGATCAGCAGCAGCGGCGCCATGTCCATGAACGTGCCCAGCACGAGCAGCATCACGTTGATCAGGATCAGCAGCACGTACTTGTTGGTGGAGAGCGACAGCAGGCCCGTCGTGATGCGCGCGGGAAGCTGCATGAGCGTCATCAGGTAGCCGAAGCCGCTGGCGAAGCCGATCACCATCATCACCATCGCCACGGTGCGCACCACGCCCACCAGCATCGCGGGCAGGTCGCGCAGGGGCACTTCGCGGTAGATCGCCAGCGCCACGAACAGCGCCCACACCGCCGCGACCGCGGCGGATTCCGTCGGCGTGAACACCCCGCCGATGACGCCGCCCACGATGATCACGACGGTCATCAGGCCGGCCAGCGATTCCCAGGTCACCCGCAGCGCCTTGCGCAGCGGCACCAGCTCGCCCTTGGGGTATTGCCGCATCGACGACATGATCATGGTGAGCACCATCAGCGACAGCCCGATCATGATCCCCGGGATGATGCCCGCCAGGAACAACTGCGCAATGGAGACGGTGCTGCCCGCCGCGTAGGCGTAGATGATCGCGTTGTGGCTGGGGGGGATGATGATGCCTTGCGTGGCCGAGGTGATGGTGATGTTCACCGAGAACTCGTCGTCGTAGCCCTCCTTCTTCATCATCGGGATCAGGATGGAGCCGATGGACGACACGTCGGCGATAGACGAGCCGGAGATGCCGCCGAAGAACATGGAGGCCAGGATGTTCACCATCGCCAGCCCGCCGCGCATGAAGCCCACGAAGATGTTCGCGAACGCCACCAGGCGCCAGGCGATGCCGCCTTCCGCCATGATGGCTCCGGCCAGCACGAAGAACGGGATCGCCAGCAGCGCGAAGTCGTCCACGCCGTCGGAGACCTTGAGCAGGATCGCCTCCAGCGGCAGCCCGATCCACAGCGCCGTAATCAGTGCGGCCGTGCCGAGCGAATAGGCGATCGGCAGGCCGATGGCCAGCAGTGCGAACAAGCTGCCCAGCAGGATCACCGGGCCGAAGGGTCCACCCATGGGGATTCCGGAATGGGGGTCGTGGAGGCGGACCTGCCCGCATCAGGCGGGCTGGCCACCGGAGGTGTCAATGGCCGGCGTGGAATTCCTCGACAAGGTGTTCCTTGCTGGGCGGCGGCAGGAACTCCGATTCCAGCACGAACAGCAGCAACACGACTCCGCCGCCCGGAATGGCCGTGTACACCCAGCCCACACGGATGGACTCGAACTCCGGGTAGGCCTGCAGCCACGTGGTATCCACCAGGCTGACGCCGTAGACGATCATGAAGATGGCAATGCCCGCCATCAGCGCGTGCACCCCGTGCAGGGACAGCCACCGCAGCCGTGGGGGCATGGACGCCACGATGAATTCCAGCTTGAGGTGCGTCCCTGCGCGATAGCAGGCCGCGGCGCCGTAAAACGTGAGCTGGATCGCGAAGTAGATCGCCATGGGCTCGGCGAACTGCGCGCCCAGCGAGAACCCGTAGCGCATCACGACGCCAATGAAGATCAGCGTCGTCATGCAGGCGATGGCCAGCACACAGGCCGCCAGAATGATCCGCTCCAGCCAGTCCATTGCCAGTCGATATGCGTTCGCCATCGGTCCCTGCTCCACATCCTGCTGGTGTGACGGTGGGCCCCGGAACGGCCCAAAAAGGGGAGCCGGCGCAGCATGCATGCCGCCGCGCCGACCCTCGAACCGAACCAGGGTGGGAGTACTGCTCGGGCTACTTCACAGCTTCGATACGCTTGAGCAGGGCCGAAAACTTGGCGCCGAACTTCTCGCGCACCGGCGCGGTGGCCTTGATGAACGGCCCCTTGTCGATGTTGGTGATCACCTGGATGCCTTGCTTCTTGAGGGCATCCAGCGAAGCCTGCTCCTTGGCCGCCCACAGCTCGCGTTCACGACCCACGACCAGTGCGGAGGCCTTGCGGATCAGCTGCTGGTCCAGCGGGGAGAGCTTGTCCCACACCTTCTTGGAGAACACGAAGATCTCCGGCACGATCAGGTGCTCGGTGAGGGAGTAGTACTTGGCGATCTCGAAGTGCTTCTGCACCTCGTAGGTGGGCGGATTGTTCTCCGCGCCGTCCACGACGCCCGTCTGCATGGCCGTGTAGAGCTCGCTGAAGGACACGGACAGCCCGTTGCCGCCCATGCCGTTCACCATGTCCACGAAGATGGGATTCTGCATCACGCGGATCTTGAGCCCCTTCATGTCATCGATGGAGCGGATGGGGTGCGTCTTGTTGTAGAACGAGCGCGACCCGGCATCCATGTAACCCAGCCCGATCAGCCCGCCTTTCTCCAGCCGGTTCAGCAGGTCGGTGCCGATCTCGCCGTCCACCACCTTGTGCATCTGGTCGATGCTGCGGAACACGTAGGGCAGGTTGAAGGCGTTGAAGTCCTCCACGATCGGGCCCACCACGCCCACGCTCACGCGCGTCATTTCCAGGGCGCCCACCTGCACCTGCTCCAGCGCTTCCTTCTCCCCTCCGAGCTGCATGGAGTGGAAGATCTTGATCTGCAGCCGACCCGACGTCCAGTCGCTGAGCAGGTCGCCCATGTACTTGATGGCTTCCGTCGTCGGGTAGCCCATCGGGTGGACGTCGCTGGACTTGATCTCCAGCGCCGCGGCCGGCCGTGCGAGCCCTGCCAGCAGGAACAGCGCGAGCATCAGCCCCGCCAGCCATGCGCGTCCGCCGAAGCCGCCGCGCCCCTCTTCAGTGCGTTTCATCGCGTGTCTCCCAAGAAACCGATTGTCGTTCGGACGCGCCCCCAAATCCCGCGCCCCGCCTTGGCCGTTCCGCCCCGCGGCGTGAGGAAGATGCCGGAGCCTCGCCTGCGTGCGGCTCCGTGACGCCTCCCTTGCGATGCCGCCCGTTTGCCGACGGGTCTGGCCACCTTGCGCGCCGCTTCCCCCGGGGCCTCCCTGCGCCGGCATGGTGCTCGAGTCACCGGCGACGCGAGCCAACCATACGACGAGTGGATTCATCATGCAACCTGAGAACAGGATGAACAGATCAATATGCCGAAAGGAGGCGCAATCGCGTGTGCCGGTCGTGGCCGGGGCCTGCTTCAGGGCAGGGCCCGGCCGTGGTGCAGCAACAGCTCCAGCCGGCCTTTGTACGTCTGCACGAACCCTTGCACGCGGACGCGCCCGCCGCGCGCCCAGCGCTCCAGGCCCAGCCGCCCGGCGGTCCCGCGGAAGGCCACCACCGCCAGGGGCGGCTCGCCGGGCGCTGCCCGCAGGCGCAGCAGGCGCACGCCCTTGCCCAGCTCGCGCACGCTCAGCACGGTGCCTTCCACGGTCACGTAGCGGCCCAGCCAGGCGGCGGGGCGGAACTGGCGTGCCGCCAGCACGCCGGGGGCGTAGCGGGGATTGCTGCGCCCGGCGGGGGTCTTGTGCTCGCGCTGCAGGCGCTCCAGGTAGCGCTGGCGCGAGTCCGCCTCGGCCCAGATGCCGCGCTGCGCGTCGAAGGCCTCGCCCTCCGCGGCGCTGTAGGCGTCGTGGTCGGCGTCCGGCGCGAAGCCGAAGCGCGTATCGTAAGGGCTGTGGCCGGCGCGGATCAGCGCCAGGTCGACATCCTGCCCGCCCGCCTGCACCCGCGCCAGCGTGCGCCCGTAGCGGTCCGTCGGCCGGTCGAGCGGCACGAACAGGATCACGGGCGGGTGCTGCAGCAAGCCGGCCAGGAAGTCCCGCGCCGGCTCGCCATGTTCGCGGTCCTTGCCTTTCCACGACTCGCCCAGCTCGGGCGTGTCCACGAACAGCAGCCGCACGTGCTCGTTGCGCGCCAGCGTGCCGTCGCCATCCAGATCGGCGCTGAAGGTGTCGCCGTCGTGCACCGAGCGCGGCGGTTCGGGCAGCGCCAGCGTGCGATAGCCCCGCGGCGCCTGCACGGACCCTGCCGGAGGCACGCTCCAGGGCCTTCGCGCCTGCCCGGGCGAGGGCCGCTGGGGCAGCGGCGCCTGGCGCCCCGCGGGCGGCGGCGCCGTCAGCCACCACGCCGCCAGCAGCGCCGCGAGGACGGCAGCGACGGCCGCGCGCAGCACCGTACGCAGGGTAACTCGCCGGCGGGAAGGCATGGCGGTACCTCGGAAGCGAAGGGGCGGGAACCTGCCCGCGTCCGTCAAGGGGGAGGGGCAGCAGTCTGCAGGCCGCGTGCCGAGCGGCGTCCGGTGCGCGGTGCAGGCCTGCCGCCGGCACGCAGCGCGTGCCCGCTCCCCACCTTTTCGAAGCCGCGGCCTTCGAGACGCCCGCTACGCGGGCTCCTCAGGCACGCGGGGGTCGAGTCTGCTCCTGCCTCAAGCAAGCCCAGGCAAGGGGCTCCTCCACAATCCCCGCGTCACTGAGGAAGGCCGCGCAGCGGCCTGTCTCGAAGTGCGCGGGGCGCGCCCCCGCCGAAAAGTGGGGAGCGGTTAGACGCAGCGCCCCTTGGCAATTTCTCACTTCAGGTATAAACTGACTATTTTCAGACAGATAGCATAGCAGCGGGTCGTCCCGCCAACCCCGCACCCCAAGGCCCTCCATGTTCGACCCGGTGTCCCTGGAGCAACTCAACCTGCGCAACCGTATCGTGCTCTCGCCCTACATCGAATTCCAGGCGCAGCGCGACGGCACGGTGTCCCACTCCATGATGGAGTACTACGTGGGCATGGCCCGCGAGGGTGTGGGCCTGGTCACCATCGAGTCGGCCTACGTGGCCCAGCAGGGCCGCGCTCACATGAACCAGCTCGGCATCAACACCGAACGGCACCTGGAGAGCCTGACCCGGCTCGTCAGGGCCATCCAGGCCGAGGGCGCCGCGGTGGCCATCCGCCTG
>Ga0326597_10015232_pt1 | contig 10063 bp, 9 predicted proteins | sample RVTome_12_FD_203789 | JGI IMG/M metagenome (GOLD analysis project Ga0326597, IMG submission 203789) | Soil microbial communities from uranium-contaminated site in the Upper Colorado River Basin, Wyoming, United States - RVT100D185 | ecosystem: Environmental > Terrestrial > Soil > Contaminated >...
GTGGCGCAGATCGCCTACGAGGTGATCCGCACGCTGGAGAATCAGCCGCTGTCCCTGCCTACGGTCGAGCACCTGAAAAAGCCGGCAGTTCAGGCCGCCATCGTCAAGGCCGTCGAAGAACGGCGCCAGCCCGCGCAGTTGGAACTGGAAGGCGTCGGGGAGAAACCGGACATCGCGGCCGTAGTGGCCAAAACGGTCGCGCTGGTCACGCAGCAGACCATCGACATTCCGCGCATTCTGGTGGTGCCCAAGGGCGAGGTGAAGTCGGGCTTCAAGCCGTTCATGCTCAAGCTCGATGCGATGAGTTATCCGGCTGTATCCGAGGATCTATGGGTCAAATATCTGCGGACGGGCGGAACAGAGGTCGTCGCGCTCGGTCGTGGCGGCATCGATGAAGCGCGGCTGGAGGACTACGTGGTCAGCGGGCTGGTCGATTTCAACGACGTTTTCTACGACGTGCATGCCGACCTGCTGTATGACCTGGCGGCGCAGACAGTGAAACATCTGCAAAGCTATCTGTCCGAGGAGGATACGCGCAGGGTGCTGCGCTGCCACCAGCGCGACATTGCCCGCTTTATCCACGCGCAGATGCAGGCGCATTACTGGGAGGATGTGGCCGGCTACGAAGTGAAGATCAGCAAAGGATTCACCGAACTGAAGCCGAGCGCCTACACCTATTCCGTCAAAGAGCCACCCGCCGACTATCGCGTGTCGCCGGCGGACAAGAGCAATATGTCGAAGTATCTGTTCGGAGGCTTTAGCCGCTGCCTGTATCCGGTGCAGAAGTTCGACTCGGATGCCGAGCGCAAACTCGCGGTAATCTTGGAGCGAGAGGCGAGCAAATGGTTCAAGCCGGCCAAGGGCCAGTTCCAGATCTTCTACCGGCAGGGCACCGACCACCTTGAGTATCAGCCCGATTTCGTCGCTGAGACTGCGGACACCATTTATGTGCTGGAGCCCAAGGCGAGCAACCAGCTCGACCACCCAATCGTCCTCGCAAAAAAGGATTCCGCGATCAAGTGGTGTCGGAATGCATCGGCGCATGCTGCGAGCTATAAAGGAAAACCGTGGCGCTATGTGCTGATACCGCACGACGCTATTGCGGACAACATGACTCTCGGCGGGCTCGCGGCTCGCTACGGCGTGACGTACCCTCTATGATGCAGTCCAGCCAGTGAAGATTGCCGAAAGATTACCCAATGCGTCGGTCGAACGGACCGACGGACATAACGCCAGTCTTACCGCGTTCCGGCGCGATGAATGGTTCTGATTCGACTTCAATGAGGGATGGCCATGAGCATCAAAGAGCTGTTTGATCTGTCCGGACGCGTCGCGCTGGTCACCGGAGGATCCCGGGGCCTGGGCCTGCAGATGGCCGAAGCGATGGGGGAAATGGGCGCCAAAGTCGCCATCACCGCCCGCAAGGCCGGGGAGCTGGCCGATGCGCAGGCTCAGCTCCAAGCGCGCGGCATCGAGGTTCTGACTCATGCCTGCGACCTGTCCGATCCGTCGCTGCCGAAGCCGCTGGCCGACAGGGTAATGGCCCAGTGGGGCCGGATCGACATACTGGTGAACAATGCCGGAACCACCTGGGGCGCACCCGCCGAGGATCACCCGCTGGAGGCCTGGCAGAAGGTCCTGAACCTGAACCTCACCGCGATGTTTCTGCTCACGCAGGCCGTGGGCAAGGTGAGCATGATTCCGCGGCGCGCGGGCCGGATCATCAACATCGCCTCCATCGCCGGCCTGTCGGGAACGGAACCGGCGTTTATGTCCACCATCGGCTACAACACGAGCAAGGCCGGCATAATCAACTTCACCAAGTCGCTGGCCTGCGAGTGGGGCAAATACAACATCCACGTGAACGCCATCGCACCGGGCGTGTTCCCGAGCAAGATGTCCCACGGGATGATCGATAACGCCGGAAAATACATACTCGATCACACGCCGCTGAGACGCATGGGCACCGACCAGGATCTGAAGGGGGCGACCGTGCTGCTCGCCTCGGACGCCTCGGACTACATGACCGGGGTGGTGATTCCGGTGGATGGGGGCTTCGCGGCGATGTGATTCCCCCGCGGCGCCCAGCGGGAGACACGCTCGGGCTTGTGCGGCATCGCTGCTTGCGTTCATCATGCGAACATAGCGACGCAAGACATGGATATCGAAAATCAATTGATGATCGCCGTGGAGCGCATGCCTGCGTTCCCCAAAAGCGTGCAGCGGGTGCTCGAGCTCACGCGCGATCCCGATGTCGCGCCCAAGGCCATCGTCGAAACCATCGAGAAGGATCCGGTGATGACGGCGCGCATCCTGCGCGTCATCAATTCGGCCTTCTATGCGCTGCCCAACAAGGTGGCCGCGGTGCGACATGCTGTCGTGCTGCTGGGCATCAATACCGTCAAGAATCTCGCCATCCGCATCGCCGCCGTGGGCATGATTCCGCTGAACAATGATGCAGGCCTGGATGCCGACGCGTATCTGCTGCACTCGCTCGGTTGCGCCGAAGTATCCAGACTCATCGCCCAGAAGCTCGGCGACGCGGACCCGACCGAAGCCTACATCGGCGGACTGCTGCACGACATCGGCAAGATACTGTTCGCGCTCTACCTGCCGGAGCCGTTTCGGGCCGCGCTCGCGAAGAGCGCCGCGGAGGGTACCGCGCTGCACCGGGCCGAGCAGGAATGGCTGGGCGTGGATCACACCGTGGCCGGCACGATGCTGGCACGCAAGTGGCAGTTTCCGGAATCACTGGTCCTGTGCATACGCGATCACCACCGAGCCCCGCCGGCACAGGGCCTGGGACGAAGCCTGTTCGTCGCCAACCAGATCATCAAAGTGCGCGCCTTCGGTGACTCCGGTAACCGTGAAATCGCCGCGTTGCCCGACGGGTTCGGCGGTCCGCTGGGCAACGACTACCCTAGCATCGCAGGGTCCTTTCCCGATCTCGATCGAACGCTGGAACAGGCGCGCGGCTACGCCGCGGACCGCACGCGCCCATGAAACTTCGCTTTTGGGGCGTACGCGGATCGATTCCCTCACCCGGCCCCGACAGCGTCCGCTACGGCGGCAACACGACTTGCCTGGAAATTCGCGCCGACGACGGCAGTCTGATTATTCTGGACGGCGGAACCGGAATTCATCGTGCAGCCCTGAGCTTGCTGAGCGAAATGCCGCTCGACGCACGGATCTTCCTCACTCACACGCACTGGGATCACATCCAGGGTCTGCCCTTCTTCGTTCCCCTGTTCGTGCCTGGAAACCGCGTCACCCTGCACGGCCCCCTCGACCCGGTGAGCGGTGCCGGCGTCGAGCGGGCAATGGAAATCCAGATGCAATACAGTTTTTTTCCGGTGCGGGAAGCTGAACTGCGCGCCAACATGGAATACCGCGCCATGATGCCCGGCGCCGCGGTGCAGGTAGGCGATGCCAGCGTCACGCCGATCCTGCTCAACCACCCGGTAGTGAATTACGGATACCGCGTCGACTGCAACGGAAAATCGCTTTTCTTCACCGGTGACCACGAGCCCCACAGCAACATCTACGCGCCCGAGGACGAAGACTACGGCGCCTATCAAAACATGGTGGACACACAGCGCGGCGAGATTGAGCGCGCCCTTGCCGGTGTCGATGTGCTGGTTGCCGACAGTGCCTACACGCCCGAAGAGTATGCCGGCAGGAAAGGCTGGGGACACGGCACCTACGACAGTTCTATCGCGCTGGCCCGCGCTGTGGGCGCAAAGACGCTTTTCTGCACGCACCACGAACCGACGCGCAGCGACGACGCGCTGGAAACCGTGTTCGCGGCCGCGCTGGCGCGCAACCCTGCTGCGGCAGGGTGTTTGGACATCCGGCTCGCGGCCGAAGGCCTCACGCTGGAGTGGTGAGTGCCGAATTCCTATTTGAACGGATGCCGGCGGACTATGGTTTCGTCCCGGTCAGCGCCGGTCGAAATCATGTCCACCGGCACGCCGCAGATCGCTTCGATCCGCTCCAGGTACGCGCGCGCGCGCGCCGGCAACGCCTCGTAGCGATCGATGCCCACGGTCGTTTCGCTCCAGCCCGGCAGGGTCTCGTACACCGGCACGCACGCGGCGGCCTCCTCGGCCCCGGCGGGCAGCATGTCAATGAGCGTGCCGTTTGCGCGGTAACCCACGCAGACTTTGACCTCCTCCATGCCGTCAAGCACGTCCAGCTTGGTCACGCAGAAACCGGAAACGCCGTTTATCTGGATAGAGCGTTTCATCGCCGCCGCGTCGAACCAGCCGCATCGCCGCGGCCTTCCGGTCGTGGCACCGAACTCGTCGCCACGCTTGCGCAGCAGCTCGCCTGTCATGTCATCGAGTTCGGTAGGGAAAGGCCCGCCGCCGACGCGCGTCGTATACGCCTTGGTGATGCCCAAGATGTAATGCAGCAGGCCTGGGCCCACGCCCGCACCGGCAGCCGCCGCGCCGGCGACGCAGTTCGACGAGGTCACGAAAGGGTAGGTACCGTGATCCACGTCGAGCAGAGAGCCCTGCGCGCCTTCGAACAGCAGATTCTTTCCAGCGCCGCTCGCCTCGTAGAGCGCGCGCGAAACGTCGGTGACCAGCGGCGCCAGACGCTCTTTCAGAGCCAGTGCCTCGTCGAGCGTGCGCTGGAAATCAACCGCCTGGACGCCGAGATACTTCGTGAGTACGAAATTGTGGTAATCGAGCAGCTCGCGCAGTTTTGCGGCGAAGCGATCCGGTACGAGCAGATCCTGCAGCCTGATTGCGCGGCGCGCGGCCTTGTCCTCATAGGCCGGACCTATGCCCCGGCCGGTAGTGCCGATCTTGGCCGCCCCCTTGCTCGCCTCGCGCGCGATGTCGATCGCCACGTGGTAGGGCAGGATAAGCGTGCAAGCCTGCGATACTCGCAGCCGGCCGCTCACATCCACGCCGGCGGCCTCGAGTTCGTTGATTTCCGAGACGAGCGCCTGCGGCGACAGCACCACGCCGTTGCCGATGTAGCAGGTTACTCCCGCGCGCAGAACCCCTGCGGGCACAAGGTGCAGGACGGTCTTCTTGCCCGCAATCACCAGCGTGTGCCCCGCATTGTGCCCGCCCTGGAAGCGCACCACGCCCTGGGCATGGTCGGTCAGCCAATCGACGACCTTGCCCTTGCCCTCGTCGCCCCACTGGGTCCCGATCACCACTACATTCTTGGCCATATGTTCCCGAAATCCCGGTGCGTCATCCCATGACGCCCTGCTTGCTTGCCCAAGGGGGCGGCGTCGGAATGCCGCTTCCCATCAGATCCTGCGCACCTGCCATTGCCCGTCCAGCGGTACCAGTTCGCGGTCGCAATCCACGCCGCCCGACGCTTGGTGGCCCGGCAGTTCGACCAGGACCACCTCGCCCGTGGCGCGCAGCCTATCGATCTGCGCATCCAGTTCCGGATCCTCGGCATAGGGCGCACGGATTCCCACCGGATCAGGCATAGGCGGGGCAAGCTGCGCCAGGTCGCGCAAATCCATGGAGAAACCGGTCGCCGGTCGGGCGCGTCCGAATGCCTTGCCCACCTCATCATAGCGACCGCCGAGCGCCACCGCGTTCGCCAATCCCGGCGCATAGGCCGAAAACACCACGCCGGAGTGGTAGTGATACCCGCGCAGGTCGGCGAGATCGATGGAAACCGGCAATTCGTCGCACTGCGACAGGCGTGTCAGATCGTCGAGGGCGGCAAGAATCTCGGCGTGCTGCGGCAGCACGGTGCGCGCGCGCTCGAGCACCGATGCATCGCCGTAGAGCCCCGGGAGCGCGCGCAGCGCCCGGCTCGTGACGCCGTCCAGGCCCGCCGAAAGCGCTTCCAGCCGGGGCGCGTCCTTGGCCTCGATCGCCTCATGCAGTTGCGCCTCCAGATCCGGGCTGATACCGCCGCGCTGGCACAGCGTCCTGAACACCGCTACATGACCCAGATCCAGGCGCGCTCCCCCGATTGCGCACGCCCGCAGCGAGCGCAGCAACAGACTGCGGATCTCCAGGTCGCTTTCCATACCGGCATGGCCGTAGATCTCGGCGCCGATCTGCAGCGGCTCGCGCGTGGCGTTGAGGCCCCTTGCCAGGGTATGCGCCACGCTTCCGGCATAACAGAGGCGCGCGATGCCTTCACGATTGAGCAGGTGCGCGTCGATACGCGCCACCTGCGGCGTAATATCGGCCCGCAGCCCCATCATGCGCCCTGTGAGCTGGTCGACGAGTTTGAATGTGCGCAGATCCAGATCATGACCGGTGCCCGTGAGAAGCGACTCGAGGTACTCGAGCAACGGCGGTATGACAAGTTCGTAGCCGTGCACGCGGAACAGCTCGAGCAGCGTCCCGCGCAACGCCTCCACGCGCCTGGCCTGCGGCGGAAGGACGTCCTCGATATGCTCAGGCAGCAGCCAGTTGCGCATCGCTACCGTGCAAAATACCGCAGCACCAGGCCGAGCAGCATCGACGACAGGCCGACGAACCTGATCTGACCGTCTGAAAACTTCGTGATGCGCAGGAAAGTTTCGCGCCACACGGAAGGAACGAGAAAGGGCAGCACGCCTTCGATCACCAACATGAGCGCGATGGCCATCAGAAACGTCGTCGCCACGGCTTACTTGCCGCCCTTGCCCGGACTCTTTAGGTACTTGAAAAAGTCAGCGTTGGGATCGAGCACGAACACGTCGCTCTGGTCCTTGAACCCGGCCCGATAGGCCTCCAGACTGCGGTAGAAGGAATAGAACTCCGGGTTCTCTCCGTACGCCCTGGCGTAGACCGCGGCGGCCTTGCGATCGCCCTCGCCTTTGACGCGCTGCGCGTCGCGGTAGGCCTCGGCAATAATCACCTCGCGTGCACGTTCGCCTTCCGCGCGAATCTTCTCGCTCGCGGAGAAACCCTCCGATCGCAGCTCGGCGGCAACGCTCTTGCGTTCGGCCTCCATGCGCCGGTACACCGACTCGCTCACTTCCTGCGGCAACTCGACGCGCTTGAGGCGCACGTCGACGATGGCAACGCCGATTTTCTTCACGTCATCGTCGACACTGATTCGCACGTCATTCATGATCTTCTCGCGCTCTCCGGAGACGACGTCGTGGACCGTGCGCTTGCCGAACTCCTCGCGCAGCGCCGAATTGATTGTCTGCGCCAGTCGCGTCTGGGCGCGCGCCTCGTCGCCCTGCACGCTGATGTAGTACTGCTTCACGTCCACGATGCGCCACTTGACGAACGAATCGACCAGTAGATTCTTCTTCTCCGAGGTAATGAATCGCTCGGTTTCGGGCGTGTCCAGCGTGAGAATGCGCTTGTCGAAAAAGCGCACGTTCTGGATCAACGGCCACTTGAAATTGAGACCCGGCTCGGTAATGATTTCGCGTATTTCGCCGAGCTGAAACACGATCGCCCGTTCGCGCTGATCGACGGTGAACACCGAAAGGCTCACCACCACGATGAGCACGACTGCCGCGACGAGCGTGGCGCGCAGTGAAGCGTTCATGGCCTGCCCTCCCTGCCGCGCTGGCGCAGCGTGTCGCGCGAACGCGCCCCGGCATCACGCGATGCAACGTCGCTTTGCTGCGCGCGTGCACCCCCCGGCGCCTGCGGTGCTGTCGCAGCGCCTGACATCTGGATGATCTTGTCCAGCGGCAGGTACAGCAGGTTGGAGCCCGCCTTGGCGTCGATCATGATCTTGGAGGTCGATGACATGATTTGCTGCATCGTGTCCAGGTACATGCGCTCGCGCGTCACCGCCGGCGCCTTGCTGTATTCCACCAGGATCTCCTTGAAGCGCGACGCCTCGCCCTCGGCATTGGCGACCACGCGCTGGCCGTAGCCGTTCGCCTCCTCGAAAAGGCGCGATGCGGTACCGCGGGCCTTGGGGACGATCTCGTTGTAGTACGCCTGGCCTTCGTTCTTCTGCCGCTCCAGGTCCTGCTTGGCTTTCACCGCATCGTCGAACGCCGCCTGCACCTGCTCCGGCGGCTGTGCGTTCTGCATCGTCACCTTGCTGACCGCGATGCCGGTCTTGTAGCGATCGAGCAATTCCTGCATCGCCTTCTGCGATTGAACCGCAACCTGCTCGCGGCCTTCATAGAGCACGAAGTCCATCTTGCTCTTGCCGACAATCTCGCGAAACGCGGTCTCGGCGGCCTGCAGCACCGTGTCCTCGGGGAGGCGGTTGTTGAACAGATAGTCCGTCGGGTCCTTGAGGATGTACTGGACGGCGAACTGGATGTCGATGATGTTCTCGTCATCGGTGAGCATCAGCGACTCGCGCAGGACCTTGGTCCGGACATTGTTGCGGTACCCGATTTCCACGGTGCGCACGCCCGAGAGATCGACGATCTCATGCGACTGAAAGGGATAAGGCAGCCGCCAGCGCAACCCCGCTTGGGTCACGTCCGAGTATTTTCCGAACGTCAGCACGACGCCGCGCTGGCCTTCGACCACGATATAGAATCCGCTCGCGAGCCATACGACCAGAATCAGGCCGATAAGCAGGCCGAGGCCTCCGCCCACCTGCCGAAACCTGGGCATCTGTCCGCTACCAAAGCCTCCACCGCCGCCGCCACCGCCGCGGCCGGTGAAAAGCCCGTTCAGCCTCTGGTTGAATTTGCGCCAGAGTTCCTCGAGGTCGGGCGGGCCATCGCCGCCGCCTCCACTCCCGGGGCGCTTACCCCATTGCGGATCATTAAGGGACATAGTTTCGCTTAGATAAGCTGTTGCGGTTCCGGATGGTTTACCGCGCTTCTCGCCGAAGCGACCTCGGCCAGGGCAATTCGAAGGAATTCGACCCCTTCGCCGTTTGCGGCACTGAGACGAACACCGAAAATTCTACCATATTCATCGCGTTCCAGGCCCGGCGCATGGCCGCTCAGATCGATTTTGTTCCAGACGATTATCTGTGGAATATCGGCGGCACCGATCTCGCCCAGCACCTTGTTGACATCGCCGCTCTGAGCATCCCTTCCCGGGCAGGATGCGTCCACCACGTGCAACAGCAGGTCCGCGTTTATCGTCTCTTCGAGCGTCGCCCGGAATGCTGCGACCAGCGTGTGCGGCAGGTCGCGAATGAATCCGACCGTATCCGACACGACCAGCGCGCCCGCGCCCTGCACGTATACACGCCGTGTCGTCGTATCCAGCGTGGCGAACAGCTGATCGGCGGCGTAGGCGCCCGCGTGCGCAAGCGCGTTGAACAGCGTCGACTTTCCGGCATTGGTGTACCCCACCAGCGACACCGAAAGCACCTGGCCGCGAACGCGCGCCCGGCGCCGCACCAGTCGCTGGCGCTTGAGCCGGGCCAGTTGGTCCTTCAGTGCCTTGACCCGCCTGCCGATGAGCCGGCGGTCGACCTCGATCTGTTTCTCTCCCATACCGCCCATCGTGCCGTGTCCGCCGCGCTGGCGCTCCAGGTGCGTCCAGCCGCGGACGAGCCGCGTGGCCAGGTATTCGAGCTGGGCAAGTTCGACCTGCAACTTGCCTTCGTGGCTACTCGCGCGCTGGCCGAAGATCTCCAGTATCAGGCTGACGCGATCCAGAATACGGTGCCCGAGAGTCGCTTGGAGATTGCGCTGCTGTGCAGGCGAGAGTTCGTGGTTGAAGATGACCAGACTCGCCTGGCATTCGGCCATCGCGGACTTGATTTCCTCGACCTTGCCCGAGCCGGCGAAATGCTTCGGGTCGGGGCGGTCGCGCCGGCCGCGCACCACCGCGCCGCACTCGATGCCCGCGCTGGAGGCAAGCAGACGCAGTTCTTCGAGGCGTTCGGCAGCGTCGCGCCCACCGAAGTCCAGACTCACCAGCACGGCCTTGACTGTGCCCGCCGTCGTGCGGGACGCCGGACGCTCGCGCGAAATGTCCGGTTCGGGAATCAACGCGTGACCGCACCCGCGGTGAAAACCGCGAACACGGCGAAATTCGCGGGCGGCGATACTTCGCGCGCGCGCGACCACGCGCGCATCGGCAGGTCAGGCGTCCGAGGGATGCTCAAAGGTGATATTCACTGCACGCGCGGGAACTACAGTGGAAATCGCGTGCTTGTAGACCATCTGGGTGACGGTGTTCTTGAGCAG
>Ga0326597_10015233_pt1 | contig 10063 bp, 6 predicted proteins | sample RVTome_12_FD_203789 | JGI IMG/M metagenome (GOLD analysis project Ga0326597, IMG submission 203789) | Soil microbial communities from uranium-contaminated site in the Upper Colorado River Basin, Wyoming, United States - RVT100D185 | ecosystem: Environmental > Terrestrial > Soil > Contaminated >...
CGTTCATCGTGCTCTTCGCGACGACCGGGATCGGGAACGGCTCGACGTTCCGGATGATCGGCGTGATCTTCGACAAGGACCAGCGCGGGCCGGTTCTCGGCTGGACCTCTGCGATCGCGGCCTACGGCGCGTATCTCATTCCGATGATCTTCTCGGCGCAGATCGAGGCGCGCACGCCCCAGTACGCGCTCTACGGTTTCGCCGGCTACTACCTCTCCTGTCTCGCCGTGAACTGGTGGTTCTACGCGCGCAAGAACGCGGAGATCGCGTGTTGACCCGCGTCGAGCGATAGGAGGCACCCGGATGCATGGACGAACCTTGACGATAGTCCTCGCGCTTGGACTGCTGCTGAGCGGGCTCTCGCTCTTGCGGCTCCTCGCAACCGTGCATCTTCCCGGCAACGACCAGGGATACGGGCCGCGCCAGCCGATCGCGTACTCGCATCGGCTCCACGCCGGCGACCTCGAGATCCCGTGCCTCTACTGCCATTCGGGAGCGGAGAAGAGCCGGCACGCAGGGGTGCCATCGGCGAGCGTCTGCATGAACTGCCACAGATTCGTCACCGCGCCGATGATCGACGTGCGGGCGGAGGAGAGGCGCGCCGACGCCGAGGGGCGCAAGCCGGCGCTCGTGGTCTCGCCGGAGTTGCGGAAGCTCTACGACGCGGTCGGCTTCGGTGCGGACTTGCGGCTAGACCCGACGATCGAGCCGCGTGCGATCGAGTGGGTGCGAGTGCACCGGGTGCCGGACTTCGTGTACTTCGACCATCGGCCTCACGTCGCGGCGGGCATCGACTGCCGGCGCTGCCACGGCGCTGTCGAGATGATGGAGCGCGTCGAGCAGCAGGAGTCGCTGTCGATGGGGTGGTGCCTGAGCTGTCACCGCACCGAGCATCAGCAGGTCGATGGGCGTCCGATGAGCGCGTCGACCGACTGTTCGGCGTGTCATTACTGAGAGTCACCGAAACGATGACGACGCGCGAAGCTGCGATCGCTCGCACACGACACGACCATGACCATGACCATGACCATGACCTCTCGGACCACGCGGTCGATCGGCAAGGCTTCGACCGCCGGGCCTTCCTGAAGCTCGCCGGTTTCACGCTCGGCGGCGCGGCTCTCGGCGGATGCACTCGCGGCCGCGAGGAGAAGCTGATCCCTTACCTCGTCCGGCCCGAGGAGATCATCCCCGGCAAGTCGTACTGGTACGCGTCGACCTGCCGTGGCTGCACCGCGTCGTGCGGGATCCTGACGAAGAGTCGTGACGGCCGTCCGATCAAGCTCGAGGGGCTGCCCGAGCACCCGGTCTCGCGGGGCGGACTGTGCGCGGTCGGCCAGGCGAGCGTGCTCGGGCTCTACGATTCGAAGCGCTTGCGGGGCCCTCTCGATCGCGGCGTCGCACGGAGCTGGTCCGAGCTCGACGCGCGGATCCGCGGCGAGCTCGAGCGGGTGCGCGCATCTGGCAAGGCCGTGCGCTTCCTGTCGCGGAGCATCACGAGCCCGACCTTGCGCGCGCAGGTCGAGGCGTTCCTGGCGACGTTCTCCGACGGTCGGATCGTCGAGTACGACCCGCTGTCGGCCTCGGCGCTCCTCGACGCGCAGGAGGAGGCGTACGGCGTGCGGGAAGTGCCGCGTTATCGCTTCGAGCGCGCCGAGGTGATCGTGTCGTTCGACGCCGACTTCCTCGGCACCTGGATCTCGCCGGTCGAATACACCGCGGCGTATCAAGAGGGCCGTGTCGTCGCCGGAACCGATTCGCGCATGAGCTGGCACGCGCAGATCGAGTCACGGCTCTCGGTGACCGGAAGCAATGCCGACGTTCGCTTCACGGTGCCGCCGTCGGAGACTTCGCTCGCACTCGCCGAGCTTGCGCTCGAGATCGGACGCCGTGCCGGAGTCGAGCCACCGTGGGCGCGCGTCGCGGCATCGTCGCTGGCGCCGGGCGTGATCGACGGTCTCGCGGCGCGGCTCTGGAACGCGCCGCGCGGACGGACTCTCGTCGTCGCGGGTGTCAACGATCGCACCGCGCAGCGGATCGTCGCGTGGCTCGACGATGTGCTCGGAAACGCCGGCGACGGTCGCGCGGAGACCACGATCGATCTCCACCGGCCGTCGTATCAGTTGCGAGGCAGCGACCGCGCGCTCGAACGACTCCTCGGCGAGATCCGCGGTGGCCAGGTCGGCGCGCTCCTCGTCCACGACGTCAATCCGGTCTACGACCTGCCGTCGGGGCGGTCGCTCGCGGCGGCGATCGCACAGCTTCCGCTCGTCGTCAGTTTCGCCGAGCGCGTCGATGAGACGGCCGAACACGCGCACTTCGTGTGCCCGGAGCACCACTGGCTCGAGAGCTGGAGCGACGCCGAGCCGATCGACGGTGTCGTGACCATCGCGCAGCCGGCGCTGCGGCCGCTCGGCGACACACGCTCGGTCGTCGAGAGTCTCGACGCGTGGGCGGGAACCGGACGCTGGCACGACGACCTGATGCGCGCGCACTGGCAGAGCGCGATCCTGCCGCGGACCGTGCCCGCCGCGGGCCTCGACGCGCTCTGGGACGGAGCCCTTCAGCGTGGGTTCGTCGAGGTCGCTCCCGCGTCGCGCCCACCAACGCGCTACCGGAGGCCGGACTTCGGCGCGGCGCCGGTCGCGGCGACCGGTGGTCTCGAGTTGCTCCTCCACGCGCAGGTCGCGCAGCGCGACGGGCGCGAAGCGCACAACGCGTGGCTCCAGGAGTTGCCGGATCCGATCAGCAAGGTGACGTGGGACAACTACGCAGCGATCGCTCCGGAGACCGCCGCGCGCCTCGGGGTCGAGACCGGCGACGTCGTGCGGATCGCTCTGGAAGCGAGTGACGGCGACGTCGATCCTCTCGAGCTGCCGGCGCTCGTCCAGCGCGGTCAGGATCCGGGCAGCGTCGCGATCGCGCTCGGCTACGGTCGCCAGGGCACCGATCGCTTCCTCGACGTCGGACCAGAGTGGCTCGAGGCGCGGCCGACGGTCGCAGCTGGTGGCACGGTCGGCGTCAACGCGGCGCCGCTCCTCCGGCTCGTCGACGGCACGCTCTGCTTCGGTGGCCGGGCGATCTCGGTCGAGCGCACGGGAGCGACCCATCCGCTCGCGATCACGCAGCTCTACGACTCGCTCGAGGTACCGGCTCATCTCGCGGGAGCGCACGCGCATCCGCGGCCGATCGTCGAGGAGACGACGCTCGACGAGTACCGTGCCGATCCCGCGGCCGGGTCGCATCACGGTCACGCGCTCTCGACCTTGTGGCCCGAGGATCACGTCTACGACGGGCACCACTGGGCGATGGCGATCGACCTCTCGCGGTGCACCGGGTGCAGCAGCTGCGTGATCGCTTGCCAGGCCGAGAACAACATCCCGGTCGCCGGCAAGGACGAGGTCGCACGCCGTCGCGAGATGAGCTGGATCCGTCTCGATCGCTACTACAGCGGCGAAGGCGACGACCTGCGCGTCGCGCATCAACCGATGATGTGCCAGCACTGCGACAACGCGCCGTGCGAGAACGTCTGCCCGGTGCTCGCCACCGTGCACAGCGCGGAGGGGCTCAACCAGCAGGTCTACAACCGTTGCGTCGGCACACGCTACTGCGCGAACAACTGTCCGTACAAGGTGCGGCGGTTCAACTGGTTCGACTATCCGCGCGAAGATGTCCTCCAGAACATGGTCCTCAATCCGGACGTCACCGTGCGCTCGCGCGGCGTGATGGAGAAGTGCAGCTTCTGCGTCCAGCGGATCCAGGAGGCGAAGATCGAGGCGCGTCGCGAGGGGCGCGAGCTCGGCGACGGCGAGATCCAGCCGGCCTGCGTGCAGTCGTGTCCGGCGCGGGCGATCGTCTTCGGGGACCGCAACGACCCCGAGAGCGCGATCGCACGAGCGCGCGGTGATCCGCGGCACTACCACGTGCTCGAGGAGCTCAACGTCTTGCCTTCGGTCGGGTACTTGCGGAAGGTGCGCAACCGCGAGAGTGGTGAGGCGACACATGGCTAGTCGATCGCCGGTGATCTCGCGGCCGCTCATCGAAGGCCGGAAGTCGTACGGCCAGGTCACGCGTGACGTGTGCCGGCCGCTCGAGACGAGGCCGACGCGCGCGTGGTACATCGCGTTCACGGTCTCGTGCGCGGTGCTCGTCCTCGGCGTCGCGGCGGTCAGCTACCAGACGGCGGTCGGAATCGGCACCTGGGGGCTCAACCGCACCGTCGGCTGGGCCTTCGACATCACGAACTTCGTGTTCTGGATCGGCATAGGCCACGCGGGGACGCTGATCTCGGCGATCCTCTTCCTCTTCCGGCAGCGCTGGCGCACCTCGGTCAACCGCTCGGCCGAAGCGATGACGATCTTCGCGGTGATGTGCGCGGGGATCTTCCCGATCATCCACATGGGCCGGCCATGGCTCGCGTTCTGGGTCTTGCCGTACCCGAACACGCGCGGCCCGCTGTGGGTCAACTTTCGCTCCGCGCTCCTCTGGGACGTCTTCGCGATCAGCACGTATTTCCTGATCTCGCTCGGATTCTGGCTCCTCGGCCTGGTGCCGGACCTCGCGACCATGCGCGATCGTGCGAAGACGCGCGTGCGCAAGGCGCTGCTGTCGATCGCGAGCCTCGGCTGGAACGGCTCGCATCGCACCTGGCGGCACTACGAGATCGTCTACTTGCTGCTCGCGGGTCTCGCGACGCCGCTCGTCCTCTCGGTGCACACGATCGTCAGCTTCGACTTCGCGACCTCGGTGGTCCCCGGGTGGCACACGACGATCCTGCCGCCCTACTTCGTCGCCGGCGCGATCTTCAGCGGCATGTCGATGGTGCTGACGCTGATGATCATCGCGCGTCGAGTGATGCGCTTCGAGGAGTACATCACGCTGCGCCACATCGACGCGATGGGCAAGCTGGTGCTCGCTACGGGCTCCATGGTCGCGTTTGCCTACGGGACGGAGTTCTTCATCGCGTGGTACTCCGGCAACGAGTACGAGCAGTTCGCGTTCCTGAACCGCGCCGCCGGACCGATGGGTTGGGCGTACTGGATCATGGTCGCGTGCAACGTCGTCGTCCCGCAGGTCCTCTGGTTCCCGCGCGTGCGGCGGTGCGTTCCGGCCGTTTTCGCGATCTCGATCGCCGTCAACATCGGCATGTGGTTCGAGCGCTTCGTGATCATCGTCACGTCGCTCCACCGCGATTTCCTGCCGTCGAGCTGGGCGAGCTATGCGCCGACATCGATCGAGATCGCGACTCTCGCCGGGAGCTTCGGGCTCTTCTTCACGTGCTTCCTGCTCTTCTGTCGCTTCCTGCCGATGATCGCGATGGCGGAGGTGAAGGGTGTCCTCGAAGCGCGGTCGCCGGCGGACGGAGGCGAGCGATGAGCGTTCAGTCGGTACGGCACTGGACGGGGATCTTCGAGCGCGAGGAGTCGATCCTCCGAGCGGCGCGCGAGTCGCGGCGCCGCGGTTTCGAGATCGTCGACGTGTACACGCCCTACGCCGTCCACGGGATGGACGACGCGATGGGACTCCGGCGTTCGTGGCTGCCGTGGGTCTGTCTCCTCTGCGGACTCGCCGGCGGTCTCGGCATGTACTGGCTCGGAACGTGGACGCTCGCCGTGGACTGGCCGATGAACATCGGCGGCAAGCCGTTCCACTCGCTGCCCGCGATCGTGCCGATCATCTTCGAGATGGTCGTCCTCTGCGGCGGTTACGGCGTGATCATCGCGCTCCTCCTCCACTGCCGGCTCCTGCCCGGGCGCCGCGCGCGGCTCGTCCATCCCCGAGTCACCGACGACCGTTTCGCGATCGTCGTGCGCGCGGTCGACGCGTCGCAGGATCCGAGCGCGGCGTACCGGCTTTTCGAGGAGCTCGGCGCAGTCGAGATCGACACCGGGTATGCGGAGGCGCGCACATGAAACGCTTCGGAGTCGCGCGGACAGTGCTCGCTGGCGCGATCGGGATCGTCGTCCTGTTGCACTTCGTGGCGAGCCCGGATCCGGGCCGCAGGAGCTTCGAGATCTTGCCGGACATGGCGCACGCGATCCCGTGGGAGTCGCAGGGCAGCAACCGGCTCTTCGCCGACCGCAGGAATCAGCGCGAGCCGGCGCCGGGCGCGGCCGCGATCGGCTTTCCGGCGTTCCGCTACGCGGCGACGCCCGAGGACGCGCTCCGTGCGGGGCAGGAGCTCGTCAATCCGCTGCGTGCCGGCGACGCCGGGGCGCTTGCGCGCGGTGGGTTCGTCTACGACACGTTTTGCCGCATGTGTCACGCGAGCGACGGAGGTGGCCAGGGCCCGATGACGAAGCTCGGTGTCCCGCCGCCGCCTTCGTTGCTCGCCGAGCGGGCGCTCGCGATGGCGGACGGACAGATCTACCACATCCTGAGTCTCGGACAGGGGAACATGGCGTCCTACGCGTCGCAGGTCGATCGAATCGACCGCTGGAGGGTGATCCTCCACGTGCGCGCGCTCCAGGCCGCCGCGCAGCGAGGCAAGACCCGATGACAGCGCAGCCAGGTCCTCGTCGCGAGTCCTCGACGCGGGTCGTTCGCCTGCCGGAGTCGTGGAATCGTGCGCTCGCCGGGCTCGCGATCCTCGGTGGGCTCGTCGCGGTGACGGGAATCGTCGTCGCTCCCGAGCGTGGCGGCGCGAGCGTGCTGCTCGGCGTGTTCTACGTGCTCGGGCTCGCGCTCGCGGGTCTCCTCTTCGTCGCGTTGCAGAACGTCACCAGCGCCGCGTGGTCGGTCGGGTTGCGGCGAGTTCCGGAGGCGATGGCGCTGACGATGTCGCGCGTCGCGCTGCTGTCGCTCGCGGTGCTGCTCTTGATTCCGACGCTCTACGTCTGGAGCGACGCGGAGCGCGTCGCCGCCGATCCGCTCCTTCAGGCGAAGAGCGCGTGGCTCGACCCGGCGTTCTTCGTCGTGCGGACGGTCGTCTGCGCGGGCGCGTGGATGTTCTTCGCGTTCCGGCTGGTCGTCGCGCCGCGGCGCCGCCAGAGAGACGGCGGCAACGGCGACGACTCCGGCAACGGCAACGACGGCGGCAACGGCGACGACCGACCGGCCGGCGCCTCGGGAGCGTTCCTGGTCGTCTTCGCGATCACGTTCTCGATCGTCTCGTTCGACTGGATCCTGTCGCTCGAGCCGCACTGGTTCAGCACGGTGTTCGCGGTCTACAACTTCGCGGGACTCTTCCTCGGCGGTGTCGCCGTGATCACGTTCCTGACGATCCTGCTCGTGCGGATGGGGCCCTTGCGCGGCGTCGTCGGTCCCGACCACCTGCACGACCTCGGCAAGCTGCTGATCAGCTTCAGCACGTTCTGGGCCTACATCTGGTTCTGCCAGTACCTGTTGATCTGGTACACGAACATCCCGGAGGAGACCTCGCACTTCATCGCGCGGCAGCAGGGCGCCTGGGGCGTGCTCTTCGTGATCAACCTGGTCGTCAACTGGCTGCTTCCGTTCGTCGTGTTGCTGCCGCGGAGTGCGAAGCGCAGCGAGAACGTGCTCCTCGCGATCAGCGGCCTCTTGATCCTCGGGCGCTGGCTCGACCTCTACTTGCTGATCGAACCGCCGTTCCACGGCGCGGATCCGCAGCTCGGCGTCTGGGAGATCTTCCCGGTGCTCGGTGCACTGGCGTGGTTCGCGCTCGCGTTCTTCCGGGCGCTCGGGCAGGCTCGCGTCGTCCCGGTCGAGGATCGGGGCTTCGAATCGTGCCACTTGAGAAGAGCGTCCAGCACGGATAGCGTGGCGTCAGGAGGTCGCCATGGAATGCCGTGATGTGCCGGAAGCGCGGAGAGCAGGGGTGCTTCTCCGGTGCTCGCTCTCCGCGCTCTCCGCGCTCGGCGCCCCGAGCGCGGATGCGGCCGAGCCGCCGGCGCGACTGCTGCTCGAGCCCTTGGCTCGACCCGCGCTCCCCGCCGTCGAGCGTGGCGGCTGGGCGCGCAATCCCGTCGACCTCTTCATCGCACGAGAGCACGAGCGGCGAGGCCTCGAGCCGCGACCGGCGGCGTCGAAGGAGACGCTTCTGCGGCGCGTGACCCTCGACCTCACGGGACTCGAGCCCACGCCCGAGGAGCGCGCACGCTTCCTCGCGGACGAGTCGCCGGACGCCTACGAGAAGGTCGTCGAGAACCTGCTCGAGAGCCCGCGCCACGGCGAGCGCTGGGGCCGCCACTGGATGGACGTCTGGCGTTACAGCGACTGGGCCGGTTGGGGTGAGCAGGTGCGGGACAGCCAACCGCACATCTGGCGATGGCGCGACTGGATCGTCGAGTCTCTCAACGCCGACAAGGGCTACGACCGCATGCTCCTCGAGATGCTCGCCGGCGATGAGCTCGCTCCGCTCGACCCGGAAACGCTGCGGGCCACGGGCTACCTGGTGCGGAGCTTCAAACTCCTGAGCCGCGAGGCGTGGATGCAGGAGGCGGTCGACCACGTCGGCCTCGCATTCCTCGGCACGACCGTCGGCTGCGCCCGCTGCCACGACCACAAGTACGATCCGATCTCGCAGCGCGAGTACTACGCGCTGCGTGCCGTCTTCGAGCCCTACCACGTGCGGCTCGATCGCGTGCCCGGCGCGGCCGACACGAAGAAGGATGGCCTCGCGAGGGCCTTCGACGCCGCGCCCGCTGCTCCGACCTACCTCTACGATCGCGGCGACGACCGCAAGCCCGACAAGGACCACCCGCTGTCGCCGGGCGTGCCGGCGGCGTTCGGAGGGAGGGCGCTCGACGTCGAGCCCGTGCGCGTCCCGCTGGTGGCGCAGGCTCCCGAGAAGGCGGAGCACGTCGTGCGCGAGGCGTTGGCGGCGAGTGACGAGGCCGTTCGAGCCGCGCGCGCGGCGTTCGAGACGGCCGTCCTCGAGAGCCTCGGGCCCGCCGCGACACCCGCGGAAACTCCCGCTGCCGGCGGATCCCGCGCTGTGGCGGAGCTCGCGGAGATGGCGATCGGGATCGCGGAAGCGCGCCGCACGGCGCTCCGGGCGGTGCTCGAGGTCGAGTCGATCGAGGACGCCGAGCGTCGAGAACGCGAGCCCGCCGTCTGGAAAGCGTCGGCCGAGCGCGCGGTGAAGGCCCAGCGCTGGGTTCGCCTCCTCGAGTCGCGGCAGGAGGAGCGAGCGGCGTTGGCTGCCGCCGAATCGGCCAGCGCCGGTTCGCCGGAGGCGCAGCAGGCGTCCGAAGCCCTGGGCAAGGCTCGCGAGAGCCTGGCGAAGGCCGCCGCGGAGGTTCGGCTCCCGCTCTCCACCGAGTACATTCCGCGCTCGACGACGCGGTATCCGGCGATGAGCACGGGTCGCCGCCTCGCGTTCGCGCGCTGGCTCATCGACCCTGGCAATCCGCTCGCGGCGCGCGTCGCGGTCAATCACATCTGGGCGCGTCACTTCGCGCGCGGCATCGTCCCCAGCCCGGCCGATTTCGGCGCCGCGGGCAGGCCCGCGAGCCATCCGGAGCTCCTCGACTGGCTCGCGCGGGAGCTCATCGAGCCCAGCGTCGAACGATCTACCGCGCGCTCAGGATCCGCTGCGCAAACGCCCTGGTCGATGAAACGGATCCACCGCCTCATCGTCACGTCGGCGACCTACCGCATGGCGTCGACTCCTGATGGGCGCAACCTGGCGATCGACCCGGACGACGTCTACCTGTGGCGCATGCCGTCGCGTCGCCTCGAAGCGGAGGCGGTCCGGGACAACGTGCTCCACGCCGCCGGCTGGCTCGACGAGGAGCGTGGCGGCCCGGACGTCGACCATCGCCGGCTGCTCTCGACGCGGCGCAGGAGCCTCTACTACCGCAACGCCGCGGAGAAGCAGGCCGAGTTCCTGAAGGTCTTCGACATGGCGGGTGTCAGCGAGTGCTACGAGCGCAGGGTGAGCGTCGTACCCCAGCAGGCGCTCGCGTTGACGAACAGCCAGCTGGTCGTCGAGTCCTCGCGGCGTCTCGCGCGCGAGCTCGCCGTCGCGACGGCCGACGACGCGCGCGCCTTCGTCGATGCGGTGTTCCTGCGCGTCCTCGCGCGAGCGCCCAGCGCGGCGGAGGCGACCGAGGCCCTCGCGTTCCTCGCCGAGCGGGAAGCG
>Ga0326597_10015234_pt1 | contig 10062 bp, 4 predicted proteins | sample RVTome_12_FD_203789 | JGI IMG/M metagenome (GOLD analysis project Ga0326597, IMG submission 203789) | Soil microbial communities from uranium-contaminated site in the Upper Colorado River Basin, Wyoming, United States - RVT100D185 | ecosystem: Environmental > Terrestrial > Soil > Contaminated >...
CCACCAACCCCGAATATCGCGCTTCCAGCGCCACCCTTGCCTACAACCTACGCGCGAGCCCGTGGAGCCCAGCCACCCCGCCCGAATTTACTCGGTGAATTGTTCAGGCTAGAGGTCGTCAGAATTGACGGCTTTGACGTCTCTCCCGAGGCGGTCGCCGCAACGATTGCCGCCATGAGGCGGGGCGCGCAAATCATCGCGCAGGGCGCGTTTTCGCATCAGGGCTGGGTCGGACGCGCCGACATCCTGCGCCGTATCGAGGTGCCAAGCCTTCTCGGCGCCTGGTCATATGAAGCCATCGATACAAAGCTGGCCCGAGAAACAAAAGCCGGAGCCGTCCTGCAGCTTTGCCTCTACTCCGACCTCATCAAGGAAGTTCAGGGTCTGGCGCCGGAGCACATGTTTGTCGTGGTCCCCTGGTCCGATTTCGAGCCGCAGCAATACCGGTTTGCGGATTACGCGGCCTACTTCCGGCGCGTCAAGCAGGAGCTGCTGAACTCTCTAAGCGAGGGTGGGGGGCTGAAAAGCTACCCCGATCCGAACGAGCATTGCGAGACGTGCGGCTGGCGGGCGACCTGCGAACAGCGCCGCCGGGATGACGACCATCTCTGCCTCGTCGCGGGCATTTCGAAGCTTCAGATCAACGAGCTCACGGAGCGAAGCGTCACGACAATGACGGCGTTGGCGGGCATGGCGCTGCCGCTGGACTGGAAGCCTGATCGCGGTTCGGCCGGCGCCTATGCCCGCGTGCGTGAGCAGGCACGGATTCAGGTGGAAGCCCGCGAGACCGGCGAAGCACGCTTCGAACTGCTCCCGGTGGAAGCGGGTTTCGGTCTGACCCGCCTGCCGGAACCCTCCGAGGGCGACATCTTTCTGGACCTCGAGGGCGACCCTTTCGCGGGGGAGCAGGGCCTGGAATATTTGTTCGGCTACCTTTCCGAGGACGGGAACGGTGCACTCGCATATCAGCATAACTGGGCGTTCTCGCGCGCGGACGAAAAGCGTGCCTTCGAGGCGTTCGTCGATTTCGTGATGGCGCGATGGGCGAGGTTTCCCGATCTGCACATCTACCACTACGCGCCGTACGAGCCGGCGGCGCTGAAGCGTCTCATGGGCCGCTACGCGACCCGCGAGGAAGAGCTGGATCGGATGTTGCGGGCGAAGCTGTTTGTCGATTTGTATCAGGTCGTTCGTCACGGCCTGCGCGCAGGCGTGGAAAGTTACTCGATCAAGCGGCTCGAACCGCTCTACAGGTTCGACCGGGACACGGCGCTACCTGACGCGAACGCCGCGCTCGCGCTTCTCCAGGCGAGCATCGAGCTCGATGACATCCCCTCGATCTCGGAAGCGACCCGGGCCACAGTGCTCACCTACAACAGGGATGACTGCCGGTCGGCCGGCAGTCTCCGCAGCTGGCTTGAGGCACTACGCGAACAACTCGTGCGGAGCGGGACCGAAGTGCCGCGCCCGCTGCCCGGCGACGGCGCTCCCAACGAAAACGTCAGCGCGTGGCTGATCAGAATCAATCCGGTGATCGCAAAGCTGACGGCGGACGTTCCCGTCGATCCGGAAGAGCGAACCGCGGAGCAGCAGGCGCGCTGGATATTGGCCAACGTTCTCGACTGGCACCGTCGGGAGGACAAGGCGGTATGGTGGGAATTGTTCCGGCTATCCGATCTCTCCGCGGAAGACTTGGTCGACGAGCGGTGCGGGCTCTCGGGGCTTAGCTTCGTCGCCGAGGTCGGTGGCACGACGCGCGCACCCATCCATCGTTACCGCTTTCCGCCGCAGGAAACTGAGCTTCGCGGCGGCGAGGATTTGCGCAATCTGGGGGGAGCCAGACTGGGATCCGTTGAGGCCATTTCCTTTGCCACCGCCACGGTGGACATCAAAAAGCGGCAGGACAGTGCCGGAATTCATCCCGAGGCCATTTTCGCGCATAGCTATGTGGACGCGAAGGTCATGGCGGAGTCCCTTTTGCGGATCGGCACCTATGTGGCCGAACGGGGCCTGCACGGAGACGGACCGTATCAGGCGGCGCGCGACCTGTTGCTAAGGGAAATCCCCCGCACCGGAGGACAACCGCTCCACAGAGAGAGCGAAACCGCGGTGGATGCAGCCGTCAGGATATGCGCCGGTTTAACCGGCGGCATACTGCCGATTCAGGGACCTCCCGGCGCAGGGAAAACATACACGGGTGCGCAGATGATCTGCGAGCTCGGGCGCCATGGCCGAACCGTCGGCATTACGGCGAACAGCCACAAGGTCATCCGAAATCTGATCGATGAAACCATCGACGCGGCGGGGAAGCAGAGCCTTGATCTGCATTGCTGCCAGAAACCCGGCGAAATGGAAGACGCGCAACCTCATCTTTCATTCGCCAGGAGCAACAAGGAGCTGTTTGCCACGCTGGGAAACACCGCCATGGTCGGCGGAGGGACGGCCTGGCTGTGGGCGGCGCCGGAAGCCTTCGAGACCGTCGATGTGCTTTTCGTGGATGAGGCGGCGCAGATGTCGCTCGCCAATGCCCTGGCGGTCTCGCAAGCGGCGAAAACGGTCGTCCTGATCGGTGACCCGCAGCAGCTTGATCAACCCATGCAGGGCAGCCATCCGGAGGGCACGGATGTCTCGGCCCTCGACCACATCCTTGGCGGCCAGCAGACAATATCGCGCGAAAAGGGCCTGTTCCTCGAACAGACGTGGCGGCTGCACCCGGATATCTGCTCTTTCACATCCGAGCTATTCTATGACGGTAAACTTGTATCGAGGGACGGCCTGCAGAAGCAGGTCATCAACGCGACGGGTCTGATCAGCGGTTCGGGTTTGCGTTACCTTCCTGTCCTGCACCATGGCAACCAGAACTGCTCACCGGAAGAAGCGATGGCCGTCGGTGCGCTTGTCGAGGGCATTCTGGAGAGCAAGGCGACATGGATCGATCGCGACGGTGAGGAAAAGCCGGTCACGCTCGCCGACATCATTATCATCACGCCCTACAACGCCCAGGTCTTTGAGATCGAGCAGCGCGTGCCGGGCGCGTGGGTCGGCACCGTGGATAAATTTCAGGGCCAGGAAGCACCCATCGCGATCTACTCCACGGCAACATCAAGCCGGGCAGATGCGCCGCGCGGTATGGAATTTCTCTACAGCCTCAATCGGTTGAACGTCGCGACATCGCGCGCGAAATGCGTGTGCATCATGGTGGGCTCGCCGGAACTCTTTGAAACAGAGTGCCGCACGCCACGGCAAGCCCAACTGGCAAACGCCTTCTGCCGCTTTCTGGAAATGGCACGTACGATTCCGTAATGCTACTTGAGCGCAGCGAGATGAAAGCGGCCCGGTTCAATCGGCACGGTCGCAGCGATGGCCGCAGACTTTTAGTAAACAGCCTTAGGTTTTTATTCCGCGGCGCTGAGGGCTTCTTTTGCAGGCATTTTGGTAAGCAATCCAGTCTTGTGGTCAATATCGTACCCGGCATTGCGTAGCGCAATGAGCACGTCGCTGAGATGGAGATGATCGATTGCCTGGTGCCGCCGGATGGCATCACGAAGGATTGCCGCGTAGACATGGCTGGGGTTGCGTGTGTGCGCGAGGGGCAAAGTCGCCAAGGCGCTGGCGATTAGCTCGATAGGCTCTGCTTGGGCGGGATTAGCCGTCCGTTGGTCGGCTCCAGCCTTGGAGGGTTTCTCGAGGGTCATTACAAGATCGACTGTAACAACACCCTCCGATCCAGAGTTGAGTCCCTTTACGGAGCGCTGACCCTTGTCGAGGATAGCGACGTGTACGGGCACTGAGCGAAAGCCAGCGTCACGGATCGCGCGCTGCACGAGCCCCCAAATCCGGCCGTCGCTATTGCCGAATACGACGGACATGTACCGGCCGGGCTTAAGGACGCGGAAGGCCTCAGCAAAAGCACCGCGCAAGAGCGTTTCGTAGCGTCCGGCGGCGCCGTTCTTTTTCCTACCGGTCGTGTGCATGACGGCTTCGTGGGCATTATCGGTCATCTTGCCGAGCCATGCCTCGTGGAAGAGATTCATGTCGCTGTAGAAAATATTGCTGCCGAAGGGCGGATCGGTGAACACGTAGTCCACTGACGCGTCAGCAAGATGAGCAAGCTGGTCTGCGGAGGCGAGGGTATAGGTAACAGCCTCAGTATTGTGGCGGGCAAACAAGGGTGTGGGCGCAACCACCTCGGCATCAGCCCGAATCGCCGCTTCGACTTTGCGATTGAAGAGCTCGAAGACGCTCCACTCGTAGTAGACGGGAGCGATGTAATAAGTCTGGTTTTGAGCGTTGAGCGGCCGCTGGGCGCTCCATTGGTAGCGCCGAGATGCCCGGGGCAAAATGGCGGTGAAGGCAAAGGAGAGCTTCTTCCGCAGGTTGTGATCCTTGATGGCGCCGATCGCCCGCCATAGCTCAAGCAGCGCTATCGCATTGCGTGGTGAGAAAAACCGAGCCGTCTCGGTTAGACCGGCCTTACCGAGGCCGGAGCGGCTGAACATCTCGCGGGATTCGTCGATAACCTGCGATGGGACTTCGCGTTGGCGGGGGTCACGAGAAGCGGTGAGAATCGCGGCAAAATCCACCTCGCCGACATCCTGCTCCACAAGACGTCCGTTGATCCCGCGGACGACGACCTCAACGGGCACGTCGGCGGCGCGGGGCCAGTTCCGTCGAACAAAAGGCATCGAGCAGCTCGGACATTTCTCAGGGCCGGTCATGGTCCCAGGGCGTAAATGCTCGTAGTAGACAAGCTCCTTGGTGCAAGAGGGGCAGCAGTACGTGAAGGACCAAACGGTCCGAACCACCTCAACCAGGGCTCCGTCGGACGCGCGGCGGGTTATGTAGAGATCGCCCAAGGCAGCCTTGGCACGTTCAATCGCGGTACCGGCAGCCCGCCGCAGTGTAGCCGGCGGCGCCTCGGTTAGGTAACCCGTAGCGATGTGTTGACCAAGGACGGAGATGTCGCTGAGGCGGGCCTGTCGACCAAGGATTGCTGCAGCCAGGCCGGTCATGCCGGAGCCTGCGAAAAAATCGACGACAATCTCACCGGAGCGCGTAAAGGTCTCGATGAACGGACGAATTGCGGCGATCGGAACCTTGGTAAGGTAGGCGTGACAGTTGTAGACCGCATCGGTGCGCGGCGCCGTGATGGTCTCAGGGAGGCGGGAGAGGTCAACCTGCAAGCGTTTCTCCGGGCGCAAATGTTAGATTACTAATACCAGATGGGTAACTCGGAGTCTGTAGACTCATAATAGCCAGTTTCCTAGCCTTCGCCACAACTATTCCGCGAAGGCAACCGGTTGCGAACCCCTTCACCGAAACAGATTCTCGCGGACAATGTGCGGCGGTTGCGCACGGCGGCCGGTCTGTCACAGGAAGCCCTTGCCGATCGGGCAGGCCTACATCGGACCTACATCAGTTCGATCGAGCGCGCGCAGCGAAACGTCTCGCTCGAAAACATTTTTGCCCTTGCGAAGGCACTGGGCGCCGATCCGCGTGAGTTGCTGACCCCACCGGGGGCACCCTGATGGGGTTCAAGGCCGATACCAGCTTCTTACGCTTCCTGAGTATGGGCGCCGCTGGCGCGAATCAGACAATGGCACAGCTCAGGGCAGCGGGCTTCCAGCCGATCGAATTAGAACGCTACTGCACGTCGAACAAGATCTGGGCGACAAAGGTCAAGCGTCTGCGTCTGCCCGACATTCTTTGCGTCCGTACTGGTTTGCGCGTTGAAGTGCGCGCCAAGTCGGACCTCAGGATTCGGATGAGCGACGCGCCGGCAAATCCTGATCGCCGCTGGGATGTAGGGCTAGCCGACAATGACCTGGTCGCCTTCATCGCATGCTTCGACCGGAACGGGACGCCGACGCCGGCGGAAGCTGCGGTTTTCTTCACCGTTCGCGATCTCCGGGCAACGGACGACACGTCGCAATTGGGCCCGCCGAAATCGGCATCCGAGGGAGCCGAACGTGACCGGACCTGGCCAAGCATCGTACCGTCACGCAATGGCGTGGTTGAGTCTGTCGATGGGGAGCGGCTGCGGGTGCTGATGGATGCGGAGGAGGGGAGGCGGCCTCGATCACAGACCTATCATCTGCGGGGGAAGATACCCTATGTGGCACCAGGTGAACGATTTGTCGGCGAGGCTTCGATCCTCGCGGGAACGCCACGCCACCTGGGACAGCTCGAACAATATGGGGGCAATAACTACGATCCGTTGGCCAACCTGGCTGCCGGCGATCCGGTCGACCGGTATGCCGCAGTTAAGGCATTGCCGTATCGAGAAGACCTTCGGCCGAGAGCTATCGCCGGGATCGAGCATCGTCTCGACGTGGAGACGGATGATCGGGTGGCGTTGGAAGCTGCTGGCGCCGGCACGGCAATCGGATCAGCAAAGGCAGGAGATCGCTTACGAGCAGTGCTGTGGGATCATGAACGCGCGGACTTGCGCATGGAAGCGGTGCTGATCCTGACGGAGCTCAGTAGCGGTGACGCTCGCGAGATACTCAATGCGGTGGCGACGGATGAGCGGTTCCTGCAGGACGAAATCCGGCAAGCTGCGGTGTGGGGGTTGGGAAAAGCGGGCGTGCATGCGTACGACGAACTTGTGGCCTTCATCGCGGACGCTGATCGGGACGTGGCGTTGCACGCGATCGCCGGCTTTGGATCGGACACTCCCGGCCCGGTCATCGATCGCCTTATCGCCGAGCTCATAGCAGGCAGTCCGGAACGGGCGCCCGCGGCGTCGGAAGCCTTGCGCATCATCGGGGGCGCGGTGGTGCTTGAGCGGCTGATCGCGGCGGCACGCGGGCGGAACGCCGCGGATGCTTGGATTTTGGCCACACTGGGACGGTTACCGGCGGACCGGGTTCGGACAGCGCTTCAAAACGATGTTCTCCTCGAACGTCTGGCCCCGTTACTACTGCTGACAGAAAGCGCAAATTGGATGGCCGAGGACAACGTGGACATCGATTTGAAATTTCTGCTGAAGCAAAACCTTTAGCGATGGTTCAGTTCCATCCAGGGTTCTTATATCCCGACGCGCGTGATGCAATGCTCCCTCCTGATATGCTCGCCAAGCGGCCGAGAGAGGCTAGGTTTTGCGATGGCATCCGCCAGTTCCCAGTCTATATACACGAGGGGGTATCTGATGCCGTCTCATGATGCTCATAAAACGATTGCCGATTTGCGTGACCACCTGGCGCGCCATGACAAACCGATCGCCTTTCTCTTCGGAGCAGGGACGTCCTGTTCAGTGAAAGCAATTCGCCCTGATGGCGGCAAGCCGGACCAGCCACTCATACCGACAGTAGCAGGTCTCACAACAATTTGTGCATCAGCAGTTCACCCGCTCGGAGACGAGTACAAGGAGGCATGGGCGACAGTCGTTGCTCAATGTTCAACTGCCGAAAGATCCGCGAACGTTGAGGACATTCTATCCCGGCTGAGAATGATTCTTGGAGCAATGGGAAACCAGGACACTCTCCTAGGACTTGATCATGAAGGGATTTTGAAATTTGAAGAAACAGTGCGTCGGACGATAGCAAAAATTGCGAATCCCGACAGAAAGCTGATCCCTGAGGAAACCCCTCATCGGGAAATGGCACGCTGGCTTGCTAGAACATCTCGGCAGCAGGCCGCAGAGATTTTCACGCTCAATTACGACATCCTGATAGAGATGGCGTTCGAGGCCGAAAGAATACCGTTATTTGACGGTTTTGTCGGTAGCTATAGACCGTTCTTTTTACCAGACAGCCTGCGAAGACCCGAAATCGCCCCTGGCGTGAATTGGGTTCGCCTTTGGAAGATGCATGGTTCCGTTACCTGGCGCCGCGAAAATTTGGACGGCCGCGCACGCGTCGTGCGCGGTGAACCTGATGACTCTGGTGAAATGATTCTTCCATCGTTTCATAAATATGATGAATCCCGCCAGCAGCCCTATGCAGCATTCATCGACCGACTCGCCCGTTTTCTCGACCAGGACGACGCACTTCTCATCACAAATGGTTTCAGTTTCAGCGATGAACACATCAATAATGTGATTTTTTCAGCAATCGAAAATAGACCTCGCACACATGTGTACTCTCTCCAGTTTGATGAGCTCGGAGATGGTACCGATTTAGTTAAACGCGGGCTTAGGCAGCGAAATCTTATTCTTATCGGTCCAAAAACCGGTGTGATTGGCGGTCGCCGTGCGCCATGGAGGCTCGATGAACCGGCTCCGTTTGTCGATACTGCATTTGAACTGACGTCAAAGACCGAGGCGGTGCCAGAACCAAAGACAGGAGAAATGAGGCTAGGAGACTTTGTAAAATTCTGTGAATTTCTGCGTTCAATGAGCGACCGCTAAGGAGATCGAGTGCCGCTAACCGATCCGACATTCATTGGTCAGGTAGCTTCTGTAAGCGGAGGTATCGTACGCGTCCGGCTGCGTGAAGATATGCCGACGACACTTGTCATGATTGAAGGGGAATCCTATCGGGTCGGTCAAATCGGCGCCTTCTTTCGAATACCGCTGGGCTACACTCATCTTTATGCCGTTTGCACCCAAGTCGGAGCGGACGCCGCACCTCCTAACGTCGATGAGAGCAATCGCCGGGGTGCTTTAGAGCCAACCACAACCGAACGGCTCGCCGGATACCGATGGATGACTGTCGCTCTTTTTGGGGAATCCATCGGCGCTCAATTTGAACGGGGTGTGGGGCAATATCCAACGGTCGGTGATGAAGTTCACATCGTAACGAATGAAGATCTCCACGTTATCTATGGGTGGTCGCGATCGAAGAGAGGCACGGTACCGATAGGAACTATTGCGGCGGCATCGGGAATTTCCGCGGATCTCAATGTAGCGGGGCTTGTGAGCCGCCATTGTGCCATCGTTGGGTCGACTGGCTCTGGAAAATCAAATCTCGTGACCGTCCTCCTTGAGACCATCGCCAGTGGCGAGTTTCCCTCAGCTCGCGTCATCGTGATAGACCCACATGGAGAATATGCGACCGCTCTCGGTGATAAGGCGCGTGTGTTCCGGATCAGACCGAACGAGGCACAGGGCGAGCACCACCTTAGGGTACCCTTCTGGGCACTTCCGTTTGATGAGCTGCAGCTGATGACATTAGGGGGCCTACAGCCCAACCATGAAGCTGCAATTCGGGATCAAGTTCTCGATCTTAAGACATCCTCGGCCGCGAGATTGCGGACGCCGCCGCCGGCGGAGACACTGACGGCCGATACCCCAGTGCCGTTTAGTATCAAGCGGCTCTGGTTCGAGCTCGACCAGATGGAGCGTAAGACATTTTCAACTACGGGCGCCAATCAGAAAGAAGAAGACGCGTATCCCCCGGACCGCGCGGGTAATGCGGACACTTTGACGCCAGACCAATACCCTGTCGCGAGCCCCTACAACCAAGCTCCTTATAAGAATTCGCGTAAGAGAAATATAGAACGACAGTTAGACCTTATGCGGAGCCGGCTGCGTGACGGTCGGTTCACTTTTCTCTTCAGTCCTGGAGGTGGCTACGATCCGGATCGTGAGGGGCGGGTAACGTCAGACCTCGACGACCTCGCGCGCGATTGGATTGGCCATGATCGACAGGTGACAATTTTCGATGTGTCGGGTCTTCCATCCGAGATACTAGCGACGATCGTCGGCACGATGTTACGTGTCGTTTATGACACGCTATTTTGGGCGCAGGACCTGCCTGTCGGAGGTCGCCAACAACCCCTCTTGGTCGTTATTGACGAGGCTCATCGATTCCTTCCCGAAGGCGGTGATACTCCAGCGCACCGGACTCTTTCTACCATTGCAAAGGAAGGTCGAAAATACGGAGTAGGTCTAACCTTAGTGACCCAAAGGCCGTCAGAAATTGATAGTGCCGTCTTAAGTCAATGTGGCTCCATGATCGCCTTAAGAATCACAAATACCGCGGACCGTTCGAAAGTAGCTGCTGCCCTTCCAGACGATCTCGGTGGGTTGGCGGATTTGCTGCCCTCTCTTCGCACCGGCGAAGGCGTATTCCTTGGGGAAGCGATGGCGATCCCATCACGCGTTCGCATCCGGAAAGC
>Ga0326597_10015235_pt1 | contig 10062 bp, 11 predicted proteins | sample RVTome_12_FD_203789 | JGI IMG/M metagenome (GOLD analysis project Ga0326597, IMG submission 203789) | Soil microbial communities from uranium-contaminated site in the Upper Colorado River Basin, Wyoming, United States - RVT100D185 | ecosystem: Environmental > Terrestrial > Soil > Contaminated >...
CCGCTGCGCACGGCCAAACCCGCTGCCGTCCCGAAGCATCCGCCCGCATCCCGGCTGCGGGCGGCCGTGCTCTACGAGGATGACGCCCTGCTGGTCATCGACAAACCGGCGGGCACCGCGGTGCATGGCGGCAGCGGCGTGAGCCGCGGCGTGATCGAGCAGCTGCGGCTGGAGCGTCCCGAAGCGCGCTACCTGGAGTTGGTGCACCGGCTCGACCGCGATACTTCGGGCGTGCTGATGCTCGCCAAGCGGCGTTCCGCGCTGATCGACCTCCACCGGCAGTTGCGGGAGGGACGGGTGCGCAAGCTCTACGCCGCGCTGGTGAAGGGCGAATGGCGCGATGACAAGCGCAGCGTCAAGCTGCCGCTCAATAAGTACGTTCTGGCGTCGGGCGAACGCCGCGTGAGCGTAGGCCGCGAGGGCATGTCGGCGCATACCGTGTTCCGGCTGCGGCGGAGCTGGAGCGGCTACAGCCTGGTCGAGGCGGAACTCAAGACCGGCCGCACGCATCAGATCCGCGTGCACCTCGCCCATCTCGGCCATCCGGTCGCCGGGGATGACAAGTACGGCGACTTCGCCTTGAACAAGCAGCTGGTGCGTCAAGGCCTCAAACGCATGTTCCTGCACGCGTTCAGGGCCGTGATCGTGCACCCGGTGAGCGGCGCCGTGCTGGAACTGGAAGCGCCGCTGCCCCCCGAACTGGAGGCATTCGTCGCGAGCCTCGATTCCGGCGAAGCGTCCCGTGCCCAGGAATTTTGAGTCGCTAATGGCTGGCGCGGCACGCATGATTCCCGGCCCGGCGAATGCGTCGCGCGTGGGGTAAAATGACGCCCTCGCGACCGGCGATGCCGCGTTGCAACAGGGATCGAGGGTGGCAATATGGCTGAAATGGAACCGGGTAACTGGGAACGCCAGACGCTGGAAAAAGTCGCGCTCGCCGCGATCCAGGAGCAGCGCCGCGCGCGCCATTGGGGCATCTTCTTCAAGCTGCTGCTGTTCATCTACCTGTTCGCGCTGTTGTTCGTGGGCATGGGCTGGTTCGGAAAAAAGGAAAGCAGCCCGGACAAGCACACGGCGCTGGTCGAGGTGAGCGGGGTCATCTCTCCCAGCAGCCAGGCGAGCGCGGAGAGCATCACCCTGGGGCTGCAGGAAGCCTACAAGGACAAGCGTACCCGGGGCGTCATCCTCCGCATCAACAGCCCGGGCGGCAGCCCGGTGCAGGCGGGGCATATCAACGACGAGATCCGCCGGCTGCGCGCCAAGTATCCCGAGGTGCCGCTCTACGCGGTGATCGAGGACATCTGCGCCTCGGGGGGTTACTACATCGCGGTTGCCGCCGACAAGATCTATGTCGACAAGGCGAGCATCATCGGCTCGATCGGCGTGGTGATGGATAGCTTCGGCTTCACCGGCACGATGGAGATGCTGGGCGTCGAACGCCGCCTGCTGTCCGCGGGAGACAACAAGAGTTTCCTCGACCCGTTTTCTCCGGTGGTCGAATCGCAGAAGGAGCATGCCCAGCAGATGCTCGGACAGATTCACCAGCAATTCATCAGCGTGGTGCGGGCCGGCCGTGGCAAGCGCCTGAAGGAAACGCCCGACATGTTCTCCGGGCTGCTGTGGGTGGGGCAAAAAAGCATCGATCTCGGGCTCGCGGACGCGCTCGGCAGCGTCGAATACGTGGCGCGCGAGGTGATCAAGGCCGAGGACATCGTGGACTTCACCCCGCGCGAGAACATCGCCGAGCGCCTGGCCAAGAGGGTCGGCGCCGGGATGGCGGAGGGAATGGCGCGCTTCGGGGTCTTCAGCGGAATGACCCTCCGCTGAGGATTTTGTTCGAGCCGAACAAAATCCTTATCGCGGACAACATATTTGTTTGATCCTTATGTAAGGTTTTGTCGCCGAAGGCGACAAAACCTACTGTGGCGAACGCCACAGTAGGAACACCACCAGCCGCCGGTCGAGAGCCGGCGGCTTTTTTTTCCACTCGGAGATGGCGCGCGTCGTCACCGACCCGGCCGGCAGCGTGAGATCGGCCGCGATGCAGAGCAGCGTGTCGCCGCGGCAGTGCTCGAGCAGCGATTGCAGCATGGCGGCATTGCGGTACGGCGTCTCGATGAAGATCTGCGTCTCGTCGCGAGCCCGTTGTTCCAGTTCTTTCAGCCGGCGCGCGCGCTCCGCCTTGTCCACGGGGAGGTAACCCTGAAACGCGAAGCGCTGGCCGTCCATGCCCGAAGCCATCAACGCCAGCAGGATGGAGGAGGGGCCGACGAGCGGCGCCACCCGGACGCCGGCTTCGTGCGCGCGCCGCACCAGCGCGGCGCCGGGGTCGGCCACGGCGGGGCAGCCCGCCTCCGACACCAGCCCGCAGTTTTCACCTTTCAGCAGCAACGCGATCAGGGGTTCGATGTCCGCCTCGCTGGTGTGTTCGTCGAGGAGGTGAAAACCGAGCTCCTGCAACGGGCGGGGGTGGCCGATCGCCTTGAGAAAAGCCCGGGCGGATTTGGCATTCTCGGCGATGAAGGTGTCGAGGCCGCGCGCGACCTCGAGCGTGGCGGGCGGCAGCACGGATCGCGCGTCTTCGCCGCCCAGCGCGACCGGGATCAGGTAAAGCGTTCCCTTGCCGGCCCGCTGCTCAGACAAGGGTGACGCCTTCCTGCCTGAGCATGGCCGCGAGCCGCACCAATGGCAGGCCGATCAGGGCGCTGGGGTCGTCGCCATTCACCCGTTCGACGAGCACGATGCCGAGCCCCTCGATCTTGGCGCTGCCCGCGCAATCGTAAGGCTGCTCGGCCGCGAGATAGCGCTCGATCTCGTGGTCGCCGTAATCGCGGAAACGCACGGCGGTCGGCACTTCCGCCGTCTGCATGGCGGCGCTTTCCGTGTTGAACAGCGCCAGCGCCGTATGAAACAACACATTCTTGCCGCGCATCGCTTTCAACTGCGCCACGGCGTTCGCATGGCTGCCCGGCTTCCCCAGGCATGCCCCGTCGAGCGCAGCCACTTGATCGCAACCGATGACCAGCGCCTTGGGGAAAGCGGGTGCAACCGCGCGCGCCTTGGCCTGTGCCAGCCGCAGGGCGATGTCGCGCGCCGCTTCGCCCGGCAGCGGCGTCTCGTCCACGAGTGAGGCCTTCACCTCGAACGGCAGCCGCAACCGCTCCAGCAAAGCGCGGCGGTAAGGGGAGGTCGAAGCGAGCACGATACGGGGGGAATTCAAGGTCGGCGAGTCCGGCTAAGTCCCTGCCAAATCTGGTTTTTTTCTGAAATGCACTTTGACAGGGAAGCGCAAAAATACTATCATGCGCCGCCTATGTCTGCACAGGCGGCACGGGCTGTCATCGATAGTCTGGAGTTTGCCCGGACCGGACAGAGCCTGAGCGGCAGTTTGCCGGTCCCGGCGCTGGCCCGGCTCCAGGACAGTCTGTTCGATGAGCTGGGCGAAGTCAGGTTCGAAGCCAGGGGCGGCCACGACGCGCGCCGGCGACTGGTCCTGACGCTTGAAATCAGCGGTGTGCTGCACTTGCAGTGCCAGCGTTGCCTCGGTGCCCTGGATTACGCGTTGCGGCTTTCCAGCACATTGCTGCTGGGAAGCAAGATCGAGGTCGAATCGAACAGCCTCGATGACGGACAAGAGGAATGGATCGAGGCGAGCGCCGAGCTCGACGTGGCGGATCTGGTCGAGGAAGAGATCCTGTTGAGCCTGCCGTATGCCCCGAGACACGGGGAAGGACATTGCCCGCCGGGCGCGAGAGCGGCGGCGGGCGGCGACAAGGTCACGGCGTTCGCGAAACTCGCCGCGCTGAAACGAAACGGCAATTGAAAATGAAGGAGCAATACCCATGGCGGTACAGCAGAACCGGAAATCCCCATCGAAGCGCGGCATGCACCGCTCGCACGACGCGCTGACCAACCCGCCGCTGGCGCTCGAGCCGACGACCGGCGAGGTGCACCTGAGGCACCACATCAGCCCGAACGGCTATTACCGCGGCAAGAAGGTCATCAAGACCAAGGGCGAATAAGCGTTTGGCCGCCCGGATACCGCAGGCGCGCCGGGGAGGGGAGTTGCGGATGGAAGTGAAGGTTGCCATCGATTGCATGGGTGGCGATCATGGCGCGCACGTCACGGTGCCCGCCGCACTGGGCGTGCTGGGCCGCGACCCCGCGGTTTCATTCATCCTGGTGGGACGGCAGGAGCTGATCCAGCGCGAGCTGGCGGCCCTCCATTTCGTCCCGGCCGCGCGCGTGAGGATCGAGCACGCGAGCGAGAGGGTCGAGATGGACGAGTCGCCGGTGGCCGCCATGCGCAGCAAGAAGGACTCCTCGATGCGCGTCGCCATCAACCTGGTCGAGCGCGGCGAGGCTGCGGCCTGCGTCAGTGCGGGCAACACGGGCGCGCTGATGGCGATCTCGCGCTTCGTGCTGAAGACGCTTCCCGGCATCGACCGTCCCGCGATCGCCACCGTCCTGCCGACGGTGAAGGGCCACACCTACATCCTCGACCTCGGCGCTAACGTCAATTGCGAGCCCGAGCACCTGCTGCAGTTCGGCATCATGTGTTCCGAGCTGGTGAGCTCGGTCGAAGGCAAGGCGCGCCCGACCGTCGGGCTGCTCAACATCGGGGTGGAGGACATCAAGGGCAACGAGCAGGTCAAGCAGGCCGCGGAGTTGATGCGCGCGAGCGGGCTCAACTTCCACGGTTACATCGAAGGCGACGACATCTACAAGGGCACGACCGACATCGTGGTGTGCGACGGTTTCGTCGGCAACATCGCGCTCAAGACTTCCGAGGGGCTGGCGCAGATGCTCGGCACCTACCTGCGCGAGGAATTCAACCGCAATGCTTTCACCAGGCTGATCGGCCTGGTGGCTTCCCCGGTCATCGGCGCTTTCAAGAAACGCGTGGACCACCGCCGCTACAACGGCGCGAGCCTGCTCGGGCTGCGCGGCATCGTGGTCAAGAGCCACGGTTCGGCCGACGCGTTCGCTTTCGAGTTCGCCGTCCAGCGCGCGATCGAGGAAGCTCGCACCGGCGTACTGGCGCACATCACCGAGCGCATGGCGGCCATCCACAAGAGCGCCGCGTGAGCGATTCCTACTCCAGAATTGCCGGCACCGGCGGCTATCTTCCGGCCAAGGTGCTCGCCAACCGGGATCTCGAGGGGATGGTGGATACCACCGACGAGTGGATCTTCACCCGCACCGGCATCCGCCAGCGGCACGTTGCCGCGGACGAGGAGAAGACCAGCGACCTGGCGCTCCACGCGAGCCGCAAGGCGCTGGATGCAGCCGGCATCGCGCCTGCCGACCTCGATCTCATCATCGTCGCCACCACCACGCCCGACATGGTGTTCCCGAGCACGGCGTGCATCCTGCAATCCAAGCTCGGCGCGAAAAACTGTCCCGCATTCGACGTGCAGGCGGTATGCAGCGGCTTCATCTACGGACTCGCCACCGCCGACCAGTTCATACGCTCGGGGCAGTACCGCAACGTGCTCGTGGTCGGCGCCGAGATCTATTCGCACATACTCGACTGGAGCGACCGCTCGACCTGCGTGCTGTTCGGCGATGGCGCAGGCGCCGTCGTGCTCCAGCGCTGCCCCTCGCCGGGCATCCTGTCGAGCCACCTGCACGCCGACGGCTCGTATGCGGACATGTTGTCGGTGCCGGGGACGGTGTGCGGGGGCAAGGTCAGCGGCCGCCCTTTGCTGCAGATGGACGGCGGCGGGGTGTTCAAGTTCGCTGTCAAGGTGCTCGACGACGTTGTCGAGGAGGCGCTGGCGGCAAACCACATGCAGAAGTCGGACATCGATTGGCTGATTCCCCACCAGGCCAACATCCGCATCATCCAGGCCACCGCGAAAAAGCTCGGCATGAGCATGGAGAAAGTCGTGCTGACGGTCGATCGCCACGCCAATACTTCCGCAGCCTCCATCCCGCTCGCGCTCGACGAAGCGGTGCGCGACGGGCGCATCCGTCCCGGCCAGCATGTGCTGCTGGAAGGGGTGGGCGGCGGCTTTACCTGGGGCGCGGTGCTGGTGAAATGGTGATACGGTGAAATTCGCGTTCGTCTTTCCGGGGCAGGGCTCGCAATCGGTCGGCATGATGCAACCCTTTGCGGAGTCGAAAGCCGCTCGCGAGGTCGTCGCGGAAGCCTCCGATGTCCTCAGGCAGGATTTGTGGAAGCTGATGGCGGAAGGACCCGCGGAAGAACTCAATTCAACCGTCAACACGCAGCCGGTCATGCTGACGGCGGGTTGCGCGGTGTACCGCGCCTGGCGCGAGGCGGGCGGCGCCGAGCCGGCGCTGGTGGCGGGGCACAGCCTCGGCGAGTACACCGCGCTCGTCGCTTCCGGGGCGCTGGCGTTCCGCGATGCGTTGCCGCTGGTGCGTTTTCGCGCGCAGGCGATGCAGGAGGCCGTACCGGCGGGCGAAGGCGCCATGGCGGCCATCCTGGGGCTCGAGGATGACGCGGTCCGGGCGGCGTGCAGCGAAGCAGGGCAGGGGCAGAAGGTCGAGGCGGTCAACTTCAACGCGCCGAGCCAGGTCGTGATCGCCGGTCACAAAGCCGCGGTGGAGCGCGGCGTGGCGGCGGCAAAGGCGAAAGGGGCCAGGCGCGCGGTAATGCTGCCGGTCAGCGCCCCGTTTCATTCCTCGCTGCTCAAGCCGGCCGCCGACCAGCTCGCCGCCTATCTGGACAAGGTCGCCGTGAGCGCGCCGCGCATCCCGGTGGTGAATAATGTGGACGTGGCACAGGAAACCGACCCCCGGCGCATCAAGGATGCGCTGGCGCGCCAGGCCTGCAACCCGGTGCGCTGGGTGGAGGTGGTGCGAGCCATCGCCGGCGCCGGCATCGCGCACGTGGCGGAGTGCGGGCCGGGCAAAGTGCTGGCTGGATTGTCCAAGCGCATAGACGGCAGCCTCCGGGGTTATGCAATCGTGGATCCACAGTCGCTGGAGCAAACATTACAGGTGCTCAAGCCATGAGCCTCGACGGAAAAATCGCTCTCGTCACCGGCGCTTCGCGCGGAATCGGCCAGGCCATCGCGCAGGAGCTGGGCAGGCACGGCGCCGTTGTTGTCGGGACCTCGACCACGCAGGAGGGCGCGGACAGGGTTCAGCAGCAGCTGGTGGCCGCGGGAATCAAGGGCGCGGGCATGGCGCTCGACGTCAGCGATGCCAGGCAGTGCGAAACGGTCGTCGCGGAGGTGCAAAAACGGTTTGGCGACATCGCTATCCTCGTCAACAACGCCGGCATCACGCGCGACAACCTCCTGGTGCGCATGAAGGACGAGGAATGGGACGAAGTGATGGAGACCGACCTCAAATCGGCCTACCGCCTGTCGAAGCTGGTGCTGCGGGGGATGATGAAGGCGCGCTTCGGCCGCATCATCAACATCACTTCCGTGATCGGCGTGACCGGTAACGCCGGCCAGGCCAACTACGCCGCCGCCAAGGCCGGCATGATCGGCTTTTCCAAGTCGCTCGCCCGCGAAATCGGCAGCCGCAACATCACCGTCAACTGCATCGCCCCGGGGTTCATCGAGACCGACATGACGAGGGCGGTGAACGAGCAGCAGCGCAGCGCGCTGATCCAGCAGATCCCGCTCGGGCGGCTGGGGCGGCCGCAGGACGTGGCGGCGGCGGCGGCTTTCCTGGCTTCGCCGGGAGCGGACTACATGACCGGGTGCACGCTGCACGTCAACGGCGGCATGGATATGGAATAATTATGACAAATTGTTGAATTTACAGGGTTATTTTGATTGGCGAATCTGGTAAAATAGCGCCCTGATCGAACACCGTCCCCCGCCGATAGAGACGGGTTCGGGGGCACTCAAGACCGCAACCATCCTGTCGAGGAAAGGAATCCGAATGGAGAACCTAGAGCAACGCGTCAAGAAAATAGTTGCCGAGCAACTGGGCGTCAACGAGGCGGACGTGAAAAATGAATCCTCGTTCGTCAACGACCTCGGTGCGGATTCACTCGACACCGTGGAGCTGGTGATGGCGCTCGAAGAAGAGTTCGAGACCGAAATCCCGGACGAGGAAGCGGAAAAGATCGCGACCGTCCAGCAAGCCATCGATTACATCAAGGCGCATTCCAAGTCCTGATTTTCATCCCCGTCCGGAGCAAATTTGTCCAGACGCAGAGTCGTCGTCACCGGTCTCGGCATCGTATCCCCGGTCGGCACCGGGGTGCCTGAAGCCTGGAAATCCATCCTCGCCGGACAGTCGGGCATCACCCGCATCACCCGCTTCGATCCGTCCGCGTTCAGCTCGCAGATCGCCGGGGAGGTGAAGGGCTTCGACCCGGCGACCTACCTGTCGGCGAAAGAGGCGCGCCGCTTCGACACGTTCATCCACTACGGCCTGGCGGCTGCGATCGAGGCGATCAAGGACTCGGGGCTCGATTTGGAGCGCGAGCAGCGCGAACAGATCGGCGTGTGCATCGGCTCCGGCATCGGCGGGCTGCCGCTGATCGAGGATACGCACAACGCGTTCCTGGCCGGCGGCCCGCGCAAGATCACGCCGTTCTTCGTGCCGGGCACGATCATCAACCTGATTTCCGGCCAGTTGTCGATCATGTACGGGTTGAAGGGCCCGAACCTCGCGGTGGTCACCGCGTGCACGACCGCAAACCACAGCATAGGTGAGGCGGGCCGGCTAATCGAGTACGGCGACGCCGACGTGATGATCGCCGGCGGCTCGGAATCCTGCGTCTCGCCGCTGGGGGTCGGGGGATTCTGCGCGGCGCGCGCCTTGTCCTCGCGCAACGACGACCCGGCAGGCGCGAGCCGCCCCTGGGACAAGGACCGGGACGGCTTCGTGCTGGGAGAGGGTTCGGGAATACTGGTGATCGAGGAACTCGAGCATGCGAAGAAGCGTGGCGCGAGGATTTATTGCGAGCTCGCCGGTTACGGGATGAGCGCCGACGCGCACCACATCACCGCGCCGTGCGAAGACGGGGAAGGGGCGATCAGGTGCATGGCCAATGCACTCAGGAATGCCGGCCTGAACCACGACCAGGTGGATTACATCAATGCTCACGGCACCTCGACCCCGCTGGGCGACATCGCCGAAACGGTTGCGGTCAGGAATGGCTTCGGCGACCATGCGAAAAAGCTCGCCATGAGTTCGACCAAGTCCATGACCGGGCATTTGCTCGGCGCGGCCGGCGGCATCGAGGCGGTATTCTCGGCGCTCGCGGTGCGCGACCAGGTCGCGCCGCCGACGATCAATCTCGTCAACCCGGACCCGCAATGCGACCTGGATTACGTGCCCAACACCGCGCGCAAGATGAAGATCGACGTCGTCCTCTCGAACTCGTTCGGGTTCGGCGGCACCAACGGCAGCCTGGTGTTCCGCAGGGTTTGACACCCGCCCCCATCCCGGGCGCACTTCCATGATCCTGGTGAACGGCGCCGCGGCTGACAGTGTCGCTGCGACCGACCGCGGCCTGGCTTACGGCGACGGCGTGTTCCGCACGCTGCCGGTCAGGCGGGGGAGGCCGCAGTGCTGGCAGATGCATTACCGCAAGCTGGAACGCGACTGCGCGGTGCTCGGCATTGCGTGTCCGCCGGCGGCAATGCTGGCCATGGATCTCGAGCAACTGGCGCGGGAAACGGCCGACTTCGCGGCCAAGATCATCGTCACGCGGGGCATCGGAGCGCGCGGATATGCTCCGCCGCAACCGCCGTCACCCACCCGCATCGTGATGAGCGCCGCGCTGCCGGATTACCCGGCGGAATTCAACCGCTCGGGGATCAGGGTCCACGTGTGCGCGACGCGGCTTTCGTACCAGCCGCGGCTTGCCGGCGTGAAGCACCTCAACCGGCTTGAAAACGTGCTTGCTCGTGCCGAGTGGAGCGATCCGGGCGTACCCGAAGGCCTCGTGCTCGACGCGGAAGACCACGTCATCGGCGGCACCATGAGCAATCTCCTTATCGTCGAAAGCGGTGCGCTGGTGACGCCGGAACTCTCTCGCTGCGGCGTTGCCGGCGTGACGCGCGAGCGCGTCATGAATGCTGCCGCGAAGCACGGAATGGCCTGCCGGGAAACATC
>Ga0326597_10015236_pt1 | contig 10062 bp, 12 predicted proteins | sample RVTome_12_FD_203789 | JGI IMG/M metagenome (GOLD analysis project Ga0326597, IMG submission 203789) | Soil microbial communities from uranium-contaminated site in the Upper Colorado River Basin, Wyoming, United States - RVT100D185 | ecosystem: Environmental > Terrestrial > Soil > Contaminated >...
CTCTACCGGATCGTCAGCATCCGGTCGAGCGCGACCTTCGTCCACTTCTTCCGCTCGTCGGGCACGGTGATGCGATTGTCGACGTGGCCCTCGACGAGCCCCTCGAGGATCCAGAGCAGGTGGTTCGGCGAGACGCGGAACATCGTCGAGCAGAGGCAGCCGAACTGGTCCAGGGAGTGGACCGTGCGATCGGGGTGCACCTCACGCGCGAGCCGGTTGACGAGGTGGATCTCGGTGCCGACGGCCCAGACCGACCCGATCGGGCTCGCCTTCACCTGGTTGATGATGTACTCGGTCGACCCGGAGTCGTCCGCCGCCTGCACCACCTCCCAGGGCACCTCCGGGTGCACGATCACGCGGATGCCCGGGTGCTGCGATCGCAGGTGCTCGATCTGGCGCACCGTGAACCGGGTGTGGACCGAGCAGTGCCCCTTCCACAGCACGATCCGGGCGCGCCGGACGGCGTCGGGCTGGAGGCCGCCCCAGATCTCGTTCGGGTCCCAGACCACCATCTCGTCGAGCGGCACACCAAGCTTGTAGGCCGTGTTGCGCCCGAGGTGCTGGTCGGGCAGGAAGAGAATCCGCTCGCCGCGTTCCCAGGCCCACCGGAGCGTCGCCGCCGCGTTCGACGACGTGCACACCACGCCGCCGCGCTCGCCGCAGAACGCCTTGATGGCGGCGGCGGAGTTGATGTACGTGACGGGAACGATCGGAGCCTTCGCGCCCGGCTCCGGGCTTCCGGCTCCCGGCTCCACGATGCCCATCTGCTCGAGATCGTTCCAGCACATCTCGAGCTGTTCGGGCGCAGCCATGTCCGACATCGAGCAGCCGGCGGCGAGGTCCGGCAGGATGACTTGTTGGCGCGGGCCGCTCAGCACGTCCGCGCTTTCGGCCATGAAGTGCACGCCGCAGAAGACGATGAACTCGGCGTCGGGATGGCGGCTGACCTGCTGGGCGAGCTTGTACGAGTCGCCGGTGTAATCGGCGAACGTGATCACCTCGTCCCGTTGGTAGTGATGCCCGAGGATGACGAGCCGCCGGCCGAGCGCCTTCCTGGCGGCGGCGATCCGGACGTCCATCTCCTCGTCGCTCAGGCCGACGTAGCGCTCGGGCAGCGGCTGGCGCTCCGCGAGGTGGTCTTTCTCGTACGCCGTCAGGACCGGTAGGAGCATCGCCCTTGTGAAACTTTTCGCAAACCCGGGAGACGAAAACGCCAAGCTCCGTTTCCCTGGGGAACGAGGCTTGGCGACAGCAGAATTATAGCATCCGCCGGCCTGGAAGGCCGGCGGCTACAGGGGTGACTACAGGCGTGGCCGCCGCCCTTTCAGGGCGGTAGTCGTCTCCTCGGCAGGGTCGCCCACCAGCGTGTGGGTGGAAACCACCGTGTTGTACAGCGTGTCGCGCTCGACCGGCTCCCGCCCCGCCGCCCGGATGAGCCGCGCGATCTCCCGCGTGGTCATGGCCTCGGGCGTCCGCGCCCCGGCCATGTGGTAGATCTTCTCCTCCTGCACCGTGCCGTCGAGGTCATCGACGCCGAACCAGAGCGACGTCTGCGCCACCTCGACTCCCGTCGCGATCCAGAACGCCTTCACGTGCGAAATGTTGTCGAGCATGAGCCGCGCCACCGCGTGAACGCGCAGCGTGTCGGCCGCGCTCGGCGCCGGGAGCTTGCGCATCTGGTTGTTGTCGGGGTGGAAGGCCAGCGGGATGAACGCCTGGAAGCCGGCCGTCTCGTCCTGAAGCGCCCGCGCGCGCAACATGTGATCCACGCGCTCACCGGCCGTCTCGATGTGGCCGTAGAGCATCGTCACGTTCGACCGGAGCCCCATCCGGTGCGCGATCCGGTGGATGTCGAGGTACCGCTCGGTCCCGCACTTGTCGTGGGCAATCTTCCGGCGCACGCGCTCGGCGAAGATCTCCGCCCCGCCGCCGGGCAGGGAGTCAAGCCCGGCCGCCCTCAGCTCGCCGAGCACCTGCTCGTCGGTCATCCCGTAGAGATCGGCGAAGAAGGCGATCTCGACCGCCGTGAAGCACTTGAGATGCACGTCGGGCCGGATTCGCTTGAAGCCGCGCAGCAGCTCCGTGTAGTAGCCGAACGGCAGGTCCGGATGGAGGCCGTTGACCACGTGCACTTCCGTCAGCGGCTGGTGGCTGCGCCGGCGGAGCTTGTCCCAAGCCTCCTCGAGCGACATGGTGTAGGCGCCCGGGTCGCCGGGCTTGAGCCGCGCGAACGAGCAGAACAGGCAGCTCGCGACACAGACGTTGGTCGCCTCGAGCCGGATGTTGTAGTTGAAGTAGGTCCGCGACTGGTGCCGGTGCTCGCGCTCGCGGTTCGCCAGCCAGCCGACCGTCAGGAGATCCGCGCCGCTCAGCCGGACGCCGTCCTCGTAGTCGAGGCGCACCCCGGCGTCGAGCTTCTCGGCGATGTCGAGGAGGCCGGACGAGGCGAGACGGGACTGCATCGCACGAGCCGGGGGCCGGGTCATCGACCCAACCTCCCGGTCAGGAGATGCCGAAGATCTGGATGCGCAGCGACCGCGCGCGCGGACCGTCGAGCTCGGCCATCAGCACCCGCTGCCACTGCCCCAGCACGACCTCGCCGCCGCTCACCTGGAGCGTCAGGCTGTGGCCGAGCAGCAGCGCGCGCAGGTGCGAGTCCGCGTTCATGCGGTCGCAGTCGGAGTGCTGCGGGTCGTTGTGCATCCACTCGGCGTCGCGGGCGACCATCTGCTCGAGGAAACGCTTGATGTCGGACAGCAGGGCCGTCTGGAACTCGTTGATGAAGAGCGTGCAGGTCGTGTGCATCGACCACAGGCTCACGAGCCCCTCGCGGATGTTGAAGCGCCGCACGTACTCCATGACCCGGGCCGTGAGATCCACAAGCTCGATGCGCTGATCGGTCTGCACGACGAACGTCTCGCCATGAATCGTGAGGCCACCAACCCTGGCCGATGCCACCTCTTCGACGGGCCTCTCGCGCACGGTGACTGTCGAACTCTTGCTCATGCGATCCCCTTGTCTGGGCCAGGGACTTCCCCTGGCGCGCGTCGCGGGAACTCCTGTACCCGCTCCGCAGGTCGGCCGACTGCCTGACGCGTCCGCCGTACGGACGCGAACATCGTATCTTAAGAAAGATCCGCGCCTGAAGGCAACCCGCCGGGACGGCGGGTGCTATACTGCCGGCCCTGAACCCCGGCGGCCACGCGAAGCGGGTGAGAAGCCCGCACGGTCCCGCCACTGTAAGCGGCTAGCGTGTCGCAGCGTCCCCTCGAGCCGTATCGGCCCGTCCGGGACAGTCACTGGACGTCTCGTCCGGGAAGACCGCGAACACGCGTCGATCCGCGAGTCAGGAAACCTGGCCGAGGGGACGTCCTCACCGCCGCGCCGGCACGCCGCCGCGCGACGCCAGCGCGTGCGACGCTGGTCGGAGAGCCGTGATGAAGCCCCGCGCCGCGATTTCCTGGAGCGGCGGCAAGGACAGCCTGGCTGCCCTCGACCGCGCCCGTTCCACCTGCACCATTGTCGCCTCGGTCACGATGGTCGACGAGCGGTCGGCCCGCAGCCGGTCGCACGGCCTCCGCCCCGAGGTGATTGCCGCCCAGGTCGACCGCCTCGGGCTCGATCCCCTGCTCCGACGATGTACGTGGGCGACCTACGAGGCGGCCTTCTCGGACGCCCTCGACACCCTGGCTCGCGGCATCACGCACGTCGTCTTCGGCGACATCCTCTTCGACGAGCACCGCCTCTGGGCCGAGCGGATGTGCGACGCCTCGGGCCTCACCGCCGTCGAACCGCTCTGGGGCTCCTCCACCGAGACGCTCTTCGAGGACTGGGTGGCCTCTGGCGCCGATGCCCTCGTCGTCACCGCCCGGGCCGAGTTCTTCGACGAAAGTTGGCTGGGCCGCCGGCTCGACCGCTCCATGGCCGCCGAGTTCGCGCGCCGCGGCGTCGATCCGTGCGGCGAGCGCGGCGAGTACCACACCGTCGTCACGAACTGCCACCTGTTCCGGGCGCCGCTCTACCTGCGCGCCGGCCGCCGGGTGCAGCGCTCGGGGTGTTGGACGCTCGATCTGGTGTCCGGGGATGACACCGGAACCGACCGGAACGACGGATGCTGACGGCGAGCGACCTCACATTCGCCTATCCGCGCGCGAAGGACCGCGCGGTCGAGCGCGTGTCGCTCTCGGTTGGGACCGGCGAGTCGGTCGCCCTGCTCGGCCCGAACGGATCGGGCAAGACGACCCTCCTCAAGCTCCTCGCCGGCGCGCTCCAGCCGTCGCACGGCGTCGTGACGCTCGAGGGCCGCTCGATCCGCGACTGGAGCCGCCGCGACGTGGCGCGGCGGATTGCCTTCGTGCCCCAGGAAACCTTCGCGCCATTTGACTTCTCCGTGCTCGACATCGTGCTCATGGGACGCTTTCCGCACCTCGGCGCTTTTGCCCTCGAGGGCCCGGCCGACCTCGCCATCGCGCGGGAGGCCCTGGCCGCCACGAGCACCGACGCCTTCGAACACCGCACCTTCAGCACGCTCAGTGGCGGCGAGAAGCAGCGCGTCGTGATTGCGAGCGCCCTCGCGCAGAGCCCGACGCTGATGCTCCTCGACGAGCCGACGGCGTCACTCGACGTCGGCCACCAGTTCGACGTGCAGGTCCTGCTCGGCGGACTCAACCGGCGCGGCGTCACGATGGTCGTCTCGACCCACGACCTGAATTTCGCCGCCGCCCTCTGCCAGCACCTCGTGCTGCTGCGCAACGGCCGTGTGATCGCCTCGGGCCCGACCAGCCACGTCCTGACCGCCGACAACGTGCGGGCGCTCTACGACGTCGAGGCTGACGTGCGCCTGCACGAGCGCACGGGACGGCTCACGGTGACGCCGGTCGGCCGGGCCTGAAGGCCATGCACGCGAACCGCCCGATTCGCGCGCGCCTGCTCGTCACGCTGACGACCTTCGGCGCCGTCCTGCTCGGGGCCGTCATCGTCGCTCCGCTCTGGGGATCCGCGTCGATCTCGCTCACGCGCGCGTTCAACGGCGCGATCCCGTTCGCCGACAACGTGGACGCGCAGATTTTCTTCATCGCGCGCCTGCCCCGCGTCGTCGCCGCCGCGCTCGTCGGCGCCGCGCTCGCCGCGGCCGGTGCCGTCTTTCAGGCGCTGCTCAGGAACCCGCTCGCGACGCCGGACACGCTCGGCGTGTCGAGCGGCGCGGCCCTCGGCGCCATGCTGGCGCTGACCTTCGACCTCGACCTCCGCGTGGCCGGCATCCCGTCGGTGCCCGTGGCCAGCCTCGCCGGATCCCTCGGCGCGCTCTGCATCGTTTATGCCCTGGCCACCGCCCGACGGCGCGGCCTGTCGACGACGGTCCTGCTCCTTGCGGGCGTGACGATGACGGCGTTCTTCTCGGCCCTGATCCTGTTCACGCAGTACCTGGCCGACTTCACCGACACATTCAGGACCGTTCGCTGGCTCATGGGCATGCTCGACATCGGCGGGTACGGGCCGATCCTCGGCGTCCTGCCGGTTCTCGCCGTCGCCTTCGGCCTGTTCGCCACCCTGCCGAGGCCGCTCGACCTCATCAGTCTCGGGGCCGACGCCGCAGCGGCCCGAGGAGTGGACGTCCTGCGCGCCGAACGGGCGGCCCTCATCAGCGCGTCGCTCGCCACCGGGGCCGCCGTGTCGATCAGCGGGCCGATTGCGTTCGTCGGTCTGGTCGTCCCGCATCTCGTGCGGCTGCTCGTGGGATCGGACCACCGCCTCGTCCTGCCCGCGTCGGCGCTCTTCGGCGGCGCGTTCCTCATCGGGTGCGACGTCGTCGCACGCACGCTGCTTGCACCGGTCGAGATCCCGGTCGGCATGGTGACCGCACTCATCGGGGGGCCGTTCTTCCTGTGGATTCTCATTCGCCGCACGTGAGGCTCCTGGCGCTTGTCGCCGGCTTCGTCTGTGCCGCCCACCTCGCGGCCTGCAGCGGGCCCGCGGATCGGACACCGGGCCCCGAGCCGGGCACACGCGCCGGTGCGGGCCCTGCTCCCCGGCGGGTCGTCTCGCTGATTCCCGCGACGACCGAGATGGTCTTCGCGATGGGCGCCGGCGATCGCCTGGTCGGCGTCGGCTCGTACGATCGCTTCCCCCCCGAGGTCGATCGCATCCGACGGGTCGGTGGCCTGATCGATCCCGACACGGAAGGAATCATCACGCTCCGTCCGGACCTCGTCGTGGTCTACGACACCCAGGTCGAGCTGATGGCGCGGCTCGATCGCGCCGGCATCGCGTACTTCCCGTACGAACACCGCGCGCTCCCCGACGTGATGGAGACGATTCGGACGCTCGGCGCACGGATGGGTCTGCCTGAAGCCAGTGAGGCGGTCGCGGCGGGGATGGAGCGCGACCTCGAGGGCGTGCGCGCGTCGGTTCGCGGCCTACCCCGTCCCCGGACCCTGCTCGTGTTCGGGCGCGAGCCCGGCGCCCTGCGCAACATCTACGCGAGCGGCGGATACGGGTTCCTTGCCGACCTTCTCGATGCCGCTGGCGGCGACAACGTCTTCGGCGACGTGGACCGGCAGTCCCTGCAGGCGAGCACGGAGATGATCCTCGCGAGACGACCGGAGGCGATCGTCGAACTACGGTACGGGCGCGCGGCCGGCCGGGACGCCGCGTCGGCGGCCGCCGACTGGCTGGCGCTCGCTTCGGTCCCGGCGGTGCGCACCCGTCGCATTCACGTCCTCACCGGCGATGAATTCGTGGTGCCCGGTCCGCGCGTCGTGCTGGCTGCGCAGCGGCTCGCCGAAGCCCTCCACGCCGGACCGTGAGCCCGGCCAAGCTCAGCCGTTTTCTGCTACTATCCGCCCGCACCTGGCGGCCCCGGTCACAGAGCGTCGAGCCCCGCAACCGGGCCGCCGCCGGGGTCCGGACCAAACGAGGAGGACGTGATGGCTGGAATCAACAGCGGAAAGATCGTCACGGCAGGTTTGCTTGCGGGACTGGTGCTCAATATCGGAGATTTCGTGATCAATGGCGTCCTCATGGCCGCCGAATTCCAGGCGGGCATGGAGCGGCTGGGCCTCGACCCGGCGGCCATGGAGACCGGCGCCGTGGCGGTGTCCTGGATCACGGTGGACTTCCTCTTGGGCCTCCTGATCGTCTGGACCTATGCGGCGATGCGGCCGCGCTTCGGACCGGGTCCGAAGACCGCGCTCCTCGCGGCGTTCCCCCTGTTCACCGCAGTCACGCTCGTCCTGTTCGGCTTCACGATGATGGGGTTCTTCACGACGAGCGTCTTCGTGAAGAGCACGATCTTCTCGGCGGTGAACGTCGCCATCGGCGCCGTCGCCGGGGCGTGGTTGTACAAAGAGAACTGACCGGCTCCGGGCGGCAGGCTCCCGGCTGCAGGCTACGGCCTTCGGGTTTCAGGCGAATTCGACGTGCACGGGTCGCGGGAGGAGTCCTGCGGCCTGTGCATCTCCAAGCAGGCGAACGACGGCTTCCCGGCCGCGCGGGCCGTAGTCGAGCGTGAGGCCGTTCACGTACATCCCCACAAAGCGGTCCGTGCGCTCGCGGTCGAGACCGCGGCCGAACTGCATCGCGTACTCGACCGCCTCCTCCCGGTGCGCGAGCGCGTGCGCGATGCTGTCGTGCAGCAGACGAGACAGCGTCGCCACCACCTCAGGATCGAGATCCCGGCGAATCACGTTGCCGCCGAGGGGCAGCGGCAGCCCGGACGTCCGCTCGGCCCACCATTCGCCGAGATCCACGAGCTTCTTCAGACCCTCGTCCTCCCAGGTCAACTGGCCCTCGTGGATCAGGAGACCCGCCGCCACGGTACCGTCGTGGACCCGCTCCTGGATCTCGTCAAAGGGCATCACGACATAGTCGACGTCCGGCTTGAACAGCCTGAGCGCGAGGAACGCCGTCGTCAATTCGCCGGGAATCGCCACGCGCACGCCGTCTAGCGACGTGGGGCCGTCCGCGCGCGCCACGACCACCGGGCCGTAGCGATCCCCCATGCTCGCACCGTGCGGGAGGAGCACGTAGCGATCGGTCAGGTGCGCGTAGGCGTGAAACGACACGGCCGTGATCTCGTAGGTGCCAGCGAACGCCGCGCGATTGAGCGTCTCGATGTCCGCCAGGACGTGCTCGAGCTCGAAGCCTTCCGAGGGCACGCGCCCGGTCGCCAGGCCGTAGAACATGAACGCGTCGTCTGAATCGGGGCTGTGCGCGATGCGGATTCTCATGAGTCGTCAGTCCACGTCGTCGTTGGGGTCGACCGCTGCGTAGGCGGTCGAGGCCCGCTTGAGCACGATCGTCAGGCCAAAGGCGGTGAGGAGGACGGAGGCGCCGAGGCCGAGGTAGATGCCGGCGCCGGCCGAGGCCCTGGGCGTCGCCCCCACCGGCGCGTGCTCGACGATGGCCGCTGCCTGGGAACGCACGCGCGCACCCTCCTCGACCGTCCTCGGGGCAATCTGCCAGGACAGGAGGTCGATGCCGAGCGCGACCAGGCCCACGAGCAGCAGCGGGTGCCGCGAGTTCTTCCGGGTGATCATGCTCAGCGTCGCCAGGACCGATGCGAGCACGCCCAAGCCGATGATCCAGAGAGCGGCCATGTCGGGGAATCCCATGAGCGACTCGTCCCCCAGGGTGACCCAGGGAAGGAACGCGCTGGCGACAAGGAACAGCCCCGCGGAAAATGGCAGCCAGTAGGCGCGCATGCCCGGGCGCAAGATCGCGCGCCAACTCATTTTTCGGAGTGTAGCACGGCGCTTTTCAGCCGTTCTGGTCCTGGTACTCCTCGTACCACGCCATCTGGATGGCTTCGAGCTTGGGCTCGTTCGAGGTTTTCGGGTCGTCGTCGAAACCGTCGAGCGCCAGGACGCGCTCCCGGAGATCGGTGAAGCGGATGGCCAGGGGATCGACGTCCGGGAATTTCTCGAACAGGGCGATGCCGAGGTCCTCGGCGTCGGTCCACTTCACGGGGTCACCTCCTGCGACCGGGCGTCGCGCTTCTCCGACTTGCCGAGCTGGATGCCGCCGCCCTCCTGTACGTAGTTCCGCGTGTACATGGGCAGCTCGCACACGACGTCGCCGGAGATGACAGCCTGGCAGCCGAGGCGCGACTGCGGCGTCAGGCCCCAGGCCGTGTCGAGGCGGTCGGCCTCGTCGTCCTGCATGTCGCTCAGGTGCTCGGCGCCCTCGCGGACGATCACGTGGCACGTCGTGCACGCGCAGCTGCCACCGCAGGCGTGCTCGAGCGGGATGTCGAAGTTCTTCGCGATGTCGAGAAACGATTCGGGTTGGCCGTGATGCGAGTACGGCACCTGCCCGTGCTCGAACTCGACCGTCTGCGACTCCCCGTCGATGATGAACGTGACCTTAGGCATGTGTGTCCCCGGCCGGCCTGAAAGGCCGGCCCCTACATCTGATTGATGCTCCGCCCCGAGAGGGCCGCCTGCACCGACCGGTTCATCCGGACCTCGGCCAGGTGCCGCGTGGCCTCGTTGAGCTCGTGCGTGGCCTCGTGAATCACCTGGCGGTCGGTCGATCCGAGCGCGTCCTTCAGGCGCCCCAGAGCCCGTTCGATGCGTTCCCGCTCGCCGGGCACCAAGTCCGACCGCACGATCTCGGCGAACTCGGGCGCCCGCATCGACTTCTCAGTCGCCAGGATGACGCTTTCGGCCTCGTTCCTCGACTCGATGAGCAGCCGCGCCTCGATGTCGGCCTCGGCGTGCTCGAAGGAATCGAGGAGCATCCGCTCCACTTCCTCGTCGGTCAGCCCGTAGGACGGCTTGACCTCGATCGTCTGCTCGACGCCGGTGCGCAACTCGGCCGCCGTGACGCTCAGGATGCCGTTGGCGTCGATCTGGAACTGCACCTGCACGCGCGGCAGGCCCGCCGGCATCGGCGGGATGCCGCGGAGCTTGAAGCGGGCGAGCGACCGGTTGTCGGCCACGAGCTCCCGTTCCCCCTGGAGCACGTGGATGTCGACCGCCGTCTGGTTGTCGACCGCCGTCGTGAACATCTCGCTGCCGGTCGCGGGAATCGTGGAGTTCCTGAGGATGATCTTCGACACGA
>Ga0326597_10015237_pt1 | contig 10062 bp, 8 predicted proteins | sample RVTome_12_FD_203789 | JGI IMG/M metagenome (GOLD analysis project Ga0326597, IMG submission 203789) | Soil microbial communities from uranium-contaminated site in the Upper Colorado River Basin, Wyoming, United States - RVT100D185 | ecosystem: Environmental > Terrestrial > Soil > Contaminated >...
TCAGCTGGAAATTTCTGTCCGTGCCTTACCCTACGACGCTATTTTCACTTTCGGCACCGCCGACCTAGAAGCTCTCGGCTCACTCTTTACCGACCACGCCGACTTCTTTTACAACACTCCCATTATCAACATCGACCACTCCGCCGACAACGAACACTTCGGCACCGTCAATCTAGTCGATATCACCAAAAGCACTAGCGCTGAAGTTACCTACGAACTCATCACCTCTCTCAACAACCAACCCCTAGATGCCAACAGCGCCACCGCTCTTTACGCTGGCATTGTCGCCGGCACTGAATCCTTCCAAAAACCCGGCACCTCCCCCCACGCCTTCAAAGTCGCCGCCGCTCTCCTCGAAGCCAAAGCCGATCGCGAAACCGTCATCCGCTATCTCATTAAAACCAAACCTCTGGCCCTTCTCAAAATCCTCGGCCGTATCTACGCCCGCTTGCGCCACAACCAATACATCAATCTTTTCTGGAGCATCTTACGCCCCATCGATTTCCAGGAAAGCGGCGCCACGCCCGAAGACTTACCTCTCGCCCTCAAAGAGCTTACTAACAATCTCTCCGACTACAACGCCATCGCCCTCCTGCACGAATCCAAAACCGGCACCTATGAACTATTTGTTCTCATCGGTAAAGGCCTCCGCAATCGCCGCGCTGAAATTCAAAAAACCCTGGCCGCCAAACGCCTCAACGGTCTCTTACATTTAAACTTATCCGCCCCCGATCTCGCCACCGCCGAAACCATCGCCCTCGACAAACTCAAATCCGTTTTGCCTTAAAAAAAGCTCTACTCCTCCGAAATCCGCTCTACTTCTTCTACCGTCGTCACTCCTTCAATCACTTTCATAAAAGCGTCTTGCGCGATCAGCGTCATACCCTGTGCCAACGCCGCTTTTCGGATTCGCCTTTCATCCGCCCCCTCTTCCACCAGCTGTTCTATCTCATTTTGCACTTTAAATATTTCAAACACGCCTTGCCGCCCTTTATAACCGGTCCGATTACACTCCGCGCATCCCTTAGCCTTATAAAATTCTAAAGACGGCTTCCGCAAAATCGCCGCGTCAAACACGTCCCGGCGTACTCCTTGCATCACTTCCGCTATCCGCTCCCGCAAAGCCGCGTCCGGCTTATACTTCTCCGCACACGCCCGGCACACCACCCGCACCAATCGCTGCGCCACCACCACGTTCAACGCCGGCGCCAACACAAACGGCTTCGCTCCCAAATTCACCAATCGCGGCACCGCTCCCGCCGCGTTGTTGGTGTGCAGAGTGCTAAACACCAGATGCCCCGTCAGCGCCGCTTGCGTCGCCGTCGCCACTGTTTCCTTATCCCGCATCTCTCCCACCATGATCACATCCGGGTCCTGTCGTAAAATCGATCTTAGCCCCGCCGCGAAAGTATACCCGGCGTCCACGTCCACTTGAGTCTGCGCCACTCCCCTAATCCGATACTCAATCGGATCTTCCAAAGTAATAATCTTCAGCTCCGGCTTATTCACCTCTTCAATAAAAGACGCCAACGTCGTCGTCTTGCCCGATCCCGTCGGCCCGGTCACTAAAATCATTCCGTTGGCTTTTTTCAACTCCTCCTCCATCACCAAATAGTCTCGCTTCTTCATTCCCAACTCCGTCATCTTCATCGCCCGCGTGCTTCTCGCCAGTAATCGAATCACTATCGTCTCTCCAAACCCTCCCGGCAAAATACTCACCCGCATATCATACGTCTCGTTTTCTAGTCGCAAAACAAAACTTCCATCCTGGGGTACGTCCTTTACATTCAGCTTCAACTTCGCCAACACCTTCACTCGCGACAAAATCAACTGCCAACCTTGTTTCTTGAATGTCGCCACGTTCTGCAACACTCCATCAATTCTGTAGCGCAGCCTGGCCTCCGTCTCCATTGGTTCCACGTGAATATCTGACGCTCCCGCTTGCGCCCCTCCCCGCACCATTGCCGTTAAAATTTCCGTCGGCGGCAAATTCTTTATCCTCTCTCCTAAATCACCCAGTGCCGCTGTCTGCTGGTTGGGCCTCTCCTCAATCACCATCTCATCCTGCGGCGTATCAGCCACCCGCGGTGACGCGTACCGCGCCAGCGCCGATTTTAAACTACGTTGAGAAATCACATACACTTCCGGCATCTCTCCCAGTTTTTTATTCAACCTTTCCGCTATTTCTTTCACTCGCGCGCTGGCCGGATTAATCGCTCCCAACCGCACATCCCTACCCTGCTTATAAAACACCACCGTCTGCGCCGCCGCCGCTTCCCCTTTCGTGATCAAAGCTAAATTCTCACTATTAATCGGGTAAGCCGTTAAATTCACATACCCTTTCTCCAACTGATCCGCCCGGTGTTGCGCTAACCGCTCCTCTTGTTCGCTGCGCAAAACATTCAAACGCTCTGTTAAATCCGACATTACATAAGTATACCGCGAAAAACTTCCCGTAGCCTCCCCGCGTCATGCACCACAATTGCCCGCGGCACATTGTCCTGGCTCAACTGCACCGGCTTCTCCATACTAACCAGCTCCTCCTCAATCAACCCATACTTTCCATCACCGCCGTTAAACTTAACCCACCCCTGTCCCTTAACCAGCTGCGCGTCGTGTCCGGCCTGTCCGGCCCCTGGCGGCTTATTTGCTATCACTACCTCAACTCTCTTATCGCCCAGATAAGACATATACACTCGTACAAAATCTTCCCCCGTCCAGCCTGTCGTCTGCCGCGGCGTCGTTAACAGAGTCATGACGATCATCAGCTTAGCCCGACTCGCCGCCACCGCCTTACCCAGCTCCGGCAACGCCAGCGTCGGCAAAATCGTTCCGTAAGTGTGCCCCGGCGCTATCACCACATGCGTCGCTTCCGCCAACACCTCCGCCGCCCGTGGGTTCAGCGGCACATCCCCCTCCGCGTACTTCACCCGCACCATCCCCGGGCTCCACCTCGGATCCGCCTGCAAGTTAACTTTATGCGAAATAAAATGCTGCCCTTCACCCAACAACTCTTCTCCATTGCCCTCCACTTCCACCACTACTTGCTGCGTCAACGCCTGGGTCGTCGTCGGCAATACCCCCGACGCCTGTGGCACCTGTAATGTCCTCGCCATCATCGCCAGCGCCGCGTCCAGATTACTCGTTTTTTCTAAACTAGCTAAAAAGACATTTCGCAACGTGTGTCCGCCAAAATCTCCGCCCTCAAACCGATAATCCAACGCCTTCAAAAACTGTTCTCCTCGCGTATCTCCCCTAAAGTTAGATAACGCCATTAAACACCTAGTTAAATCTCCCATTGCCGCCACTCCATACTGACTTCTTAGTCGCCCCGTTGATCCACCGTCATCCGCGTTTAAAACCAAAGCGTGCAAAGACACGATCTCATCTTTATCCAGCAGCGGCTTCAACGCTCCCAACAATCGGGAAGTTCCATTCCCCCCTCCCAGCACTACTATTCTCTTATCCGCCATGCGCTTGACAGTAAGCGCTGTCTAAAAAACAAGCAACGCCCAAACAAGCAGAAGAAGTAAACCAGCTTGCCGGAAACCAGTTGCCGGAAACCGGGACAACCCCGCCACAATCCCCAGCCGCACATCCTCCTGTCGCCGTGGCAACACCCTATAACCACTCGTCGTCTCACTCACCACCCCAATCACCGTCACTTTTGTTCCTTTACTCATTTTTGGCTTATCTATTTCCGTCGATGATTTAATAACAACCTTCACCTCGCCACTCCCGTCATCCACATAAAAAGTATCTCCGCTGGTTTGTGCTACCTCCCCCGCTATCACCACCAACCAACCCTCCTTGTCCTCATCAATTTCGCCTGTCTTAACTTCATGTGGCACCGGCTCTTCCGCCTCCCCCACCACCCCTAAATCGCTGGCGGCCGCCAGCTTCAATCTCGTCTCCCCCAAATAAGAACTAATTTCACCCGTCACTTTCACCCGATCACCCAGTTTCAACTCCGGCCACTCTTCGCTATTCAAATACACTTGCACCCCTGACCCCGCCAAATACAAAATCTTACTGCCTAGCGCGCCCGGCGGCACGCTCACTACCCCCTCTGTTTCCACCATCGCTCCTTTTTCGTAATCGCGAATCTTAGCCAACTCAATCACCTGCAACTTCTCTCCCGCTACTTTTCCCATCTCTTCCTCGTCTTCAAGCGCCTCATCTTCATCTTCCTCCTCTGCCGCCGTCGTCGTCTCCACCCACTCACCGTCATTAAATATATAAGACACTCCTTCTTCTGAATCATCATAATCTGCCCTCGCCATTTCTTTTCCGTCTGGCGCCAATAAACGCGCCGCGTCCCCTCCATTGTTCAGCGCGATCTTTGTCTCCTTTCTCGAAAAAGATTTTATCTCCCCGGCGCTTAAAATTACCCCGTCCTCTATTTCATAAACCGCGCTACCGCCATCTTCCACGTCATCCAGCTGCCAGCCAGATAAATCCACTGCCTCGCTGCCAACATTTTTCAACGCGATAAACTCTCCCGCGCCATCCGCTCCCACTGGGTTTGGCAAAAATTCATTTATCACCACATCCTCACTGTAAGTCACCGCTTCCACTCGCGCCTCCCATGTCGCTTCATCCATTAACTCTCCATCGCCCACCATCAACCTAACCGTAAAATCTCCCGACCTACCAAACACATGCGTTACTTCCACTCCCTTCGCTCCGCTACCATCACCAAAATCCCACTCATAAGTCAACTCATCGCCATCGACATCGCTCGAATCTTCCGCTGAAAAAGCCATCTCTTCGCCCACCTTGCTCTCATTTGCTCCACTCACCACCGCCTCCGGCGCCGCGTTCACTTTTCCCGCGCTATTCTCCTCCCCCGGCGTTCCCACTCTTCCTCCCGTCTCGCCAATCGCTGTCTGCCAACTATCCTCTTCCTCCCCACTTATTCCTTCCAATATCTTATCCTCTCTTCTTTCCATACTCACCCCTTCTTCAGTATTTTCACCTTCCCACCATTCTCCCACCTGATTCGCCACATCCACTACCAACCCCCCGCTATTCACCAACCTCAACTGCTCTCCTGAATTAAGCAAAGTCAATTTAGACGCTAGCTTATCCGCTATCACCTCCGTCGCCACCTCGTTTTTCTCTAGCAAAAAATATCCTCCCGCTTCCACCACATCCTCCTCATCAAATTCCACTATCAACTCTTCCTCTTTACCCGGCCGCTGCCGCGCCAAACTCCAACCCTCCAACAAAACTTCCTCCTCGCCAGTATTAAGAAACTCCACATACTCTGCCCCATCCCACATAATCTCATTAATCACCACCGTCAGCTCCGACTCCGCTGCTACTACCTGCCCAGCCAGCCCCGCGCCGATTACCAAACTTGTTATAAATTTTCCCCTTCCCTCCCACTTCATTTATTTTTGTTTGTTTTTATTTTTTAGATTTCTTTTATCTTTACCTTAAGCCAATTTCCTAAACATTGCCCAAAACTTTTAACATTAAATTGTCAAACCACCTTGACAACTTGCCCAAATAACATTATTTCTAAAGCCATAAACTAATTCTAAGTGCTACTTGCACCTTTCCAATAAAAAACATTTCTTTTGTCCTTCTGGAGAACACACTGTGGCTACCGTAAAACAAAAATCTGGTCCCATCTCATTAACACTGGCTTTTACTTCCGATATCAAAAACACTCAACTTGCCTGGAAAACTATTGAAGAAACCATAAAAGCAAGTGCATACAGCGAAGAAAAGTTACTTGGTTTTCGCCTCTCACTAGGTGAAGCCGTGGCCAACGCCATTAAACACGGCAATCAACACAATCCCCGAAAAATAGTCACTATCACATTTCAGATTTATCTTACTGAAATTAAAACTTGTGTAGCTGATGAAGGTAAAGGCTATGATCCTGATCAAGTTCCTGATCCCCTGGCACCAGAAAATATCGAGCGTGACTCAGGACGTGGTCTTTTACTAATCCGACATTACGCCTCACAAGTGACTATTCACCCACCTGGAAACCAATTAACTATGGTTCACAAAATATTATAACGAAAGGAATCTCTCATGTTACTAAAAAACCAAAGCCTGCCGTCAAACAAGACCGCGGGCTTTTTTTCATCCAATATGTCCCACGCCTGCCTCCGTCACCATCCGCCCCCGCGGCGTTCTCTTGATTAACCCGCCTTGCAACAAAAATGGCTCGATCACTTCTTCCAATGTTTGCTCCTCTTCCCCCACCACCTGCGCCAACGTCGACAAACCCACTGGTCCACCGTCAAACTGTTCTATCATCGCCTCCAATACTCGCCTGTCTACCGCGTCCAAACCCAACTCGTCTATCTCCAACAACGCCAACGCCTCTTTTGTCACCGGCAAACTAACTTGCCCCCGCCGTTTCACCTGCGCGTAATCCCGCACCCGCTTCAACAACCGGTTCCCAATCCGCGGCGTCCGCCGACAGCGCGCCGCTATTTCTACCAACGATTTATCATCAATCTCACACTTCAACAAATCCGCGCTGCGCTTCAGTATCTGCCGCATCTCCTCCAGCTCATAAAACTCTAATCTATAAGTCATCCCAAACCTGTCTCGCAAAGGCGACCCCAGCATCCCCACTCGCGTTGTTGCTCCCACTAAAGTAAATGGTGGCAAATCCAATCGCAGCGTCTTCGCTCCTGGCCCCTGCCCCACCACCAAATCCAACATATAATCCTCCATGGCCGGATACAGCACCTCTTCAATTGATCTCTGCAATCGATGAATCTCGTCAATAAACAAAACATCCCCGGGTTTTAAATTAGTCAAAATCCCCGCCAAGTCCGCCACCTTCGTCAACGCCGGCCCCGCCGTCACCCGAATCGACGCTCCCAACTCCCGCGCGATAATTTGCGCCAAACTAGTTTTCCCCAAACCCGGCGGCCCCGACAACAACACGTGCTCCAATGGCTCCTTGCGCTTTGCCGCCGCTTCTAAAAATATACTCAAAGAATTCTTCAAAGCTGGTTGCCCCACAAACTCATGCAACCGCTGCGGCCTTAGACTAGTGTCCAGTGCCACATCCCCCTCCTGTGTTTGCGCCGCGACTATCGTCGTCTTTACTTCCTCAATCGCCATATACTAAAGAATAGTAGTATAACAAACCCATGTTCAAACATACACCCACCCTTCTATTAACCATCGCCCTCCTCTTACTCCCCTCTCTCATCTGGCTCGAACAGGCTGAAGCCTCCCTCTGGAACAATCGACTCCTTATCCCCTTTCTTGAAGAAGAGCCTAACCGCCACACTCCTCTTAACCCCACCGGCACCTATCTTCCGCCCACCATCTCTCAAGACACCTCTCTCTCACCCGATCACTCCCCTTATATTTTAAACCACGAAGTTATCGTCACCCCTGACGCTACCCTAACTATTCTCCCTGGCGTCACTCTCTTGGCTCACGAATTTTCCCAACTCACTATCAACGGTCAACTCATCAGCCAAGGCGCCGCTGCTAACCCCATCCACTTCATAAGCAACGAAGTCCACCCCGACAATCAACTTTGGAACGGCCTCATTTTCACCGACACCGGTCGCGGCCACATCACCCATACCACTTTCCAGCACGCCACCCCCGCTATCACCTGCGGCGGCACTAGCCAAGTTTCCCTAAACAATATATTTATCGAACAAACTTCCCTCGATATTTTCAGCCAATCACCCAACTGCGTCCTCGCCAATAGCCGCCTGAAAAGCATCCGCGATGGCTTCATCGCCATGAGCCACCAACCCCACGTCACCTCCACCATCTTTCAAGTTGCCCGCGAGCCAATCCAAGTTTTCTCTCTTGACTAAAACCTTCTTTTCGCTTTCCTCTTTACGTTCTACCCTTTCTTTATGATCATCATCGGTCTCGACCCCGGCCTTGCTCGCACTGGCTTTGGTATTATCGACTCTACCCGCCAAAACTCTCTAGTTCGTTGCGGCTGCCTCACCACTCGCGCCCTTGACCCCCTGCCCGACCGCCTATCTGAACTCGCCGCTGACCTCACTGCCATCCTCGTCCACCACCGCCCTTCCCTGGCCGTCGTCGAACAAATCTTTTTTGGCAGCAATAAAAAAACTGCTATCATCACCGCCCAAGCCCGCGGTGTCATTCTTCACGCCTTACAAAAACACCACGTCACTATCTCTGAACTCACCCCCTTGCAAATCAAATCTCGCCTCACCGGCCATGGCCGCGCCACTAAACAACAAGTTCAATCTCTCATCAAAACTCACCTCTCCCTTGACAGTTTCCCCTCCAGCCACGACGATGCCGCCGACGCTCTCGCTGCCGCTCTTTGCGGCGCTGATTTACCCATCAACTTAAAACCCTCCTCTCTCCATGACTAAACTAACTATCTTATCTCTCATATTTCTAATCCTGCCAGCCATCACTCTTGCCCAGGAAATAGAACTCGAGGAAACCAACCAACCATCAATCATCGCCGAAGCCGGTCCTGGCCGCGAAACTATTGTCGGCCGAGAAATCGTTTTCGATACCAGCCAATCCACCCTGCCCGATCAAGCTAGCCTGCCCGATATCTTTTGGGACTTAGGCGACGGTACCAAAACCACTGGCCCCAAAGTCACCCACGCTTACAAACAACCTGGTGTTTATTCTGTTCGCCTACGCCTGTCTACCCCCGACGGCATCTTCGAAGACACCACCGAAATACGCGTCTTTAACCACCTCATGATCCTAACTACCGACAGCACCACCCCTGAATCAACCCTTGAACAATACAAACAACAAGCCGCCAAAGAAAATATTCTTTTACTTATCATCAAAAGCAACACCTCATCCCCCGACACCGCCGTCGCCGAAGATCTCACCCAAAAACTATCTAACCTCCGCCAGGACATCCCCAAAGCCAATCTAATCATCACCACCAACAGCGGCTCGGCCAGCACTAGCGCTCTTTCTCAATTCGCCCAACAGCTCCAAACCAACACCCCCTCCTCCGACCGAATTTCTCTGTCCACCACCGGTATCGTCATCCTCTCCGACACACCTTTAAGCTTAGTTGCCCCCACCGCCCAAACTGTCTTCGACCAGCTCCAGCCCCAATATGTCCTCCTTAGCCGTCCCGCCGCCCTCTCCACCCTCCTTCAACAACCCGATCCCGAGATCGCCAAAAACGCTGTCCTAAATTCTAACCTTGAATCCCGTCTGCTTGGCAAATTCAGCGCTCGCACAGTCCGCGACATCAACCTCACCAACTTCGTCTCCTTCGGCATCAGCTCCCTCATCAATCAAGGCGTCCCCATCAATAGCCTCGTCCTAATTCTCATGCTCCCCCTCATTGCTTCTATTCTTGCCTTCGCCCGCCAAGTCATCGGCATCAAAGCCTTCGGTCTCATCACCCCCGTCATGACCACCCTATCCTTCCTAGTCATGGGCCTGCCCTACGGTCTAATCGCTTTTCTAGTAGTCGTTCTCTCCGGCACCCTCACTCGCTTCCTTCTGCGTCGCTTCCATCTCCTCTATCTTCCCCGCATGGCCCTCGTTCTCACTATGGCCAGCATCGCCATCCTTCTCCTCTTGGGTCTTGGCGCCGCCCTCAACCCCGCTTCTCTGTCCGCTTTCTCTATCTTCCCCGCCTTGATGCTCATTATTCTCGCCGAAGAATTCATTGCCGTTCAATTCACCTCCGGCGCCAAAACCGCCAGCACGACTACCGCTTGGACCTTAGTCTTATCCATCATCGGCTACTACATCATGAGCTGGGAACTGCTACGTACTTTCCTCATCTCCTACCCTGAATTAGTTCTCTTAACCATACCCTTCAATCTCGCCCTTGGCCGTTGGAGCGGCCTTCGCCTCACCGAATACATCCGCTTCCGCCAACTTCTACGACATGGTCGCTCTACTTAAAACCAACGAGCGCATCTTAAGCCTAAACGCCCGCGCCCTCCAATACACTAATCACGTCAACAGTAAACAAGCCGCTCAAGTCGCCAACAACAAACTAACTACTAAAAAAAAGCTGCAAAAAGCCGGTCTACCCACTCCTCGCCTCTTCGCCATCATCAAAAACCGCTCCGAGCTAAA
>Ga0326597_10015238_pt1 | contig 10061 bp, 9 predicted proteins | sample RVTome_12_FD_203789 | JGI IMG/M metagenome (GOLD analysis project Ga0326597, IMG submission 203789) | Soil microbial communities from uranium-contaminated site in the Upper Colorado River Basin, Wyoming, United States - RVT100D185 | ecosystem: Environmental > Terrestrial > Soil > Contaminated >...
TGACCGCTGGCGAGCGGCATGAGGAGGGCCGCGTCGAGCAGCAGCTTTTCTTCCTCGAGGTGGATCCGCGTGCGCTCGTTCAACTTCGCGTCCATGATGCTGATGCCGTTGACGATCAGCAGCGCCAGCATCATGACCTGGACCAGCGCTCCGGCCAGCAGGAGTCGCGTGCGCAAGGACAGCGAGGCCGGCAGGACGCTCATGGCTGAGGACTACACGCGCTTCACCAGCACAACCGAGCGCCGCTGGTAGTTGTAGAGCGAGCGCTTCTGGCGCGGCAGCGCCTCGACGCCGGCTTCGGCATAGCCGCGCTCCACGAACCAGTGCTCGGCGCGGGTGGTGAGCACGAACAGGCGCTTCAGTTTCTGGCGGCGCGCCCTCGCCTCGATTTCGGTCAACATGCGCTCGCCGGCGCCGGCATTACGGAACTCCGGATGGACCACGAGACAGGCGAGTTCGCCCGCCCGCTCGTCGGCGAACGGGTAGAGCGCCGCGCACCCGACCAGCACCTTGTCGTGCTCGAGCACCACGAAGCGTCCGATCTCGCGCTCGAGCCGGTCGCGCCCGCGCTTGACCAGGATGCCTTCCTGCTCGAGCGGCTCGATCAGTCTCAAGACGCCGCCGATGTCCTCGATCTTCGCCTGCCGCAGCGTCTCGATCGGGTCGGGCGTCAGCATCGTGCCCACGCCCTTGTGGGTAAAGAGCTCCAGCAGCAGCCCGTCGTCGATGTGGCCGGAGATCAGGTGGGCGCGCTTTACCCCGTGCTCGCAGGCGCGCACCGCGCACGGCAGGTAGAGCGGCGCATCGCCCTCGCCGGACTCCCGCCGCGCGAGCAGTACCTGCGCCTGGCGCACGGTGAGGTTGCGCAGCAACTCGCCGCGCTTGCCGTGCACCCCGGCCGTGTCCATGAGGAAGATCAGCTTCTCCGCCTTGAGGGCGATCGCGGTGGAAGTCGCGACATCCTCCAGCGCCAGGTTGAAGACTTCCCCGGTGGGCGAGTAGCCGAGCGGGGAGAGCAGCACCAGCTCGTTGTCCTCGAGCCGCTTCTGGATCGCCGCCGCATCCATCTTGCGCACTTCGCCCGTGTGCATGAAATCCACGCCGTCGAGCACGCCGAGCGGCTTGGCCATGATGAAATTGCCGCTCGCCACGCGGATGTCCGCGCCCGCCATCGGGGAGTTGGGCAGCCCCATCGAGAGCGCCGCCTCGATCTCCACGCGCAGCCGCCCGCTGGCTTCCTTGGCGCACATGAGCGCCAGATCGTCGGTCACGCGCAGCCCCTTGTGAAAGCGGCTGCGGCGGCGGCGCTCCTTCAGCTTGGCCTCGATCTGGGGGCGCGCCCCGTGCACCAGCACGAGACGCACGCCGAGGGCGGCGAGCAGGTTGAGATCGTGCGTAAGGTCGAAGAAGCGGCCGTCGGCCACGACTTCGCCGCCGAATGCGATGACGAAAGTCTTGCCGCGGAACGCGTGGATATAGGGCGCAACCGACTGGAACCAGTCGATGAACCGGTCCTGCGCGGACAACCGCTGCCGCGGCGCTGGCCGTAGCGCGGGCTCAGCGCCGGCTGCCGATGCCCCGGCCCCGGTTTCAGTCTTGCGATTGATGGACGCCTCCCTTCCCGTAGCGGATGCGCCGGATCCGGCAACCGGCCACGGCGCATTTCGTCGGGATATCAAGCACCTATATTATGCGAGAACCCGCGGGAGGAAAAGCGGGTATCGGGACTAGGGGCTAGGGGCTGGCAATTACACAAGACCGAGTCCCGAGTAGCGAGTCCCGAGTCCCGCCTGTTCAGAAATCGCCCCACAGCGTCTGTATCACGGCGAGCGCCGCGACCGCGGCGGTTTCGGTGCGCAGCACGCGCGGGCCGAGGCGCGCCGGCAGGAAACCGGCCTGCTCCGCCGCACGCTCTTCTTGCGGCGAAAAACCGCCCTCCGGTCCGGCCAGCACCACGATCGCGCCGGCGGGCCGGTCGAGATCGCGCAAACCGCGCGCCGAACGCGGCGACAGCATCAGGCGCAGCGCGCCATCCCGCCGCGCCGCCTGGCCGGCGAGATAGGCGTCGAATGCCAGCAGCGGCAGCACTTGCGGCAAGCGATTGCGCCCGCATTGCTCGCAGGATGCGACCACCACCGCCTGCCAGTGCTCCGCGCGCTTCGCCGCGCGCTCGCCTTGCAACCGCACGACGCTGCGCTCGGCGGTGAGCGGCTGGATGGCGGCGGCACCGAGCTCCACCGCTTTCTGCACGGTGTAATCCATGCGCTCGCCGCCGGAAACCGCCTGCGCGAGCGTGACGGCGAGCGGCGACTCCCGGTCAACCGCAGTGCGCCCAGTGACGTCGAGCGCGAGCCGGTCGCGACCGGCCTCGGAGATGATCGCCGTGTACTCGGCGCCGTCACCGTTGAAGAGGACGACGGCGTCTCCCGCCTTCAAGCGCAGCACGCGCACGGCATGGTGCGCCTGCTGCCGCGGCAAAACGCAGCGCCGGCCGGCCTGGAGTTCTCCAGAAAAATATAATCTATTCAAGTATTTATATATTTTTTCGTAATCATCCGGTCACGACCCCGGCCCGCCCCGTGGCAGCCGCGACTTCCCGTACAACGCCAGCGCGAGTTTACGCTGCACGTCGTGGTCCACGGTATGATGCAGAAAATGAACCTGGCCCATCACTTCCTGATCGCCATGCCCAACATGGCGGATCCGCACTTTTCCAGGACGCTCACGTACATCTGCGAGCATAACGACCAGGGCGCGCTCGGCATCGTGGTCAACCGCCCGATCGAGATGAACCTGCAGACGTTGCTGGAGCAGGTGAGCATCCCGCTCGGGGGCGGGGCGTTCGAATCGGTCCCGATCCACTTCGGCGGCCCGGTGCAGGTGGACCGCGGATTCGTGCTGCACACCCCGCTCGGCCAGTGGCAGTCCACGCTGGCGGTGAGCTCCGAGATCGGTCTCACCACCTCCAAGGACATCCTGCAGGCGGTGGCGCGCGGCGACGGGCCGGGCAAGCTGTTCGTCACGCTCGGCTACGCCGGCTGGGCGCCGGGACAGCTCGAGCACGAGCTCGCACAGAACGCCTGGCTTACCGTCCAGGCTACGTCCGAGGTCATCTTCGACCTGCCCGCCGAAAAACGGCTGCCCGCGGCGATGGGCTTGCTCGGCATCGATTTCGCGAGCTTGTCCGAACAGGCGGGCCACGCATGAACCCCGAGAGGCGCCGGGCGATAGACGAGAGGCGTAGAGCCTCGCCTCCCGCCGCCCGCACAGAAAGCTGAACACGTCTCTCGTCTCTCGTCTCTCGTCTCTCCCCAGGACCGGGACGGTGCTCGCGTTCGATTTCGGCACCCGGCGCATCGGCGTCGCGGTGGGTGATTTCGAAACCCGCCTCGCCCATCCCCTCACCACCCTGACGGCTGCGGACAACCGCGCGCGCTTTGCCGCGATCGAGCGATTGATCTCGGAATGGCGGCCTGCGCTGCTGGTGGTCGGCCTGCCCGCGCGCGCGGACGGCGGCGAGCACCCGGTCGGCAGGCTCGCCCGCCGCTTCGCCCAGCGCCTGCACGGCCGGTTCGGCCTGCGCGCCGAACTCGTGGACGAACATCTCACCTCGCACGACGCAGAGCATTCCCTGCGCTCCGCCGGCGTGCGCGGCGCACGGCTCAAGTCCGCCCTCGACCCGGTCGCCGCGCAGCGCATACTGGAGACCTACTTCGAAAATGCGGGGCTGGGGACTAGGGGCTAGGGACTGGAAACTCTTTTGAAACGCGAGCCCCGAGTCTCGAGTCCCGATTCCCGCTTTTGTCACTTCGCCGCTCGCCCGCGAGCGGCAATTTGTGATACCCTAGCGCGCCAATTTGACAGGGAAACATGCCCGGCAACCCGTTACCTGACGCCGAGCAGCTGCTGACAGAGCTGATCGAGCAGATGCGGCCCGCAGTAGGGCCGGAAACGGGTTTGATAGGCATCCACACCGGCGGCGCCTGGGTCGCCGAGCGGCTGCACCAGTCCCTCAGGCTCCAGACGCCCCTCGCCACGCTCGACGTATCCTTCTACCGCGACGACTACGAGGCGCGCGGGCTGCACCGCGACGTCAAGGGTTCCGAGATCCCGTTCGAGGTCGATGGCCGCGACCTGATCCTCGTCGATGACGTGCTCTACACCGGTCGCACCATCCGCGCGGCGCTGAACGAGATCTTCGACTACGGGCGGCCGGCCAGCGTGCTGCTTGCCGTGCTGGTGGACCGGGGCGGGCGGCAATTGCCCATCGCCGCGCAATTCGCCGGCGCCACCCTCGCGTTGAAACCCGGCCAGAACATTGCGCTCAAGCGCAACGACCAGGGCCGGTTGAACCTCGAGTTGCGCGAGGAGAAGCGCTGATGTGGTTGAACCCCTCCAATCCGCAGCTCGACAAGAAGGGACGGCTGCATCACCTGCTGACGCTTGAAGGGCTGCCGGCCGAGATCCTGTGGCAGATCCTCGACACCGCGAAATCGTTCCTCGGCGCCAAGGTCAAGAAGGTGCCGCTGCTGCGCGGGAAGAGCGTGTTCAACCTGTTCTTCGAGCCCTCCACCCGCACCCGCACCACCTTCGAGATCGCGGCGAAGCGGCTCTCGGCCGACGTCATCAACCTCAACATCATCGTGTCTTCCCAGTCGAAGGGCGAGAGCCTGCTCGACACGGTGGACAACCTCTCGGCGATGCACGCCGACATGTTCATCGTGCGCCACGGCGAGAGCGGCGCGCCGCACTTCATCGCGCGCCACGTCGCGCCCGACATCCACGTCATCAACGCCGGCGACGGGCGCCACTCGCACCCGACGCAGGGGCTGCTCGACATGTACACCATCCGCCACTACAAGAAGGACTTCACCAACCTGCGGGTGGCGATCGTCGGCGACATCCTGCATTCGCGCGTGGCGCGCTCGGCGATCCACGCACTGTCCACGCTGGGCTGCCCGGAAATCCGCGTGATTGCGCCCAAGACGCTGCTGCCCGCCCACGTCGAGCAGATGGGCGTGCACGTGCATCACGACATGCGCCAGGGGCTGAAGGACGTGGACGTGGTGATGATGCTGCGGCTGCAGAGCGAGCGCATGCAGGGCGCGTTGCTGCCCTCCGCGCAGGAGTTCTACAAGTACTACGGGTTGACCGAGGACAAGCTTGCCGCCGCCAAGCCGGACGCCATCGTGCTCCACCCGGGCCCGATGAACCGCGGCGTCGAGATCGACTCCAGCGTCGCCGACGGCAAGCAGTCGGTGATCCTGCCGCAGGTCACCTTCGGCATCGCGATCCGCATGGCGGTGATGAGCATCATGGCGGGAAACAAATGAGCCGCCAGCCGTCAGCCGCCAGCCGTCAGCCACGGCCAGCTTGCAGTTGCTGCAAACTGATAACTGCCAACTGCCAACTCGGGGCGGAGCCCCGATGAAGATCCACATCAAGGGCGGCCGGCTGATCGACCCGAAGAGCGGCGTGGACGCGAAGAAGGACGTCTACGTCGCCGCCGGCAGGATCGTCGCGATCGGGGATGCGCCGGCCGGCTTCAGCGCCAACCGCGTGATCGACGCCGCGGGCCTCGTCGTCTGCCCCGGCCTGGTTGACCTCGCGGCGCGGTTGCGCGAGCCGGGTTACGAGTACATGGCGACGCTGGAATCCGAGATGGAGGCCGCCATCGCCGGCGGCGTGACGAGCCTCGCCTGCCCGCCCGACACCGATCCGCCGCTCGACGAGCCGGGCCTGGTCGAGATGCTCAAATTCCGGGCGAAGAACCTGAACCAGGCGCGGGTCTATCCCGTCGGCGCGCTCACCCAGGGCCTGAAAGGCGAGCGGCTGACGGAAATGGCGGAGCTGGTGGACGCCGGGTGCGTCGCGTTCTCGCAGGCCGACGCGCCGTTCGCCGACAACCAGATCCTCTATCACGCCCTGCAGTACGCCGCGACGTTCGGCTTCCCGGTGTGGCTGCGCGCGCAGGACCCTGCGCTCGCGCGCAATGGCGTCGCCCACGACGGGCCGGTGGCGACGCGCTTCGGATTGACCGGGATACCGGTGTGCGCGGAAACCGTGGCGCTCTCGACCATCTTGATCCTCGTGCGCGAGACCGGAGCGCGCGTGCACCTGGCGCGGCTGTCCAGCGCCGAGGGTGTCGAAATGGTGCGCCAGGCCAAGCGCCAGGGCCTTCCCGTCACCTGCGACGTCGCCATCCACCACGCGCATCTCACCGAGATGGATATCGGCTACTTCGAGGCCAACAGCCGCCTCGACCCGCCGCTGCGCAGCCAGCGCGACCGCGCCGCGCTGAGAGCCGCGCTTGCCGATGGCACGGCCGACGCGCTGTGCTCGGACCACACGCCGGTGGACGCCGATGCGAAGCACCTGCCGTTCGCCGAAGCCGAGCCCGGCGCGACCGGCCTCGAGCTCCTGTTGCCGCTCACGCTCAAGTGGGCGGAGGAAGCGAAGATCAAGCTCGCTCCTGCGCTCGCCCGCATCACCTCCGAGGCGGCCCGGGTGCTCAACATCGACGCCGGCCACCTCACCGCGGGCCACACGGCCGACATCTGCATCTTCGACCCCGAGCACCTGTGGAAAGTCGAGCCGTCCGCGTTGAAGAGCCAGGGCAGGAACACGCCGTACATCGGCCTCGAATTGAAGGGCAAGGTCCGCTACACCCTGGTCGACGGCCAAGTGGCCTATGAGTTTTGAGTGTTGAATGTTGAGTGTTGAGTTTTCAATGACTTGAACTCGGCAGTTTCGACGCCAACTAAACACTCAACACTCAAAACTCATCACTGATAATGAATCCTCTTCTTGATTTCTCAGGATTGCCCCGGTTCGCCGATTTCAAGCCGGAATGGGTCACGCCGGCGGTGGATCAACTGCTCGCGGAAAACCGCGCGCTGATCGAGCGCGTCCTGGCGCCGGATGTCGCGCCGACCTGGCGCGATTTCGTGGAGCCGATGGAGGACGCCGAGGAGCGGCTGCACCGCGCCTGGGGCGTCGTCGGCCACCTCAACTCGGTGATGAACAGCCCGGAGCTGCGCGAGGCCTACAACTCGAACCTGCCCAAGCGCACCCAGTACTACTCGGAGCGCGGCCAGAACCAGGGATTATTCGCCAAATACAGGGCGCTCAAGGCAGGCCCTGAATTCGAACGCCTGTCCCGCGCACAGAAAAAGATCATCGAGAACGAGTTGCGAGATTTCCGTCGCAGCGGGGTCGATCTTCCCGAACAGGAAAAAGCCCGCTTCAAGTCAATTGAAGAACGGCTCTCCGATCTGGAATCTAGATTCAGCGACAACCTGCTGGACGCCACCAACGCGTTCGCGCACTTCGTGACCGATCCGGCGCAGGCCGCCGGCATTCCTGAAGACGTGCTCACCGCCGCGCGCGAGGCCGCGCAAGCCGACGGAAAGCCTGGCTGGAAATTCACCCTGCACGCGCCTTCCTACCTGCCGGTGATGCAGTACGCGGACAACCGCGGTTTGCGCGAGCGGATGTACCGCGCCTACGTGACGCGCGCCTCCGAATTCGGCAAGCCGGAATGGGACAACACGCCGCTCATCGCCGAGATCGTGCAGCTGCGCGGGGAACTCGCGCGGTTGCTCGGCTTCGCCAGCTACGCGGAGTACTCGCTCGAGCCGAAGATGGCGGATTCCCCGCGCCAGGTGCTCGATTTCCTCGACCAGCTCGCGTCCCGCGCGAAGCCCTACGCGGAGCGCGATCTGGGGGAAGTCGCCGGGTTCGCCCGCGCCGAGCTGGGCCTCGATCGGCTCGACGCCTGGGACCTCGCCTACGCCTCGGAGAAGCTGCGGGCGAAGCGCTACGCCTTCTCCGACCAGGAAGTGAAGCAGTACTTCTCCGAGACGCGGATGCTGCCCGGCATGTTCAGCCTGGTCGAGGCGCTGTACGGTTTCAGGATCGAGCCGGCGCAGGCGCCGGTGTGGCATCCGGACGTGCGCTTCTACGCGATTCGCGACCGCGCGGGCGGCCTGGTCGGGCAGTTCTACATCGATCTTTACGCGCGCCCGTCCAAGCGCGGAGGCGCGTGGATGGACGAGGCGATCACGCGCCGGGTCAGGGACGGGCGGGTCCAGGAACCGGTCGCCTATCTCAACTGCAACTTTTCCGCGCCGGTCGGGGGCAGGCCCGCCCTGTTCACCCACGAGGAAGTCAACACGCTGTTTCACGAATTCGGCCACGGCCTGCATCACCTGCTCACGCGCGTGGATTACCTCGGGGTCTCCGGCATCAACGGCGTGGAATGGGACGCGGTCGAGCTGCCCTCTCAGTTCATGGAGAACTTCTGCTGGGAATGGGACGTGCTGCGGCCGATGACCGCCCACGTGGACAGCGGCGGGCCGCTGCCGCGCGCGCTGTTCGACAAGATGCTGGCCGCGAAAAATTTCCAGGTCGGCATGCAGACCGTGCGCCAGATCGAGTTCGCGCTCTTCGACCTGCGCCTTCACCACGATTTCGACCCGGGCGGCGCGCGCACCGCGCTCGACCTGTTGCAGGAGGTGCGCGCGCGCGTCGCGGTGGTGGTGCCGCCCGCCTACAACCGGTTTCCCAACAATTTCTCGCACATCTTCGCCGGCGGCTACGCCGCGGGCTACTACAGCTACAAGTGGGCGGAGGTGCTGTCGGCGGACGCCTACAGCCTGTTCGAGGAAAACGGCGTGCTCGACCCTGGCACCGGGCAGCGTTTCCGGGAGGAAATCCTCGGCGTGGGGGGCAGCCGGCCCGCGCTCGAATCCTTCATCGCTTTCCGCGGGCGTGAGCCGAAAATCGACGCCCTGCTCAGGCATAACGGCATGAGCGGCGGAACAGGGATCGGCGCAACGTAGAGCAGGATCGCCGGAGAGCGGAAGAGGGGCCCCGGTGATTTTCGGGGATCTGACCTCGCAGGCGGTCGTGGGCGGCGGTCCTTTGCGTCTGACTCGGGTCGCATCCCCAAACAAGTTTGGGGCCCCTGCTCCACCTCGTCAGCCGCCCCGCTTGCGGGATGCGACCGTGAAGCCGATCGTAGGCGCGTCGTGTTGATGCCGATCCATGCGCGTCTCCGGGGTCAGATCCCCAGAGGGGCCCCTCTTCCGCCCGTCGACGCGCCCGGCGTCTTGACGACGGGGATGTGACCCGCGAAGAACGCAGAGCTGCCGACGCGATGGGCCTTTCATGCGATCACATGACCGAGGCAGCGGCATGGTGGACGTGTAAACGCAGCTGACGCGGCTGGCCGGATCCGGTCGCGGCGTCGCTCATCATCCTTCAAGCGCCGCCGGTCGGATACGGCTTTACGGGAGGTGCATCGAAGTGATATACAGTAAAATCAGGTAGTTATCAGTGAGGTGGCGCCATGAAACGAGCGGCGATCGGGATTTGCGTATTTGCGGCGGCCCTGTCCGGGGCAGCCGTGGCAGCCCAGCTCTATCGCTGGGTGGACGAGAAAGGCGGCGTCGAGTGGCGCGACACGCCGCCGCCTGCGTCCGTTAAAAAATTCGAGCAGCGCAACATCGGCGGCGGCCCCCAGGACGTTTCCCTGCCCTACAGCCTGCAGCAGGTGATGAAGGCCTCCCCGGTGACGCTCTGGACGGCCAAATGCGGCGAGCCGTGCGATAAGGCCCGCGAGCATCTCGCGAAGCGCGGCATCCCTCACACCGTGAGAGATGCGCAAGGCGACGTCAAGACGTTCCAGAAAGCCACTGGCGGCTACGAGATCCCGGTGCTCTACGTCGGGACTACCCGGCTGAAGGGCTACCTGGACACGGACTGGGACACGGCGCTCGATGTCGCCGGCTACCCCAAGACGGCGCTCACCGTCGGCGGCAAGCCCGTGGTGAAACCGGTCGTGGTTCCCGCGGCCAAGCCCGAGCCCCAGGCGGCGCCGCAGACCGAAGGCCAGCCTGAAGGGCAGCCTGCGGCGCCGGCGCAGTGAAGCTCGCGACCTGGAACGTCAACTCCCTCAAAGTCCGCCTCCCGCAGGTGCTCGAATGGGCCGGCCGGCACCGGCCGGACGTGCTGTGCCTGCAGGAAACCAAGCTCGAGAATCCGAAGTTTCCCGCGGC
>Ga0326597_10015239_pt1 | contig 10059 bp, 9 predicted proteins | sample RVTome_12_FD_203789 | JGI IMG/M metagenome (GOLD analysis project Ga0326597, IMG submission 203789) | Soil microbial communities from uranium-contaminated site in the Upper Colorado River Basin, Wyoming, United States - RVT100D185 | ecosystem: Environmental > Terrestrial > Soil > Contaminated >...
GTGCAACTGTTCCGAGCAGAATGACTCGCTGTGCGGAATCCGGCACGCGAATCGGCCGGTCCCATCTGAATTCGGCACTTGCGGACACTAGACTGGCGGCGTCATCACTGACAAATAATGCGGCGCGTCCACCCGGCGCCAGCAGTCGCTTCAAGCCCGCAAGAACACCGGGGGTTGGGGCCACAGCTCGCAGCGTTACGAGCATTGCCCGACGAGCGAGGCTTGTTGCGGCGGCCTGTTCCAGCCGTTCCGTCCGGATTTCAATTCCCGCGAGCGCGCAGGCCCGTATCACTTCCTTGAGAAACGTCGCTTTCTTGTTGTTTGGCTCCAGAAGCACGGTTGGCACGCTGGGCCAGGCAATCTTTAGCGGGAGACCAGGGAAGCCCGCGCCCGACCCCACATCGACCAGCAATCCCTTCGGCTCGGAGAGATGTTTCGTGAGATAAAGCGACTCGCCGAAGTGGCGCGTGGCGATTTCCGCCGGTTCCCGGATCGAGGTCAGATTGATTTTCGCGTTCCACTTCACCAGCAGCGAAAAATGCGTCGTCAATTGTTCGACCTGATGGCCGCTCAAGTTCAGCGCCAGCTCGGATACAACTCCACGCAAGAGATCAGCAAGCGAGCCGGGAGAACTGACCCCTCCCTCGCCCTTCGGCTCACGCTCAGGGCCGTGAGCAAGACTCGAGCTGCGGTCCATCCCGGCGCGCCGGGACCGGGATGTTTTATCGGGGTTCTGATTCTTCCTCACGCCAGTTCGCTCACCGGGTACATGATACCCGAAAATATTCGCATCATTGGTGAACTCGGGTGAACTCGCCCTGGTGCTACTGAGCGGAGCGCTGGCGCATCTCCACGTAGACGTTGACGATGGCGACGGCAGCGGGAGTGACGCCGGGAATCCGTGAGGCCTGGCCCAGCGTGCGCGGGCGAACGCGGGAGAACTTCTCCACCATCTCGCGCGAAAGGCCCGGCACGCCCTGGTATTCAAACCACGAAGGAATGAGGCGGCTCTCGGCTTTCTTCAGCCGCTCCATCTCCAGTTGCTGCTGCGCCAGATACCCGCCGTACTTGATGTCCGTCTCGGCAACCTTTTTTTCTTCGCGCGCCGGGACAAACGGCAGGCCTTCCAACAGCGGCTCGCAATCCTCGATGGTAAATTCAGGGCGCTTCAGCAACTGCGCCAACGAAGGCCGGTCCCGATTGGAAATAGCTAACTTCGTGTAGATGGTTTCGCCGATGGGCGTGGCGGGGTCCGGACGGCACTGGGCTAGAAACTCGGAGAGTGCGCGCACGCGCTCGTACTTCGCCTCGAAATCGCGGAAGTGCTCGTCGCGAATCGTGCCGATGCGATGGCCGATGGGCGTTAGGCGCAGGTCCGCATTGTCGATACGCAGGTGCAGGCGAAACTCGGCGCGCGACGTAAACATGCGGTAGGGTTCGTCTGTGCCTTTGGTTACCAGGTCGTCAATCAGGATGCCGATATAGGCCTGCGAGCGGTCGAGCGTTACCGGTTCGGAACCTTTGATCTTGAGCCCGGCATTGATTCCCGCCATGAGACCCTGGCAGCCGGCCTCTTCGTAGCCGGTGGTCCCGTTGATCTGCCCGGCCAGGAACAGGCCCTCAATATTTTTTGTTTCGAGCGAGTGATACAACTCCGTGGGGTCCACGAAGTCGTATTCGATGGCGTAGCCCGGCCGGATCATCTCTGCATTTTCAAGTCCCGGAACCGAGGCCACCATCGCCTGTTGCACATCAATCGGCATGGATGTCGACATGCCATTGACATAGATTTCGTTGGTGTCGAGACCCTCAGGCTCGAGGAAAATCTGGTGCTGCGGCTTGTCCGGAAATTTCTTGATCTTGTCTTCAATGGATGGGCAATAGCGCGGCCCGATACCCTGGATCTGTCCGCTGTAAAGCGGGGAGCGGTGCAGGTTCTCGCGCAGGACGCGATGCGTCTCCGCCGTGGTATAGGCGATATGGCAGGAGACCTGCGGCTGCGTGATTTGCTTTGTGCGGAACGAGAACGGCGTGGGCACTCGATCGCCCGGCTGCTCCACAAACTTGCTCCAATCAATCGTGCGCGCATCGAGCCGGGGCGGCGTGCCGGTCTTGAGCCGCCCGCAGCGGAAGCCCAGCCGCTTCAGGCTTTCGCCGAGATAGATCGAAGCAGGCTCGCCGCTGCGCCCCGCCGGATAGGTGTTCTCTCCGCAATGGATCAGGCCATTCAGAAAGGTGCCCGTGGTTACGATCACGGCACTCGCATGAATCGTGCGCCCGTCGCGCAGCCTCACGCCGCGCACCCGCCGCCGCATGGCGGGACTCGCGAGTCGCGACTCGGAATTCGGCTCCGCTTCGATTTTTTTCCCGAGCCCCGAGTCGCGAGTCCCGAATCCCGAGAGCGCCACCACTCCCTGCCGGTCCACGGCCAGCCGGGATATTCCATCGTAGCTCGGATCATCAACAATCAGGTCCACCACTTCAGCTTGCTTGATCTTGAGGTTGGGCTCGGATTCGAGCACTTGGCGCATCTTGATACGGTAGAGTTTCTTGTCGGCCTGCGCCCGTGGCGACCACACGGCCGGGCCGCGGCTGGTGTTGAGCAAGCGAAATTGGATTCCCGTAGCGTCGATCACTTCCCCCATGATGCCGCCGAGCGCGTCAATCTCGCGCACGAGGTGTCCCTTGGCAATGCCGCCGACCGCCGGGTTGCAGGACATCTGTGCAATCAAGTCGAGATTCATCGTGCACAGCGCCGTGCGCAGGCCCATGCGCGAAGCGGCCATGGCTGCCTCGCAGCCGGCGTGGCCCGCCCCCACTACAATCACATCGAACTGTTCGTCACCACTGGGCATCGTTATCTCTCGAACCGGAAGGGCGCTGAACGGCCCGCCTTGTTAGCATTTTGGCAGAGTCGTTCGGCACGGTCAACGGCCGCAGCCCGGCGGCGGCCCAATGGCGGCCCAATGGCGGCAATGACGCGAGGTATCCGCCCGTTTCAGCGTATAATATGGCGTTAGTCCGAAATTGGAGGGAGCGAACATGGGCCTTACTCGAGCTTGGAAGATAACAATTGTGGGAGCGACATTGCTGATGGCCGTCGGATGCCAGCGGCTGATGAATCAAGACGCCGCCGTTCAAAAGGCCATTCAAGACCATCTCGCCGAGCGCTCAGATTTGGCCATGGACAAGATGGTCATGGAGGTGCAGCAGGTACAGGTGGACGGCGACAAGGCCCAGGCGGAAGTTGTCTTCCGTGTCACTTCTGATCCGAATTCGCGCATGGCCTATCACTACGACCTGAGCCGCGAAGGCGGAACTTGGAAAGTGGATAGCGGCCGCCCAGGCGGTGCAGAATCGTCACATCCCCAAGCGGGCGAACCCATGGCGGGGGAACCAGAAAGCCCCGCCCCCTCCGAGTTGCCGGAAGGTCATCCGCCGATCACCGGAGCGAATCCGCCCGGCGAAGAACCGCCGGCGTCCGCGTATCCCTAGGCCACCCGCTTAGATTGACCAAGTCAGTATGTTAATATGAGTTTTGAGGCCTGAGGAGGCCCGCGTGGAACCAGTCTATATTGTCTCTGCCGTACGCACCCCGATCGGAAAATTCGGAGGCTCGCTGCTCGATTTCACCGCCGCGGATCTGGGCGTCATCGCCGCCAAGGCGGCCATCGAGCGCGCTGGCGTAAATCCCGAGAGTGTTGAAGAAGCGATCTTCGGAAACGGGCGCCAAGCCGGCGGCGGTCCGAACGTGGCCCGGCAGATCGGCTATCGCTCCGGCATCCCGGAAACCTCCCCTGCATACACGGTGAACATGGCCTGCGCCAGCGGGCTCAAATCCATTGCGCTGGGTTACCAGGATATCTCGCACGGAAACGTGGATTGCGTGCTGGTCGGCGGCACGGAATCCATGAGCCGGCTGCCGTACTTCGTCGAGAATGCCCGCTGGGGCTTCAAGATGGGCGATCAGAAGTTGGTGGACGCCATGTACCGCGATGGCTTTATGGACCCGCTCTCGAAGATGCTGATGGGCGAAACCGCAGAAAAACTTGCCGGCCTGTACAAGATTACCCGCGAAGAGCAGGACTGCTTCGGCCAGGCAAGCCAGCTTCGCGCCGAAGCCGCCAGCACCAAGGGCTGGTTTCGTGATGAGATCGTTCCGGTTGAGGTGAAGGAGAAGAAGACCACCCGCGTTCTTGATACGGACGAGCACATCCGGCACGGTTGCACAATCGATTCCTTGACGAAACTGCCGCCGGTATTTTCGAAGACCGGCACGGTAACTGCGGGTAATTCGAGCGGCATCACCGATGGGGCGGCGGCCGTGGTTCTGGTTTCGAGCAGAAAAGTGAAGCAGTGGGGTTTGAAGCCGATCGCCAGGGTCGTTGATTACACGCAGGTCGGCGTGGACCCGTCCATCATGGGCATCGGGCCGGTTCCGGCGGTGAGGAAACTCGAGGGCAAGACCGGCTGGAAGCTCGAAGACTACGACCTGGTGGAGCTGAATGAAGCCTTTGCGGCGCAGGTGCTGGCTTGCGACCGGGATCTGCACTTCGACCGCGACAAGCTGAACGTCCACGGCGGCGCGATTGCGCTGGGGCACCCGATCGGCTGCACTGGAGTGAGAATCGTAGTGACGCTGCTCCATGCCTTGAAGCGTCGCGGCGGCAAGCGCGGCTTGGCCACGTTGTGTGTCAGCGGGGGCCTGGGCATGGCCCTGGCCGTCGAAATGGTTTGACGCGTGGCGGCAGCTCAGACGGACGAAATGAAACTCTGACTCAGGCGGTGATTTCCATGGCCGATCCGGAAGTCGAATCTGGCAACCAGGTAGAAACGGAAGAGGCGTTTCTAATCGCGCAAGAAGAAGCGAAGCGTAACCGCCCGTTTAGATTCATCAAGCTCGAATTCACCGAAAGCGTGGCGCGCCTGACGCTGAACCGTCCTCCTTATAATGTCTTGACCAAAGACATGATGGAGGAGCTCTCGCGGGCCATCGGAGGCCTGCACGAACACCCCGAAGTCCGCGCCCTGGTGATCCAGGCTTCCAAGGAATGCACTGCGTTTTCGGCCGGCGTGGCGGTGGAAGATTCGCGACCGGAACGCGCCTTCCAGACCTTGGAGGCGTTTCAAGGAGTGTTTTCGGCCATGCTGGATATCTCGAAGCCGGTGGTCACGGTGGTGAATGGTCCGGCCATCGGCGGCGGCTGCGAGCTAGCTGCCCTCGGGGACATGATCGTAGCGACTCCGAAGGCGCGGTTCGCGCAGCCGGAGATTCGGCTGGGTGTTTATCCCCCGCTCGCGGCGGTGATCCTTCCTCATGCGATCGGGCATAAGCGGGCGCTCGAAATGATTCTAACCGGCGAGCCCCTGCCGGCTATGGAAGCGGTCCGGCTGGGATTGGTGAATCGTCTGGTGCCGGAAGAAAAACTGGATGACGAAGTCGAGAAGGTCTTGTTGAGGATTACGCAACAGAGCGCGCCGGTGCTGGAGATGGCGAAAAAGGTCCTGTATGAAACCATTGGCCTGCCGCTCGGCGCGGCGTTGCGGAAGTCAGCTGATATCTACCTCAACCAGTTAATGGATCTCTCCGATGCGCAGGAAGGGCTGCGTGCCGCAGTCGAGAAGCGCAAGCCGGTTTGGAAAGACAAGTAGCCTGCCCGGAGCGCAAGCAGCTTTCTGCCGATCGCGAGAATCCCCCCGAAGGAGAACTGTAGTGAGTCCCTGGCCGAGTTCGGAATCAGGCGAGCACCCGGCGAATGCTGCGCCGGCAGGTCTGCCTGCCTATCCAGGAGGGTCCAGCCGACGGAGGAGGCGGCGTTCCGGCGGCCGCCTGCAGCATGCTGTCGAAATTCTCTGGGGCGGAATGATCGTGGCGCTGATCTCGGTGGGTTGTTTGCTGGCCATCTCCTGGATTCAGTCGCAGGGAGCCGTGGCGACCGTGCGGGCGCAGGCGACGGCCATCCGCGAAGGCCAATTGGAAACGGCTTACGATCTGTTTTCCGAAGATTACCGGTCGGCGATGAGTCTGCCGATGTTCCGGCGATGGCTGCGCCGGCAGCAGCCGCTTTCTGGCATTCAGAATCTGCACATCTGGGGACGCTCGGTTTGGAGAGGCACCGCCATCCTATGGGGCAGCTTTCAGGACGATCTGGGGCAGCGCTACCCGGTGCGCTATTCGCTGGTCAGGGAGAACGGCGATTGGCGCATCAATAGCTTTCAAGTCCGGGCAGAGGTTCCCGAAGCCCTTCCCAACTCCGGGCGTTTCCATTACATTTGAAAAAGAAATGACCTTGCGAACGAACCGTCCGCCGAAAAACAGAGCGGGCGCGTGCGAGGTCCCACGGAGCGCTGTCAATAGAAGGTCCGGCCCGCACAGCTGGCGGGGCTGAGGAGTCTGGTGGGGGAACCGCAGGGGAGGACCAGGTTTGGGCCTGCTCAATGATCTTGCCAAGAACTGGGTGCTGGCGGTCCAAGAGTTCATCCTGCTGAGCATTCGGGCTGTGCGGAACATCTTCCGCTCTCCGCACTACATGACCGACGTTCTGCGGCAGATGGATTTTATCGGCTTTGGCTCGCTGCCGATCGTCGTGCTGACGGGGTTTTTCACCGGAGCGGTTCTGGCTCTGCAGATGTCGAAAACGCTGTCGACATTTGGAGAAACATCGATCACCGGCCAGCTTGTCATGCTCAGCCTGGTGCGTGAGTTGGGGCCAGTGCTGACGTCACTGATGGTGGCGGGCCGTAACAGCTCCGGAATCGCGTCCGAGCTAGGGTCCATGATGGTCAGTGAGCAGATTGACGCCATGCGCGCCCTGGGAACCGACCCCAGTAAGAAACTGGTTACCCCGCGCCTGCTGGCCACCGTGGTCATGCTTCCCATGCTGACCATCATCTCCGACTTCACGGGTATGCTGGGTGGATTCGCTACTTCCTTTTTCATGATTCATCTGAACCCCTCGCAATACTGGACCAGCGCCCTGCACGCCCTGGAGTTTGAAGACATTTTCCAGGGTCTGGTCAAGCCGTTTGTGTTTGCCTTCATTGTGGCGCTCGTCGGCTGCTACAAGGGGCTTACGACGCACGGCGGCACCGAGGGCGTAGGGCGCTCCACCACGCAAGCAGTGGTGTTGGCCTCGGTCTTGATACTGGTCAGCGATTTTTTTATCACCAAAATTATTCTGGCAGTGCTGAATTAGGTGGCGGCAATGGCAACCCCGGCAACTCAGGCTACCCAGGATACCATCGTGGAGTTCGACCGTGTCTCCCTGGGTTTTGGCGGGAAGCCGGTGCTCGAGGAGATTTCATTCGAGCTGAAGCATGGTGAAACCAAGATAATATTGGGTGCTACGGGTAGCGGAAAATCCGTCTTGCTGAAACTGGCCCTGGGATTGCTGCAGCCCGATTCCGGCCGCATCTGGGTGCTGGGACAGGAAATCTCCTCGCTCCATGAGGAGGAGCTTTTCCCGATTCGCCAGCGGTTTGGAATGGTCTTTCAGGAAGGGGCGCTGTTTGACTCGCTTACGGTCGGTGAGAACGTCAGCTACGCGCTGGAGCGACTCGGCGAGTTGGGCGCCGAGGAGGCTGAGCGACGGGTGCGGGAGGCATTGCGATTTGTGGAGCTCGAGCAAGCCATCGAGAAATTTCCGTCCGAGTTGTCCGGCGGAATGCGCCGGCGCGTAGCGATTGCCCGCGCCTTGGTCAGCGAGCCGGAGATCATGCTCTACGATTCTCCCACGGCGGGACTGGACCCGATCACGGCGAATCGAATCGTCACTCTGATTATCAAGCGCCGCGATGTCAGCCGTGTCAGTTCGCTGCTGGTTACGCACCGCCTCCAGGACGCTTTCGAGCTGGCCAGTTTCTACTACGATCCTGGCCAGGAGAAATTACTGCCGGTGGGGACGAACGGCTCCCGGCGTGAGACGCACACGCGATTTCTAGTGCTGCGGGAAGGCGAGATCGCTTTCCACGGCCGCCTGGAGGAGTTGGTCGCGGCGCGCGACCCTTATCTCAAAAAGTTTTTGGCCTGAACCGGGAGCGAGCTGGATTCTCGCCAGCCGCTACGGCTCTGGTGAGTGAATGCTAAGTCGTGGGAGGAGCTATGCCGCATCAAAGGGATGTTCGCTGGTCGCAGTTGAAGGTGGGGCTGGTGTCGATTGCCAGTTTGACGTTGCTGGCCATGACAATTTTCCTGATCACCGGCCAGACTGGATTATTCTCGGAAACCGTAACGCTCCACACCTATTCCTCCGATGCCGGCGGCTTGAAAACCGGCGCCGTTGTGCGCCTGGCTGGCGTGGACGTGGGTAATGTCAGCGAGGTGGCTCTCTCCGGCCGGCCAGAGCCGAACGAATCCGTGGAAATTGTAATGGAGGTCAATAGCCGTTATATGCCGGCTATCCGCTCGGACTCCCGTGTGCTGCTCGCTGCGGAGGGCCTGCTGGGGGAGCGCTTCATCAACATCTCGAGGGGGACTTCCGCGGGCAATCCGATCCCCGCGGGAGGAACAGTGCCGTTTCGCCAGACGGCGGAGTTCACCGAGTTGGTTGGTGGCAGCCGCGACCTGCTCGACAACCTGAACGTGCTGACCACCCGCCTGAACTCGATCGTCGGCACGATCGAGTCGGGGCAGGGGACCATCGGTAGATTCATCCAGGATGACGCGCTGTTCCGGCGGCTGGATTCCACGGTGGGCCAGGCGGAGTCCCTGGTGGCCGACCTGAATGCCGGAAAGGGAAGCCTGGGACAATTGCTGAAGTCGGAAGACTTCTACCGAAAAGTGAATACCGCCGTGGACAAGCTCCAAACGCTCACCGACAAGATTGACTCCGGCGACGGCACCGTCGCGCGACTGATTAATGATCCGTCGCTTTACCGCAACGCGGAGCAGTTGATGTCCCGCGGAAACACCATGATTGACAACATCAATCAGGGCAAGGGCACGCTCGGAAAGCTGGCTGTCGATGAGGAGTTCTACCGGAAGCTCAATAGCGCCGTCGGAAACGTGGATGCGCTTTCCAGTTCGATTCGCAATGGCGAGGGCACCATCGGGAGATTATTCCAGGACCCCAGCCTCTATAACAGTCTGAATACGACCAGCGTCGAAGTGCGGGAACTGCTCGGAGACTTCCGCAAAGACCCGAAGAAATTCTTGACCATTCAATTGAAAATATTCTGAGGCCCGGCCACTTCGATGGAGTCTTCGCGGACGGAAGGGTTCGTTGCCAGATAGCGATAGGCAGATTCAAGATCCGCTAGCGCAATCTCGTGGGGGAGGCCCTGGATGGCCTTCCGCAATGCCTCCGGCGAATCAAACGAAGTTGTTCCGCCGGCGCGCGACAGTTGATCCACCGCCAACACCACGAGTCCACTGGCCGCAGTGCGGTGCGCCTTCTCCCGGATGCGGTCGTCCAGGCCGCCATCGCCATGAATCAGAATCATTGCCGGATACAATCCGCCGCAATCCGGTTTCGCCAAGTAGCCTGACAGCGTGGCGCCCTGCCCGGGATACTTGATTGGATAACCAGTCACCCCGAATCTGTGCGCAAGGCCCTCGGCCTTGGGTCCCCTTAGATCTTCGGAAAGTTGATGAGCCGGGTAGAATAGCGCGGCAGTAAGTACGCGTTCCAGGAAATGGCGCCGGTCGAGCATAGGGGTATGCCGCAGTATTCACTCAGATCCACTAGGCGCGACGTTACGCTCTGCATGACCCGCTATGGATGATCCATTGCAGTGCCGGCCGGTTCCGCGAGTGCAAAGCGCGGTCATGACGACCTGCCACTTGAATCTATCGTTGCGGCGGCGGGGCCTGCTGGCGTTGCCGTGCCGCAGCGGTCCGTCCGGGCACCATGCCATTGAGGCGCACATACACGACCAGATTGCCGTAGTGGTCCATGTTGTCGATCACGTTGTAAAGAATTACAGCCCAGCGCATCTGCTGCTGCCCGCCACGGCCTGCGATCATCTCCATCGCCTTCTTGTCGTCCATGCCGGCCCAGACCTTGGCGCCGTAATCGTAACTGTCCTTGAGCGCCTTCACGATTTCATCGCGGCTTTTGA
>Ga0326597_10015240_pt1 | contig 10059 bp, 7 predicted proteins | sample RVTome_12_FD_203789 | JGI IMG/M metagenome (GOLD analysis project Ga0326597, IMG submission 203789) | Soil microbial communities from uranium-contaminated site in the Upper Colorado River Basin, Wyoming, United States - RVT100D185 | ecosystem: Environmental > Terrestrial > Soil > Contaminated >...
TGCGTGATGAGAGTCAAGACCGGAGCCGCGTTTTCGGTCTTTCCAGCCAGCCGCCGGAGTACCATTCCGGCATGCTCTCTAAGAGCCCTGGTGAAGCAGGTCCGGGCAAAAAACTTCGCCGGGTCTTTGTAGTCCTCTGGCGCCGTACCTCCTACAACCTGTTCGAGTGCGATGGCAAACTCATCTGGGTTGAACGATCGCCCTTCACGGACTTCCTTCCGCGGTGTCGCGACCTTATACCAGGGCTCCATCTAATCCTCAAATGTTTCTTACGGTAGGTCGGTCGGCTTAAAGACTGTCACACCCGGGAGGTGATCAAAGTCGTTGTCCCGACTGGCGAGGTAAGGGATTCCATATTCATCCATCGCGGCGATGATCAACGAGTCATTGGTGAGGAGGCCATGAGAGGAGCGAACTGTCTGCGCTCGATGTAACCGCAGTTGATCTGAACTGAGAATGAGGAGATTAAGTCCGAAGATACGGGTCGTCTGTGACCAGTAATCTGTGAGTCCCTGGATAGCCTGATGCTTCCCCCTGAGTTCCTTAGCGTTTTCCTTTGGAATTACCCCCGCGGCGAATGCCTCCGTCAACATCATTCGGTGGGTCACCTCATTGATGACTTCAAGAGCAGTGATTCCAACCACTTCTTCGCGTGCGCAACGCGCAAGGAGGTCATGACACTGTTGGGATTGCCTCCCAAATGCGTAGATGAAGATGTTGGAATCGAGAAAAACCTCAACCCCTCGTGGCAAATTCGGCAACACGTCTGCTGGCACCCTACATGTCCTCGATGTCCGCCTCCTGCGCCGCCCACTTCCAGGTAGCACTGTCTACCATAAAGCTTGGACCAGCCGCATTCAGCGCTTGCAGGGCCATTGCAATTCGTTGCTCTCTGCCCTCCGGAGTGAAGTATCTTTCCTTGAGGCGTACCAGTCTTGCTCTGCCAGCAAACCTTGAGTCGATGAATGAGCCTGCGACTAATTGCCCCTCGTGGGCCATGACAACAGATGACCCAGGGACGCCGATTTCCATTGAAGACCGGACTTCTGCCCCGAGCCCATGGACAAAGTACGCGGCTAGGAGGCTTGACGCGATCTGCCGCGAGACTGCGGTAAAGGTTCCCCCTCGTAACGTCAACCGCCTTTCTCCCTCTCCTGACTCTACATCGAGGCTCGGCCCAGCGCTCGCGCTGGAAACTACGAAAGGTTCGTCAATGACTGATGAATTGCCCCTAATCATTTCGCCAAAAAGCTCTCAAGGAGCTCCCCCTTGACTATTTCAAAAAACCATTGCTCGGCAAGCCCATGAGCTGAAGTCAGCCACGCGTCAAAAGCCGACGGCATTTCTGGGACGTCAGGGCTGGTAGAGCGCATCTGAAGCTCCCAGACTAAAGCAAGTTTATCTTTTTTCCGACCCGTCCCGAATCCCACGTGAAAAAATCCTCGCGGCGTTTCAGTAGGGAACGTGAGTTGGAGGCTTAGGCCATGAGGTTTCTCCCTCACATGCGTCTGCTGAAAAAGCTCCCGTGGGATGGAAATTTGCGTCCTCATTTTTTTGGACAAGAAGGCTGTCAGATCCTGGGATAGATAGTCGAACTCAATGGCGTTGATATAGCGAAGAAGCAGTTGACTGATGTTGATGCTCTTGCGGGAAGGATGTGCATCATAGAGTTTTGCGAGCACACTCTTCACCCTGCTGCTGAAATCATTCCACTGATATGCCTCGGTCTCATTGATGGTTAAAATGCCTGGACCGATCTGTACCAAGGGCCACCCTTCCTTCTTCCGTCGGAACCGATGACGTACCATATGGATTGTCATGGCCGGTGGAACTTGCAAGATCGGGAGGTTTTCAATCTCCGGATATTCTGCCTGGAGCCGTTCGTAAAGACGGCCGACGACGATCTCGAACCCCGGATCAAGCTCCGACTCTTTGCCCCACTTGATTTCCGCTATCGCTTCGATCAGTGGCTTATTGGGTAAATTCGGGAATTGGTTCATATGAACTGCACCGCTCGCATTGGGGGTTACTGGCTCTGCAAGACTCGCTGCGGCATTATAGCGCGCTTAACGTCCGAATGGTACAGCTAAGAGCATAGCATCAAGTAGCCGCTTCTCCTCGCTGCCTTTTGGATAGAGAGCTGAGAGCGCATTTGCAAGACGAAGGAAATCCGGGCCCCGCTCTTGCTCTGCCTTGAGCAGCGCCCGGAGTGCATTGGCCCGGCCGCTCGCCTGCAGGAGCATGGCGGCGTGGACCCGATCGAGCGTCGTGGCTTCCCGCGGCGTCCTCATTGCCTCATCGGTCAGGTCCGCAGTCCCCCTCTTCTTGCCACGGCCACGGGCTTTGACCTCAGGGGCTACAGCGGGATCGCTGAACAGCGTGAGCTGGATCTGGCGGGCCGGCTCTCGCTCGATCCGATCGGCCACAGCACAAGTACCTTCCTTCCCGAATAACTGCCCCGCTCGCTCACTGACCGGAAGGAGCCGAACGACTCCCTTCTCGATCTCAATGATCCGCCCCTTCCAGGCATCCAGGTGGATCCCGAGCGGCTGGGCGAAGCGACGAGCCACATCGTAGATTAGCGTGAACCCCCGCTTCTTGGCCTTAGGCGCGGCCTCTTCCTCGTCTTCGTCCGATTCTACTTCCTCCGAATCAGCCGAGGAAACGGTTTCTTCGCCGCCGCCTGTCCTGAGCTCTGTCGAAGGATTGGTACTTTGCAGAGTCCACAAGAACAGGGCAGTCAGCCTGGCGTCCTCCTCCAGTGCCCCCGCCGCAGTGTTACGAGCCTTTGCCTCTGCAGTACCAAGGACATGCTCTAGGGCCGTCCTTCCCACAACTTCCCAAACTTTCTCCAGATACTCCGCAAGCAAGACCTCACGCCCATCTGCAGTCTCGACCTTGGCGTAGCGGCTGAAGATCTCAAGCGCTGGCCCGATGCACGCGAAGACCAGATCGGCTCCGCGAATACCTTCCCCTTGCAGGCGCTCCATCCAGTCGCCGACGCGGCGTGGCAACTTAAGGAGGACCTCGCCCCAATCGCCGATCGGTGCATTCTCTGGCCGCGGACGGCAAACCAAGTGGACGCTGGTGGCGAGGGCGGCAGAGTCGCGCGCCCTGAGCCGCGAACCCATCTCGGTGGCGATAGGCCAGGACCCAGTGATGACCCAACCCGCCTTAATCATCCCTGTCAGCAGAGCTTCCCAGCCTTCTGTGGTCTTGTGAGCGAAGACAACACAACCCACTCCATCTTCCTTCAGGATTCTGCGCCCTTTCGCGAAAGCCTGCGCCATACTCCGCTCGAAAAATTCGCGGTCTTTAGGTCTTCCGTTTGATTGCTTCGTTTCGTCCTGCACGATCTCACGGGTTTTCGGGGTGAGCGGATTCTCTGGATCGAAGGGGTCGCGCAAGAGGGGGTGTTCTGGCAGGGTTCGCTTCAGCCATACGAAGAAAAAATCAGAAAGGTCAGCATAGGGCACGGCATCGTAATACGGCGGGTCAGTAAACCAAATGCTTCCCGAATGATCGGGTAGCGGGGAAAGACAAGCATCAGCCAACTGGGTCTGTCCGATAGAATCAAAGGTGGCGCAGGCGGCTTCCACGCTTAAGCTTACGACCCCCAGGGCGTGCAAAAAGCTTCCTGTCGATTCCGAAAGCCCTACTGCCTCTGCGTAATCCCAAACTACAGGGAGAGCCTGTCTTGCATAAATGCCCTCGACAGTCTCCATATAAGTCTCAGCGCGCCATCTGCAGAGAGAGGTGTTTCGATCTATGACGTGACTAAAGGTTAGCGCTAAGAGATGTCTTAGAGTCTCGGTAGATTGTCGTGATGCCATGGAATGCGCCAATAGAACAAGTGATAGCTTCTGGCGGGCGGTGAAGAGATCGCCCCATTGGAGCATGCCATACCGCTGCACACGAAAGCCGAGAGTACCAATCGGGGGGAGAGGCTCGTCTGGCACTAGAGAAACCCCGTTTGTCTGGGAACCAATCGTCCTCTTTTTTAATTCCCGCATCGCCTTCCAGACCGCCTGGTAGTCCGCATTGGTGGGAAGTCGATATTGCCGACCACGTTCCTCGTCTTGAAGTCTCACTACGGCCAAGAGGCGCGCGCCCGAAATACGCTGTCCCTTGTCATCGAAGACCACATCCGCCCCACCGCGATGAGCGGCCAATTGGGCTCGAACCCGCTCAGGCGGCAGCACGGTTCCGCAGCACAAACACGTGGCCTTAGCCCGCGTGACTGTTCCATGGGTAACCTCGGATTCACTCGTGGGCTCGAACACCTCGAACTCAACGCGCTGGGTGCCATTTCTGGAACCGACCACCTTATACCGGAGCGCACGCCTGCGGTTGGCTTTCTTGCAAAGCCAGAACGACCGCATTAGTGGAATCTCCGCACCGCAATTAGGTGTCTCGCATCTAACCGTCCGCGCCCATAGATATGCAATTGGCCTCGATCCATCGGGGTCGGGAGGATAGAACTCTCCCAGCTCCTTTTCGGCCGCCTCCTTGACTTCAGCACCGGCTCGCCGAAGCTCCTGGGCCAGTTCAGGCCCATGGCGCGGAATGTCTACCAGCAGGACTTTCAGGATCAGACAGGCGACCGGATTCAGATCACTGGCAAAAGTCTCGCAGCCCAAACGAAGGGCTTCAAGAGGGATTGAGCCGCCACCGGCGAAGGGGTCAACCACGAGTGGCGTTTCATCAGGATGCGCCGCTTTCACCAAGCCCCGGCCGACTTCTAGATAAGTCGGATCGGCCGAGAAATCCCAGTTTGAGAACCGCCCAATAAACCTGAGCAGCGCGTGCCGTAGATCCTCATCCTTCGGTCCCACCTTGTCTTGCACTGATGGCAGGAGTGCTCGGGCCTTCTGCTTAAAGTCCTCTGGACAGTGACGGTCGCATGGGTCTGGAAGCAGCAAGCCCAGCAACATCGCCCTGCACGCTGCCAGCGGCCGTCTCGCCCACCACAGATGAAGCGTCGAGGGGTGCCCATGCCGGATGGACTTCTCCCTCACCGCTTGCTTCGACACCACCGCAATCGGAAAATCCACCTCTGCCAGCCGCTTACACTCCTTGGGAATCATTCCTGGGCTTCCATCTCGACATGATTCATCTCGCAACTACGGAATCGGGAAGTTTCGACCGTCGGATAGAGTGAAAGCGTACACCGACGTAGGAGCATTCGCCCAACCCTTTTCATCCCTGTAGAAGTTCAATCCTATGATGCCGCCCCCTCCCGCGAAGCTCGCGTATTCAATCCTTACGCGAACTTTTGCCCGATCCCCCGGATCGAAATCGATTTCGCATATCCTCAGATGACAGGTATCCGCTGGTGCCAAATCAAAGCAGGTGAGGTTTTTCTCGCTAGCCAAAGTTTGCCCGCCCTCTTTTTCCCACCATACGTTTACCCGAAGATCGTAAGCAGGCGTCGTCCCTATATTTGTAATAGGCAAATATAGAGTTTCGCACCCTAGGAGCCCCTCACCCTGGTCCGGGTCCTTATCAACTTTCAAATTGGGTGCTTTTAACCATGGGTGATTCCTGATCTCGCTATCCGATCGCTGCTGTGTTCGCAGAATCCGGGTTTCCATGGTGTACCATGCGACGGTGACAAGAGTCGCAACCAACACCGCTGTCGAGAGTAAGCTTGCCATTTGGGAAGACAGCTTTAACCCCACGACGAAAGCCACGATGCCAGAACCTATTACCACGCCAAGCGGCCAGATCTTCGCCATTTGGGTCCCGAACTCTCTATAAGTTTCTTGAGTAGAAGCTCTCAGAAGCCGTCATCATATGAGGTCGGCGATTCCTGCACGCGCATTGGCTGGGTAAGCGCATCTACCTGCAGCCAGTAGTGGGCCACCTTCTTAACTTCGTGCCAGGGGAAGCTGGCCGGGTCCCGTATTGTCTGTACGCGTGGTTCGGTGTCGCAGTGAGTGACAACATAGAGCCAGTAGCAGTCGCGACGGTCTTCAGCAACGCGGCGCTCGTTTGGAGTGAGGAGGACCGTCCCTCTGGCGTCCCCGATTCCCTTCACCTCGATCAGCCGGAGTTCTCCGCTCTGGGTGTCGAGGCTTGTGATGTCATACCCAAGGTTCTTTTCGTGGACGTCCGCCACGGCGCGACCCTGCGCCATCTCGTGTTCCATCACCACCTTCATGGCGGTCGCCTCGGTCTCGGCATCAGACCGAAGGCGGCGTACGTCAGGGGCCTCCCGCTCCGGATGTGGGAGGACGAGAACACTGGCGATCCGCTCGACCGCCTGGAGGGTCAGCGCTTGCTGCCGTTGAAGTTCCTGGCGACGGCGGTCACGCCGTGCCAGAAGTTCAGCATGCCGGGCTTCTGCCTGGGCTAAAAGCCCAGCCGCGCCCTCTGCTCCTCGCTGGGCCTCCTCGGAGAACCGCCCGATGAGGGTATCCTCTTTTGCGATGAGTTCTGTGAGTGAAAGTTCGACATGGGCGGCAATTCGCTCAATCTCGGCGAGGCGCTCTGCTCTGACCTCCTCGAGAAATGGAGTCAACGCATGCTCATTCAGCCAAGCTGAAGTCTCAGGGGCTGGTGCGATCACAGGAGGCGTATCCGGCAGTTGAGCCGGAGCGAAATTGGCGAGGATTCCTGGTTCGTGAAGTCGGGGTAGTGCGCCGTCGGCCTTCTCCACAGCAAACAGACGTTCATGGATGACATGGCCCAAGCCATCCACCACTCGCGCGCGGTAGAAGTCAAGATGCGCTGGCGCCTCGTGGTTCAGTGAGTGGAAGCACGCTCCCTTGCCGAACGGCTCTTGCGCAAGGGTCAACGTGTGCCGCCGAAGGGCCTCAAAGAGTGGGTGCCCGGGTGTTACCCATTCGAGGTTCTCCTTTTCGGCCGTCTCTCGATCGATTGAGAAGCGAGGGTATCTGTGCGCTAAGACAGGGAGCCTCCAGTCAGCTTGCCCCTCGTAGCGCTTCAACAGTGATGGCGTCCTTTCCGGTTCGAAGGTGTGTGGGAGGGAGGGCACCGGTTTGAGGGCAAAAGGCACATAGCCTGCCGATTCTCGTATGAACCGGGCGATGGTTTCCGGAACCACGCGTCGCTCCTGGGCACGGGCGCGGCGCTCGATCAACATATCAAGGTTGAGCCGCTTTGCGGCAAGCCCTTCGAGGGCGTTTTGGCAGATGGCCCGGAAGCGATCCTCTTGCACGTCCCGGAGGAGGCGATCCTCCAGGTCGGCGTCGCCCAGGCGGCCCGCGTAGTAATCCCGAAGCACGCGCTCGATGTGGGCTGCTGGCAGGATTTCTCCGATCACGTTGAAAACAGCATCGTCATCGAGCGCATCGCGGATCTCCTGGAGCCTATCGAGCAATCGCTGAAGGACGCCGCCCTCGATGGTATTCGTCGCCACGAAGTTAAAGATCAAGCAGTCCTTCCGTTGACCATAACGGTGGATGCGGCCCATCCGCTGCTCCAGTCGATTCGGGTTCCAGGGGATGTCGTAGTTGAAGAGAATGTGGCAGAACTGGAGGTTAATGCCCTCCCCCGCTGCCTCTGTCGCGACCAGGACCTGGATCGTGCCGTCCTTGAATTGCTGCTCCGCATGGAGACGCGTGCCCGGCTCATCCCGGGCGCCTGATTTCATGCTGCCATGGATACATCCGACCCGGAAGCCCCACTCTTTGAGGCGGTGCATTAAGTAGTCGAGTGTGTCTTTGAACTCGGTAAAGAGCAGGAGACGCTTCTCGGGGTGGTCGAAGAACCCCTCTTTCTGGAGGAGCTCCTTCAGGTGGGAGAGCTTCGCCTCAGCGCCGGATTCTTCGACGCCCTGCGCTTGTGCCGCAAGGCGCTTCAACTGCTCAATTTCTTCACGGACCTGCTCCGCGTTGCCCGCCAGGGTAATCGCCTCCAGCATTTCCTCAAGGCGCTGTCTCTCTGCTTCCTCCATTTCCTCCAGCTCCTCAGGATCAGGGAGTTCCGGAGGGGCGAGGCGAGCCATTTCCTGGGCCCGGCGCAGCCCATCGTTGAGCCGTCTTGCTCGGTTCTCCAGAGAGTGCCGCATGGCGCACGTGCTTGATGCGAGCCGGCGCTGGTACAGCGACATCAGGAACCCGACAGCTCGGGCGCGAGGGTCATCCCCTTCTGCTGCGGCCTTTGCGCTCTGCTGTTTCACAAAGCGTGTGACATCGCGGTAGAGCTCGAACTCTGCCCCATCGATCTGGAAATCCACCGTATGCGGAATCCGTTTTGTGAAGATCTTCCTGGCTGCCCACGTGCCGTCGGGTTGACGCTCTGGAAAATAGACCATCGTCTCTTTGGTTCGGCGGAGATAGAAGGGGGCCCGGCGGCGGTTCATCGCCTCTCGAATCGACCTGACATCCGCATAGGCGTCCTCGTCCAGCAATTGGAGGAACAGGCTGAAGTTGGTTGGATCGCCCTTGTGCGGTGTGGCGGTCAGTAACAGAAGATGGTCGGCGGTCTCGCGAAAGAGCTCCCCAAGGGCGTATCGGGCGGTCTTTCGCGCCGGTGGGGTCCACGACATCCGGTGGGCCTCATCCACAATGACAAGGTCCCAACGGACCTGTCGGAGCCCTGGAAAGATGTGCTCTCGCTTTGCGAGGTCCAGAGAGGTGAGTATGTGTTTATGCTCCAGCCACTGGTTAATGCCGAACTGATCCCGAATGGTGTCCCCCTTGAGGACGATAAACTTCTCGTCAAACTTTTCCTTCAGCTCGCGTTGCCACTGGAAGGTCAGGTTTGCCGGGCAGACGATCAGGACGCGCTCGGCGAGCCCGCGCAGCATGAGTTCGCGGATGAGAAGACCCGCCATGATCGTCTTGCCGGCCCCGGCGTCATCGGCAAGAAGGAACCGCACCCGTGCGAGCTTCAATAGGTAGTCATAGACCGCCTCAAGTTGGTGAGGGAGCGGATCGACGCGCGAGACGGAGAGCCCGAAGTACGGATCAAATTCGTAGGCAATGCCAAGGGCGTAGGCTTGTAACCCAAGGCGGAGCAGGCGCCCATCGCCGTCGTACGTCCTTGTAGCGTCACGGATGGTGAGGCGCTCCAGGTCACGCCTTGTCAGTGTCACGCTGCGAAAGCGCTCCGAGTGCGTGCCGACCAGCCCGACCACCCAGCTCGCGGGGCCATTGGCCTGCACAGTCTCCACTCGCATCGGCTCGTTGAAGAGCGCGCCGCTGAGAATCTGCCCAACCTTGATCATGCAATCAGTCATCGCCAATCTGACCTATCCTTACACACACCGATCAAACAGGCTCGGCAACGCATCTCCCCACACAACTTTACTTTCGATAGATGTCCTTCCGATGGCGAATTCGATGCAACACCACGTCATTGCCAATGATATCGTAGCGGACCCGATAATCACCAACGCGAGTCCGCCACTGGCCGGTCTCGACGGCTTCCAGTTTTCTTCCTCGGAAGGGGTCTTTTTTGAGCTTTTGAATCGCGGCTTCAGTTCGACGTCGGAGGGATGGGGGGATTCTTCGAAGGTCAATCAGAAAGGTCTTGGTGGGGACGAGGCAAAAAGGCTCAGGCACGCTCCTTATCCCTACGCCTCAGAATTCTCCGAATATCCTCCATCGTGCCGACATCGCCTCGTCTGTACTCCTCCATGGACTGCTGTAAGCTCTTCTGAAACTCCGGGTCGATCTGTTCAGCCATGGTGTCCAGTTGATCGAGCAGATCTTCATACACATCGATCCCCAGGATGACCGCCCATGGCTCCCTTCGTTTCGTAACGAGGAATGGTACCTCCCCAAAGTGGGCCTTATCGAGCAGCTCACCCAGGTTGTTTTTTGCTGTAGTCGCATCGACGGATTTCGGCAGTTTCAAGGCTCGTGTCGGCATATGGAATCCCTTCTAGCTAAATTAGCTAACACCAGACGGAGAATAGCGTGACGATAAGAAGTTGTCAAGCAGGGAAGCTTTCACACCCGGTGGTCAGCCCTTAATGACGCCCATGGGGCGGAGGCGGGCGACCATCTTGGAGAGGCCGGCATGGTGGACAACGGTCACCACCTGGGTTACGTCCTTATACGCGTCTGGCATCTCCTCGGCCAATGA
>Ga0326597_10015242_pt1 | contig 10058 bp, 9 predicted proteins | sample RVTome_12_FD_203789 | JGI IMG/M metagenome (GOLD analysis project Ga0326597, IMG submission 203789) | Soil microbial communities from uranium-contaminated site in the Upper Colorado River Basin, Wyoming, United States - RVT100D185 | ecosystem: Environmental > Terrestrial > Soil > Contaminated >...
ATGCAGAACGGTAAGAGGACCGAGTATGTCTTGTCTCCCTGGCAAAATGCAAATACTGGGAGTTAATGAAATCGGAAATGAAAAAGTTTTCACTCTCCGTTTTATACAAGGAAGACATCCTGATTGGGTTGCAAAATCTTTCTTTGCAAAGTTTGATGATAAGGCCACTTGGTATACAGATTTAAAACCTGCATTTGGCGAAGAAAAGTTTTTCTTCAAGGACGAGCTTGATAAAATCCTAAAACCTGAGGAAGTTGAGATAGACTTCGAATAACTTTATGCAAAACAATAATTCTTCTTTTGATCTCAGCCTCAACCTGAATGTGAGGGGTATGCCGCTATCGGCTACACTTTTTATTAATGAGCTATCAAACAAGCTGAAGCAGCAAGGGAAAAAAGTTTATAAGTTCGGACTTGGACAATCTCCGTTTCCTGTTCCGAAGATTATCGTTGAAGAGCTGCGGGTTAATGCTTTCCAGAAGGACTATCAGCAGGTGAAAGGGCTTATTACATTAAGAGAAGCTGTGGCAGATTATCATTCAAGAAGAAATGATCTTCAATGCAGTGCAGATGATGTGCTGATCGGTCCTGGTTCCAAAGAGCTGATGTTTATTCTTCAGTTTGTTTACTACGGAGAAATTCTTATCCCGACACCAAGCTGGGTATCTTATGCACCGCAGGCTAAAATAATTGGGCGGCAGATTGTCTGGGTCAACAAAAAGGAATCGTACAAATGGCTTTTGCGTCCGGAAGATATACACCGAATTTGTGAGCAGGATCCATCCCGTCCACGTTTAATAATTATGAACTATCCATCAAATCCAACCGGAGTTACTTATAGCTGGGAGGAACTGGAAGAAATAGCTGCTGTTGCAAAAAAATACCGGGTGATAATTCTTTCAGACGAGATTTACGGCGAGCTAAACTTTAATGGAACCCACACCTCAATTGCAAGATATTACCCCGAAGGAACTATAATCTCCGGTGGCTTAAGCAAGTGGTGTGGCGCTGGTGGCTGGCGTTTGGGAACGTTTACATTTCCAAAATCACTCTCAGGTTTATTAAATGCAATGGCAACTGTCGCTAGCGAAACATTTACTGCTACAAGTGCGCCGATACAGTACGCGGCAGTTAAGGCCTTTAAGGGCGGGATGGAAATAGAAAGGTATCTCTGGAATACGAGAAAGATTTTAAAAGAGTTGGGAAATGAAATTCACAGCATCCTCTCTTCTGCGGGTGTTGAATGTCCTGTCCCGGAGGGCGCATTTTATCTTTTTCCGAATTTTAAAAATTATGCTGATAAGCTTAAAGCAAAAAGTATTTTTACAGGCACGGAACTGACAACGAGGCTGCTGGAAGAAACAGGTGCCGCTCTTTTACCGGGAAGTGTTTTTGGAAGACCTGCGGAAGAATACACGGCGCGGCTTGCTTATGTTGACTTCGATGGTGCAAGGGCTCTTGCAGCGGCTGAAACCATATCGCCGGAAGATCCCATATCAGAAGATTTTACTAATATATATTGCTCACATATGCTCGAAGGAACAAAACGAATTGTGGATTGGCTAAAATCTCTCTAAGAAGTTACGCACCTTATAAATCATTGCATCAAATAAAAAAGATTTATCATTAACTTTCCTATTATTTTTTCACTCAATCTCAACTGCAATATGTTAGAAATAAAAATCGCCAAAAGATATTTTCTTTCTTTATTCTTCATACTATCGGCCGGCTTACTTTGCGCCCAAACAATCAACATTAAAATTATTGAAACAAGTGATGTTCATGGTGCGCTCCTTCCTTATGATTTGACCAACGATTTGCAGACAACCAACTCTCTCGCACAGGTTCATTCTTATGTGATCTCACAAAGAAACCAGAAAGATCAGGAAGTTATCTTGCTGGACAACGGGGATTTAATCCAGGGCGACCCAATGACTTACTTCTATAACTTTGTGAATACAGCCGGGACCCACATCTTTTCTGAAGCTATGAACTTTATGGAATATGATGCAGCAACTATTGGCAATCACGATATTGAAACCGGTCACGGTGTGTACGATAAATTCAGACGAGAAATAAAATTTCCATGGCTTGCTGCCAACGCAATAAACATTGAAACCAACAAACCATATTTTGAACCTTATACTATAATCGAAAGAAGAGGTATTAAGATTGCGGTGCTTGGGCTAATTACTCCTGCGGTTCCAAACTGGCTTCCGGAAAAACTTTGGTCGAGTATTCGATTTGATGATATGATCGAAACGGCTGATAGGTGGGTAGAGGTAATAGAGGAAAAGGAAAAGCCCGATCTACTAATCGGATTATTTCACTCTGGCGTCGACTATACTTACAATGACGAATCCGAAGACACAGAAAAAAATGAAAATGCTTCGCAGCTTGTTGCAGAGCAAGTTCCTGGATTTGATGTGGTGTTTGTGGGCCATGATCACGCCGGCTGGAATTATACAATAATAAATGAAGATGAAGATAGTGTCTTAATTCTCGGTCCGCTTTCAAAAGCGAGAACGGTTGCTGTGGCTAGTATCCAAATGACATTTAATAGCACGACCGGTAAATGGGAAAAAACTAGTTCTGCGGGTGAAATAGTTGAAACAAAGGATTACAAGCCCGATGATCATTTTATAAGCAGGTTTTTGCTTAATCTTAATATTGTGAAAAACTACGTGAACAAACCACTGGGACAAATCTCAAAAACTGTTTCTTCGAGAGAGTCTATGTTCGGTCCGTCAGAATTTGTCGATCTGGTCCACAAGATTCAGCTGGATATAACAGGTGCCGATATCTCTTTTACTTCTCCTCTAACATTCAACACTACTATTAACGCTGGTTGGATTTACATAAAGGATATCTTCAAAATATATCATTACGAAAATTATCTCTATACGATGGCCTTGTCGGGGCGGGAAATAAAAGACTATCTTGAATTCTCTTATGGAAGCTGGATGAACGAAATGAAGGATGAGAATGATCATCTCATTCGATTTGCAAAAGATGAAAATGGTGAAATTAAATTCTCTGCTCGTTACAACACGCCGGAAACAGAAGAAAGATTTTATAATTACTCTTCTGCGGCAGGAATTAATTATACCGTTGATGTCTCAAAACCAGCAGGGGAGAGGATAATAATTATTTCAATGTCTGATGGTCGCACATTTCACTTCGATTCAACTTATTCGGTGGCAATAAATTCCTATCGTGGAAGCGGAGGCGGCGGACACCTAACGCGCGGTGCCGATATTTCGAAAGAAGAGTTGTCAAATAGAATCATTACATCAACCGAAAAAGACTTTCGCTTTTATATTACATCATGGATTGAAGAAAAGAAAATCATAGATCCCAAAATTATTAGTGCCTGGCAAGTCGTTCCTGAAAGCTGGTGGGAAAAGGGAAGAGAAAAAGATTATCTGCTTCTTTTGGGAACTGAAGCGCCGGTGTTGGAGAGACAATCAGTAGAATTTGATTACAAATAAATTAAACAAAAAAATGAAAACAGAAACGAGCAAAAAATTATTTGAAGAAGCAAAAAAATATATTCCGGGTGGAGTTAACTCGCCGGTAAGAGCATTCAAATCAGTTGGCGGCGATCCATTGTTCATCACGAAAGGAAAAGGTTCAAAGTTTTGGGATGTTGATGGAAATGAATTTATAGATTACATCGGAAGCTGGGGACCGCATCTTTTCGGACACAATCCACCTTTCATTAAAGATGCGCTTCTAAATGCAATGGAGAGCGGGACAAGCTTCGGCGCACCCACGGCAATGGAAGTTGAGATGGCAAAATTGATTACCGAGCTTGTACCTTCAGTTGAAATGGTCAGAATGGTTAACAGCGGTACCGAAGCAACAATGAGCGCTATTCGAGCAGCTCGCGGTTATACCGGCAGAGAAAAGTTCATCAAGTTCGAAGGCTGCTATCACGGTCACGCTGATTATTTTTTAATTAAAGCTGGCTCGGGCGCATTAACACTCGACGTTCCAACTTCGCCGGGAGTAACAAAAGGAAACGCTGCAGATACTCTTCTTGCTGATTACAATGATACCAACTCAATTAAGAAACTTGTCCCGGCAAACAAAAATGAAATCGCCGCAGTAATAATAGAACCCATTGCCGGCAATATGGGCGTTGTAAAAGTTAAAGATGATTTCATCAAAGAGCTTCGTGCAATTTGTGATGAAGAAAAAATAGTTTTGATATTTGATGAAGTAATGACTGGCTTCCGTGTTGCTGCCGGTGGTGCACAAGAATTGCTTGGTATAAAGCCTGACTTGTCAACATTCGGAAAAATTATTGGAGGAGGATTGCCGGTGGGGGCTTTTGGAGGAAAGAGAGAAATAATGGAAAAGATTGCTCCAAGCGGTCCCGTTTACCAGGCTGGAACTTTGAGCGGAAATCCTCTTGCAATGGCTGCTGGTTATGCTGCATTGAAACACATCAAAGATAATCCTGGTATTTATAAAGAGCTTGAAGAAAAATCTTCCTATCTTGAAAACGGATTCAAAACAAACCTGAATACCGTTGGAAAAAAATATGCGATGAACCGGGTTGGTTCAATGATGTGCATGTTCTTTACAGAGGAAATTGTAAATGACTTTAAGTCCGCCGTTAAATCAAATACCGATCTTTACGGAAGGTATTTCCACGAAATGTTGAAGCGGGGAATTTATCTTGCCCCCGCACAATTTGAAGCCTTGTTTGTTTCAACCGCACATTCAAAAGAAGATCTGGATAAAACGATCAAAGCAAATAAGGAAGCGCTCGAAGCAATTTTCTAACAGAACAAACGGGTGGAGGCGTGGTTGCATGATTGCATGGAATTGATGGAATTATTTTTGAAATTGTCTCTTGTAAGCAATATAATCAGTCTTCGGCGGTTGATCGCCTGATTGTCTCATTAGCTGTGCTATTTGTGCCCTGTGATAAGACGAGTGGTTGATGATATGAGCTACAATGTCTCCGATTGTGTTCTCCCAGCTTTCGCCTTTATTGTTTTTATATTTAATCCGTTTCTCAAGCTCTGCTTCTTCCAATCCCTCAAGAAAATTAATCCACTCGGAAGTTATTTGTACTGAGAGCTCAACGCATTTATCAACAACAAGGTTTTCCCAGGGATCGATGACCATATTTCTTTGTAATATTCTGTTCAGCCAGATCGTTTGCGAATTTACAATATGAGAAAGCAAATCATAAACTCTTTGCTGGTTGTTCATAGCTTCACTAATGCACCTGGCTGCTTCTCTTGTTGCCCAATCATTGTATTTAAACAAGTGAACGAAATGATCTTTAATCATTTTTATTGCTCTATTTTAATGTTGTTTCTTTATTATAATTTCCTTCTGCAATTTCTCTTGCCGTTAAGTAAGCAAGCTTAACTATCTTTTCGAACAGGTCTCTGTTCAGAGTTTCGGGCGTATCGGTTGGAAGATGAAGGTGCTCATAGCTGTACTTGGAAACAAAATACAAACCGGGAATACCAATTTCATAAAAGGGAGTTAGATCAGCACCGCCGCCGCTCCAGGTATCTTCAACGACAAGATTAAAATTTTCTTTATCAATTTTTCTTGCAAGATTCCATAATTCCGGAGAGCTTTTTCCATTACCCACCTGGATACTGTCTCCGTAGCCAATACTGTCTAAATTAAACATTGCAATTATTTTTTCCGGATCGATTTTCAAATTGTTCACAAAATATTTTGAGCCAAACAATCCCTGTTCTTCGCTTGCAAAAAGGATGAACAAAACACTTCGTTTTGATTTTAAGTTGCTGCTTTGAAAAGCTTCTGCTAATTCAAGCACGGCAGCAGAACCGGAAGCATTATCATTTGCCCCGGGAAACACAAGCCCTGCCTGGGAACCAACGTGATCTAAATGTGCACCAATTATTAAATATTCTTCTTTCAGCTCTGGATCTATTCCTTCTATCATTCCAATAACGTTCATCGTTTTTGCTGTTTTCTCATAGCGTGCATTTACTATTATTTCAGCGTTTCTCCTTGTTAGAAATGAAAATGGGATTCTATTTTCGTCTATTCTGGTCTGACATTCATTGATCGAAATATCTATAAGACTCAAAAAATCATTGGCAACTTCCAACGAAATGTGAAGTTGTGGAAAGCTATCGAGCTGCTCTCCTTCTCCGTGCATCACGCTGCCTATTAATGGCTGTGGTTTTTCATCATTGGGACGAGAAACAAAAAGAATTCCCTTCGCTCCATGTTCATAAGCAACTATTGATTTTTCTCTTGGATATTCATTACCCCAGGATTCATCATTTATTTTCCAGGAAGGATTTTGTTTGAACACCATTACGATTTTGTCTTTCACATCAATCTTTTCATAATCATCATAACCAATATCTGGTCTCGAAATACCATAACCACAAAATGCTATCTGCTCAATAATGTCGGCGGCGCCAGTAAATCCTCTGAAAACAAAATCCCGGCCAAGAATGTAAGGAAAAACTTCTTTATTCATAATCAGATTAAAAACCGCCGGGGTGTCTATCTTATTATATTCAACATCCAGATATTGAAAGAATCCTTCGTCACCTTTGGGTAGCAAGCCAATCTTTGCAATTCTTTCTGAAGCAAAGTTTGCTGCCTTGTTGTAACCTTCGCTTCCGGGAAGCCTTCCATCAAATTCTGCAGAGGCAAGAATCTTAACTGTTCGTAAAAGTTCATCGCTCTTAATGCTCTCTAATCCGGAATCCACCATCTGTGGAATTATCTTAATAGAAAATAATATTGTGAGAAATATGATAGATAACTTTTTCATTGTGCTGCTACTATGTGTTTTGTAGTATCCTAAGTTAATTCGTTTGTTCAATTTAATAAAAAAGGGACTGGCGGAGTCCCTTTTAAAATAGAATCTCGGCGTTGATTATTCTTCTGCTTCTTCGCCTTCCTCTTCGGGCACAACTTTGGCAATGTCGGCAATCGAATCGCCATCTTTCAGTCTGATCACTCTTACGCCCTGTGTGGCTCTTCCCATCACACGAATTTCTTTCATGCTCTGTCTTATAACCATTCCTTTTGTAGAGATAATTACTAGTTCGTCGTTGTCGTTGGCCTCCATCATTGCTATCATCTTTCCTATTTTATCGTTTGTCTTTACAGTAATAACACCTTTACCGCCACGACGGGTAATTCTGTAATCGTTTACATCTGATCTTTTACCATATCCTTTTTCTGTTACAACAAGCACACTCATTCCCTGACGTTTAATGACAAGCAGCCCAACAACCTTATCGCCCTTTCCTAAACGAACGCCTCTGACGCCAGTTGCTGTCCTGCCCATATCACGTGCATCTTTCTCGTTAAATCTTACTGCAAAACCGTTTCGCGTTCCAATCATTATCTCGTTATTGCCCTCTGTCATCTTAACTTCAATCAGCCTGTCGTTCTTTTTTAAGTTGATAGCATTTATTCCACCTTTGCGAACATTACCATATGCAGATAGCACTGTCTTTTTAACCGTTCCCTGTTCAGTAGCCATAATAAGATATTTGTCGTCGCTAAATTCTTTAACGGTTACAAAGGCAGTTATTAATTCGTCCTTCTCTTTCTGAAGCAGATTAAGAATAGATCTTCCCCTTGTTGCTCTTCCGCCTTCAGGAAGTTCATGCACTTTAAGCCAATAAACTTTTCCTTTGTCGGTAAAGAAAAGAATATACTGGTGTGTTGAGGCAATGAACATATGTTCAATAAAATCATCTTCTTTTGTCCCTGCGCCTGTTACGCCTTTACCGCCTCTGCCCTGTTTTCTGTACCCGCTTACCGGGAACCTTTTTATAAATCCGCCATGAGTAATAGTTACAACAACGTCTTCTTCTGCTATTATATCTTCAAGCGAAAAGTCTTCATAGTCATAAACTATTTCTGTTCTTCTTTCATCGGCATATTTTTTCTTCAGCTCAAGAAGCTCATTTGTAATAATTATTTTTCTCTGATCTTCGCTCTTCAATATGCTTTTTAATCTTTCGATAAGTTTAATGGTTTCTTTGTATTCATCTTCTATCTTTTGTCTTTCAAGCCCCGTAAGTCTCTGCAGCCTCATGTCAAGAATGGCTTTAGCCTGGATCTCGCTCAGCTTGAATTTCTTCATCAGGTTTTGTTTGGCAGTCTCAACATCTTTTGATTTCTTTATTGTTTGAATAACTGCATCAATATTATCGAGAGCAATTATATATCCTTCTAATATGTGTGCTCGTTTTTCTGCAGCATCAAGCTCATACTTTGTTCTGCGTATCAGCACATCCATTCTATGATTAAGAAAGTGCTGAAGCATCTCTTTGAGATTGAGAACCTTCGGGGCACCATGAACCAGGGCAAGCATAATCACACCAAATGTTGTTTGCATTTGCGTGTGAACAAATAGCTGGTTAAGAACTACCGGCGGTTGGGCATCTTTCTTTAATTCAATAACAACTCGTAATCCATCCCTATCTGATTCGTCCCGGATGTTGCTAATGTCATTTATTTTACCACCTCGAACCAGCTCTGCTATCTTCTCAATAAGATTTGCTTTGTTAACCTGGTAGGGAAGTTCTGTTATGATGATGTGTTCTCTGCCGCTTTTCTGTGTTTCGATATTTGCCTTTGCACGAACAATAATTCTTCCTCTGCCAGTAAGGAATGCTTCTTTGACACCGGCATAGCCATAAATTATTCCTGCGGTTGGAAAATCCGGAGCGATGATATTCTTCATCAGCTTTTCGATTGTTATGGCTGGGTTTTTAATTAGGTTTATCAACCCATCTACAACTTCACCAAGATTATGCGGCGGAATGTTTGTTGCCATACCTACTGCTATTCCGCTTGATCCATTGATTAAAAGGTTCGGAAGGTACGCAGGCATTACTGTCGGTTCCTGGAGGGTGTCATCAAAATTGGGAATAAAGTCTACGGTGTTTTTATCCAGGTCGCGCAGCATTTCATCAGAAATTCTAGCAAGTCGTGCCTCGGTATAACGCATTGCCGCAGGAGAGTCTCCATCCACCGAACCGAAGTTTCCCTGCCCATCAACAAGAGGATATCGCAAGGAAAAATCCTGTACCATTCTAACCATAGAATCATACACGGCCGTGTCGCCGTGCGGATGAAATTTTCCTAAAACTTCGCCAACAATCCTTGCGGATTTCTTATATGGCTTGCTATGAAACATTCCCAGTTCGTGCATACCATACAGAACTCTGCGATGAACGGGTTTCAGTCCATCTCTTACATCGGGTAATGCGCGTGCAACTATTACTGACATTGCGTAATCTATGTAAGAGGATTTCATTTCCTCTTCAAGCGTAATGGGTACTATTTTTTCAAAAATTGTTGCCATAAAGATTTACTGTTTCTTTTTCTTTGTTGTTTGCTTTCTAATTTCTTCTAAGAATTCTAAATCAGCCATATCTTTCTTACGACCTGCCGCCTTTTTCATGGATATTAAGTGTTTAAGTGACGGGATATAAACCTTAACTTTTTCTATCTCGGTTACCTCTCTCGACTTCCAAACCTCGCTGAAACTCACGCCGGCAACGAAAGGATGAATATCGGTGTCCATAATATATTGTCTAAACAGTGTCTTCTTATTAAGCAGCTGTTCAAACGTTAGGTCTTCTATTCCATCATAGCCAAATTCTTTTAATGCTTTCGCCAACTTTTTTACGTTGGCTTTCGTTGGATCGAAAAAAATATCTATATCAAGAGTATTGCGAGTATAGCCATATGCCGGGAAAGCCCATGCACCAATGATTACAAATTTGACTTTATGCTCTACTAATAATCGCAGGAGTTTTTTGACGTTCATTCTTATTTATAGAATCCATGTTTTGTTTAAACATTTTAATCATTCTTTTATATCGTTGAGATGAAGTTAAGCTTAGCTGAAATGTTACTTCAAATTCAAGTTCCTTTTTAGGATCGTCCTTTTCAAGAGAAAGTATATGTGTCTTTTTCTTTTTCATTTTGCTAACAACTATATATCCAGGTTTGCATACTTAGCATGCTTTTCTATAAATTCTTTTCTGGGTTCTACATCGTCACCCATT